>OGJQ01000040.1_pt1 | contig 113014 bp, 90 predicted proteins | sample 1572261 | NCBI WGS metagenome assembly OGJQ01 (sample SAMEA2582138, study PRJEB24529) | metagenome | biome: Human gut stool | place: China | collected 2011
ATTAAAGGAAACTTTAAGTAATGAGGAAGAAAATGAATATGCGGTTCAAAATGGTCTTTATTCAACATCATTCTATTTTGATGAAAATGACAGAGTATATAAAATTGCATGTGGAAGGGGGGTATAGTGCAGAATGAATTCAAGGGAGAAGAACAAGGATGCTTAGAATAAAAAACAGGAAAGAGCAACTCATGAAAAGATTTCGTTGTTTTTCAATAGAAATAGCAATTTTTTGGACAATTATTTTAATATATACTTTAATAAGTAAACATTATGGGAAGTATTATGATATACATTTGTCACAGGTTGCTGCAAGCATACCGAAGGAATATATGAATAGTGAAGAGTCTGAGCGTTACAAAACGGATAATGAATTTCTGATACAATCAAAGGAAAACACCTATATGATTTATGGAATTGAATTGTCCAATGTTGATGAAAGCAGCTTGATAACTTTCCTGGATGAAGAGGATTTAAAAAAGTTAAAGTCAGCAAATTCATTCAGTCAGATATTAGAGGGAATCCAGGATGGAGTAGGATTCCTGTGGGGAGATGTGACTGCAGGAAATACGGAGAAACCATCTTATATAATTTATTATTTCTCTTCGGTAGAAAAAGGGCAGGATGAAGATTATCAGGTGTACATTATGTTTTATATAAAGGGAGACTTGAAATATATGGAGATATGTATAATGGATGAAGAGCATGCTTTATCAGAAAAACAGAAAGAACATATGGAATTGTTTACCCGCTGATAAAGAAAAAATGCAAATACATTAGGACAAGATTGGACAAGCGGCAAGAGTTTAGGAGAACAAATGCAAAAGAGTAAACAAAAATATCATATTTCTATGGAAAAGTACAATATAAAAAAAGGGTTAATTGTGTATACATGTATTGTTCTCGTTTTTGGTGGATGTATACAGGCAATTAATGATAAATATATAAAAGAGCAACTAACATTGTTATTTGTGGATTTGCTTTTAATAGAAGCGTTTTTGGCAGTGACATTTTCTGTTCAGTTTTTTCGAGATGGATATATTATTCGTCATGATGAAATAGTATTTTTTCATAAATTCAAAAAGAACAGAAAAAAATTGAAGGAAATAGAAGCTGTTGTGATATCGAATGCATACATATATTTTCATGGAACAAATCCAATTAATATGTGGAAAAATGGAAAAATAATTCCTTGTCCATGGTTTACTTTATTTTTTGAAAAAATAGATCCAATGGCGGTAGCGTTATATCCAGATAAAGTGACTTCCATTGAAATAGAGAATAAAATATTTAAATCTAAGCAAAAAGTAGGCTTTATCTACCAGAAAGATGTAATTGCTGAAATAATGGAAAAATACAAAGGAAATATATATATTACAAAGTCGTTATATCTAAATTTTAAAAATGAAATAGATGAAGGAGCAGCAACAAAGGCAATATATATTATTTGAATTATGACGGATACAAAATTGTATGTGGAACAGGAGTATAGTTCATTTTAAAGTTAGGGAATGGAAAAGATGATATACATATACACATTATTTTTTATTTTGCTATTTATATATGGAATCCGAATATTATTTAGAGAGTGTTTTACAAATTTATTTGGGGTTAGAACAAATTTTAACCAAGGCGGGGGAGTAGTAGTTGGTTGGGCATTAATATATGCAAGACTGCTAAGTATATGCGCTTTGTTTAGTATCATGATAGGTTTGTGGGCATGGAAAGATGATATATTTAATCTTTGGAAACTATTTGATAATTCGGAAAAATTGGTGTGGGGCAAATGTCTGTGCAGAATAGTCATTATTGGTATTTTAATAATTAATGTAGGGTGCAATATAAAAAGAATTTTGATACATCTGAAAACAGAAGTAATAAAAAACGAATTTGCTCAAAGTATATTAACAAATGGTCGTGGTGTAGTATTAACTTTAACGATAAGTACGGTCTTTGATATATATTTACTACAGGCAATATTGTGTGTTATGACAGGGAATATACATCCGGCTGTCTTAAATGCATGGAAAGCCGGAATTGTAGGAAAGGTAATATTGATTGCATTTGAAAAATTGTTTTACAGTGAGAAAATTTGTATATACCAGAATGGAACGGTAACATATTCTACATTATTAAAACGGGGATACGGCAATAAATTGTATTTTGAAAAAGACTATAAGAAAGCGAATAAAGCAAGATTATATGTAGATGGTGAAGAAGTATTAGAGACGGCATTTTTTAATATTGATCAGTTACTGAAAAACTATGGAAAAAAGAATGATGAGGAAGTGAAATCAGATGCAAAAGTGACTGGAAAGAAAATTCATTATATGAAAAGTACTAAGAGAAATGAACGGACATGCAGAACAATCGCAATTTCAGTAGGAGCAGCACTTGTTGTACTTGGAGTTTTATTTTATGTTTTTTTTGCAAGTAAAGTTGTACTGATTGTGATGTGGCTTTTGGCATTATTATATTATCCGGCACTTCTGGTGATAAAAAGAACATATGATAAATCCTTTTATATCATTTTTAACAGGGATTATATGCTGGTAACGGGATATAAAGGGACGGCATTTGTTAGTGAAAAAATAGAATATTCAAAGATAGGATACATAATGACTGGCAATAATTGCCCTCATAGGACTATTTTTGGAAAGACACCTGAAAAGTTACGCAGAGATTATGGTGCATTTACAGATGTATTTGACCGAAAGAAGGAGTATTTATTTTCATATGCAATGAATGATGATATAACACAGGAAATAATGGCAAGATGTAAAAATGTGAAAGAGATATTGGAATTGGATTAGAGCTGGCGAAAAGCAGATGATGAATAAACAAAAATATTATATTTCAGTAGTATATCACAATGTAATGAGAGGGCTGGCAATATATTGTGGTCTAATTTTAGGAATAATTGTTATATTAAAACTTACTGGTGACAGATATGGAATTGTGTCAATTCTTGTCCTGCTTGAATATGTAGGGATTGCGTTCTTATTAGTTTATGGAATCGGGTTCTTCATAGATGGATATTACATTCAGGATGAGAAAATAGTTTATTATCATAATTTTAAAAGACGAAAGAAAGATTTATCTGAAGTGAAGTCAGTTATAATATCCAATACCTATCTTTATCGACGAAATTTAAGAGTAAATATATATAAAAATGGCAAATTCGTTTATTGTCCGTGGATAACACTCTTTTTTGAAGAAATTGATGCGGGATTATTGGTTAAAGATAGAAAAGAACTAAATACACTGAAGGTTGAACATCAATTATACAAGAATTGTTCTAAATATGGTTTCATTTATAAAAATAATATGGACAAGTTTTTAATGAATTTTACCGGAGAGGTATATATAGCTAAAACCACATATTTAAATTTTGAGGAAGAAATGAAGAAATTATTTGGAGCAAAGGTGATATATATTATTCCGGATATGGGAGGAGAGAATTAGAAGAGGAAAAGTTGTTTGGTATTTTTACAAATCAGATAAACATAGTTAAAAGAAATGGAACAGAATATCGATTCTTTTTAGAAAAAAGGAATAAGGTAGTAGAGTTTTTACAGACGAGGTGATAAAGAAAATGCACTTATTCATAAAATGTATTATGTTTTCTGTCTGGATGTGGTTTATAGTTAGGTTTTCAGAAAAACCGTCAGGCAGAAGAAAAATTTGGATAGATAATCGATTCTTATATGTATTTACCTGGTTGTGGCATTCTTATGGAGAAATTTCGATTATGGGGTTGATGTATGCGATAGGTGTACAGGTAGTTGATATTATTGGAGTCGTTTTTTATTTATTGATGCCATTAAATAGAGAAATAATATGCATTTATTGGTTAAAGTTTCTTTTGGGAGTTCTGTTTTGGGCTGCTGGAATTGGAATATTTGATATGGCAAAAAATGCAGAAGAGAAAAGAGAAAAAATTCTACTGTATTTTAGTTGTTTTTCAGTTTTAGCTTTTGGGATATGGTATGCATTATATTTAATACTGGCGGATTTTATAGAATTATTTTAGATGAGGTGATAGTGTGAAATATTTTTTAATTATATTAATAATTATAGTATTTGTGATAGGAATTTTTGATTTAAAGTTTATGCTTGAATGTAAGAAAGAGCAGAAAAATAATAAAGCAGAAGCATTTATCTATGTAGGGGATAAAAAAATAATATGGATATTTGGAATTCTGTTTTATATAATTAGTGTTTTGGAATGGGTGATTCTGTTATTTTCAATAGGAATAGCGTCACTATTTCTGTTTCTTTTTTGCTGCTGTATGGTTCAACTTGGTTTTGCAACATTTTTGTGTCAGCATTTTACATATTCGGCAGTATTTATAAAGAAAAATGAAGTATTTTACTATGCAGAAAGAAAACTAAAAAATATCCCAATCGGGCAAATCACCGGGGTTAGTGCAATGCCGGGAAATGTGGCATATCTGTTTTTGGATGAAAAAAAGGAAAGACTGTTTGAACTTCAAATGAAAAAAGCTAATGCGAGAAAAATGCTGGAATATATCATAGATAGACAGTAGAACAATTAGAAGAAGCTTGAAAATATAGAAATTTGAGAAAAAATCAGCTGAAATAATTGACAAAAAATGGTAATGGGAGTACTCTTTAATATGTAATAGTTATTTAATAAATGGGAGTTTGAGTTGAGTATGATAGCTTGTACAGAATAATATATATTCAAAAAAGTTGGAAGTCTTCAACAACAATCCCCTATTTGAAAAAAAATAATATATGTATGCGAGTATTTAACCAGTTATATTGTTGCAATGAAATTTTTATTTGCATATAGAGAGATAGTATGAAAAATATTATATAAATTTATCTAATAACATAGAGAGAAATCTTTATGTTACTTGGTTAATTACATGTAGAAAGCTATAGGATAATGGGTATATTGTACCTTTTATTAAAGATTTGTTATCATAAAATGGGTGGATAATCATATATTATCCATTAGATTTAATAACTATGAAATTTATAAATAGATAATTGAAAGTTATTAATTGGATATGGGTTGGTAAAGCAATGGATAATAAGAAACTACCAATATGAGATTTAAAATAAGATATCCGGTTATTAAATGCTTTGTATCCTGGATTCTCGGAATTAACATGACGGGAGTCTCAAAAACCTCATAAATGTAGGCTTCCTCGTCATGTTTCCGAGAATCCAGGTTGTATGTATAATTAGAATTTAGGATAAGGATGTAATATGAAATATCTTAGTGAAGAAGATTGGAAGCAGTATTTAAATTATCACATGGAAGCAGTAAGACAATTTATAAATAATATTCCTGAAAATCCAAACAAAGGCGTTAAATTTGAAATATTAGTAGCATATCTATTAGAATATATGTTTGAGGAGGATGAATTGTCTTTTCAGCCCACCAAATCTTCTCATGATGGTAACAAAGATTTTTGGGCTATTGACGAAGCAAATGAAGTATGGTGGGCTGAATGTAAAAATTACACACCTAATATAGCACTTACTCAATTAGCTCCAACTCTTGTGATGGCAGAAATAAATCAAGTTCGCCATTTAATGTTTTTTAGTTATTCTAAATTAAATGTAAATTTAAAAAGAAGAATTGCTCAATATTCATACAAATATAATAAAGAAGTTTTTTTATATGACGATGAAGCATTGGAGCAATTAATATTTTCATATAGTAAAGACACACTACAAAATATCAATCAATCAATTCAATGCCGCCCCATAGAGGAATTAGAGTTGGATTTCTTTAATGAAATAAATGCAGCTGTTATCAATCGTTATTCTTTTGATGAAAATTATAATATTGAAGAATTAAATGTTGGAAGCGTTTATGATTTGAATGTCGTTCTGACAAATCGTCATTTTAATTCTCAAATCAAAGTTACGGTTTCTGTAGATTGTGCCAAGAATCTATATTTTGATTTTTTGAATAATAATATTGATAAGGAACTAAAAATTTGGAAAGAGGAAATTGTATTAGAGCCCAATCAAATAAAACTGATTAAATGCAAAGTTCGAGCGAAGAAAAATTGTAAATGTATAAGTTTACCACAACTTGTGGTTACGTATGAGAAGAATGGGGTTATTTCCAAACAGAAATCTACAGAATCCAAAAACTATGTTTGTAATTGGAACAAGAAGATGGTTTTAATTGGTAAACAATATGAAGATATTATCAAAAACTTTTCTGATAGCTGTAGTAAACGAAACTGTGCATTGTTAGTATATGGTTCTTCGGGTACAGGAAAAACAAGAATTTTAGAAGAATGTAATGCAATACTTATAAAGAACAACTTCAATGTTATCAATTTTATTGGTTTTGATAGGGAATCTTCATGGAAAGACATTATTCAAGAAATTTCATATCAAGTATTTGGAATAGATAGAGATTTAGCGGCTGCAATTTCCTGTGATTTAGATGACATTATTGCACCGCAAATTACAGATTCGTTAAAAAGAAAAATAATAGAATTTCTGCGTTTATTAAAGAGTGAGCGGGAAGTTGTTGTAGACTATGCGAAGTACTATGAAATAATTTTTTACGAATTACAAAAACATAGATATGCAATTATAATTGACAATATGCAATCTTATTCGCCTGCGTTAATTGATTTTATCAGAGCTATGGTAAGATTTATGAGTACAAAAAATATTAAACAAAACAATTTTGCACTTCTGTTTTCTTTAAATACAACTCTGATTTATGATAAAAAGTATTTGGATTTTATAGCAGATTTTCAGCAATTATCAGGAATACACAATAAAATATGTTATATCAGTGAATCAGTGAATGGATTTAATAAAGAAGAACAGGCAATAACATATCTGAAGACACTATTATGTTTGGATGAATATCCATTAAATTATTCATATTTAAAAGAGGTGCTAAAGAAAACTTCGTTAAAGCCTAAATATATAGAAATTATTGCTAGTAGATTGATACAAGAAGAATGTATACAAATTCAAGATGGCATTGGTTGTATTTTGGATTCTGAAAAATTTAAAAATATAATAAATACAATTCCACCTAAGTATGAAGAAGCATTTATTAGCAATTTTAACTATTTAATCTCAATATACTCCAATTGGGAAGCGGATATAAAAGATATTCTGGCATTAGTTTATTTTTTGCATGTTTTGACTGATAGAACAACTGGACTTCTTGGTTTAAATAAAGAAGCCCTTTTAGTCTTATGTGAACATGATATATTAAAAGAAATAAAAACAAGCTTGGGCAAAGAATATGTATTTGAACATGATTTGGTAGAAATGACACTATATAGCAGAATTTATCCTAATATACTTGAACATGCCATTTCCTGCATTATCAAGCATACGCAAGTTTATCAAGCTACCTTAAAAGATCAATATGAACAATATATATTATGTAAATTATTTACACAAAAGGTTTCTAAGGAAGAAATTATGGAGATATGGATAAACAGAAAACAAGCTAATATTTCTAATAAATTTATTTATAAATTTTATCTTTATTTTATTTATAATATGATTTTGTTAAGAAAAAATTTTAGTGAAGCTGAGTTCATTTTTTACATGAGTAATTGTTGTAAAGAAGTGCGGGATCATATAAGTGAAGTTCAAGCAGAAGAATTATTTAATTTAGCATATACGCATATAAAAGACATGCCCAGAGAATCAACAAAAGCAAAAGCGTTATATTTTTCCTTTATAATTCATCATTGTGAAAATAAAATACGATTAGAAAAGGTATCTGAATGTTTGGCAATTTATTATAATTACTATAAAGAATTAGAAGAAAATATAAAAGAATTTCCAGGGTTAAACTGTAAATTACAGTATGCTAAAGCATATATTAATAATCGAATTTTTGTATGCGGAAAATTACAAGGGGCTCCTAGAAAGTACCTAAAAAATTGGTTCCTATCTGTAATGACAGCAAAAAGGAATCACTTTTGGGATATTCAGTTTGAAAATTATTTTGATGTAGCAAATCTATACCTTAATGATAAGGAAAATACAACCAAACTTTTATATAACTTGGAAAAAGGATTTAGTTATTATGAAAAACTTTCAAAGCAATTGAAACAGAAATTTAGTGTAAATAACTATTCTAAATCAATATTATACTTTTTGATAAAAAAAGAGTACACAAAGTCATTAAATATAATAGAAGAAGCTTTATTAAACTTGAAAGATAATTCTTATGTTAACTACCATATTTTTTTTCGTGAAAAATATATTAAGTATAAAATAATAAATTTAATGCTATCAAAAGATTTATCTATAAGATTAGATAAGTGTATGGAAGAATATGAACATTTGTTATCACTGACAGGACATATAAAAAATAATTATGAATGGATTTTTTTACAGGCTAAATACGCTTATTTTTTAAATAACGATTCAAATTTCAGTAAGTTTTTTGAAAAATATTATAAAGCTATAAGTATACAGGAAAGGATTGGAAAATCAAAAGAATATTTTATGCTAGAAGAACTTGCTATAAAATATAGATCTAAACACTCTATATGTGAATTTGTTAATGAAAGAGCAACAGATTTATCAGATATAAATTATATTCTTAAAATGGATTATAATTCATTTATCATATTTGAAAATGAATATAAAACTGCTGCTCCTATTGCTGATTTAAATGAAAAGGGTGGATATTATTTATAATTATACTTTCCCTAAGATAATTTCTTCTAACCGGATCAAGTTTCCATTACTGTCTAAAACAAGGTCTTTTTTAATATTTCGCATATGGGACCATATTATGTTGTTTTCTAATGATGGAAAATAATCCACAAAATAAATAATAGGTATATTTACATTCATAAATGTATACGGCAATTCGTCATAAAGCTGAATCATAGAAGAATAATGAACCAAATTTTGAGGATATGAATGAATGTCACAAATGTCAAAAGGTGTATTTTGTGCTAAAAATGTTGCATACCATTCATATTCTCTAAGAGAGGAAAGATTAACAAAATAATATAGTGGTTCCAAAACAATTTGTTTCTTAATATAGTTCAAAGAATAAAAGATGGTATCACCAATACTTGGTTGAATATTTTGGTAATTTTTCGCCCAAAACATACATGTAGAATCGTTTCTTAAATAAGAGAAGCTAGTACTCTTTCCGTTTTTCACAGAGCTGCTACCACGGTGATAAGCAATTGAAGATGCCACTACCCAATTTTCCAATCCTAGTTTACTTATTTTGATACCAATATCACAATCGCTACAACAATAGGGCATATCTAAATCCATACCGCCAACTTTTTGGTAAGTTTCTTTTCTGAGCATAAGAGTAGCACTTGTGGTTGAAGTTACTTTATAATCCTTCTGAACTAGAGGGTGCGTATATTTTTGCCCCCTAAAAGGATGTAAAATACGATATTGAGAGTATTCTATACCAAAATCAATAATTCGATTATTAATTGGATTTATTAGTTTAGAACTTACAGAGCCAATATGACCATCTGATAGTAATTTGTTAAGTAATGGTGTATACCAATCTTGGTAACTGAAAATATCTTGATCACATAAAGTAATAATTTCGCCATGTGAAGCATTTACACCTCTATTAACTGTTTCAGAATATAGTAAAGATTTTTCAAATTTTAAGTATGTAAACCTATTGGACAATTCAATATTCAATTCATTAACATCATCATTATTTCCTACAATTATAATTTCTACGTCTTCAGGAACGATCCTATTCAAAAGTTCAGTTGTATACAACAACATTTGCTTATTTCGATGATATGGCATAATAATGCTTTGGGTTGTTTTTTTCAAAATGACTTTCCTCCTTTACACGTTTTGCAGATATTCTTCTGCCGCAATAATGTCTTGCTGGGTATTAATATTAAAATTTTTATCTGCAACGGGATAAATTTTACAAATTAATCCCATATTAACCGCTAATTGAATCCAGTCTCCCATTTCGTATTCGTTTCGTGTTTTATTAGGGTGCAGTTCAGCCAGAATGGGAAGCATAGTTTGTTTCATCAAGCAACATCCAGTACCTTTCCATTGATTAAATACTTGTGAGGGCTTTTCTATTAATTGTAGTACTTCACCAGTTTCTGAAATATCCATAGTGTATGCTTTTTTGATATTTTCAGCAGAATCTTTTACCACACCGCAAAGGCAATCGACTTTGTCTGTTAAAAAAAAATCCCGCATATCTTCCATGTTAGGATTAATGAATAATTCATCAGACAAACACATCATAAAATCTTCATGAATATAGGGAATTGCAACTTTTAATGCGTGAGCAATACCTAAAAGTTCATGCTGAATTACATAAGTAACAGATATTCCATTATAATTTGTTCCCACATACTTTTGGATGTTTTCAGCATTATGACCAACTATCAAGATTATTTCGCTTACATCAAAACAACTAAACATTTCTAAATTATAATCTAATAAGCATTTTCCACAAATTTTTGTAAAACATTTATTGGATATATCTAGTCCTAATCGAATCCCTCTTCCGGCAGCTAATAAAACTAATTGCATAGTGTACCTCCTTGTTTTCTATAACAATTCATACTATTTGGTGTATGACAATTGTTATTTATCCATTGCTTTACCAACCCATATCCAATTAATAACTTTCAATTATCTATTTATAAATTTCATAGTTATTAAATCTAATGGATAATATATGATTATCCATCACAAATAATATGTTGTGTAAGAGAAGTAAAAGCACTCCTGCAAAGAATAAAATAGAAATATAATATAGAATAAATATACCCCCCTAAAAGGACTGTTAGAAAGGCAAAAACACCGTAAAAATACTGCCAATTCTAACAGTCCTTTTTATCTTTTACCCCACCCTGAAATCCTTCCTCGGATGCTTATTCATCAGAATGTCCCGCTGCTTTGCTGTGGAAACATGGGTGTAGATTTCCGTGATGTGGATGGAACTGTGACCCAGCATTTCCTGGATGTAGCGGATATCCACATCGGCTTCTAAGAGGCTGGTGGCGAAGGTGTGGCGGAACATATGCGGAGTGATGTGCATATCAATGGAAGCAAGGCTGCAGTATTTCCGGATGGTTCGGCGGACGTATTGGTCGGAGAGCGGACGTCCTGCCTGGTTGACGAAGAAGCGGTTGGTACGCTTAATGTCAGGAAGGTAACATTTCCGGTATTCCAGCAGGGTGTGGACAACATCGTCATTGCCAATCTGGAGGAGCCGCTCTTTGGAACCTTTGCCGAAGATAAGCAGAGTCCGGTTGGAAAGGTTGATGTCATCCGGTGTGATGGAGCACAGCTCAGAGATTCGGATACCGGTGGCGAAGAGCAGCTCGATAACAGCAGCATCCCGGAGAGCATTTTTACGCTGGAAATCGGTAGCGGCGTGGGCGTACTGGTGATAGATAGAAGATAAAAGCAGTTCAATCGTAGGAAGCGGAATGGTTTTAGGTAGAATCACCGGTTCCCGGAATTTGATATGCAATTTGTTAAAAGGGTTGGAGACAATGCGGTCGCGGTAGTCGAGGTAGTGGAAAAAGGCTTTGAGGGAGGCAAGCTTTCGTTTCACAGTTTTCGGTTTGAATTGTTCGTGAAGAGTTGCAATATGGGATTCTAATATGGCAGGAGAGATGTCAGATATGCTGGAGAGAGAAGGAAAGGCAGCCGCAAGGCTGGTACCAAACTGTGTAAGGTCGATGCGGTATGCTTTTAAGGTTTTGCCATCAAGGCGTTTCTGGGTGCGGCAGTAGGTTAAATACTGGTTCATTTCAAAGTTAAAATCATGCATAATAAATACTCCTTTGTATGTGGCAGGAGGCTGTCCTGCCTGAATATAGATATAAGAGTATATCATAGAAAAATTTTTTATAAAAATTTCCAACTTCATATTGACAAGTTGATATCCTAAGCGTATTATGAACATATGAACAAATGCTCATATGTTGAAACGACCTGGAGGTGAGAAGATGGCAATGAACGATGTAGAATGCTGCGAAGAAAACTGCATTCATGCAGAGCTTCTTAAGAAGGCACGGGAGAAGATGCCGGATGAAGATGAATTATATGATCTGGCAGAGCTTTTTAAAGTATTTGGTGATTCTACCAGAATCCGGATCCTGTTTGTATTATTTGGCTCGGAAGTATGTGTGTGTGATCTGGCAGAGACGTTGAACATGACGCAGTCAGCAGTATCCCATCAGCTTAAGATTTTAAAACAGGCGAAGCTGGTAAGCAGCAGGCGGGAAGGAAAATCCGTATTTTATTCACTGGCAGATGAACATGTAAGAACCATTATCGACCAGGGCAGAGAACATATTGAAGAATGAGGAGGATATTATAATGAAGAAAAAATTTAAATTGGAAGACTTAGACTGTGCAAACTGTGCAGCAAAAATGGAAGAAGCAATCAAGAAAATCCCGGGAGTCAATGATGCAGTAGTAAGCTTCATGACACAGAAAATGACCATCGATGCAGAAGATGAGCGTTTTGAAGAAATTATGGATGAAGTAGCCAAAGTATGTGCAAAGGTAGAACCGGACTGCCGGATTCTGCGATAGGAGATAGCTTATGACAAAGAATCAGAAAAAAATGCTGGAACGTATTCTGGTTACTGCAGTGCTGTTTGTAGCACTTCTGGTATTGGAACACGTTGGTGTCTTAGAACAGATTACACAGCCAGTCCTGATTTTTATTATTTATCTTGTGCCGTATCTTCTGATTGGCTATGATATTATTTTTAAAGCGTTCCGGAATATCAGTCATGGACAGGTATTTGATGAGAACTTTCTGATGATGATTGCAACGTTTGGAGCATTTGGAGTACGGGAGTATTCCGAAGGTGTTGCAGTTATGCTGTTCTATCAGATTGGGGAACTTTTCCAGGGTTATGCAGTTGGAAAATCCAGACAGTCCATTGCAGATATGATGGACATTTGTCCGGAATATGCCAATGTGGAAGAGGATGGCAAATTAGTCCAGGTAGATCCGGATGATGTGGAAATCGGCACTGTCATCGTGGTAAAACCGGGCGAGCGTATTCCGCTGGATGGAATTGTAGTAGAAGGTGAGTCCATGGTCGATACCGCAGCACTGACCGGAGAATCTGTTCCAAGAAGAGCAGCAGAAGGTGATGAAATCATCAGCGGCTGTGTCAATGGAAGCGGTACTTTAAAGGTAAAAGTAACAAAAGCATTCGAAGACTCTACCGTATCGAAGATTCTTGAACTGGTGGAAAATGCCAGCAGCAAGAAAGCGAGAGTGGAGAATTTTATCACCAGATTTGCAAAATATTACACTCCGGTAGTTACCATCGGAGCAGTAATCCTTGCAATCCTGCCACCGCTTATTTTAGGCGGAGGATGGGCTGAATGGATTCAGAGAGCCTGCATTTTCCTGGTTATTTCCTGCCCGTGTGCCCTTGTAATCTCCGTCCCATTGGGATTCTTCGGCGGTATCGGAGCATCTTCTAACTTAGGTGTTCTTGTAAAAGGAAGTAACTATTTAGAGGCAGTGGCTGAGATGACCACTATCGTATTTGACAAAACCGGTACACTGACCAAAGGCGAGTTCAAGGTATCTGAGGTACTTCCGGTAAATGGAAGCAAAGAGGAACTCTTAGAGCTTTCAGCCCATGTAGAAGGATATTCCAATCATCCAATTGCTAATTCCGTGCGTGAAGCCTATGGCAAAGAACTGGATATGAACCGGGTAAATGGAACAGAAGAAATTGCCGGACATGGAATTCATACATTTGTAGATGGAAAAGAAGTATGGCTTGGAAATGCCAAAATGATGGCAGCCCGGAATATTTCCTATACCGAAAACAGTAGTGCCGGAACCGTAATTTATGTTGCGGTAGATGGAGCATTTGCCGGAACCATTGTAATTTCCGATTCCATTAAGGAGGGCGTAAAAGAAGCTATCCATAGCATGAAGAAGGTAGGCGTGAAGAAATGCGTTATGCTGACCGGAGACCGTAAGGCAGCAGCACAGGCAGTAGCAGATGAACTGGGACTGGATGAAGTGCATGCAGAATTACTGCCGGGTGACAAGGTAAGTCAGGTTGAGGCACTTCTGAAAGAACAGCATGAGAAAGAAAAACTTGCATTTGTGGGTGATGGCATCAACGATGCACCAGTACTGACCAGAGCAGACATTGGAATTGCAATGGGAAGTATGGGGTCTGATGCAGCAATTGAAGCGGCAGATGTCGTTCTGATGGATGATGATGTGCGAAAGATTGCTTCATTGGTAAAGATTGCGAGAAAGACACTTATGATAGTACGTCAGAATATTGTATTTGCATTGGGCGTAAAAGCAATTGTGCTGATACTCGGTGCATTTGGTATTGCCAATATGTGGGAAGCAGTATTTGCAGATGTAGGTGTATCTGTCATTGCAATTTTAAATTCCATGCGGACACTGCACATTGCAAAGAAATAGTATAAAGGCGTTTATTGAGAAAAAGAATCAGTAAACGCCTTTCTTTTACCAGGAAGATAGCCTATACTAACAAAAGTTGCAAAAAGCTAACAGGAAGTCGGAAATAGTACAGCATTGGGAAAGAGGGAAGCAGGAGTAACAAAATAAAAGAACTGAAAAAGAGTCAGAAAAGAAAAAGGAGGATGAATATGTTTCTGGAGATTCAGGATTTGAAAAAAAGTTTTGGACAGGGAGAGGCAAAAACAGAAGTTTTGAAGGGAATTAATTTCTCTGTTGAAAAAGGTGAGATTTGCGTATTGTTAGGACCGTCTGGTTCCGGTAAATCAACACTTTTGAATATTATCGGAGGAATTGACAGTGCAGACAGCGGCTATATTTCCATCAATGGAGAGAAAACAGCAGATATGAACGAAAAGGCACTGACGAATTACCGCCGCCGCCATTTAGGATATGTATTTCAGATGTATAATCTGATCCCAAACCTCAATGTGAAGGAAAATATTGAGGTAGGAGCATATCTGAGTGATAAATCATTAGACATTGACGAATTGCTTAAGACACTGGGACTTTATGAGCATCGTCATAAGCTGCCAAACCAGTTATCCGGTGGACAGCAGCAGCGTACAGCCATTGGCCGTGCCATTGTAAAGAACCCGGATATTCTGCTCTGTGATGAGCCGACCGGAGCACTGGATTACAATACATCCAAAGAGATTTTGAAGCTGATTGAGGATGTAAATCAGAAATATGGAAATACCGTTATTATGGTTACCCATAATGATGCCATCAAAAACATGGCAGACCGTGTCATTAAGCTGCGTGATGGACAGATTCGAAAGGATTACACCAATGAAGTGAAGATTCCTGCACAGGAACTTGACTGGTAAAGGCGGTGATGAAAGTGAAGAGTCCATTAAGAAAACGAATTCCAAGGGAATTGAAAACAGATTTTGGAAAATATCTTGTGATTTTCCTGTTCCTGACGGCTACTATCGGATTTGTATCGGGATTTCTGGTGGCAGGAAGCAGTATGATAACTGCCTATAATGAGAGTTTTGAAAAGTACAATATTGAAGACGGTAATTTCGAACTGATGGAAGAAGCTGACGATACGCTGCTTACAGAACTGGAAAAAGAAGGCGTAACAATTTATGAGAATTACTATCTGGAAGAAGCGGTGGTAAATGGCAAGTCAGACAGTACCCTCCGTATTTTTAAACCGAGAAACGAAGTGGATAAAGTATGTCTGATGGATGGAGAAATGCCGCAGCAGGAAGATGAAATTGCAATTGACCGGATGTATGCGGACAATAATTCCCTGAAAGTAGGAGACACCATTAAAGTAGGCGGCGAGAAAAAGACCATCAGTGGTCTTGTGGCATTATCAGATTACAGTGCTCTGTTTTCCGATAGCAAGGATCTGATGTTTGATGCCATAAAATTTGGCGTTGCCATTGCCACAGAGGATGCTTTTGATGCTTATGGCACCGGCAATCTCCATTACAGCTATTCCTGGAAATATGAAAAAACTCCGGCTGATGATACGGAAGCAAAAGAGAAAGCAGAAGATTTTATGAAAGTGCTGGGCAGTAAGGCGGCAATAGCAGCATACATACCGGCATTTTCCAATCAGGCAATTCATTTTACGGGAGATGATATGGGTGGAGACAAAACAATGGTAATGACGTTGTTATATATTCTGATAGCGATTATGGCATTTGTCTTTGCAGTTACCACCAATAATACGATTACAAAAGAAGCGGCAGTCATCGGAACGCTGCGTGCATCCGGCTATACCAGAGGAGAACTGCTGCGGCATTATCTGCATCTTCCGGTACTGGTGACAATCGTAGCAGCAATTATTGGAAATATACTTGGCTATACCGTATTTAAAAATATGGTAGCAGATTTGTACTATGGAAGCTATAGTCTGCCGACCTACCATACCATCTGGAATGGGGATGCGTTTATCCTGACAACGGTGATTCCGGCAATCATAATGATTGTTATTAATCTGCTTTTGATTTCTTCCAAACTGCGTATTTCACCACTGAATTTCCTGCGCAGGGATTTGAGCAGAAGAAAGCGGAAAAAAGCAGTAAAACTGCCGCATTTCAAATTCTTTAACCGGTTCCGTATCCGTATTATTTTACAGAACCGTGCGGGCTACCTGACTTTATTTATCGGTATTGCTTTTGCAGAAATTCTGCTGGTTTTCGGCATGATGATGTCACCACTTTTAGACCATTATCAGGATGAAGTGCTGTCCCACATGCTTGCAGATTATCAGTATGTATTAAAAGCGCCGGTTCCAACGGAAACAGATGGCGCAGAGGCTTATCTTGCCGGTAGTTTAAAGACAATGCCGACAGAATTCAGCAGCGAAGAGGTCAGCGTATATGGAGTTGAAAAAGACAGTGCTTATGTTGACATTGATTTTCCAAAAGAAGGTGTTTACATTTCGGATAGTTATGCAGAAAAATACCGGCTTGCAGAAGGCGATACTATTGAGTTAAAGGAAACTTATGGAGATAAGAAATACAAGTTTAAGGTGGCTGGAATCTATGAGTATCCGGCAGCAGTGGCAATTTTTATGCCGGAAGAGGAATATCGGGATGTATTTGACAAAGAGGAGGATTATTTCAATGGATATTTCTCCGATAAGAAGATTACCGATATTGAGGATGCCTATATCATGACGACCATTACAGAAGATGATCTCACCAAGGTATCAAGACAGCTTGATGTATCTATGGGCGGCATGTTCTATCTGATGAATGTATTTTCTGTTGCACTGGCAGCAATCCTTATTTACCTGATGACAAAGCTGATTATCGAGCGGAATGCTTCATCCATATCCATGGTTAAGATATTGGGTTACAACACCCGAGAAATCGGGAAATTATATCTGACAGCCACCACCTGGATTGTGGTGATATCCGTTATCCTGGGTGAAGCAATTGCTACCGAGACCATTAATGTCATCTACCGGGCAATGATGAGTGATTACTCCGGCTGGCTGAGCATCTACTATGACCCGAACATCTACTGGAAAATACTGCTTATGGTATTGGCGGCATACTTCGTAGTGGCATTGTTCTGCCTTCGGAAGATTCGGAAGATACCGATGGACGAAGCTTTGAAGAATGTAGAGTAGAACTTGAAAATGTAATATTGCAGCGAAACTGCTGGTATTTTTATACAAGTATATTTTCATCCCACCCAGCCAAACTAAAACCATATCAAACTAACTGAAATTCTTAATATGATAAAGAATTCTCACCACGCACATTTTGTGTTGACAACAGAAATACAATTAGTTATGATAAACACAAGTTAGAAATAACTAACTAGAACGAAAGGAAAAGAAGCTATGAGTACAGAGATTCTGGAAATTGTACAACAGATGGATTTACACAATGCAGAGACGCAGTTAGCGTTACAATGTGCCCCATTGATCGCAGGAGTAAAGATATCCAATCTCTTAGTCGTTTCAACAGGCATGGAGGATGCGGTAAAACAGTGCCTGAGAAAGTCCGGAATTTCATTCCTGCTACTGCTCAGGACCAGGGAAAAAGCTCGTTACCTTCTTTTCCGGAAGAAACCGTTGGAGGCGTATCTGATGCGTAAAGAGATACGGGAGCTGCTGCAGGAGTCCGGTTATCAGGACTTTACGCTCGGAAATATTCTCAGCACGTTTCAGAAACGTTACCAGGGTTATATGTGCGGCGAGCCGGGCTTCCCTCATGAGATGGGAGTACTGCTTGGCTATCCGGTAGAAGATGTAAGAGGATTTATGGAACAGAATGGACAGAATGCACTCTATCAGGGTTACTGGAAAGTGTATGCACATGTTCCGGAAAAGAAACGTCTTTTCGCACGCTATGATATGGAAAAAGAGACCATCATCCAGCTTCTCTCCAATGGAGTGGGAATGCGGGACATCATTGGTATTTATAATGACAGCATGCCGCAGAAAGCGGCTGTTTAGGAGGTAGAAAAAATGAGTAAGATTCAGGTAGTTTATTGGACACAGTCAGGAAACACACAGGCAATGGCTGAGGCTGTTGGAAGAGGAATTGAAGCAGCTGGCAAAGAAGCAGAGGTTGTTGATGTAAGTACAGCTGATATGGATGCATTAAAAGCTTCTTCCGTATTTGCAATGGGATGTCCTGCAATGGGTGCAGAAGTCTTAGAAGAAGGCGAGATGGAGCCATTCGTTGAAGAAGTAGAAGGCTTTGCAGCAGGAAAGAAAATCGCATTATTCGGTTCTTACGGATGGGGCGATGGACAGTGGATGCGTGACTGGGTAGACCGTATGACAAGCGCAGGAGCAACCGTTGTAAATGGTGAAGGTGTGATTTGTCAGGAAGCACCGGATGACGATGCAGTTGCTGCATGCGAAAGCTTAGGCAAACAGTTAGCAGGAATGTAAATTCCAAAAACAAAATCATTTCCGTAGGGTACAAACAAATTGTATTATATATCATAACCAGAAGAAGTCTTGCAGAAAACTGCAAGGCTTTTTCACATTTTATAAACAGCTGCATATACTGATAAGAAGGACTGGAAACAGGTGAAAGAATGAAAGTATTGAATCCGGGAGAACGCTCCGTGCTGGTACAGTATGTGCAGCTGGCATTAAACCGTGCGGGATATGACATAAGGAAAGATGGAATTTTGGGAGAGAATACCTGCAGGGCATTGCGGCAGTTTTTAAGGAAAAAGAGCGGGGAAGAATTTAACTGTAAAATAGATGATGTGGTGTGGGGAAAGCTTTTCCCCTATTTAAAAGGATATACGATGCATGAAATAAAATCCGGTGATACATTATGGGGTATTGCGGCAAATTATGACACCAGTGTATCAGCGATTATGACAGCCAATCCAACAGTAAATCCGCTGGCACTGCGGACCGGAAGTATTCTTGCAATTCCATTCTCTTTTTCGCTTGTAGCAGAAGATGTGGCTTACACTTCTTATCTCAATGACTGGATATTGGAAGGGCTTACGGTACGCTATCCTTTCTTGGTTCAGGGAAATATTGGAAAAAGTGCGATGGGAAAGGAAATTCCCTATCTTCGGATTGGAACAGGAGAGCGGGAAGTCTTTTACAGTGGAGCATATCATGCCAACGAATGGATTACCACACCGGTCCTGCTTAAATTTGCGGAAGAATATGCCCATGCATTTGCAGCGGGACGCATGCTTTATACTGTGCAGGCGGCATGGCTTTTTTATGGATTTTCCCTGTATCTTGTTCCCATGGTAAACCCGGATGGCGTGGATTTAGTGAATGGAGTATTAGAAGAGGGTGCATCCTTAGAAGAGGCAGAGCGCATTGCAGCTGATTATCCGAAGATTCCATTTCCGAATGGATGGAAAGCCAATATAGAAGGAATTGATTTGAACCTGCAATTTCCGGCGGGCTGGGAAAATGCCAGAAACATTAAATTTGCCATGGGATTTACAACACCGGCACCAAGAGATTATGTGGGAGAGGCTCCCCTTGTGGCACCGGAAAGCCGCAGTGTCTATGAATTTACAAAGGCCCATGATTTTTCGTTAATTCTGGCATATCATGCCCAGGGCGAAGTGATTTACTGGCGGTATCTTGACTATGAACCGGCGGATTCCAGAAGAATTGCAGAATACTTTGGCGAGGTCAGCGGATACCGGGTGGAAGAGACGCCCTCTACATCTGGTTATGCCGGTTTCAAAGACTGGTTTATTCAGGAATACAATCGTCCCGGCTATACCATTGAGGTGGGAATGGGTGTAAGCCCGCTTCCAATGAGTCAGTTTGCCGGAATCTATGAAGATAACCGTCTGATTTTAGAAGGCGGAATGACGGAACTTGTGCGATAACCGGGGATGTGTTATATTGTAGCAGAGAAAAGATGAGGAAACTGGAGCGTAAGATGAACACAGCATACAGCTATGAGATACAGCCGCTGGATGAACATTCCATAAGCATAGAGCGTGTATATGGGACGACACCGGTTGTTGTAATTCCAGATCAGATAGATGGATTCACAGTAAAGAGAATAGGCGCATATTGTTTTTCGGAAAGCAAACATGTTCCGGCAGATGCCGTTACCATCGGCGAAGTGGACAGTTTTATGAAGGCATTATGTGGAAATGATATCGAAGAAATTTCTTTGCCGGATTCCGTGGAACAAATCGGGAATCTGGCATTTTATAATTGCCGCAAATTACGAACACTTACCTTGGGGCGTTTCTTAAAAGAATTAGGAAGCGATGCCTTTATGAACTGCCGGAGCTTAAAGCGGCTGGTGCTTCGTTCTTCCATGGAAGAAGCCAGTGGCGCACAGCTTATCTTAAATCAGGTTCGGGCTGATTTGGAAGTGGAATTTAAGGAAGCCTTATTTTTCTATCCGGAATATTACGATTCCTATGAAGAAATCGGACCGGCACATATATTTGCACTGAATATTGCGGGGGAAGGTTTCCGGGCAAGACAGTGTTTTCATGAGCGGATGGTAGATGCCGCCGCATACGATATGATATTTGAGCGGATCTGCATTGAGGAGAAGATGTGGACTGCAGCCAGAATGGCACTTTGCAGACTGGCATATCCGGTGGAATTAAAGGAAGAAGCCCGTGAACGTTATCTTTCTTATTTAAAAGAACATGCCTGTGAGGTATGCGATGTTTTGATTCAGAAAAAAGATTTAGCATTATTAGAGTTGATATGCCGGCTTCAGGTGATGGAGCGGAGTGGAATCACTGCATTAATCGAGCAGGCGGCAGAAGCCGGCTGGGCAGAAGGCAGTGTCAGCTTAAGCAGCTGGCAGCAGAAATATTATAAGGAAGAAGCAGCTTCTTCCTGTTATGATATTGAGTGGTAAAAACAGCAGAAAATTAAGAAAATATGCAGTGACAGAAAGGAGCAGAAGATGGCGCATATTAAGACCCAGACCGAATGGGAAAATGATATGTCTGTAAAAATCTTGCAGCATGCAAGAAGTGAAATCTATCTGGATTTGCGATATCTTGATGTGGCACTTTCTGCATTGAAGCCTCAGGCAATGGAAGGCTTAGAGACAATGGCTACGGACGGAGAGAGTCTCTTTTTCTCAGCAGGACAGGTAATACGCGTATTCCGGAATAATCCGGCATTTATGAACCGGGCGTACCTGCACACGATATTGCACTGTATTTTTTCACACTTATTTTTAAAAGGAAACAGAGATACGAAGCTTTGGAATCTTGCCTGCGATATTGTAGTGGAGCAGACCATTGACGGCATGGACAAGCCCTGTACCAGGCGCGCATTAAGCTTTCTGCGGCAGCAGACCTATGAAGCATTGAAGGGTGAGGGACGGATTTCTGCAGCAGTGGTATACCGCTGGCTGAGGGGAAAATCCATGGAAGAGCTTCTTACCTTAAATCATGAATTTTATACGGATGACCACCGTTTCTGGAAAGAGGAAACCGGCAATGGCGCGGCATCTGCAGCCAGAAATAAATGGAATAAGATAGCAAGGCAGACCAGTATGGCAAAGAAGCGGCATGGAGATGAGCCGGAAAAGGGAGAAGAACTTCTGATGACACAGATCAGTGCTGCGAAAAGCCGCCGGAGTTATAAGGAATTTTTACAGAAATTTTCCATACTACAGGAAGAATTAAAATGCAATCCCGATGAGTATGATTTGAATTATTATACCTATGGGCTGCGGCTTTATAAGAATATGCCCCTGATAGAACCGGTGGAGAGCCGGGAAGTAAAGAAAATCCGGGAATTTGTAGTGGTGGTAGACACCAGTTATTCCACCAGCGGCAGTTTAATCAAAGGCTTTTTAAATGAGACATTTGGCATTTTATCCCAGCAGAACAGCTTCTTTCGAAGATGCAGAATCCGGATTATCCAGTGCGATGATAAAGTGGAAATGGATGAGGTAATCAGCAGTCAGGAAGAAATGGAGCGGCTGCTAAAAAGCTTTCAGGTAGTGGGAGGCGGAAATACAGATTTTCGACCGGCGTTTACTTATGTAAACCAACTAATCAAAGAAGGAAGCATCCGGCATCTGGATGGACTCTTGTACTTTACCGATGGCAAGGGCATTTATCCGGTAAAGAAGCCGGAATATAAGACCGCATTTTTATTCTTGGGAGCCTATGATGAGACGGCAGTACCGCCATGGGCAATGCGGCTGCAGCTGGAGCCGGAAGAGCTGGAACAGAATGCATGAGAGAAATAATATAGATTGGAAGAAAACAGATGAATATCAAACAGGCAAAGGAAGAAATCAAACATACCGTAACAGCATATTTGAAAAAGGATGATGAGGGCAGATATAAGATTCCTCTGATTCGTCAGAGACCGGTCTTATTAATGGGACCGCCGGGAATCGGCAAGACCCAGATTATGGAGCAGATTGCAGAGGAGTGCAAAATCGGACTGGTAGCATATACGATTACCCATCATACCAGACAGAGTGCAGTGGGACTTCCTTTTATCAAAGAAATGGAATTTGCAGGCAAAGAGTATTCCATAACGGAATATACCATGAGTGAGATTATTGCCAGCGTATACCGGAAAATCGAGGAAGGCTGTCCGGAAGGAATCCTTTTCATTGATGAGATTAACTGTGTGTCTGAGACACTGGCACCGACCATGCTGCAGTTTTTGCAGTGCAAGACCTTTGGTAATCAGGCAGTGCCGGAGGGCTGGATTATTGTTGCAGCAGGCAATCCGCCGGAATACAATAAATCGGTGCGGGAATTTGATATGGTAACCTTGGACCGTGTCCGCTGTATGCAGGTAGAGGCAGACCTTGGTGTTTGGAAAGCTTATGCCAGATCAAGACATATCCATGGTGCAATTTTAAGCTATCTTGAGCTTCGTCCAAAGAATTTCTACCGGGTGGAAGCAGATGTAGACGGCTTGCAGTTTGTCACAGCAAGAGGCTGGGAGGATTTAAGCATTTTGATGCAGACCTATGAAGAAATGGGGCTTCCGGTAGATGAAACCGTTGTAGGAGAATTTTTACATCATAAGGATGTGGCAGAGGATGCGGCAGCATATTTTGATTTATACCAGAAATATAAGGATGACTATGGAATTCCGTTAATATTGGAAGGAAAGATTCGGCCGGAAGTATTTGCCCGGATTTATGATGCAGCTTTTGATGAAAGACTCAGCGTGGTCAATCTTTTGTTGGACGGATTACAGAATCTGTTCCGAAGCTATGGAAAAGAAAAGGCTAAGACAGACCGCGACTTTGCAGCCTTGAAAGAGTACCGTAATTCCGAAGGGGCAAAGAAAGAAGTTTTTGAGGAAAAAAAGGCAGCCTTTGATATACAGAGAAAGACATTAGAAACAATCGAAGAAAAGACCGCAGCAGCCTTAGAGCATGCGTTTGATTTTATGGAGCAGGCATTTGAGGGCGGCCAGGAAATGGTGGTATTTGTAACAGATCTTGCTACCGTGGCAGAATCCGCAAGATTCTTAGCCGAGCACAACTGCGACCGCTATTTACAGTATAATCAGGAACTGCTGATTGGAAGCAAGCGGGCAGAACTTTTAGCCGAGCTGAACCGGGATTAGTTGTACAGCGTAAAAAAATGTCAGAAAGGATACCTTTAAACATGAAGAAGCTGGTAATCGGAATTCTTGCACATGTAGATGCAGGAAAGACAACATTATCGGAAAGTATGTTGTATACAAGCGGAAGCATACGCCATCTGGGAAGAGTGGATAATAAGGATGCATATCTTGACAATAATGCCATGGAGCGGGAGCGTGGAATTACGATTTTCTCAAAGCAGGCAGAATTTTCCTGGAAAGATATGGCAATCACTTTATTGGATACACCGGGGCATGTGGACTTTTCTGCGGAGATGGAGCGGACCCTTAAAGTGCTTGATTATGCAGTGCTGGTCATCAGCGGAGCCGATGGTGTGCAGGGACATACCAGAACGCTATGGCGTCTGTTAAAACTTTATCAGGTTCCGGTATTCTTATTTATCAATAAAATGGATCAGCCGGGAGCGGATAAAGAGGCTCTTTTATGGGAAATCAAGGAGCATTTGGACAGCAACTGCATTGACTTTACACAGGAGCAGAACGAAGGCTTCTATGAAGAGGCGGCTATGTGCGAAGAAGCAGCCATGGAGAAATTCTTATCGGAAGGAAGTCTTGCATCCAATGACCTTGCACAAATGATTGCAAAGAGGGAACTTTTCCCCTGCTATTTTGGCTCTGCATTAAAGGTGCAGGGTGTGGAAGAACTGTTAGACGGGCTTTACGAATATGGCAGGACACCTCAGTATCCGGATAAATTTGGTGCTAAAATCTTTAAGATTGCAAGAGAAGAACAGGGAAACCGGCTGACTTATCTTAAAGTGACCGGAGGAACTCTTCGTGTAAAGGACATGCTTAATGGCAAAGCCGGAGAAGAAGAGTGGGCGGAAAAGGTCAATCAGATCCGTATTTATTCCGGAGAAAAATATGAGGCAGTATCCGAGGCGGCAGCAGGTACAGTCTGTGCAGTTACGGGGCTTACGAAGACTTATCCGGGTGAAGGACTTGGCATTGAAGAAGAGTCCATACTTCCGGTCTTAGAGCCGGTACGCAGTGTAAAACTGGTTTTGCCGAAGGAAGTTCCGGTGGCGGTTATGCTGCCAAAATTAAAGCAGCTGGAGGAAGAAAATCCGGAACTGCATATTGTATACAGGGAAGAAACCGGAGAGATTATCGTAAAGCTGATGGGTGAAGTGCAGCTTGAAATCCTGCAGAAATTAATCAAAGAACGTTACGGAGTTGTGGCGGAATTTGGAGAAGAGAAGATTATTTATAAAGAAACCATCCGCAATACCGTAGAAGGAGTTGGACATTTTGAACCACTGCGGCACTATGCGGAAGTCCACCTTCTGCTGGAACCGGGAGAGCGTGGAAGCGGGCTCGTTTTTCAGGCGGACTGCAGCGAGGATATATTAGATAAGAACTGGCAGAGACTGATTCTGACACATCTTGCGGAGCGGGAGCATAAGGGAGTATTAACCGGTTCGGCAATTACGGATATGAAGATTACAGTAGTGTCCGGACGGGCACATCCGAAACATACGGAAGGCGGTGATTTCAGACAGGCTACTTACCGGGCGGTAAGGCAGGGGCTGATGGAAGCAGATTCTGTATTGTTAGAGCCATATTATGCATTCCGTCTGGAAATACCGGAAGAATGTCTGGGTCGTGCAATGCATGATATGGAGCAGCGTAATAGCAGAATGGACGCTCCGCAGATAGAAAATGGAATGGCACTGCTCACCGGAAGCGGTCCGGTATCGAAGCTTTCGGATTATCAGAAGGAATTAAATACCTATGCCAAGGGGCGTGGCAAATTCTTCTGCACATTGCAGGGCTACGAGGTGTGCCAGAATCAGGATGAAGTGGTAGAAGCTATCGGTTATCAGCCGGAGGCAGATTTATATAATACATCAGATTCCGTATTCTGTGCCCACGGAGCGGGCTATCTGGTGCCGTGGTATGAAGTAAAAGAGCACATGCATATGCCATCTGTTTTAGAAGAAGATGGCGGCACAAAAGAAGAACGGATAAAAGTCCATCGTCCCGGCGTAGTAGAGGACTGGGTAGATACCGATGAAATCGATGCTATTTTAGAAAAGACCTTCTATGCCAACCGGCAGGAAGGGAAACGCAAAAATGGTGTCGTGCGCAGACAGAAGGCAGAAAACAGTGCTCCGATTGTACGCACTTACCGGAAACCGGAACGATTAGAACGCTATCTGCTGGTAGATGGTTATAATGTAATCTACGCCTGGAAAGATTTACATGAGCTTGCAGAAGTGAATCTGGATGGTGCCAGAGGAAAATTGCAGGATATACTCTGCAACTATCAGGGTATCTTCGGAGGAGAAGTAATCGTGGTATTTGATGCATACCGCCTGACCGGACATAAGACAGAACAGTTGGACTATCACAATATCCATATTGTCTTTACGAAGGAAGCAGAAACGGCAGACCAGTACATTGAACGCTTTGCCCACGAACATCACAATCATTATGATGTAACGGTTGCAACCTCCGATGGCTTAGAGCAGATGATTATCCGCGGCCAGGACTGCAAGCTGATATCTGCCCGGGAGTTTGAACAGGAAGTAAAACGGGCGAACAGCACCATGTGGGATAATTACCGGAATGGACAGAATATTTTCTGATAAATATTGCCATGGCATGGAAAAAAAGCTATGATAGAAAAAGAGTTTCACTCGGGTGATTAGAAAAGATAAAATCAGATAAATGGTATTGTTGCTGCCATTGGGGGATGTTTTCTTTTGATAAACAGGAAATGTCCTATCGTTCTTAGATACGCATTTTGCTTGTAGTAGACTGTCTTTCCGCCTGCTTTGACGGGATATCTGCACTGTCCGCCGGAGGCGGATGCCACAGCAAGCCTGCAAGGGGCACTAAGAATTTCGATAAAGTTACGAATTCGTCCGGCAACCGGCGCATATTCGCATCCATGCTTAAGATGCGCCTCACTGGCACATCCCTGTGCCAGTGTTGCCGGTTTGCCGACGAAATTCTAAGTGCCCCTAACAGCCTGCTTCATGCATCCGCATTCCGGCGCACAGCACAGATATCTTGTCAAACATTGGAAAGACCGGCTAAATCACAAAAGCAAAATGCAGTGTCTTAGAACGATGGCATTTCCTGTTACAAAAGGAACACCGCCAATGACGGCAACGATAGATTTATTTTTGTTCAGTCTTTTCTAATCACCCGAACAGAATCATTTTTAGCAGAAGGAGAAAAGATATGGAAGGAAAAGGAAGAATAACAGGACATACAGGATTATTGGCATTGATCGGTTCCCCGGTAGGACACTCAGGCTCCCCGGCAATGTATAACTATAGCTTTGAAAAATTAGGATTAGATTATGCATACGTAGCATTCGATATAAAAGTAGAAGAAGTAAAGGCAGCCTTGGATGCCATGCGCCTTTTCCACATGCGTGGCTGCAATGTAACGATGCCATGTAAGACAGAAGCTGCAAAATATATGGATGAGCTTTCACCGGCAGCCCGGATTATCGGAGCAGTCAATACCATAGTAAATGAAGATGGAAAATTAATCGGACATATGACAGACGGTGAAGGATTTGTAGGCAATTTAAGAGACCATGGAATTGAGATAAAAGGAAAGAAAATCACAGTAGCAGGAGGCGGCGGAGCAGCCACTGCCATTCAGGTACAGTGTGCGCTGGACGGGGCAAGAGAAATCAGCATTTTCAATATCAAAGATGACTTCTTCGAAAGAACACTGGAAACAGCAGAGAAGATTAGAAAAGAAGTGCCGGGCATTGTGGTAAATGTGTATGACATTGCAGACACTGCAAAGATGACAGAAGAGATTCAAAGCTCTGACATTTTTGCCAATGCAACCATTGTTGGAATGAAACCGATGGAAAAAGAAAGCGTTGTGAAAGATACATCCGCATTCCGTCCGGGACTGGTGGTTGCAGATGCCGTTTATAATCCGGAAGAGACAAGATTACTCCGGGAAGCAAAAGAAGCAGGCTGCACCTGCCTCAATGGAAAAGGAATGTTACTGTGGCAGGGTGTTGCTGCATTCCGCCTGTACACCGGAGAAGAGATGCCGGTACGGGAAGTAAAAGAGAAGTTTTTCCAGTAGGATAAGGAGTAAGAAATGGAGCAGACGGTAGTCAGAATCAGGACATTGGAAATCGGCAGCGGAATGCCAAAGATTTGTGTTCCGGTTGTAGGAAAGACGGAAAAAGAAATATTAGAGGGCGCAGAGCGGGCGAAGGCTGCAAAACCGGATCTGGTGGAATTTCGTGTGGACTGGTATGAAGAAGCTGCAGACAGTAAAAAAGTAGTCGCACTGTTAGAAAAGCTTCGCAAATGTTTGGGAGAACTGCCGGTTTTATTTACCTTCCGAAGCAGCAGGGAAGGCGGAGAAGCTGCCTTAAGCGACGGAGCATATCAAAGCTTAAATGAAGCTGCAATTGCATCCGGGTTTGTGGACTGCGTGGATGTGGAATTATTTTCCGGGGATGCTGTTGTAAAGGCAGTAGTAGCGGCAGCACATAGCAATAATGTAAAAGTTATTGCCTCCAATCATGATTTTGAAAAAACACCGGCAGCAGAAGAACTCCTTGCCAGACTTCAGAAAATGGAAGCACTTGGCGCAGATATTCCAAAGATTGCCGTTATGCCACAAAGCAGCAAGGATGTTTTAACACTGCTTACGGTAACGGAAAGCTGGAAGGAAACAGGGAAGACACCTGTTATTACCATGTCTATGGCAGGAGAGGGCTTAATCAGCCGTCTTTGCGGAGAAATCTTTGGCTCGGCAGTTACCTTTGGCGCAGCCGGAAAGAGCAGCGCACCGGGACAGATAGATGTAGAAGAACTGCGGCAGATATTGGAAATCATACATCAGAATAGCAATAGACAGTAAAAATAATAGAGAAGAATTTCAATCGATATTTGGAATCATACATATGGAAAGGAATTAGAAAATGGCAGAGAATATTTTTCTGATTGGATTTATGGGAGCCGGAAAGAGCACCATAGCAAAAGTATTAAAAGAGAAATTAAATGTTCCTCTTTGCGAAATGGATGAAATGATTGCAGAGCAGCAGAAAATGGCTATCTCTGACATTTTTGCACAGTATGGTGAAACACATTTCAGAGATTTGGAGACACAGCTTGTAAAAGATATTTCAGAAAAAGACGGTGTCATCGTATCCTGCGGTGGCGGTGCAGTGCTGCGGGAAGAAAATGTATCTTTTATGAAAGAAAATGGCAGAATCGTTCTGTTATCTGCTACACCGGAAACTATTTATGAGAGAGTCCGCTACAGCAAGGACCGCCCGATTTTAAATGGCCATATGAATGTGGAGTACATCCGAGAACTGATGGAAAAACGCCGCAGCCGTTATGAAAGTGTTGCAGACCTTGCGGTGGCAACAGACGGCAGGAGTGCAGAGACAATCGCAGATGAGATTATTGCAAAGTTAAGAGAAGCATAATGGAAATGAGAGAGTATATAGAAGCAATCGCAGAAAGCTGCAGGAAGCTGATTATCAGTAAGCCTGCCACAAAGCAGGAAGAGTATCGTAAAATTATCGTACAGAAAAAGGAAGCCTTTTTCCAGATGGAAAAATATACGGACAAGCAGGTATTTCATGAGAATCTGTCCGTAGAAGAATTAGAGACAGCATTGGAAGAACTGATGCAGAATCATTTTCGCCAGCTCAATGGATTTGATATAGAAGCAGAGCATATTCTTCTGGTATCCAAAAAAGGAGTGCCGTCTTATAAAAAGAAAAAGCTGCAGAATGCAGTAAATGAGACTGCAACCCATAACCGGAAGAAAAATTATCTCTTAGAAGAAGGTAAGGTCATTCCGCCGTTGGTGGATATGTGAATTTTTACTGCAGAGGGCAAAATCGTCCGCACCATGTATGATAAGTTTAAGCAGATTAACCGTTTTGTTGAAATCATCGATGATTATGTGAAGGACTGCAAAAAGGAGAAGCTTCATATCATTGATTTCGGCTGCGGTAAGTCCTATCTTACTTTTATTATGTACTACTACTTTACGGAAGTGCGCAAGATTCCGGTAGAGATTGTGGGACTGGATTTAAAGAAAGATGTCATAGAAAAATGTAATCAGGCAGCAAAAAAATACGGATATGACACCCTGCATTTTGAACTGGGAGATATCAATGGCTACAAAGCACCGTTTCCGGTGGATATTGTAGTATCTTTGCATGCCTGCGATACCGCAACAGATTTTGCCTTATACAATGCTATCAGCTGGGATGCGGAAATGATTTTCTCCGTGCCATGCTGCCAGCATGAATTAAATGAGCAGATGGAGAGCGAAAAGCTGCATCTGATGACCCGTTATGGCATTATCAAAGAGCGTTTTGCAGCACTGACAACGGATGCAATCCGTGCCAACCTCTTAGAGTGCTGCGGATACAAGAGCCAGGTCTTAGAATTTGTGGATTTGTCCCATACGCCAAAGAATCTTCTGATCCGGGCGAGAAAGGCAAAGATTTCAAAGGAGCATAAGCAGAAGCTTTTAAAAGAAGTGGATGCCATGTGCGAAGAATTCCAGCTAAAACCGTTACTCTACGGATTACTGCAAGTGGATGAAGGGAGAAATACGGATGCATTCAGAACAGGAAAATAATAGTTTCCCGGCAGAGTTTTTAGAGAGAATGAAAGAAATGTTAGGGGAAGAGTACCCGGCATTTTTCGAAAGCTTAGGGCAGGAGCGGCAGCAGTCGTTCCGGATTAATACAGGGAAAACCAGTGTATCAGGATTTTTACAACAGACAGATTGGAAGCTAAAACCGGTTCCATGGTGTGAGACCGGTTTTTATTATGGAAAAGAGATTCGTCCGGGAAAACATCCTTATCACAATGCCGGTGTGTATTATATTCAGGAGCCGTCGGCAATGGTACCGGCAGAATGTCTTAAGGCACAGCCGGGGGATATCATCTTAGACCTCTGTGCAGCTCCCGGTGGAAAGAGTACCCAGATTGCGGCAGCTATGAAGGGGGAAGGAATCTTAATCTGTAATGAGATTCATCCGGCGAGAGCGAAGATTTTATCTGAAAATATAGAGCGGATGGGAATCAAAAACGCACTGGTATTAAATGAGACACCGGAGCATCTGTCAGAGCGTTTTCTAAACTGCTTTGATAAAATCATGGTGGATGCACCATGCTCCGGGGAAGGCATGTTCCGGAAAAATGAAGAAGCAGGAAATGAGTGGAGTATAGAAAATGTCAGATTATGTGCCGACCGGCAGGACGGCATCTTAGACTGTGCTTATGAGATGTTAAGACCCGGCGGCAGGATGGTATATTCCACCTGCACCTTTGCACCGGAAGAGGATGAAGGGAGCGTGCACCGTTTCTTAGAACGTCATCCGGACTGCCAGATTGCAGAAGGAATTGACAGTGAAGGCTTCATTCATGACAAAGAAGGCTGCATCCGACTGTTTCCGCATAAAATCGAAGGCGAAGGACATTTTGCAGCAGTGATAACGAAAGCAGGCGAAGGTTATGGCGGCTTTGGACTGACGGAAAAGGGCATAAAGGAAAAAGACTGCCCGGAATATCTTTCTTTTGTAAAAGAGAATTTAAAAGAAAAACCTCAGGGAGCATTGCTTAAATTTGGAGAGCAGCTCTATCTGATGCCGGAAGGATTTCCTGCTTTAAAGGGGCTGAAGGTATTACGGCCGGGACTGCATCTTGGCACCTTAAAAAAGAACCGTTTTGAACCATCCCATGCACTGGCACTTGCCATGCAGCCACAAGAGGCATTTCATGTTGCCATGCTTTCTTCTGGCAGCCAGGAAATCAGACAGTATCTGATGGGACAGACTTTTTCATGGGGAGGAGAAAAGGGCTGGTATTTAATCTGCGTAGATGGCTACAGCATCGGCTGGGGCAAGCTGGCAGGTGGAATTATGAAGAATCATTATCCGAAAGGGCTTCGTATGGTGGATATTACCTGAAAAGAGAGAATCTGAAAAAAGCTGCTTAAAATAAAACAAAATTAAGGAAATATTAATAAACACCGGGAATATCTGCTTGTGATTTAAAAGAAAATCGAATATGATTATTAAGTCGGAAAAAATAGAAAGTTAGAAAATTATGTGTGAAGAGACAAAGTTGGGAAAATTTTATCAAAAATACATAGCAAAATGGATACCATCATATGGACCACTGCCATTGGCATGGTGTGCCATTTTTAATACCATTATTTATTGGGGCACCCAGAGGCTGATGGCAAATGCAAAGCATTATGACCTGACCAGCAATCTGGACAGGAGTATTCCTTTTGTAAAAGAGTGGATTATTCTGTATGTTTTATTTTTTGCGTTCAGTTTAATCAATTATATTCTGGTATCGAGAGAAGATAAGGAAACATTTTTCCGTTTTGCAACAGCGGATATGTTGTCAAGAGTAATCTGCTGTATCTTATTTATATTGCTTCCAACCACGAATATTAGACCGGAAGTGACAGGGCATGATTTCTGCAGCTGGCTGGTGCGTTTTATCTATGCATCGGATGCACCGACGAATCTCTTTCCATCCATCCATTGTCTGGTAAGTTGGTTCTGCTTCATCGGGGTAAGAAAGAGCTGTAAGCTGCCGGGCTGGTACAAAGGATTTTCTTTTGTGATGGCAGCATTGATTTGTGCATCCACCCAGTTTACCAAACAGCATTATATGATTGACCTGGTAGCAGGCATTTTTCTGGCAGAATTCTGCTGGTTTGTATCAAAGCATACCGGAATGTACCGTCCGGTAATGAAAGTTTTTGATAAAATCGGAAGAAAGATATTTGGGGTGAAGCATTATGATGAGTAAGAAAAAAGGAATACTGAATGCAGTTTTTCTTATTACCGTATTTGCAATTACCATATATGCAATCTTTCATGGACAGGATTTAGGTGAATTGTTCGGCTATATCCGGAATACGGATTACCGGTACTGGCTTGTTGCGGTGGTCTGCGTGGTATTCTTTATCTGCAGTGAATCTGTTATTATATTTTATATGATGCGAAGCATCCGGCAGAAGATAAAACTTATGCATTGTTTCCTGTATTCCTTTGTTGGATTCTTTTTCAGCTGTATTACACCATCGGCAACCGGAGGACAGCCGGCACAGATTTATTATATGAAAAAGGATAAGCTGTCCATACCGGTATCGACACTGGTTTTAATGATTGTAACCATTACTTATAAACTGGTGCTTGTGGTGATTGGCGCATTGGTTGTAATCATTCGTCCGGCACAGATTATGCATTATCTTGAACCGGTGCTGGGATGGTGTTATTTGGGACTTTTATTAAATGTCTTTTGTGTGGCATTTATGATGTTTCTGGTTTTCCATCCGACACTGGCAGCTAATATGATGGATGTCATCATAAGAGGGCTTGGTAAAATTCATCTGATGAAACGTACTGAGCATTACCGGGAAAAAATGGCGAATGCCATGAAGCAGTATCAGGATGTGGCAGGATATTTCCGTACCCATAAATTGGTCGTAACCAATGTATTTTTGATTACCGTAGTACAAAGACTGTTACTCTTTTTTGTAACATATCTGACCTGCCGTTCCTTCGGAATCGATGGAACTGGTATGGTAACCATTGTTGTATTACAGGGAATGATTTCCGTTGCGGTGGATATGCTTCCGTTACCGGGAGGAATGGGAATCAGTGAATCACTGTTTTTATCTATTTTTGCACCAATCTGCGGTACACTGACATTGCCGGCGATGGTGGTAAGCAGGGGACTCAGTTATTACACAGAATTGATTTTAAGCGCAGTTATGACAGTCGTAGCACATTTTACGATAGGAAGACCGCGTAAACAGAAGAGGGAAGAAAGGTAGAAGGAAAATGATAGGTTTTTATGATTATACAGTAGTACTTACATATATTAGTCTGATGTGTTCTGTTTTTGGAATTACTCAGGCAATTGGAGGACATTACAGAACAGCGATTATCTGTCTGGCATTATCCGGATTATTTGATATGTTTGATGGAAAGATTGCAAGAACCAAAAAGAACCGTACTGATGATGAAAAATTATTTGGCGTTCAGATTGATTCCCTTTGCGATGTAGTCTGCTTTGGTGCGTTCCCGGCAGTAATCTGTTATGTGCTTGGCGTAAGAGGTATTCTTGGAACTATTGTTCTGGCATATTATTGTGTCTGCTCCGTGATTCGACTCGGATTCTTCAATGTGTTGGAAACCAACCGTCAGAGAGTAGAAGAGGGTGCCAATAAATATTATCACGGACTGCCGATAACAACGATGGCAATCGTACTTCCACTGGCATTTATGCTGAACTTTGTAATTGCGGAGCGTGAATTCAGTGTGTTACTACTCTTTGTTTTGGCAGTAGTTGGCACATTATTCATTGTAGATTTTAAATTGAGAAAGCCATCTAATGCATTTCTTGCAGTTTTGGTTATCCTTGTGGCATGTGCAGTAGTTGCAATCTTCTTATTCTCAAAATATCATATTTCACTGTGCTTTCCAGGACTGGAGAATTCCATTTTAGACCGTCTGATGAGGTAGAAATTGTGTAACATTTCCTGTGATGAGGAAAAATGAGGAGGAAACGAAGATGCGTTGTGTAGACCGGAAGGGAAATGAAATTGGTGAGAATGCAGCACAGGGCAGAGTGTTAAAGGCATTGTATGAGACTGCTGCCGGAAGAATTTTACTTGGAATTCTGGTGAAACCTTTTGTTTCCAAAGCAGGTGGATTCCTTTTGAACCAGCCGGTATCAAAGGCTGCAATTGCACCATTTATAAAAAAGAATCATATAAATATGACAGATTATGAGGAACGGGAATACCGTTCCTATAATGATTTTTTTACCAGAAAAATCAAGCCGGGACACCGGAAATTTGACCGTGTTAAGGAGAATTTCTGTGCACCCTGCGATAGCAGGCTCAGTATATATCCCATTACAGCAGAGGGAAAAGTCTGCGTCAAGGATACGGAATATACCATGGAGAGTCTTTTCCGTAGCAGGAAAATCGCCCGTCATTATGAGGGCGGAACCCTTTGCATTTTCCGCCTGACGGTAGATGATTATCATCATTACAGCTTTGTGGATGATGGCAGAATGGGGTACATCTATAGGATTCCGGGTGTTTTTCATACGGTAAATCCGCTGGCGGGAGAAATATATCCGATTTATAAGGAAAATACCAGAGAATTTTCTGTGCTGAAAAGTCAGCATTTTGGCAATATTTTAATGATGGAAGTGGGCGCACTTATGGTAGGCAGAATCTGTAATGAGAAAGAAAACTGCCCGGTGCACCGTGGAGAAGAAAAAGGTAAATTTGAATTTGGCGGTTCTACGGTAATTTTGTGTCTGGAAAAAGACAGGGTAGAACTGGACGCAGATATTGTGTATAATTCCAATAAAGGAGTCGAGACGAAAGTCCGGCAGGGGGAAAAGATTGGAAGGATGTCAGAATGGAAGCGCATGAAGTATTAGAACAGGTGAAAAGTGGAAAGATGACCGTAGAAGAAGCGGAGCAGTTTTTTAAAAGGGAACCGTTTGAAGAGATGGGCTATGCAAAGATAGACAGCCATCGGAAAATGCGTTCCGGTTTTGCAGAAGTGGTATTCTGTCAGGGAAAACGGGATGAGTTTCTTCTTGAAATCTTTCAGAGAATATACAAGGATGAAGGCGAGGTCATGGGAACCAGGGCGTCTTTGGCACAGTATGAGCTGTTGCACAAGGAATTACCGCAGGTTACCTATGACCCTGTTTCTCGTATATTAAAAATTGAAAAAAAGGATAAAAAACGCAGTGGACTGATAGCAGTATGTACGGCTGGAACGGCAGATATTGCAGTGGCAGAAGAGGCTGCGCAGACGGCAGAGTTTTTCGGAGCCAATGTGGAACGTATTTATGATGTGGGAGTCAGTGGAATTCACCGTCTCCTTTCAAGGCTTGAGGTAATCCAGAAAGCCAACTGTGTTGTTGCAGTGGCTGGCATGGAAGGAGCACTGGCAAGCGTTTTAGGCGGACTGGTAAGCAGACCGGTAATTGGTGTACCAACCTCCGTAGGCTATGGAGCGAATATGGGAGGCATTTCTGCATTGCTTACCATGATTAATTCCTGTGCGAACGGTGTCGCAGTGGTAAATATTGATAATGGTTATGGTGCAGGCTGTCTTGCAACACAGATAAACAGACTGGGGGTGCATGATGAAGAAGCGTAGTTTATATCTGGACTGCCATACCGGAATCAGTGGTGATATGGTAGTAGCGGCTTTACTGGATGCAGGAGCAGACAGAGAAGTTTTAGAAAATGTTTTAAAGAGCATTCCGGTATCCGGCTTTGAAATTGCAATCAGCAGAGTACAAAAGGCGGCCCTGTCGGCATGTGATTTTAAGGTCATCTTAGATGCCGCCCATGAGAATCATGATCATGATATGAAGTATTTATATGGGAAGGAAGAATCGCACGCACATGGAGGGCATTTCCATTCGGAAGAATCACATACCTATGGAGAGCATTCCCATTCGGAAGAATCATACACCCATGGGGAACATCATCATCACGAACACCGCGGTCTGACGGAAATTTATTCCATAATCGATGGCACGAATATACTTGATAGTGCCAGGACACTTGCTAAGAAAATATTTAGGATTTTAGCAGAAGCGGAAGCAAAAGCCCATGGTGTTCCGGTGGAAGAAGTACATTTTCATGAAGTGGGAGCCTTGGATTCAATCGTAGATATTATTGCAGCGGCAGTTTGTGTTGATAATCTTGGAGTAGATGAGGTCATTATTCCTGCCCTGTGGGAAGGGGAAGGAACGGTGCGCTGCCAGCATGGAATCCTGCCGGTGCCGGTTCCGGCAGTGACTAACATAGTGATGGAATATGGAATCCCGCTTGGAAAAATAGGTGAACCGGGAGAATATGTGACTCCGACAGGGGCTGCAATTGCAGCGGCTATCTGTACGTCAGGAGAGCTGCCGGAATGTTACCGGATTGTGGGAAACGGACTGGGCGCCGGAAAGCGGGACTATAAGCGGCCGGGACTGCTCCGGGCATTGCTGCTGGAAACAGAAGAACCGGTCTATGAAAGTGATTCTATTTTAAAACTGGAATGTAATATCGATGACTGTACCGGGGAAGCACTGGGCTATGCCATGGAGCTTTTACTGGAAAATGGCGCAAGAGATGTCCATTATATACCGGTCTATATGAAGAAAAACCGCCCGGCATATCAGTTGACAGTAATCTGCAGGAAAGAAGACCGGGAAAAATTGGAAGCAATTATATTTCGTGAGACAACAACCATTGGAATCCGCTATGTAGAAATGGTGCGGACGATTCTGCCAAGAAGGACAGAAAGGCGGCAGACCTCCTACGGTGAGGTGACGGTTAAAATATGTGAGGGTGAAGGAGAAGTGCGTATTACTCCGGAGTATGAATCCATCCGGGAGATATGCAGAGAGAGAGGACTTTCTTTTCAGAAGGTATATGATGATGTATTGCAGGAGTTGAAATAAGGATACGAAAAGGATGAGGTTAAAAGGATGCATACGAAAACAGATTTGTTAAAAGGCAATATTTTAAAATCTTTGATTTTATTTGCAATTCCACTTATTATTTCTAATTTATTTCAGCAGCTCTATAATGCGGCAGATACCATGATAGTAGGTCATTTTCTGGGTGATGAATCGCTGGCAGCAATCGGTGCATGTGCAGCGGTTTATGAACTGCTGGTAGGATTTGCACTGGGTTTTGGAAATGGACTTAGCATGGTAGTGGCAAGAAGCTTTGGTGTAGGAGATAAAAACTTGTTAAAGCGTGCAGTTGCAGGCTCTTTGGTAATTGGAGCAGCGGTGACGGTTGGTGTAATGCTGATTGCACAGATTGGACTTCGTCCGCTTCTGGTCTTGTTACATACACCATCAGAAATCATTGAGGAATCCTATTCTTATATTTATATTGTAACAATCTGTGTTGGAGTAATGTTTGCATATAATCTGTTGTCCGGATTGCTTCGTGCAATTGGAAACAGTTTTATGCCGTTGGCATTTCTGATTATTTCGTCCGTTATCAATATTGTACTGGATGTTCTTTTTATTACACAGTTTCAGATGGGAATCCGCGGTGCAGCAGTGGCAACGGTGGTAGCACAGGGAATTTCTGCAGTATTATGTGCCATTTATATTATGAAAAAATGTAAGATTTTAATACCGGCACGGGAGCATTTTAAAGTAGATGGACCACTTTACCTGGAACTGACAGGCCAGGGGCTTTCCATGGGCTTTATGTTAGCTATTGTATCTGCAGGAACAGTAATCCTGCAATATGCTATCAATCAGCTGGGTTATCTGATTATTGCGGGACATACAGCAGCACGAAAATTAAACAGTTTTTGTTCGTTGCCATTAATGCCACTGGCAATGGCAACAGCAACCTTTGTATCCCAGAACCGGGGAGCAGACCAGCGTGACCGTATCCTTAAGGTAGTACGGTATGCCATGATACTGTCTGTTGGCTGGGCAGTATTTATTACCGTTATTGTTGCATTTGCCGCACCTTCCCTGATTGCATTGCTCTCCGGCTCATCCGAAAGTGTAGTTCTTGAAAACGGTGCCAGATATATCCGCTGGAATACACCGTTTTATTCGGTTCTTGGAATTCTGCTGGTACTTCGAAATGTGTTACAGGGACTTGGTAAAAAGGTAGTGCCACTGGTTTCAAGCATGATAGAGCTGGTAGGAAAAATTGCATTTGTTCTATTGTTTATCCCAATCTTGAAATATTTTGGTGTAATTATCTGTGAGCCGGTTATCTGGTGCCTGATGTGTATCCAGCTTGTCATATCCTATTACAGAGACCCTTATATCCGTGGAAAGGAAGAAAAGAAATGAAGCTTGGAATCGTAGGAACAGGAACTATCGTAGAAGAAGTACTTCCGGTATTGCAGCAGGTAAAAGGGCTTTCCTGCTATGGAATTTGTGGAACAAAGCGCAGTGAAGCAAAAGCAGAAAAACTAAAAGAACAGTATCAGATGAAGCTTGCAGTAAGTGATTATGAAAAACTTCTGGATTCGGAAATTGATACCGTCTACATCGCTGTGCCAAATCTTTGGCATTTTGAAATGGCAAGAGAAGCTATCCTCCATGGAAAACATGTTATTGTAGAAAAACCCATGACAGCCAATGAAAGACAAGCAGAGGAGCTTTGTGCCCTTGCAAAGAAGCAGGGAGTATTTTTGTTTGAAGCCATTACTACAAGGTATCAGCCGAACTATCAGTTTATCAAAGAGCAGTTACCGACGATTGGAAAAATCAAAATGGCAGTCTGCAATTTCAGCCAATATTCCAGAAAGTATGACCGTTTCCAGAATGGAGAAAACATTCCTGTTTTTGATGCAAAGCAGGCAGGTGGAGCTTTGATGGATTTAAACTTATATAATATCCAGTATTTAGAAGGCTTGTTTGGAGAACCGCAGTCTGTGCATTATACCGCAAACACGGAAAAAGGAATTGACACCAGCGGTGTTGCAATTTTATCTTATCCCGGCTTTCAGGCAGTTGCAATAGGCGCAAAGGACTGCCAGGGACAGCCGGAATATCGCATTGAAGGAAGCGAAGGCTACATTGCCCAGAACAGCCCGTGTAATGTCTGCGGCGCAGTGACCATCCATTACCGGGATGGAAGAGAGGTATCCTATGATGGAAATGGAGATGCACACCGGATGTATGCAGAGTTTGTTTCCTTTGTAAATGAGATAGCATCAAAGGACACTGAAACCTGCTACGAAATGCTCAACCACAGCCTTGCGGTCAGTCGGATACTGACCCGGGCAAGAGCGGATGCCGGAATTGTATTTCCGTGTGATGAAAAAAATTGAAAATGTATTTGCTTTATTTCTAAGGATTCCCCATTGGTATTTTACTGATTGGGAATTTTTTACTTTACAGGAAATTGTTTTCCTGTAAAGTAAAAAACGCTCCGCGAGGATGCGCACTGCGGCGTATAAGGTAGATGTCGCAAGCGACCGCCGCAGGCACGAGAAAGTGCCAAGTATCCGCAAGAAACTGCAGGTGGCAGGTTCTGTTAGAAAAATTATTTTAGTCAGGCATGATTTAGTCAAGTATACTTTAGTCAATCGTACTTGACTAAAAATAAAAATGGGATTATAGTTAATTTACAGAAATGGAGGTACAGATATGTTTATAGGCAGAGATAGAGAGTTAAAAACACTGGATAAGTTATACCATTCAGGTAAGTTTGAATTTGTTGTAATATATGGACGCCGTCGTGTCGGAAAGACAGCGCTTATTAACCATTTCATTGATGATAAACAATCCATTTATTTTATGGGAGTAGAAAGTAACGAAAAGCAGAATTTAGAAAATTTAAGCAAGAGTATTTTGGAGTATAGTAATGGGATTGGAACAGATACTTATTTTGCATCATACCAGGCTGCACTCGAATACGTATTTAAACTGGCAGAAAAGGAACGCGTTATATTAACGATAGATGAGTATCCTTATGTGGCAAGAGAGTCTAAAAGTCTGGCTTCTACCTTACAGTTATTGATTGATAAATATAAAGACACATCGAAATTGATGCTTATTTTATGCGGATCTTCCATGTCATATATGGAAGACCATGTGCTTGCCTATAAAGCACCTCTATATGGCAGAAGGACTGCACAGATGAAGATTATGCCGTTTGACTTTGAAGAAAGCTGCAGATATTTAAAAAACATGTCGGATGAAGAGAAAGCAATTATATATGGAATTGTAGGAGGAACACCGCAGTACCTTCTTCAGATAAATGATAAGATGAGCGTGGAGGAAAATATCAGGAATACGTTTTTGAATCCAATGTCATTTTTATATGAAGAGCCGATGAATCTTTTAAAACAGGAAGTAAGAGAACCAGCAATTTATACCGCAATTATTACTGCCATTGCAACAGGACATTCCCGGATGTCTGAGATTTCCACCAAGGTTGGGGAAGATACTAATATATGTTCAGGATATTTGAAAAATTTAATAAATCTTGGAATTATTAAAAAGGAAACACCATACGGAGAAAAGACTTCTAAAAAGTCAATTTATTCTATCGAAGATAACATGTTTTGTTTTTGGTATCGATTTGTATTAGATAATAATTCTATTATTGTAAGAGGCGCAGCCGATTTAGTTTATAAGAAAATTGAAGCGCAGCTTAGTGATTATATGGGCAGAGTGTTTGAAGATATTTCTGCACAGTATTTGTGGAAGCAGCTCCTTACAGGAAATTCGCCAGTAGAATTTACATCCCTTGGTCGTTGGTGGGGAAATGATCCGAAGAAGAAGTGTCAGGCAGAAATTGACATTATGGGTGAGCAGGACAGCAATACAGCCCTTTTTGCAGAGTGTAAATGGCGTAATGAAAATGTTGATTTAGATGTGTTGGAAACGCTGATAGACCGAAGCAGATTATTCCATTATACAAAGATGCATTTTTTTCTTTTTTCAAAAAAAGGATTTACAAAAGGATGTATGGAGAGAGCAGACGAAATGGGAAATGTTACATTAGTCTCTTATAAGGACATTGTGAAAGCAATGTAATATGCAGAAAGAAGAGTTAGAGAGAGTATATAATGAAAGAAAAATTAGTTGGTGTAATAGAAAGAATAAAATATTTTTTTGGCGGTGGCTTGATAAATACAAAAGCAAAATATAATGTAAAAGTGACAATCCTATTTATTCTAATTTGTGCAGTGTTAAGAAAAATTGGATGTATTATGCTGGGAAGTGGAATGATAGCTTTTACGTTAAGATCATATATGATATATGAGAATAGAGTAAAAAATGCAAGTTCAATAAAGATTAATAATGGACAAGTATCCTATGAGGAAGATTTAAAAGAAAGAGGAAAATTAATTGAAAATATTTTTATGATTGTTCTGTTTGGTGAAAGTATTTTTCTCATTACATGGGAGAATATATACTCATATATTTTTTTGGTCGTTACTCTGAGTTTTACATTTGCAGCAAAATATTCTATTGAAAAAAATAATATGTTTTATAAGCTATTAACCATAATAGTCTCATCGATTTTTGGAGGAATTGTAATATTTGTTCTTTGGTTATCATTGCTTATTGGAATTAAATTTTTGTTAAATTATTTTATAATTAGGGATGGAACATTAAAAGGGTTACCATTTTCTCGAACGGAATGTGTATCTATATTAATTGCAGCGACATGTTATGTAGAAAATAACTTTTGGATTACAATAGTTTCTATAAGTCTTTCTTGTTTTCTTAATATTGCGTATATAAAATTAACACCTGCATATCAATTGGATAATTTAAAAAAATCATTCCAAATAATGAATATAATTGTTGTTGCAATTAGTATTATATCATTTGGGTCAGCGGGGGCGTTTTGTGATTATGTGCGTAGCAGTGTATGGGATTGGTATGAGTTGTTGGGGGGAGGACGGCAATTAGCAAAATATGCATCGACATATGATACTACTAATTTTAAAAATTTATTTTATATAATAGGGCTTCCATATACATTTGGAATTTTAATTTCAACATATTTTCTGGATAATAAGAAAAAGCGGTGTGAAAAAAAGAAGCAAGAAATACTACATAAAATGATTGTGGAGAAAAAAATATTAAACGAGGAATACATAAAAAAATATTATGAATTGTCGGGTAATACAAATGAGTATGAAATATTGCTTAGTTTACTAAATGTTGAAAGAAATGAGAGCATTTAATCCTTCCATCTCCACACTATCTCCATATCTATGTAATAAGATGTAACAAGTTCGTAACAACTTGCGAATGATTACATAGGAAATTGCGAGAAGAGAAAATTATTTGAATTTATTTTAGAAAATGAATAATAGCCAGACAGTCCGGCAAAGTGCGAAGGCATTTTCATGGCTGTTAGGGGCACTTGGAATTTCGTATGGAAACAGGCAACGCCGGTACATGGAAGTACCGGCGAGGCGCAGATGAACATGGATGTGAATTTGCGTCGGTTGCCGGATAAAAAGAATACAATCCGAAATTCTTAGTGCCCCTTGCAGTTATGATGCGGTCTTTGCATTTGCCGGCCTGCCTGGCTATTTTGCAACTTAGCAAAAATAAATAAAATATTTCTTCCACAATACCGGATGATTACATAGGTAAGGAGACAGATATGAAATACAAAACAGTAAAAAAATTATGGCTTGCAGCCGCAATCCTGGCAACCACAACTTCATTATGGACCAATGTCAATGCCATGGAGACACCAGCTGCATCCGGTGCAGGCGTAATCCGGGCACTGAATGAGCAGCGCATTTTATCAGAACAGTATGCGATTCAGCAGATACAGACAGAAGCAGGTGAATTGGCAGAGCATGAAGCAGCAGGCGAAGCAGAAATAAATGATGTGGCAGAACTTTCACTTGGAAATGCAGAAGAGGAAATGCCGGCAGCAGACCAGCCGGAACTTGCGGTTGCAATCGCACCGAATTATGTGAATATTCGAAAAGAACCGTCTACAGAAGGAGAAGTGCTTGGAAAACTTTACCGTAATACGGTAGGTGTGATAGAGGCAGCAGAAGAGGGCTGGTATTATATTACTTCCGGTTCAGTCAGCGGATATGTCAGTGCAGAATATGTCTGTGTGGGAGAAGAAGCAAGAGCACTTGCGGAAGAAATTGGCACACAGCTTGCCCGGGTAACTACAACAACTTTAAAAGTGCGTACGGAAGCATCCACAGAGGCTGCCGTATTAGGACTGGTACCGGGAGGCGATATATTAACGGTAACAGAAACACTGGATGGCTGGTTAAAGGTTGATGCAGAGGAAGGGGAAGGCTATGTAGCAGCAGATTATGTAGAAACCTATACGGAATATCCCCATGCAGAATCCATTCAGGAAGAAGCAGAACGGTTAGCAAGAGAAGAAGCCGCAAGAAGAACGGCACAGGAAGCGGAAGAAAGAAGAAAAGAGGCAGAGCAGCAGGCAGCAGCACAAAAGAAGGCAGCAGCGAAGCAGAGCACCAATCATACAACAGCAGGGAATGCAACATCTAAAGCTTCAACATCTGGAAATGCTGCATCCGGAAACAGCGGAACAGGGACGTCTGCATCTGATGCCGGTTTAGGCAGGCAGATTGCAGATTATGGATTGCAGTTTGTAGGAAATCCATATGTATATGGTGGAACCAGTCTTACAAATGGGGCGGATTGTTCCGGCTTCGTGCAGAGTGTATATAGGAATTTTGGAATTAATCTGCCAAGAACCTCCGGTGAGCAGGGAGCCTGCGGAAGCGCAGTGGCATCTTTGGCAGAGGCACAGCCGGGAGATTTAATCTGGTATTCCGGTCATATCGGAATCTATATCGGAAACGGACAGATTGTGCATGCAAGTTCAGCAAAGACCGGAATTAAAGTATCAAATGCAGGCTACCGGACGATTCTTTCTATCCGAAGAATTGTATAAAGAGAATAAAAAATTTTATCCGTGGAGATACTGACTACAATAGAAAAGAGTATAAATTAGTAGAAAAGATTGTAGCAGGAAGGATAGAAGATATATGGGAACAAAGGGAACCATTATCATTCAGGAGTCAGAAGGAAGGATGCCCCAGGAACTCTGCCAGCAGCTTTTAGAAGAGGGCTACCGCATTGTATACGAAGAAGACAGGCGGGCAGGAAGTCAGATTGAAATTGGAGCGGCCTGTATCTTAGAAGTAGACAATCATTGTATCAGAAGAGGCAGGAAAAAGATTCATCTGACACCTAATGAATATAAAATTTTATATACCATGGTGAAATCTCCCCACCGGGTATATAGCAGAAACCAGCTGATTACTTATGCGTTAGAGGATGCCTTTGATGGCTATGACAGAACTATAGATTCCTATATTAAGAGTATCCGGAAGAAAATTGAAAAGAATCCCAGACGGCCGCGTTATATCATAACGGTGCACGGAGTCGGATATAAATATGTTCCATCAGACAGTGAGGGCACTCATGGAGAATAAGAGCCTGGAACAGAGGATGGAAACAGAACCGGTGCATCGTGTGATTTTGTCACTGGCGGCACCTACGGTACTTAGTATGCTGGTAATTTCTGCTTACAGTATCGTGGATACCTTCTTTGTAACAAGACTTGGCAGCAGGGCAACCGGAGCGGTCGGAATTACATTTGCTCTGGTGGCATGGATACAGGCAGTGGGCTATACTGTTGGCATGGGAGCGGGAAGCCTTGTTTCAAGGCTCCTTGGAAAGAAAGAAAAAGAGCAGGCAGAGCAGATTGCAAATTCGGCAATTATGTCAGGGCTGCTGCTTGGACTTATAAGTCTGGGGGCAGGTCTGATTTTTTTGACACCTTTGCTGAAGCTTTCCGGTGCAACAACAGAGCTGCTTCCATATGCAAGGGAATATGCTCTCTTTGTATTGCTGTCGGCACCCTTTACCATAGAGACACTGGTACTTGGTACGCTTCTTCGGGCACAAGGCAGGGCGAAAGCATCCATGGCAGGAATGGTAACCGGTGGAATTCTTGATATTATACTGACACCGGTGTTTCTGTTTGTCTTAAATCTTGGAGTAAAAGGAGCCGCATTAGCGGCATTTATCGGACAGGCAGTGGCAGCGATGGTACTGGGAGGCTGTTTCTGGCATGGCAGAATGAAACTGAATGGAAAGAAACAAAGTAAAAATTTTTTCAAAATAAAGGACTATGGAAACATTATAAAAAATGGTCTGCCGTCGCTTTGCAGGCAGGGATTTGCCAGCGTGGCAGCCGTATTGTTAAACCGGCAGGCGGTAGGATATGGAGATGCGGCAGTAGCAGCAATGTCTGTAGACGGACGGCTATTTATGGTATTTTTCAGCCTTTTTATCGGATATGGTCAGGGCTTTCAGCCGGTGGCAGGGTATCAGTTTGGAGCTGAAAATAAAAAAAAGTTAAAGCAGGCATTTATTTTTACTTTATGGAGCAGCATCATAGCGGCGGCAGGAATCGGTCTGGCAGGATTCCTTTTCGCTCCGATGACCATGAACTTCTTTTTAAAAGAGGATATGGCAGCACGAATCGGCATTTTTACTTTTCGAAGCCAGTGCCTGATTTTTCCGCTGATTCCGATAGGAATTTTAAGTAATATGCTGTTTCAGGGAATCGGGCAGCAGGGGAAGGCGGCATTTCTATCAGCGTGCCGTCAGGGAATTGTATTTCTTCCGTTGATTTTCCTTCTACCGGAATGGATCGGACTGGCGGGAGTGGAGATTGCGCAGGCATTGTCAGATGGGCTGACTGCAATCATCAGCATTCCATTTGTGTTTTGTTATTTCCAAAAGAGTGAGAAAAAAAGAACAAAAAAGACCAGTGACGGAAAGCGGCGGCTATGAAGCGCCGTTTGGTCAACTGGTCTACTGAACCATTTCTACCAGATAAGCTAACATGGTAACAGGTTCTTTCTTCTGTGCTTTCATCTCTCTTACATATGCTTCGTATTTTGCTACGAACCTGGAAAGACCCAGCACTGCATCCTGCTCTAAGAACATACAAATCCCTCCTTATGCAATTTATTATCTGAACAAACCTCTTTGTTCATTTAGTATTATATACTTACATTTGGTAAATGTCAACAAAAAAGATGTGAAAAAATTGTGTAAAATTACCATAAAAGAAAATTAAGTTTTTGTTAATAAAATGTAAGGAACATTTGGTGTATGATGATAAGGAATGAAATAACAGATAACGCATATAGGAGCAGATAAAAATAAATGAGACAGACCGGAAGAGGAAAGAGAAAAACAGGAAGAAAAAAATATACATATGAGAAACCACATACAGCAGCAGAATACCGGCGCAGAAGAAGACAGCAGCAGGTGCGGATTCAGAGAATGCTGCTGCTTTTAGGAATTGTTCTTGTAGTAATTTTCATATTTGTATTAGGTGGGAAATTGCTCCGCTGGATAAGGGGAAAACATTTGGCAGCAGCAGATGTGCCGGCTGCCGTTACCAAAGTGGTAGAAAATCCGCCGGATTATGATGTGCAGCTTCTTACGATAAATGATTATTCCAGACCGGGACTTGCAATTGATCAGGTAAATGGCATTGTGGTGCATTATACTGCAAATCCGGGAACCACAGCACAGCAGAACCGTGATTATTTTGAAGGCTTAAAGGACAGCCATGAAACACATGCCAGCAGTCATTTTGTCATCGGACTGGATGGTGAACTGATTCAATGCATCCCATGCAAAGAAATTTCCTATGCATCCAATGACAGGAACAGTGATACTATTTCCATCGAATGCTGTATCCCGGACGATACCGGAAGATTCAACGATGCCACCTACCAGACATTAGTGCATCTGGTGGCATGGCTTTGTGGCAGATATGATCTGACCATGGATGATGTCATCCGTCATTATGACGTAACCGGAAAAAACTGTCCGAAATATTATGTGGAACATGAGGATGCCTGGAAACAGTTTAAGTTGGATGTGGCAGATTATATAGAAAAGAATGGAGTTGCCCCGGAAAATCTAAAAAATGACAAGGAGTAAGTCTTGCCAAATCTTCTGATTTCAAGTAATATTAAATCATTGATAGTGGAGAGACGAAAAGTCCACTGGTTGTAAGAAGGAAAAACATGTTAGAAGAGATTTGTAAGGCACTGACCGAAGAGACGAATATACGTGAAAATCTGATAGAATTAAAGAAAAGCATAAAAAATCAGGATGCATTGAAGGAATGGAAAGAATACCATGCAACGCATCCGGTTTTGTATGCTTTTTTGAGTTCCGAAGATGCTAAAATCCGGAAAAATGCAGCACTTATTCTGGGCGAGACAAATGAATCAGGGGCGGCAAAAGCACTGTTTGAGGCATACCAGAGGGAGAATACACGCTTTGTGAAAAGTTCTTATCTTACTGCAATGAATGGACTTGATATAGAGATTTATCAGGACGCATTCGGGAAGCGTTACAAGGAATTGTTAGCAGAAGTTCCGGCAGAAAGCGAAAAGAAGCACAGAACGGAAGAACTGCATGCTCTGGATAAATTGTTAGGTGGGCTGAACCAGAATAAGAAGCATCGTTTTACTGGATATGAAGAAGAGGTAGAAGTGCTTCTGACAACCAATCCTGCATATCGTGAGATTACGGCAGAACAGATAAAAAAAGATCGTCCGGTGCTGGTTCCGGCAGGTGTAAAAGTAAAGACAACACATCTCAGGGATGTGATAAAGATTCGTACTTTCCGGGAGATGCTGTTGCTGTTGTCCGGGGGACACCGGATTGCTGCAGAACCGGAAGCGGTAGCAGAGGCATATGCAAAATCAAATCTTATGGAGTTATTAAACAGGCTGCATGAGGGCAATCCACCATTTCGCTTCCGCATGGAAGTAAGGGGCATTGCACCGGAAGAAAAAGGCAGCTTTATCCGGAAAGCGGCAGCAACATTAGAAGATTTAACCGGACATCAGCTGTTAAATACGGTAGATGGCTATGAAATAGAATTGCGGCTTACGAAGAATACGGATGGCACATTATATCCATCCTGTAAATTATTTACGATTCCAATGCGGAGATTTTCTTACCGGAAGGAAGCAGTTGCAGCATCCATTCATCCGGCAAATGCAGCATTATTTATGAAGCTGGCAGAACCTTATCTGAAAAAGGGTGCACAGGTATTAGATCCGTGCTGCGGAGTTGGTACCATGTTAATAGAACGTGACCTTCTGGTGCCGGCGGGAGATATGTACGGACTGGATATTTTTGGAGAGGCTGTGATAAAGGCAAGAGAGAATGCCAAAGCGGCAGGAAGGCAGATTAATTATATTAATCGTGATTTTTTTGATTTTACACATAAATACCTTTTTGATGAAATCATTTCCAATATGCCATTGAGAGGGAAGAAAACAAGAGAAGAACAGGATGCCTTTTACAGTCAGTTCTTTGATTGTGCAGGAAAATTCCTGAAAAATGGTGGTCATATGATTTTATATTCCAATGAGGGCGGCTTTGTAAAGAAACAGCTGCGGAGACATATGGAATATCGTCTATTAGACGAGTTCTGTATACGGGAAAAAGAAGGTTTTTATTTATTTATAGTCGGTAAAAAGGGGTAACAAAAATGAAGCAGAAGTTGGACATGCAGGGGAGTAATGAGTTAATGTTTGGAGCGGAATTACTCGACGGAAGAGTGCTTCAGGGATTACAGGACCGTTTCTGTGCCTGTAATAATTTATATTGTGTATGCTTAAGCCAGATGCAGGGGGTTGTGACCAAGGCATATGGTTCCAAGGAAGAACTGAATTATCTTCATGAAAAAGTCGGTATGGCACGCCATATTGTGCTGCTGAACAGACTGATTACCTCTGAGATGGAAGATGTAGTGGAAGAACCGCTGGAAGAGGATTATTTGAAAATGAACGGTGTTGCAATCCGTGTAGGCGGTAAGATTGCAGCAATCTGGATTGTCATTGGTGTGCTTTCTGATATAGCCGCACCAGAACAGGAGATTCCGGAGAATATCCAGAAGACTACGACAAAGCAGTATTACAATTCACTTGATTTTTTAACCTATATATCCAAACAGTATTTTGCTACAAAGTTGGATGAGCTTCTGGCACAGGAAGCATTTGCAAAAAACAGGGAAAGCCAGGAGCAGATTAAGACAGAATTACAGCGTACAGAGGTCATGACTTCTATCGTGAAAATGCTGGAGAGTGAAAATGGCTTTTCCAAAATTGCAGACGAAATTCTGACAGATGTATGCAATTATCTGAAAATCAGTAATGCAGCATTGCTCCGTATTAACCGGGATGGCGAGACTGCGGATATGATAAGTGAATGCTGTCTGGAGGAAGAGGATGCATTGATTGCAAAATGCCAGGGCATTTCCACATCAGAATTTCCTTTTACCAATGGCAAGCCTTATATGATTTCAGCAGATTCCATACTGCCGCCCGCATTTGCACAGTTTTTTGAAAAATGGAATATTCAGGCGGCAATCAGCCTGCCGGTAGAGATTAACGGGGAAGCTGCCATGTATTTATGCTTCTTTGAACTGCGGAAACGCCGTATCTGGGATGTTTCCGATATTAAATTTTTAAATGAAGTAAAACAGATTGTGCAGAGTATTTTGATTAAGCGGATTACAAAGAATTCGCTGGCAAGTTCTTATGCATCCTTAGAGGCAATCCTTGAAAATGTAGGCTGTGGAATCTGTGTAAGGGATATGCTTTCGGAGAAGATTCTTTATACGAACCAGCAGTTTCACAGGTTATTTGCAGATGGCCGGTTTGAAAAGCAGCAGGATGAGATTTTCCGTTCCGGTAATAAGCGTTATGGAAATGGTAATTTTGTAGAATATTATTCCAAAGAGGATAACCGGTATTTTGACATTTATCATACCCAGATTAACTGGGTGGATGGCAGAAGGGTTATGCTGCTGACGGTTTATGATGTGACGGATAAAAAGCTTTATCAGCAGAAGATTGAACGCCAGGCGAATAATGATTTCCTGACGGGACTTTATAACAGAATGCGTTGTGAGCATGATGTGGAAATCTATATCCAGAGAGCCAGGGAACAGGGTGGCAAGGGAGCACTCTGCTATATTGACCTGGATGACTTTAAGCATATTAATGATGGTCTGGGACATCAGTATGGGGATATTCTGCTGCAGACGATTTCAAGAAGCCTGCAGGGAGTGACCGGACTGGATTCTACCTGCTACCGCATGGGTGGTGATGAGTTTATCATGATTGTTAATCAGGAAGAATATCAGCGTCTGGATGAGATTTTAACAGAGATTAGGAATATTTTCTCCAAGCCGTGGTTCTTAAAAGGTGGAGATTACTACTGTACCATGAGTATGGGGGTGGTATGTTTCCCGGATGACGGAGACAATGTACAGGAATTAATCAAAAAAGCAGATATTGCTTTATACGAAGCAAAAAAAGGCGGTAAAAACCGTATAGAATTCTATGATGAGAATGTAGAAGCAACATCCTTTAAGCGGCTTGATTTAGAGAAGAATATGCGTTATGCCACTACAAATTCCTGCCAGGAATTTGAGGTGTATTATCAGCCGATTGTGGATATTTCCAGACCGGGAGATCCATGTAGTGGAGCAGAGGCACTTATCCGCTGGAATTCCGAGGCAATGGGGATGATTTCCCCGTCTGAATTTATTCCACTGGCAGAATATTTAGGACTTATCAATCCAATCGGAAGCTTTGCATTGAAAGAAGCCTGCCACCGTTGTAAATACTGGAATGACATGGGACATCCGGAGTATCATGTCAATGTAAATCTTTCGGTGGTACAGCTATTGCAGAATGATATGAAAGAAAAAGTCAGGGAAGTGTTGGAAGAGACAAAGATGGATCCGGCAAACCTTACCCTTGAAGTAACAGAGAGCCTTGCAATTAACGATATGAAGCGTATGAAGAGGATTCTTTCGGATATCAAGAGCCTTGGTGTAAAGGTTGCACTGGACGATTTTGGAACAGGTTATTCTTCATTGAACCATATCCGTGAGCTGCCGATTGACATTATCAAGATAGACCGCTGCTTTATCATTGACATTGGAAAAGATGAGTATGCAGAGGCATTTGTAAAGATGGTATCAGAACTGGCAGAAACCATCGGAGTACGGATTTGTGTGGAGGGGGTAGAGGAAATTGAACAGGTGGAGAAGCTCCGCAGCATGAAGGTGCAGTATATTCAGGGCTATTATTATGGCAAGCCAATGCGTGCTGAGGACTTTGAAAAGAAGTATCTGTAGAAAAAAAGAATGGGTAAAAGCTGATGGAAGGAAAGCTTTTTACCCATTTTAAATTTAGCAGTCTATCTCCAGTTCTACCGGACAATGGTCGGAACCAGGAACTTCCGTATGAATGGCAGCTCCCTTTAACTTCTCTTTTAAGGACTGGGAAACCAGAAAATAATCAATACGCCATCCGGCATTCTTTTCCCTTGCGTGGAAACGGTAGGACCACCAGGAGTAGATGCCTTCCTGTTCCGGGTAGAAATAACGGAAGGTATCGATAAAACCATTCTCTAAAAGAACAGAGAATTTTTCCCGTTCTTCATCTGTAAATCCGGCATTTTTACGGTTGGTTTTCGGATTCTTCAAATCAATTTCTTTGTGGGCAACATTCAGGTCACCGCAGAAAATAACCGGTTTCTTTTCTTCTAATCCCTTTAAATACTGTAAAAAAGCATCTTCCCATTCCATACGGTAGGAAAGTCTTGCCAGTTCGCTCTGGGAGTTTGGTGTGTAGCAGGTGATGAGATAGTAGTTTTCATATTCTAATGTGATAACACGTCCTTCTTCATCATGCTCCGGGATGCCAATGCCATAGCTTACAGAAAGAGGTTCCTTTTTGGTAAAGATGGCAGTGCCGGAATAGCCTTTTTTCTTCGCATAATTCCAGTACTGGTAATAGCCCGGAAGGGAAAGGTCAATCTGTCCTTCCTGCAGTTTAGTCTCCTGAATACAGAATGCATCTGCATTGATTTCATGGAAGAAATCTAAAAATCCTTTATTGACACAGGCACGTAAGCCATTTACATTCCAGGAAATAAATTTCATAGTGAGTCTCCTTTTTATTGATACATATCGGTGATTGCGAAAAAGCGGTGTTTTATTTGTAAAAGGTCTGTATTCGAAGAATTGGTGGCTTATGTGATGTGAAATGCCAGCAATTCTTAGCTGCATATTTTTCTTAATGGTAAACTGTCTTTCCGTTGCTTTGACCGGATGCCGTCACTGTCCGCCAGGTGCGGATGCCACATAATAACTGCAAGGGGCACTAAGAATTTCGAGACATATTTTGTCAGGTCCGGCAACCGGCACAAATTCACATCCATGTTCATATGTGCCTCGCTGGCACGTCCCTGTGCCAGCGTTGCCGGGTGCCGGACGAAATTCCAAGTGCCCCTAACAGCCATTAAAAGGCATCCGTACTCCGGCGGACAGTACCGGCATCTTGTCAAACATTGGAAAGACTGCTTTCTATCACAAAAAGAAAAATATGCAGCTTAGAACTGCGGTATTTCATGTCAAAGCCACTGTGCTTCGAATACAGCCTTTTGAAATAATAATTTCTTTTCGCAATCACATATTTGTTTCATTATACCCATTAGACTGGATATTCTTCAAGAAAAATATTATACTATTTCTATATATAAAAATGCAACGTATTGTGGAGTTATAAGCGAAGGAGGATATGCGATGTTAGAGAAGGTAGATTTAAACCGGAAGATGGGGAAAAAGGAATATAAGGAGTGGATGGACGATTTGCAGCCAAAGTTGTCCTATCTGCAGAGAGCCTGTAAGGAACAGAAGATTCCGGTCATGATTGTATTTGAGGGATTTGGTGCAGCAGGAAAAGGAACATTGATTAATAAAATCATTGAGCCTTTAGACCCGAGGGGATTTTCGGTATACGCTACTGCAGTGGAGACCAAGGAAGAGAAAATGCATCCGTTCCTGTGGCGTTTCTGGACGAAGATTCCATCCCAGGGAAGAATTGCAATTTTTGACAGAAGCTGGTACCGGAGAGTGTTGGTGGACCGCTTTGACGGTGTGACCACAAAGGAGCAGCTTGATTATGCGTTCGGAGAAATCTGTTCCTTTGAAAAACAGCTGACGGATGATGGCATGGTAATTATTAAGCTGTTCGCAGATGTGTCAAAGAAGGAGCAGAAGAAGCGTTTTGATAAGCTTCTGGAAGATAAGAAGACTGCATGGCGGGTAACAAAGGACGATTTGGCGAGAAATAAGCATTATGAAGAATATCTTGCCATGAATGAAGAAATGCTGGAAAAGACGGATTCTGAATATGCACCGTGGCATATTTTAGAGTGCACCGACCGGGAATATGCGGCAGCAAAAATGACGGAAATCGTAGTTTCTGTGTTGGAGCAGGCAATCGCAGATAAGAAAGCCGAACAGGAGAAGAGGGAGCAGGAGAAAACAAAGGCGCAGGAAATAAAACAGGAAAAGGATACTTTGCAGGAAGCAGGAGCCGCATCACAAAAGGAGCAGGTACTTAAGAGCTCCGTACTGGCAGGAGTAGACCTTTCAAAGAAGATGGAAAAAGAGGAGTACAAAAAAGAACTTGCACGTCTTCAGGCAAGACTTTCCGAGCTTCATAATGAACTTTATAAATACCGGATTCCGGTGGTGCTGGCATTTGAAGGCTGGGATGCCGGTGGAAAAGGCGGAGCCATCAAACGGCTGACCCAGGCATTGGATCCAAGGGGGTATCAGGTAAATCCGGTGGCAGCACCCAATGATGCAGAAAAAACACATCATTATCTGTGGCGTTTCTGGAAACAGTTTCCAAAGGATGGTCATGTAGCAATATTTGACCGTTCCTGGTATGGCCGCGTTATGGTTGAGAGAATCGAAGGCTTCTGTCAGGAAGAAGAATGGAAGCGTGCTTACCATGAGATGAACGAAATGGAAGAGCAGCTGGCGCATCATGGAACCATTGTTTTAAAATTCTGGATGCACATTGATAAGGATGAGCAGGAGCGTCGTTTTAAGGAGCGTATGGAAAACCCGGCAAAGCAGTGGAAGATTACCGATGAGGACTGGCGCAACCGTGAGAAATGGGATGCTTATGAAAAGGCAGTGGATGAAATGCTGATTCGTACCTCTACCACTTATGCACCATGGATTTTAGTAGAGGCAGACTGCAAGTATTATGCCAGAATTAAAGTGCTTCGTACGGTGGTAGAAGCAATTGAGAAGCGTCTGAAAGAAGAAAAAGAACGGAAATAATTACCACTTGGTTCGTATTTCTTACCACTTATTCCAAAGGCATTTACAGAAAAATGTGTTTGTGTATAATGAGTGACATAGGAAGGAACGACAATGAAGATACGGATTGAATTAGACGAAAACTTAATAGAGGATGAAGTGCTGATTCGCTGCAGATCCTTAGATGAAAATGTAAGGAAAATACAGGAAGCCGTGTCACAGGTGCTTACCGGAAAACAGCAGTTAATCTGTTATAAGGAAGATACGGAATACTATCTGTCTTTGGATGAAATCCTGTTTTTTGAGACAGAGACCAAAGAGGTATGGGTGCATACAACAGATAAGATGTATCAGACCAGATATAAACTGTATGAGCTGGAAGAACTGTTGCCGGGACATTTTATGAGGGTTTCCAAATCCACGATTTTAAATACCAACCGGATTTACTCCATTACAAGAAATCTTACGGCATCAAGTGTGGTGGAATTTATGGGAAGCCATAAACAGGTATATGTATCAAGATATTACTACAAACCATTAAAATGTAAACTGGAAGAAAAGAGGATAAGAAAATGAAAAAAGAGAGAATCTTCTGGGGACTGTTTCTGATTTTTGGAGCGGTATTCCTGATTGTAAGCAAACTGGGACTGGTGGAAGGCATTGGCTTCTGGACGGTAATCGGAACAATATTTTTCGGTTGTATTTTATTAAGCAGCCTGATAAAGCTTCGATTTACCGGAATCTTTTTTTCATTGGCATTTCTTGGAATTATTTATGATGAACAGCTTGGCATACAGGCGATTACACCATGGCCGATACTTGGAGCGGCACTGCTTTTATCCATCGGCTTCGGTATCATTTTTAAGAAGAATACCACAAAATGTTGGAAAAAGAAAAAAGATACGGACTATGAGACCATTATAGATGAAGAGGATGGTAACCGGATTTCTTTCGATACCTCCTTTGGCGCATCCATCAAATATGTGAATACGGATGATTTCCAGTCTGCTTCCTTGGACTGCAGCTTTGGCAGCATGAAAGTGTATTTTGATAATGCGATGATGCAGCAGCCACAGGCAACGATTTATCTGGATGCATCCTTTTCCGGAGTAGAGCTTTATATTCCAAAGAGCTGGGCAATGATAAATAAAGTCCATGCAGCATTTGGTGCAGTGGAAGAGAAAAATCGGAATGTACCGGATGGTGTGCACAGTGTGATACTTACTGGAGAATGTAATTTTTCCGGCGTAACAATTATATATGTATAAGAAATAGCATAGAGAAAGCTGTCAGCAAAATTTTGCTGGCAGCTTTCTCTAATGTATTTTATGCCTGTGTGCCCGGAAGCCGGAGGCTTGATTTCATCAGCAGGGCTGCAATTGCGGCAGTGAGAATTTCCGTAATCCAGAAGGCATGGAATACGCACTGTGGACCAAAGGCTTTGCAGAGAACAAAAGCAAGCGGAATGATAAAAAGGATATAACGGAGCAGTGAAATAATTAAGGACTGTCCGCCCTTTGAAAGCCCTTCCAAAGCACCGGAGGCAGTAATGGATACGGTGGAAATCAGGAAACCACAGCAGATAATCCGAAGGGCATTGCTTCCCACGGAAATTGTGGTGGCATTGTCTGTAAACATTCCGATAAGGTAAGGTGATGCAGTAAAGCAGATAATCATACCAAGGAGCATAATGACACCATTCATACAGAGGGTAAGATGATAGATTTTCTTCACACGCTTTATTTCACCGGCACCGTAATTGAAGCCCACCAGCGGACGCATCCCCTGGATAATTCCATTGGCAGGAAGGTAGAGGAAGGTCTGCAGCTTGTAATAGATTCCGACGACTACCACATAACACTGGTCATATGCGGCAAGGAGTCCGTTTAAAAATGAGATCAGTAAGGACGGCAGAGCCAGATTTAAGATGGCTGGAATGCCGATACCATATAATTTCAAATCAAGATGTTTATCCAGGATAAGATATTTTCTGCTAATCCGTACACTGATTGGGCGCAGAAAATAGGCAAAGAGATAAAAAATAAGAGTCAGCAGCTGTCCGATACCGGTGGCAAGGGCAGCTCCGCGCATTCCCATTTTCGGGAAGATGCCAATTCCGAAAATTAAAAGCGGGTCTAAAATGATATTGGCAATACATCCTAGCATCAGTCCAATCATGGAGACATTCATTCTGCCGACAGACTGAAAGACTTTTTCAAAGGTTAAATTCATCATAATAATGATACTGAATACAAATACAATATTTGCATATTCTACACCTGACTTAAGAACATTACTGTCGGTGGTAAAGCGGCTTAAAAACGTAGGAATCAGGGCAATGCTTCCAATCGTTAAAATGACACCATGCAAAATAGAAAAGAAGAACCCATGGGTTGCAGCAATATTGGCTTTTTCCCCTTCTTTTGCACCAAGGTGAAAAGAAATTAAAGCATTAATTCCGACACCAAATCCAATTGCCACAGCATTGATAAAATTCTGCACCGGATAGACCAGGGAAAGGGCAGTCATGGCATCTTCACTGATTTTGGCCACAAACAGACTGTCTATAATATTATAAAGAGAATTTACCAGCATGGAGATAACCATAGGAAGTGCCATGGTAGTCAGCAGTGGCAAAATCGGTTTTTCTTTCATAAAATCTTCATTCATAATAATTACTCCTTTTTTCTTTTTTCTCACTAATCCAAAGTGTGAGAAAGAACAAAGAATGTGCCTTGGCGCATTCTCGCACCTGCGGCGGTCGCTTGCGACATCTACCTTATACGCCGCAGTGTGCATCCTCGCGGAGCGTTTTTTACTTTACAGGAAAGCAATTTCCTGTAAAGTAAAAAACGCCACACAATTATCACAAGGATAATTGTGTGGCGAAAAGTAGTCAGACTAGAAAAATCCACACCAGTTTTAGCGTTATGAAAATAGCATAAATCATAGGAAAAGTCAAGATAATATCATAGAGCGGAAGAGGATGGCTTGAATATGAATTGGAACATTCAATGGAAAAATGATTGACAAATACCCTATGGGGGTATAATATAAGCATACCGGTAGGGGGTATATGACTATCGGGAAATGTGTATTGGAATGTGAAGATAGAAGGGAGCCTGACTATGGCAGAAGAAAAAGAGATGTGCCCATCCTGCTGTGGACGGAAGAAGCACAGACAGGAAGCAGAATATCAGGATTTATTAAAACGCTTGAACCGGATTGAAGGACAGGTGCGGGGTGTAAAGAAAATGTTGGAAGAAGACCGCTACTGTGTGGATATTTTAACGCAGGTGTCTGCAATTAATTCTGCACTGAACTCCTTTAATAAAGTGTTGTTAGCGGAGCATATCAAATCCTGTGTGGTGGAAGACATCCGTGCCGGAAAGGAAGAAGCGGTGGATGAGCTTTGTGCGACCCTTCAGAAACTGATGAAATAGAGGAGGACAAAAGTGTGAAACAGGAACGTTATGAAGTCACAGGTATGACGTGTTCTGCATGCTCTTCCCGTGTGGAAAAGTGTGTGTCAAAGATTGACGGAGTGGAAAATGTATCCGTAAATCTGCTGACCAACAGTATGCAGGTGTCCTATGACGAGAATAAGGTCAATGAAGATATCATTGTATCAGAAGTAGAGAAGGCAGGTTATGGTGCTGCACCGGCAAATGCCGGAAATGAGAAACGTACCGGCAAAGGGAAAAAGATAAATAAGGCAGAGCAGGAAATTCATGAGATGAAAATCCGTCTGCTCTGGTCTGTTATTTTTCTGATTCCGATGATGTATATTTCCATGCACCATATGTTTTATGAATGGTTTGGAATTCCGGTACCGGGATTTATCAAGGCTGCATTTCACGGAGATGAGAATGCACTGGCATTTTCCTTTTCACAGTTTTTATTGCTGCTTCCGATTATGTATCTGAACCGGAAATATTTTATTGTAGGATTTAAGAATCTTTTTGTGCACAGAAGCCCGAATATGGATTCGCTGATTGCACTTGGGGCATCGGCTTCCGTTATCTATGGTGTATTTGCCATTTTCCGGATTGGTTATGGCCTGGGACATCAGGATATGGCACTGGTAAGCCGGTACAGCATGGATATTTATTTTGAGTCTGCAGGAATGATTCTGACATTGATTACAGTTGGAAAATATTTAGAGAGCCGTTCCAAAGGAAAGACCAGTGAAGCTATTGAGAAGCTGATGGACTTGGCTCCGAAGCAGGCAAATGTCTTAAGAGATGGCAAAGAAGTTATGGTCCCGGTAGAGGAACTGGTAAAAGGTGATTTGGTGCTGGTTCGTCCCGGTGAAACCGTTCCGGTGGACGGAGTGATTGAAGAGGGACAGTCAAGCCTCGATGAATCTGCCATTACCGGGGAGAGCATTCCGGTATATAAGGAAGTGGGAGATACTGCAATTTCCGCAACCATTAACCAGAATGGTTTCTTGAAAATCCGTGCATCCAAGGTCGGGGAAGATACCACCATCAGCCAGATTATTCATCTGGTGGAAGAAGCTGGATCCAGTAAAGCACCGATTGCCAAGATGGCAGATAAGATTGCAGGAGTATTTGTGCCGGTGGTTATTACAATTGCCCTAATTGCTGCAATCATCTGGCTCATCAGTGGGGCAACCTTTGAATTTGCACTTTCTATTGGAATCGCAGTGCTGGTTATTTCCTGTCCGTGTGCCCTTGGACTTGCAACACCGGTAGCTATTATGGTAGGAACCGGAAAAGGTGCAGAAAACGGAATCCTGATTAAGTCCGGCGAAGCACTGGAAACGGCGCACAGTATCGATACCGTAGTTATGGATAAGACCGGAACCATAACAGAAGGTAAGCCAAGAGTTACAGATGTGAGTGTTGGAACCACAGAATTAAACGAAAAAGAATTTGTGGCAATTGCAGCAGGCGTTGAGCAGGGAAGCGGGCATCCGCTGGCACAGGCAATTCTGCAGTATGCGAAAGAGCAGGAGATTATGCCCCTTGCCATGAAGAATTTTAAGACAATTCTGGGCAGAGGAATTGAGGCAGAAGACGAAAATGCATCTTATTATGCGGGAAACGAAGCCTTTATGAAAGAAAAGGGAGTGTCATTGGATGACCTTGGAGATACTCTGGACAAGCTGGCAGAAGAAGGAAAGACTCCATTAATCTTTGCGAAAAACAACAGCCTTCTGGGTATCATTGCAGCAGCAGATGTGGAAAAGAAAACCAGCCGCTATGCCATTGAAGCATTCCGTAAGATGCACATTGAGGTAGTAATGCTGACCGGAGACCATAAACGTACCGCCGAAGCTATTCGTAAGAAGCTTGGAATTCCAAAAGTAATTGCAGAAGTATTGCCGGAGGATAAGGAACGGCATATTGCCAAACTGCAGCAGCAGGGACATAAGGTTGCCATGATTGGAGACGGAATCAATGATGCACCGGCACTGGCAAGAGCTGATGTAGGAATTGCCATTGGAGCAGGAACAGATGTGGCAATCGAAAGTGCAGATGCGGTACTGATGCGGAATGATCTGATGGATGCCGTAACAGCCATCCGGTTAAGCAAAGCGGTTATCCGCAATATCAAGGAGAACCTGTTCTGGGCATTCTTCTATAACAGCATTGGAATTCCACTGGCAGCAGGCGTTTTATACCCGGCATTTCATATTAAATTAAATCCGATGTTCGGTGCAGCCGCCATGAGCTTAAGCAGCGTCTGTGTTGTTTGCAATGCTCTCCGGTTAAAGCTTTTTAAACCGCAGCGATTAGAACAGACGGCAGGAAATGTGGCAGAACAGATGACGGAAAAAGCAGCAGGAAGTCAGATAGAACAGACGACCGAAAAAGTGACAGATAATAATGAAAATGATAAGGAGGATAATAAAATGAAAGAAACACTTAAAATTGAAGGAATGATGTGTGAACATTGCAAGAAACATGTGGAAGAAGCATTAAATGCCATGGAAGGAGTACAGGCAGCTGTCAGCCTTGAGACAAAGAGTGCTGAAGTAACCATGGACAAAGAGATTCCGGATGCAGCATTTGCAGAAGTGATTGAAAAAGCAGGATATCAGCTTACCGGTGTTGAAAAATAACAAAATAACGTTATGAAAATCAAAAAAAATTAGGAAAAATGCAAGAAAAAAATTCCCTTATGCTATAAAGTTATGTTATAATAAATGTAATTGAAACAACATGGGCGAAGGCAGAGGGAAGAAGTTAGGAGGACGGTTCCCGCAAAAGGAACCGTCCTCTTTTATTTACGCAGGTAGCGGGAAAAACCACAGCACATGATGGACAGACAGGAGGAACAGTTTTTATGTGGTCATATGACAGTGTATTTTATCAGATTTCAACATTGGGATTTTGCGGGGCTCCAACAGAAAATGATGGTGTTCTGGCTCATCGGATAAAGAAAGTGGAAGACTGGATTCCGCATATGGTAAAGCTTGGAGTGGATGCAATATATTTCTGTCCGGTTTTTGAATCAGACCGTCACGGTTATGATACCAGGGATTATACAAAGTTAGATGTAAGACTTGGAACCAATGAGGACTTTAAAGAAGTATGTGGAAAATTACATGACAACAATATCAAAGTAGTGTTGGACGGAGTGTTTAATCATGTGGGAAGAGGCTTCTTTGCATTTCAGGATTTACTGAAAAACAGAGAAAATTCTCCATATAAGGACTGGTTCACAAATGTGAATTTTTGCTGGAATAATAATTATAACGACGGACTTTCCTATGAAGGCTGGGAAGGACATAATGAGCTGGTAAAGCTGAATTTGCGGAATGAAGAAGTAATCCGGCATATCTTTTCAGCAGTAGAAGGATGGATAAAAGAATTTGATATTGACGGACTGCGTCTGGATGTTGCATACAGTCTGGATATGGATTTTGTAAGAAGATTACGTCAGTTCGTAGATTCGAAAAAGGATGATTTTTATCTCCTGGGCGAGATGATTCATGGTGATTATAACCGTCTTCTGGATGAACAGAATATGTTGCATAGTGTAACAAATTATCAGGCATATAAGGGAATGTGGTCCAGCTTTAATGACCGCAACCTCTTTGAAATCAATTATACCCTGGAGCAGCATTTCTGTGGAATGTATCAGGGCAAACATTTATTAAATTTTCTGGATAACCATGATGTGAACCGTCTGGCAAGCACTTTAAAGGAAAAAGAACATCTTCCACTGGTATATGCAATGCTGTTTGCAATTCCTGGCATTCCATGTGTCTATTATGGCGGTGAATGGGCAGCAGAGGGAAAGAAGGAAAATGGCGGGGATGAAGCACTCCGTCCTTCTTTTGAAACACCGGAATGGAATGAACTTACCGATTATATTTCCAGACTGGCGAAGGTTCATAAATCGGAAAAAGCACTTTGCTATGGCAGCTACCGAAAGGTATTCTTAACAAACCGGCAGATTGTATTTGAGAGAAGCTTTGAAGGTGAGCGGATTCTTGTAGCAATCAATCTGGAAGAGAATCCCTTCCATGCATCCTTTGATGCAGGAGCAGCAGAAGCAGTTGACCTGCTGACCGGAGAAAAAACGGTATTTCAGGGTGGTCTCGATATGCCGGCATTTTCCGCAGCTTATTTAAAGATAACCGGATAAAAAGATAATACATAAGAATAAGAATAAGAGATAAGAGCTATAAGGAGGAAGTGCAGTAATGGCAGAAAAACGTAAATCTTCAGAAAAAAGTAATATAGGAAAGAAACTGGCACTTGGATTAATTGCAGTAATTTCACTCCCAATTCTTCTGGTTGGACTTGCCGGAATTATCATAATGCATCTGGTACAGAATACAGCATTAAATGCAGGTGTGGGAACGATTATTTTAATTGTGGTTTTAGCGGTATTTGTGGCAGGTTCCCTGTGGCTTGCAGTAGCAATTGCCGGAAAACTGAAAGCTGTAATTGGAAGTATGGATAAGATTGCGGATGGAAGCCTTCAGTTAGAAGAACCAAAACATAATGAAAAAAATGATGAAATCAGCAAATTGTTAGGCTCTGCCAATGATTTGGTAAGAAGCTTTGCACAGATTGTAACCGGAATCCGTAGAGCCAGCAGGGAATTAAGCGAACTGTCTACGACATTCAGCCAGTCCTTTGACACTATGAATGAAGCGTTGGATCAGGTGAGCGGTGAAGTTGCTTCCATTACAGATAATACCGTTTCACAGGCAGAGAAAACACAGCATGTACAGCAGAAAGTAGCAGAAATCGGCAATGCCATTGAAGTGATTGCCAGCAATATTACACTTCTTTCGGACAGTGCATTAAAAATGAAAGACTGCAATGAATCAGCAGAGGTGATTATGCAGCAGCTGGTGGAAATCAGCAGACAGAACAGGCAGTCTATTGATGAAGTGCAGAGCCAGACAGACAGAACCAATCAGTCTGCCTTACAGATTCGTACTGCAACAGAGATTATTGCAGGAATTGCAAGCCAGACAAATCTGCTTGCTTTAAATGCAAGTATTGAAGCTGCACGGGCAGGAGAACAGGGAAAAGGATTTGCCGTAGTTGCAGAAGAAATCCGTACCTTGGCAGACCAGTCCAGAGAGTCTTCAGAGCAGATTAATAAAATTGTTAATGAACTGATTGATAATTCTAATGTCAGTGTAGACATTACCGGAAAAGTATCAGAAGCATTTGAACAGCAGAATGCAAAGATTCGCGAGACAGAGACAATCTTTACTGCCTTGAATCATGAAATTGAAAGTGTCAGCACTTCTATTCAGGGAATCAATTCAGAAGTCGGTGGCTTGAATGAACATAAGAGTGCCATTGAAGAGAAAATGGATTCGCTTGCTGCAGCAGCAGAGATAAATACAACAAGTGCCAGAGATACATCTGAGGCAATGAACGAGTTTGAAGCTTTGGTAGAAGAATGTAAGAATGCAACTGCCAGAATTACTTCTGTAGTAGCAGAACTGGATGAAAATATCCGTAAGTTTAATGTTTCTTCCATGAAAGAAGAAGTAGAGAAAAACATGATGTAATAAACGGTATACAATTGCAAAGAGAAGGGTATTCCACAGGCCGAAGGAGTGCATATGGAATACCCTTTTGTGTATCTTTAAGGAGATTAAAATGAAAACAGAGATTTATACGATACCAATACAGGATGCATTTGCAGAGGAAAGCGAATGTCCGGTCTGCAGAATGTATCAGAAATTAGAAGAAAATGCTATCAATTATACCATTGGACCGGGTGCAAGTTATATGGAGGGAGATATCCGGGAGCAGAGCGATGAACAGGGCTTCTGTCAGAAGCATTTGGAAATGTTATATGAATATCCGAATAAATTAGGACTTGCCATGATGTTAAAGACCCATATGGATAAGACAGCTAAGGAGTTAAAAAAAGCAATGAAAGCACCACTGCCTCAGGCAGCTGTACTTTTCAAGAAAAAGAGCCAGCCAGTCCATCCGGTGATTACCTTTGTGGAAGAAAAAGAGAAAAAGTGTTTTGTGTGTGATTACATTAATCACAGCTTTACAAATTATATCAATACCATTTACTATTTATATGAAAAAGAAGAAGACTTCCGCAAACAGTTTGCAGCATCCAAAGGCTTTTGTGTAAATCATTATAAAGTTCTGTTTTCCGGTGCCCCGGAATATATGGGTAAGAAATACCTGAATGAATTTCTGATGACTTTAAATGAGACTTTTATTAACGGATATGAGAGGGTGCGGGATGATTTAGAATGGTTCATCTGTAAGAATGATTACCGTTATAAGGAGCAGCCTTGGAAGAATGCAAGGGATGCACTGCAGAGAGGACTGGTAAAGGCAGGAAGTATCATGGAGGCAGAAGAAAAGAAGGAATAGGTAGAGGTAATAAAAGAAAAGGGGATAGAAGAAGACGTAAGAGCAACAGGTAAATAAAAACAGGAAAGAGAGGTATTTATGACAAGCTATATTTTACTGGTAGCAGCAGTGATTTTATTGTGCCTGTCATTGAATAAAATGTCCAACAAACTGGGAATTCCAATGCTGTTGGCATATATTCTTCTTGGCATGATGTTTGGAACAGATGGAATTTTAAAGATTCCTTTTGATAATTTTACGATTGCTGAACAGATTTGTACGGTGTCCTTAATCTTTATCATGTTTTACGGTGGATTTGGAACCAACTGGAAACAGGCAAAGCCGGTGGCTGGTAAAGCAGTATTATTATCAACAGTGGGTGTTATACTGACCGCAGTAACAACCGGAGCATTCTGTCATTTTATATTGAAAATGGATTTCTGGGAAAGTATGCTGATTGGCTCTGTAATCAGTTCTACGGATGCGGCATCGGTCTTTTCAATCCTTCGTTCCAGACGGCTGAATCTTAAGAACAATACTGCATCCATGCTGGAGGTGGAAAGTGGTAGTAATGACCCATGTTCTTATATGCTGACCGTAATTATATTAACAATAATGAGCGGAGAATTAAGTGGTTCTTCGCTGGTTGTCATGATATTCTCGCAGATTATTTTTGGCATATTAGTGGGGGTAGTTGTGGCACTGGCAGCAGCATTCATTTTAAAAAAAGTGAATTTTGCAACGGATGGATTTGATACGATATTTGTATTCAGTATGGCACTGGTATCCTACGCCGGAGCATCCATGATAAATGGAAATGGTTATCTGGCAGCATACATTGCCGGAATTATCCTTGGCAACACTCCCCTTCATCACAAAAAATCACTGGTGCATTTCTTTGACGGAATCACCGGATTGATGCAGATGCTGATTTTCTTCCTGCTTGGTCTGCTGGCATATCCATCCCAGCTGCCGAAGATACTGCCGATTGCACTGGCAATTGCGGTATTTTTAACATTTGTGGCAAGGCCGGTTTCTGTATTTGCTATCTTGATGCCATTCCGCTGCCCGGTAAAGCAGCAGCTTCTGGTGTCCTGGGCGGGGCTTCGTGGAGCGGCATCCATAGTATTTGCAATTATGGCAACAGTAAGCCCGGCATATACGAAAAATGATTTGTTCCACATAGTTATTTTCATTGTCCTGTTCTCTATCAGTATTCAGGGTACACTGCTTGGACTGGTGGCGAAGAAGCTTGACATGATAGACGAAAATGGCAACGTCATGAAGACCTTCAGTGACTACTCCGATGAAATGCCGGTGGAGTTTGTTAAAATCAGCATCAAGGCGGGACATCCATGGGAGAACCGCAAGATAAAAGACCTTGCTTCCCTGCCGGATTTATTACTGGTGCTGATTCTAAGAGGCGAGGAGCGTATCATTCCAAATGGCAACACGGTAGTGCTTGCCGGAGACAAGATTGTCTTAAGTGCTTTATCTCCGGAAGAAAATCTTGGCATCTGTCTGACAGAAATCCCAATCGAAAAAGACAGCAAGTGGATTGGAAAGCCATTATCCAGAATAAAACTGGGAGAAGAGAAGCTGGTTCTTGTTCTAAAGCGGAATGAGAAGGTTGTGATACCGAACGGAAATACTGTGATTCGTGAAAATGATGTGCTGGTAATCAGCCAGTTATAAATATGTTTTTTTGAATTTTGAAGAATAGCAGGAGTGTTCGCCGAAGTGCAGATGCATTTTAAGGGCTGTTAAGGGCACTTGGAATTTCGTTAGATATTAGGCAATGCCGGCACAAGGATGTGCCGGCAAGGTGCATAGGAACATGGATGTGACTTTGCACCGGTTGCCGGATATAAAAATGATTTTTCGAAATTCTTAGTGCCCTTTACAGCACTAGACAGCATCTGTATTCGGTGAAGAGTACTGCTATTTTTAAAAATTTAAAAATATATGCAACAGAATGGAATTCAGCGACACTATATATATGAGACCGGTCAAAGGAAAGGACATAGGAAGGTATAGGGTGAGCATATGGAGCAGGAACTGCAGCTGGTGTGCAGGGCACAAAGTGGGGATACCGGTGCATTTGCACAATTATATGAAGGCGTTTATCAGGACTTGTATCGCTTTGCGTTATATGTGCTGAAGCATCCGCAGGATGCACAGGATGTGGTCAGCGATACCGTGACAGATGCATTTGCACAAATCGGGGAGCTTCGAAAGACAGAAGCGTTCCGGGCGTGGATATTCCGTATTTTAAGTAATAAGTGCAAACGTAAATTAAAAGAGTATGCGACCCGTCCGGAAGAGCTGACACCGGAGCTTTTAGAGCATCTGGGAAAATCCGGAATGGATGAGCATGCAGCAGTCCGGAGCCTGTTCTTTGAGCTGCCTTCCGAGGAACGAATGATTATCGCCATGCATTTATTCTGTGGGTATAGCAGCAAGGAAATCGGAAAACTGTTAGACCTTAACGAAAATACCGTCCGCTCAAAAGAGAGCCGGGGAATAAAGAAAATGGTGGAGAAATATTGGAAGTGAGAAACGGAAGATATGCAAAAAGTCTGGAAAACAACAGAAAATTCAGATGAGATGGAGGTGCCGGTATGAATGAACAGGAGATTTTAACCCAGTTAAGAAAAGCGGCGGAAGAGATAGAGATACCAGAGACTCTGAAACCGGAACAGATAGAAAAACAATTACAGGAACAGAAAGCAAAACAGCAGCAGGAAAATCAGCACTTGGAACCGAAAAAATCGAAGAAAATAATTCCATGGCGCAGACTTGGAAGTATGGTGGCAGTGCTGGCACTGGTAGTATGCAGCGGAGTTTATATAACAGTGACCCGTTTCGATAAGAATTCCGGTACAGGGCAGACGGATTCCGTAGCAATGACAGATACGCAGCAGACTGTGGGAGAAGCAGATGAAACAGGGTATGTGGATGTGGCAGCTCTTGGAACAATGTATCATCCTGCATCGGATTATAAGGAGGTATATCAGACCCTTCTTAAGGGGTATCAGCAGAATTGGATAGAAGATCTGGAAACAAGTGCGGAGACAAGCGAAGCTGCATCGGGAGCAATGAATTCCGGCAGTGACGAATATTACTACAGTGATGAAGCTAAGTACGGAAGTGCCGATGCCGATTTGCTGGAGAGCAGCAAGGAAGACGGAAAAGATTATTCTACGACAAATCTGCAGATGGAAGGTGTAGACGAGAGTGATATTGCTAAAATTGATGGCAGTTACATTTATACGGTAGAGGATAAATACATTGTTATAACGGATATCCGGGATGGAAAATTAGAAGAAGTAACACGATTTCTCCCGAAAGACTGTGGCGCAGCAGACCGGGTGATGGAAATTTATGTGGATGGAGACCAGCTGATTCTGGTTGTGCAGGGCTATGAGACATCCTTGGGCGAAAGCAGCAAAGCTGGCTCTGATAAGGAAAACTCAGATAAAGAAAGCTCAGATGAAGAAATTGCTGTATCAGATGCTTCTGAAGACAGTGCATTCTGCTATAAAATGAATGGAAAAAGCACCACACAGATTCAGGTATACAGTATCGTAGACCGCAGGAATCCGGAATTTGAAGGAAGATTAATCCAGGATGGTTATTATAATACTTCCCGGAAAATCGGAGATGTAGTCTATCTTTTTACACAGTATCATATGACATCCGATGTGGTGGGATATGTAGAAAAGGAATATACCTCAGTGATTCCGAAGGTAAATGGAGAAAAGGTTGCCGCCGGTGAAATTTATCTGCCGGAGTCATCAGGAGAAAGTGGTATACTGGTTTCTTCACTGGATGTAAATAAGCCGGATAAAGTGTTGGACAGTAAGCTTGTAATCTCTGGATATGCCCAGACTTATATCAGCAAAGATGCCCTGTATTTATATGAGGAAGATTATGATGGAGCAATGATTACCAATATTGCAAAATTTGCGCTGGATGAGGGCAGAATCAGTGGTGTGGCGGCAACGGCAGTAAGGGGTTATGTCAGAGATACCTTTGCAATCAATGCCAGTGATGGATATCTCAGGGTATTGACCACCGATTATAGTACAGAGGATGAGGTGAATGCACTTTATATTCTGGATGAGAACTTGAAATTAACCGGACAGTTGACGGGCATTGCACCGGGAGAAGAAATCTATGCCGCCCGCTTTATGGGAAACACTGGTTACTTTGTAACCTACCGGAATACCGACCCGCTGTTTACCGTGGATTTATCAGACCCGGCAAAACCGGAAATTATCGGCGAACTCAAGGTGACCGGCTTCTCCGAATATCTGCATTTCTGGGATGATACACATTTGCTGGGCATCGGTTATGAATCTGATGAGAAGACCGGAAATATAGAAAACATTAAGCTTTCCATGTTTAATATAGAAAATCCGGGAGAAGTAACCGAAGAGGCAAAGCTGGTATTAAAGGATGTAGATTATAGCGAAGCATTATATGATTATAAGAGTGTCATCATTTCAAAGGATAAGAATTTAATCGGTCTGGTTTGTGAGGATTATAGCAGCAGCAGAACAAAGCAGACCTACCAGATATATTCCTATGAAAATGGAACCTTTAAGAAACAGGCAGAAATTCCGGGCATTAACGGAGTTAATTACGAGAATGTCCGTGGAATGTATAGTGGCAATGTATTTTACCTCTGGATTAATGATAACATTACATCCTATGACATGACCGATGGATTTAAAAAGATAAAGGAGCGGGAGTGATTCTTGCAAAACTTTCCCGATAGCTTTATAATGACAGTATATGTGCCGGGTGGTGGTATGAAAATATCATCACCCGGCAACTTATGCAGAATCGGTGACTGCGAAATGGAGAAATGATAAATAGGGATGTCTGTTTTCTTAATACTTGTCAGGATGCAGTCTTCTGTTCGCCTGTAGACGAATACATTTGCGCAGGCTGCTAGGGGCTCTTAGAATTTTGGTAATACCAGGCAACGCTGGTACAGGGATGTACCAGCGAGGTGCAGAGGAACATGGATGTGACTTTGCACCGTTTGCCATATATAAAAGAATTGTCCTAAAATTATTAGAGCCCCTTGCAGCCGGAGTGGTATTCGCTATAGGTGAACAAAAGGCGCATCCCGTCAAAGCAGTGGTAAGATATCCTTATTATCATTTTCCATTTCGCAGCAGCCATAACAACAAGTGCAAGGGAGAATAAACATGCAATATAGAGAAAATCCGGGAAACAAAGACCAGCTGTCCATTTTAGGTTATGGCTGCCTGCGTTATTCAAAGAAGGGAACCGCAATCGACCAGGAAAAGGCAGAGCGGGAGATGGCAGCAGCAGTGGAAGCCGGGGTCAATTATTTTGATACCGCATATACTTACGGTGGAAGTGAAGCCTGTCTGGGAAAATTTTTGGCAAAAGGCTATCGGGATAAAGTGAAGATTGCGACCAAACTGCCGCATTATTACATAAAAGCAGAAGGGGATATGGAACGGTATTTTAAGGAGCAGTTAGAACGCCTTCAGACGGATCATGTGGAATATTATCTGATGCATATGTTAAATGATATTGCAGCATGGGAGCGTCTTACAGAACTTGGTATACAGGACTGGATTGCAGAGAAGAAACAATCAGGACAGATTGGAAATATCGGTTTTTCTTTCCATGGAGGAGCAAATCAGTTTAAGAAGATTATAGATGCTTATGACTGGGATTTCTGCCAGATACAGTATAACTATATGGATGAGCATACCCAGGCAGGAACAGAAGGCTTAAAATATGCAGCGGCAAAGGGAATTCCGGTGATTATCATGGAACCGCTGCGGGGAGGCAGACTGGTCAACGCACTGCCAAAGGATGCCAGAGCCATATTTGCATCCGCAGAACCACATCGTTCCCCGGCAGAATGGGGACTCCGCTGGATATGGAATCATCCGGAAGTAACTGTGGTACTTTCCGGAATGAATGATATTGCACAGGTAGAAGAAAATGTGCGGATAGCATCAGATGCCACAGCAAATGCACTGACAGAAGAAGAACTGGAAATTTTTGAAAAAGTGAAGAAGTCAATTAACCAGCATATGAAAGTGCCATGTACCGGCTGCGGCTACTGTATGCCATGCCCGCATGGAGTAGATATTCCGACCTGTTTTGCAGCATATAATACACGCTATACCGACAGCTTTTATTCCGGTATGAAGGCATATATTATGTGTACCACTTTAAAGACAAATCCGACCAACGCTTCAACATGCCGTCAGTGCGGAAAATGTGAGAAACACTGCCCGCAGTCCATTGCCATCCGGCAGGAATTAAAACAGGTGGCAAAGAAGATGGAGAATCCGGTTTATAAGGTAGCAAGGGCGATTTCGAAGCGCATTGGAAAGTATTAGAAAAAATATTATGAAATTTTGTAAAAAATAAAGGAAATTTGAAGGTGGACACAGAATTATAATAGCAGGGGTCGAATGACGTCCTCACAATGGTAAAGATGATGGCAGTGCATTTACATCATGAAATGGTGATGTGACAGGAAGGGAGAAGATAAGGATATGACAATTCGGGAACGGATGGAGCGCATGGAGCATGAGATGTTAAGCCCTTATGCAGCATTAAGCGAAAATTCCAAAGGACGGGATTATCCGGAGGCACCTTGTGATATACGTCCCGTATACCAGAGAGACAGAGACCGTATTCTCCACTGTAAGGCATTCCGTCGTCTGAAGAATAAGACGCAGGTTTTCTTAACACCGAAGGGTGACCATTATCGTACCCGTATGTCGCATACCTTAGAGGTATCACAGAATGCCAGAACCATTGCAAAGGCACTGCGGCTGAATGAAGATCTGGTGGAAGCCATTGCATTAGGGCATGATTTGGGGCATACACCATTTGGGCATGCCGGAGAGAGGGTATTAAATGAACTTTGCTCCGGTGGTTTTAAACATAATAAACAGAGTGTGCGTATCGTAGAGAAATTGGAAAAAGGCGGACAGGGGCTGAATCTGACATGGGAAGTGCGGGATGGCATTTTAAATCATCAGACCAGTACGATGCCGCATACATTGGAAGGCAAAATCGTCCGTTTTTCCGATAAAATCGCCTATATTCATCATGATATTGATGATGCTGTGCGTGGAAAGATAATGGTGGAAGAAGATATTCCAATCGAGATACGGAAGGTATTGGGAAAGAATTCAGCAGACCGTCTGGATACACTGATTCATGATATTATAACCAACAGCATGGATAAGCCGGATATCATTATGTCCGAAGAAATTTTCCAGGCAATGCAGGATTTACGGAAGTTCATGTTTGTAAGCGTATATACCAATTCCATTGCCAAAGGCGAAGAGACAAAGGCAGAAGGCTTACTCAGCAAACTGTTTACATATTATATGGAACATCCGATGACAATGCCGGCGCAGTATACCGATATGATTGCAGAAGGCGAAGAGGAAGAACGGGTAGTATGTGATTATATAGCAGGAATGACCGACCAGTATGCAATTGCCAAATTCTCAGAATATTTTGTACCGAAAGCTTGGCAGGTGAATTAAGGAATGGCATATTATTCAGATGAATTAATAGAAGAAGTACGTTCCAGAAATGATATTGTGGATGTGATTTCCGGATATGTACGGTTGACAAAAAAAGGCAGCACGTATTTTGGACTGTGCCCCTTCCATAATGAAAAGACCGGTTCTTTTTCCGTATCACCGAATAAGCAGATGTATTACTGCTTTGGATGCGGAGCAGGCGGAAATGTATTTACCTTTCTGATGCAGTATGAGAACTTTTCATTCCCGGAAGCGATGGAGGCATTGGCAGAGCGTGCCGGAATCGAACTGCCGAAGCAGGAAATGAGTGCCCAGGCAAAGAAAGAAGCAGACAAACGCCAGATTCTGTTAGAGATTAACAAGGCAGCTGGCAAATATTATTATATGCTGCTGCGGAGCGAACACGGAAAACAGGCGTATGAATATTTTAAAAAGAGAGAATTATCGGATGCCACCATGCAGAAGTTTGGGCTTGGCTATTCGGATAAATACAGTGATGATTTGTACCGCTATTTAAGAAAGCTTGGATATGATGATGCAATCTTAAAGGAATCCGGTCTTGTGTCCATTGACGAAGTCCGGGGCGGACATGATAAATTCTGGAATCGTGCCATGTTTCCGATTATGGATGTGCATAATAAAGTAATCGGATTTGGTGGACGAGTCATGGGGGATGGCGAACCGAAGTATCTGAATTCGCCGGAGACCAAAATCTTTGATAAGAGCCGGAATCTGTATGCATTGAACTTTGCAAGACAGACCAAGAAACCGCAGATGCTCTTATGTGAAGGCTATATGGATGTAATTGCGCTGCATCAGGCAGGCTTTGACAATGCAGTGGCATCCTTAGGAACCGCGTTTACCAGTGGACATGCCAGTCTGCTGAAACGATATACGAAGGAGGTTTATCTTACCTTCGACAGCGACGGTGCCGGAATTAAGGCGGCACTTCGTGCAATCCCGATTTTAAAAGAAGTAGGGCTGACAGCCAAAGTCATCAACATGAAGCCGTACAAAGACCCGGATGAATTCATCAAGGCACTTGGAGCGGAAGAATATCAGAAGCGGATTGATGCGGCAGAAAACAGCTTTATGTTTGAAATCAGGATTTTAGAGCAGAAATATGATATGAAGGACCCGGAAGGAAAGACCGCATTCCAGACAGAAGTGGCAAAGAAACTGCTTGATTTTACCACGGAACTGGAGCGGAACAATTATATGGAAGCCGTGGCGGATAAATATCATATGAGCTTTGAAGCACTCCGGAATCTGGTAAACCAGCTGGGCACCCAGGGAGGACTTGTAAAAGAGCGGACACCGCTTAAGAGTGGGCTGAATGAGAAGAAGCATAAGAAAGAGGACGGCATGAAGCAGTCCCAGAAATTGCTTTTGACCTGGCTCATAGAATATGATAATCTGTACGATAAAATCAAAGATATCATTACACCGGAGGATTTTACGGAAGACATTTTCCGTAAGGTAGCAGAGCTTCTCTATGAGCAGAAGAAGTCGGGTACTGTCAATCCGGCACAGATTATCAGTTTATTTGCAGAAGAAGAGGAACAGCGGGAAGTAGCAGAGCTCTTCCATGCGAGAATCCATGAAGTAGATTCTGCTGCAGAGCGGGATAAGGCGTTAAAAGAGACGATTCTGCGGGTGAAGGATAACAGCATCTCCTGCCGTTCGGCACACTTAGAACCTACGGATATACAGGGCTTGCAACAGATTGTGGCAGATAAGAGAACCTTGCAGAATATGGAGAAAATGCATATTTCTATAGATTGAGGACAAAATACTATTTAGTCCCGTTTATATGACGAATCATGAGAGGATGAACAAGAAAATGGATGAAAAGATGGAAAAGACTACGAAAAAGACAACAAAAGCTGCAAAAAGTGCTCCGGCAGCAAAAGACGAAAAGATGAGCATTGAGGAGAAAAAAGCAAAATTGCAGGAAAAACTCCAGGAACTCCTTGCACTGGCAAAGAAGAAAAAGAACAGCCTTGAGTATCAGGAAATCAGCGAGTTCTTCAAGGACATGGAACTGGATGCAGATGAGTTTGAGAAAATCTTAGACTTCCTTGAGACCAATAACATTGATGTGCTTCGAATCATGGATGATGACGATATCGATGACGATATCATCTTAGATGACGAAGACGAGGTAGAGGTAGAAAAGATTGATTTATCGGTACCGGACGGCGTATCCATTGAGGACCCGGTTCGTATGTATTTAAAGGAAATCGGTAAAGTGCCTCTTTTAAGTGCAGAGGAAGAAATCGAACTGGCAAAGAGGATGGAATTAGGTGATCAGGAAGCAAAGAAACGTCTGGCAGAAGCCAACCTTCGTCTGGTGGTAAGTATTGCAAAACGTTATGTAGGACGTGGTATGTTATTCTTAGACCTGATTCAGGAAGGTAACTTAGGTCTGATTAAAGCCGTTGAGAAATTCGATTACCGGAAAGGCTATAAGTTCTCTACCTATGCAACATGGTGGATTCGTCAGGCAATCACAAGAGCCATTGCAGACCAGGCAAGAACCATCCGTATCCCGGTTCATATGGTTGAGACCATCAACAAACTGATCCGCGTTTCAAGACAGTTACTGCAGGAGTTGGGACGTGAACCGACCCCGGAAGAGATTGCAGCAGAAATGAATATGCCGGTAGACCGTGTACGTGAAATCTTAAAGATTTCCCAGGAGCCGGTTTCTTTAGAGACCCCGATTGGTGAAGAGGAAGATTCCCATTTAGGAGACTTCATTCAGGATGATAATGTACCGGTACCTGCTGATGCAGCAGCATTTACCCTGTTAAAAGAGCAGTTGGAGGAAGTGCTTGGAACACTGACCGAGCGGGAGCAGAAGGTATTAACCCTTCGTTTTGGTCTGGAAGATGGACGTGCCCGTACACTGGAAGAAGTTGGAAAAGAATTCAATGTAACCAGGGAGCGTATCCGTCAGATTGAAGCAAAGGCACTCCGTAAACTGCGTCATCCAAGCAGAAGCCGCAAATTAAAGGACTATCTGGAGTAATATATGAATAAACTTTCAAAAAGAATGCAGGCAGTTGCAGCATTGGTTCAGAATACCACCTGCCTTGCAGATGTAGGATGTGACCATGGTTATGTTCCGATTTATCTGATTCAGTCAGAATGTATTGGGCATGCCATTGCAATGGATGTGAACCGGGGTCCGCTTCTTCGGGCAGAGGAGCATATCCGGGAAGTTCATTTAGAAGATTACATAGAAACCAGATTGTCCGATGGACTTACGGCACTGGCTCCATCCGAAGCCGATGGCGTGGTAATCGCTGGAATGGGTGGAGCGTTGACGAAACGGATTCTTGCAGAGCATCCGGAAGTCTGGAAGAAGATGAATAATCTTGTGTTACAGCCACAGTCTGAAATAGAAGAGGTACGCCGTTATATTTATGCGGAAGGCTTTCACATTGAAGAAGAAGATATGGTGGAAGAAGAAGGCAAATATTACGTGATGTTAAGATGTGTACCGGGAAAAGCAGCACCGTTGACGGATGTTGCTTTTCGTTATGGTGGATATTTATTACAGACAAAAAATGAAATATTAAAACAATATTTAATAAAACAGAGACAGCAGTTCTCGGAAATCTTAAAGAAACTTGAAATCCAGAAGCTTATGCCGGAGCAGACTGTATTGCAGAAACCAGAATTGCTGCGACAATCTGCAACGCAACAGGATGAATTGCAGCAGAAAGAAGATGGCAGTACAAGACGCTTTGAACGGCAGAAAGAACTGCAAGAGAAACTTGCAATGATAGAAGAAGCAGAGCGTATCATGGGAGAAAATATATGAAGTGTGAACAGATACGGGAAATATTAGAGACACTTGCTCCTGTAGCAATGGCCTGTGAATGGGATAATCCAGGATTTCAGGTCTGCAGATGGGGGAAAGAGATAAACAGTATCTATCTGGCGGTAGATGCAACCGATGAAGTAATTGCGGAAGCAAAAGAACTTAAGGCTGATATGATACTGACGCATCATCCGTTAATCTTTGGTGGAATAAAAAATATTCTTACCAGTGATTTTATCGGCAGAAGAATTTACGGACTGGCACAGCAGGATATGGTTTACTGTGCGATGCATACGAATTTTGATATCTGCGTCATGGCGGACCTTGCAGCAGATTACATGGAACTAATGGAGACAGAACCATTGGAAGTAACCGGGGAGTGGCAGGGAAAATCCTGTGGTATCGGTAAAGTAGGAATGCTGCCGCAGCAGATAAGCCTTGAGGATTGCGGCAGGATTGTAAGAAGCCGGTTTCAGACAGAAGCGGTAAAAGTATTTGGTGATACCAGCCGCATGGTACAGCGTGCAGCAATTTGCCCCGGCTCCGGAAAGAGTGAAGTGGATGAAGCGATTGCAAAGGGTGCCCAGGTGTTGATAACGGGAGATATTGACCACCATACGGGAATCGACGCAGCAGCCCGAGGCTTAAGTATCTTAGATGCAGGACATTATGGATTGGAGCATATTTTTGTAACCTATATGGCAGAATATTTCAAGGAAAAATTACCGGAACTGAACATATACAGCCAGAAGTTACAATCTCCGTTTTCCTATATTGTATAAATAGTAATCAAAGAAATGGGGGACTACTATGGGAGAAATTAGATGTAGAATTAATATTCACGGAAATGTAAGGGAGTATGTGCCGGAAACCACATACAAGCAGCTTGCCAAGGAATATAAGAAACAGTTTTCGGATGATATTGTCCTGGTGCTGGTGAACAACCGCCTGCGGGAGCTGCGTGAGAAGGTAGAATCGGGAAATCTTACCTTTATTACAACAGCAGACAAGGATGGAAGGAAAGCATACCGGAGAAGTACGGCGTTACTGATGCAGAAGGCAGTGCATAATCTTTATGGGGAAGAAAAGATTACGGTCCGCATCATGCATTCCATTGCCCAGGGATATTATTGTGAACTGAAGCGGAATGAGGAAAAGAACGGAGCATCAGAGCAGGCAGAATGGGTAGCTGTCGATGAACAGATGTTAAGGAATTTAAAGCAGGAGATGCAGCGTCTGGTAGAAGCCGATTTTCTGATTGAAAAGCACAGTCTGCCGACGGCAGATGCAGTAGAACTCTTCCGGAGACTGGGAATGACCGATAAAGAAAGACTGTTCCGCTACCGGAGAAGCTCAAGAGTCAATATTTATGAGCTGGATCATTACAAAGATTATTTCTATGGATATATGGTACCGTCTACCGGTTATCTGAAATATTTTGACCTGACATTATATAAAGAAGGTTTTATGCTACTCTTTCCGGGAAAAGATACCAGGACGGTGGATGTTTTTGTCCCATCGGATAAACTGTACCTGACACTGGAAGAAGCGTCAGAGTGGGGACATACCATGGGAGTAGGAACCATAGGAGCTTTGAATGATGCAGTTTCTGCCGGCAGAATACAGGAAATAATTCTGATACAGGAAGCTCTGATGGAACAGAAAATAGGACAGCTGGCAGAGCAGATTAAAGAGGGACATCATAAGAAATTCATTATGATAGCAGGTCCGTCCTCTTCCGGGAAGACAACGTTTTCCCACAGGCTGTCCATACAGCTTGCCGCCCATGGCATGAAACCGCATCCGGTTCCGCTGGATGATTTTTATGTAGACCGGGATAAGACACCGAAAGATGCAGATGGAAAACTGGATTTCGAATGCCTGGAGGCATTGGATATTGACCGTTTTAATAATGATATGACAAGTCTTTTAAATGGAGATGCAACGGAACTGCCGGTATTTAATTTTAAAACCGGAAAACGGGAAGCAAAAGGCAGAATGATGCAGCTTGGAGAGGAAGATGTACTTGTTATTGAAGGCATCCATGGACTGAATGACAGGCTTTCCTACTCTCTGCCGCAGGAAAGCAAATTCCGTATTTATATCAGTGCGCTGACCCAGCTGGATATTGATGAACATAACTGCCTGCCGACGACAGATGGCAGACTGATCCGGAGAATTGTAAGGGATGCAAGAACCAGGGCTACATCAGCGAGGGAGACCATTGCCATGTGGGATTCGGTAAGGCGGGGAGAAGAAAAGAATATCTTCCCATTTCAGGAAGGTGCCGATGTAATGTTTAATTCAGCTTTAATTTATGAGCTTGCTGTGCTGAAACAGTATGCAGAGCCATTGTTGTTTGCAATTGAACGGGACTGCCCGGAATATCTTGAAGCGAAGCGGCTGCTGAAGTTCTTAGATTATTTCCTTCCGGTACCGGCGGATAATATCAATAACAATTCGATTATCCGTGAGTTTATCGGTGGAAGCTGTTTTAATGTCTGATATAGAAGCAATATGAGGGATAGACCGTGTTTCTTGTACAAAAGAGACATTTGTCTATCCCTGAATTTTACTTAAAAACACAAAAAAATAGACAAAAATTACGAAAAAAAGCGAATAAAAATAGAAATTTTGTTGAAAAGCATATAAAGAATGGCTATAATAAAATAATGATGATTTTTGTCACATCATGATATGTGAAGAATGATTTGGAGAGTGGCAGAGAATGGAAAGCAGACAGAAGAAACGTCTGGGGGATATGCTGATTGAGGAACAGATTATTACAGATGAGCAGCTCTCAGATGCATTAGAGAAGAAAAAGGGGACTACAAAGCGGCTGGGTGAGGTTCTGGTAGAGCTGGGTTATACCAATGAGACGGATATTGCCAAGGCACTGTCAAGCCAGCTTGGACTGGAAATAGTCTCGCTTAGTGGAATACAGATAGAAGAAAATGTGCTAAAGCTGGTGGACGTGGCAGTTCTGAGAAAATATGTCATGGTACCAATTGGCTTTTCACCGAATAATATGAATGAAGTCCGTGTGGCAATGGCCGACCCGATGGATATGCGTGGAATTGATGATTTTTCTATTATTACTAATCTGCAGGTCGCACCGGTAATTGCCACAACCCATGATATTATGCTTACCCTTGACCGTTTCTATGGAAGCAGTGAAGCAAGGAAGGTGGCTGAGGCATATGCACTGGAGCGCCGGCAGGAAGAGCAGAGGGAACAGGAGAAGGAGAATGATGAAGATATTGCAAATTCCCCGATTGTCCTTCTGGTAAATGCCATGATTGAGCAGGCAGCAAGACAGCGTGCCAGTGATATACATATAGAAGCATTGGAAAGCCGTGTAAGAATCCGCTACAGGATTGATGGTGTGTTATATGAGAAGGCGAGCTACGACATCCGGCTTCTGAATGCAATTACAGCACGTATCAAGATTATTGGCGGCATGGATATATCAGAAAAAAGAAAACCACAGGATGGACGAATTACCCTTGTGGTAGATCGTGTGGAATATGATATCCGTGTATCAATCCTGCCAACGGTTTATGGAGAGAAGTGTGTACTTCGTCTTGCACAGAAGAAAGCACTGACCAAGGATAAGAGGGAACTTGGATTTACCCCGGGGGAGCTGGAAAGCTTTGATCGTATGTTAAAGCATCCGAATGGAATCCTTTTGGTAACAGGACCAACCGGAAGTGGTAAATCAACGACGCTTTACACAGCACTTTCTGAACTGAATACAGAGGATATTAATATTATCACAGTAGAAGACCCGGTAGAGGCGAATCTGGACGGCGTCAATCAGGTACAGGTAAATGCCAAAGCGGATATGACCTTTGCATCTGCACTGCGTTCAATCCTGCGACAGGATCCGGATATTATCATGATTGGAGAGATCCGAGACGAAGAAACTGCAGAGATTGCGGTACAGGCTTCTATTACTGGACATCTGGTAGTAAGTACCCTGCATACCAACAGTGCGGCAGGAACCATTACCCGAATGTTAAATATGGGCGTAGAGGGATACCTCCTTGCGGATTCCATAATTGGTGTAATTGCCCAGCGTCTGGTGCGGAGACTCTGTCCGAACTGTAAACAGCCGCATAAGCCGACAGAATACGAACGCAAGCTTCTGAATCTGGATGATTTGGATGAGACGATGATTTTTGAAGCAAAGGGCTGCCCGATGTGTGCCAATACAGGATATAAGGGCAGAATCGGTGTCTATGAGATGATGGAAATCAGCACGGAAATGAAAGACGCTATAGCAAAAGATGCTTCCACTGCCGAAATCAAACATCTGGCAGTAGAAAATGGAATGGAAACTCTTGCAGCGGGAGCCAGACGTAAAGTTTTAGAAGGAATTACTTCTGTGTCAGAGCTGGTGGGAGTATCTGCTGAGGATTAAGGAGAACTGGGGATTTTACAATGAACAGAATAGAAATGTTTTTGCGGGAAGGAAATGAAAAAGGGGCATCCGATATCCATCTTGCACCGGGAAGCCCGGTGATGTTCCGGATTGATGGAGAACTGGTTCCTGCATCAGATGAGAAGATAAAACCATTTGAAATAGAAGAAATGATAGAACCGCTGTTGACGGAAGAGCAGAAGGCAGAGCTGAAGGAAAATGGAGAACTGGATTTTGCGTATTCTATCGCAGGCTTTCACAGGGTGCGTTTTAATGTGTTCCGTCAGAGAGGTACTTATGCGGTAGCACTCCGTATACTCTCGTTTGAGATACCGGAAGCAAAGCAGCTTGGTATTCCACCATCTGTGGTTGACCTGACCAACCGCAAGCGTGGGCTGGTATTGGTAACAGGACCGACCGGAAGTGGTAAATCTACCACACTGGCGTCTTTGATACATATTATTTCTGAAACATATGCTAAGACAATTATTACACTGGAAGACCCGATTGAGTATTTGCATCCTCACAGCAAGTCAATTGTATTGCAGAGGGAAATCGGTTACGACAGTAAGAGTTATGCGTCAGCACTTCGCGCCGCATTGCGTGAAGACCCGGATGTAATTCTGGTGGGGGAGATGCGTGACCTAGAAACAATCAGTATTGCGATTACGGCGGCAGAGACCGGACATCTGGTATTTTCAACCCTGCATACCAACAGTGCAGCAGCAACCATTGACCGTGTCATTGACGTGTTTCCACCGCATCAGCAGCAGCAGACCAGGATACAGCTGTCAGGTGTTATTGAAGGAATTATCGCCCAGCAGCTTCTTCCAAAGGAAGGCGGTGGACGTGTGGCAGCTTACGAGGTCATGCTTGCCACTCCGGCAATCCGTAACCTGATACGTGAAGGAAAGAGCTTCCAGATACAGTCTATGATACAGACCAGCAAGAAGCTTGGCATGCAGGCAATGGATGATGCTATTTATGACCTTTATATGCAGAATAAGATATCAGCAGAAGATGCCGTAAGTTTTGCACAGGAGCCGGCAGTTATGCAGCAGAAGGTAACGCTATTCTAAACTGCGGAGCATCTGCAGGGAACTGTTAACAGCAGCTTCCGTGGATACCGTAGAATGAGAAAAATGGTTAACAAATTTGAAATTTAACCGATAAATATACTGTAAGGGGGATGAGAAGGTGCCCAGTTATTCATATATAGCAGTGGATGCCATGGGAAAAGAGAAGAAGGCAACCATTGATGCAGAAAATCAGAACAAGGCAGCAGCCCAGCTTAAGAAAAACGGACTTACTTTAATATCCATAAAGGAAGTCGGAATGTTGGAAAAGGATATTAAATTAAGCTTTGGGCGGAAAGTAAAACCAAGGGATTTAAGCGTGTTCTGCCGGCAGTTTGTCAGTATGATAGAAGCCGGGGTTACGGTAATTGATGCCCTTGGAATGTTAGAGGAACAGACGGAAAATAAGAGGCTTTCCGCTGCACTTCATGAAGTACGTACCGAAGTGGAAAAAGGACAGACACTATCCGAAGCTATGGGACATCAGGGAGAGATTTTCCCGGAAATGCTAGTGAATATGGTGGCGGCAGGAGAGACCTCCGGTAATATCGAGCTTTCCTTCAGCCGTATGGCAGTGCAGTTTGATAAGACGGCAAAACTGTCCGGCTTAATGAAAAAATCACTGGCTTATCCGGTGGTACTGCTGATTGTGGCAGTATTAATCGTCATTCTGATGGTAGTAAAGGTAATACCGGGATATGCAGCAACCTTTGAGCAGGCAGGCATGCGGCTGCCAGGCATCACCCGGGCAATGATGAGCATGAGCCATGTAATTACAAAATTCTGGTATCTTTTCGTGGGAGGAATCCTGCTGATTGTGCTTGGTATCCGGGAATGGCGCAAGACAGAGAGCGGAAAGCTGTTCTTTGGCAAAATAGCCATGAAGCTTCCAATGTTTGGTAAGTTAAACATAAAGACATATTCTTCACAGTTTGCCCGTACATTAAGTACTTTAATGTATGCAGGAATTCCGTTGATTCATGGAATTGATGCAGTTACCAAACTGATGAAGAATCGTCATTTCCAGCTGCAATTGCAGTCGGCAAGAGAGGAAGTGGCAAAGGGCGTTCCGTTATCAGAACCGCTGCGGAAGGGCGGACTGTTCCCGCCTATGGTAATCCACATGCTTTCTATCGGTGAGGAAACCGGTGATATTGAGGGCATGTTAGACAAGCTGGCAGATTATTATGATGAAGAGGTTGAGATGACTACCCAGACGGTTATGGCGGCAATGGAACCAATGATTATCGTAGTTATGGCAATTATCGTAGTCATTCTGATTGCAGCAATTTATGCACCGATGCTTTCGATGTACAACCAGCTCGGCAACATGTAAAACGAATTAAGGTTCCGTAATAGGGGCGGAATTTTAAGATAAAATATTTATATTTATACAAGAAGGAGAATAGCATTATGAACAAGATTAGAAACAGAAAGAACAACAAAGGCTTTTCATTAGTTGAGTTAATCATCGTTATTGCCATCATGGCAATCTTAGCAGGAATTTTAATTCCTCAGTTTGTTAAGTACATCAGCAGCTCCAAAGTATCCGGAGATATCCAGCAGGCAGAGAATATCTACAATGCAGTAGCAGCTCAGTATGCAGATTCCCAGGGAACAGCACCGACAGGTATGAGTTATGATGGAAATAAGCATGAAGTAACAGATGATGTTGCAGAGGCATTAGAAATGGGAAAAGCAGCACCTACATGTAAAGTAGATTCTAGCTATTTATTTATGTATAGCTGTGATGACAAGGGTGCGGTTGCTGTATATCTTGCACCAGCAAGTGAGGATGGCAAAGCGTATGATCCTGCAAAAGATACCAAGATTTCTCCATCCATTGACGGAGTGGATAAAGATAAGTGGACAAAATAATCCGCTGAGCTAAGAAAGGACACTACATACCATGACACCAATGCCTGCACTCATCACAGTATTTATTTTCATATATGGAATTGTCATCGGAAGCTTCTTAAATGTCTGTATCTACCGGATACCACAGAAAGAAGATATCGTCCGGGAGAGTTCCCACTGTATGAGCTGCGGGCACCGGTTGAAATGGTATGATTTAGTGCCGCTGTTCAGTTATCTTTTCTTAAAGGGAAAATGCCGTTACTGTGGTTCGAAGCTGTCAAAGCAGTACCCTATCGTCGAAGCACTCAATGGAATCCTTTATGTAGTTGTATTTTATGCAACAGATTTTAGCTGGGACAGTATTTTATACTGCCTTATGACTTCTGCGTTAATCGTACTTAGTGTGATAGATTACCGCACCTATGAGATTCCTTTTGGAATCAATGTGTTCCTGTTTGTACTGGGGGTTATCCGGTGCGTATTTGGAAAAGGGGACAGAGGAACCTTGATGATTGGTTTCTTTGCAGTAAGCTTGTTCTTGCTGTTATTATCACTTCTTACCAGAGGAGCAGCAATCGGTGGTGGAGACATCAAGCTGATGGCGGCTGCCGGGCTGCTTCTCGGATGGAAGTTGATTATTCTTGCATTTGTGATGGGATGTATTGCGGGTTCTGTGGTGCATCTGTTCCGGATGAAGGTCTGTGGTGCCGGCAGAATGCTGGCGCTGGGTCCATATTTATCGGTCGGGATATTTATTGCCGCCCTGTGGGGGAATGGGATGATAGACTGGTATCTGGGACTTTTTATGTAGAAAAGAGTGATTATAAGTGGAAAGTGTATGAAGCATAGGTATGCTTTCCAGTTATAATCACGAAAGGTGAGTGAAGGATGAAGATATTAAGTATAGAAATAGGTGTTGATGTAACCCATGTATTGGAGATGGATTACCGGGTGAAGAATCCGAAAGTATATCGAAGCTTTAGCTTTCAGACTCCGGTAGGTGTAATTGGAGAAGCCGGTGTGCGTAAGAGTGAGGAATTCCGCACAGCCTTACATAAGCTTCTGGATGCAAATAAGATTAAGACACGGAAAACTTTATTCGTAGTTAATTCCGGTAAGATAGCAAGCCGTGAAGTGCTGATTCCGATGATAAAAGAAAACCGTATCAAGGATTTCCTGAATACAAATTCAGCAGATTTCTTCCCGGTAGATTTATCCCGGTACCAGCTGGTATACCGGAATGAAGGTGTGGTACAGCAGGACACGGTAAAGAAGAGAAAATTATATGTATTTGCTGTGCCGGGAGATCTGGTACAGTCTTATGAAGAGCTGGCAGATTTCTGCTCCCTGGAACTTACAGCACTTGATTATGTGGGAAACAGTATTTTCCAGATGATGCATAAAGCGGTAGGAAATAATATCTGCTGTTCTGTAAAATTAGACAATAATGCAACCATGATTACGATTATCAATCAGGGAATGGTTGTATTACAAAGAACAGTATTTTATGGCTTTGAAGAAGTAGAGAAGGTTGTAGTGGATTCCGGTCTTTTCCCGAAGGAACAGTATCCGGCAGCGATGGATATATTACAGCAGACAGACTGTCTGGATACAAACCAGGCGGCACCGGAAGATGCCATGAATGCCATGCGGGCAGAAGCGGTAGAAGCACTGCGTCCGATGATTGGCAATATCCGGCGTGTATTAGATTATTATCAGTCCAGAAATAATGGGGCAGAAGTAAAAGAGTGTTTCCTGATTGGTAACGGAGCTTATATCAAGGGACTGGACAGGCTGATGTCCATGGAATTGAATCTTCCGGTACATTTACAGGAAAAAGATGTTTTAAACGGTTTCCGTACATCCGGAGGCAGATTGGATGCCATGTATGAAGCCTGCTATGGAGCAGCAATACAGCCATTAGACTTTGTGTTTGGTTCGGCACAGACTGCAAAGATTATAGAAGAGAAGAAAAAACGCGAATTGCTTGCGGCAAAGCTGATTGGTCTGCTTTGCGTGGCATGTGCTGTGATATTGCTGGCATTATCCGGAGTACAGAGGATTGCATTATCCCACGAACTGAATACTCTGAATAAGCAGAAGGATGAACTGGAATATATACAGGATATTTATAATGCATATGTGGATACCAAGAGCCAGTATGATGATGTGACAAAAATGAATGGCAAGACAGAGACAGTCAGTGATGCACTGGCAGATGCCATTGAAGAAATGGAAGAAAAATTCCCATCCGGTGTAAAGGTAACAAGCCTTACCAGTAATGGAGAGGGAATTTCCATGGACATTGAAGTATCTACAAAGGAAGAAGCAGCAAAGATTTTGCAGAATCTTGCAACCTTCGATGCTTTCCGCAGTGTAACGACCAACGGAATTACAGAATCCACAGATGAGAACGGTAAAATTACGGTAACATTTTCAGTGATGTGTACCTATGTAAATGGTACAGCAGATGATTCCATTGATACCGAGACCACACCGGAAGAAGATGTCGAGACCTATATGAATGGTGACCAGTATATTTATCCGGATATGGAAGGCAGTACCGAAAGTGGGGAGGCAGACAATGAATAAGGAAAATAAGAAAGTAAACGACAGGGAATTAAAACTGATCTTTGTATTAGGCGGCATAGTATTATTTTTCTTAATCTACCAGTTTGGATATCTGAATGTCCAGAAGGCAAATAAAAATTTAAAGAGCCAGGTAGATGAGGTGCGTGGAGAAGTAAAGGTTATGCAGACCATGAAGCAGAACGAAGAGACTTATAAGGCATATACAGATTCCATGACACAGGAAATGCAGGAGGTAATGGATGCAATTCCATCAGAGATCCGTTCGGAGGATAAGATTATGTTTGCCAGAAGCCTTGAAAAAGAGTATGGCTTTCATGTTACCGGCGTAGGTCTTCAGACGGACGAAATGGTTTATGAAATGAATGAAGATGGAAGCAATCCGGCAGATGATGGTAAATTGTTATATCGTACCGTGGTAAATCTTGACTGTGACTGTGATTATACACAGCTTAAGAACTGCCTGCGTGGATTAAAGAAGAATAATTTCAAGATGTCTGTGGATACAGCAAGCTTCGGTCCGGATGAAGAAACCGGGAAACTGAAAGGAAACATGACGGTAAATATGTATTATCTTTACGGAAGTGAGAAACCATATGAACCATTAACCATTGATGGGGTATCCTTAGGAACAGATAATATTTTTGGAACGGGAACGATTACTCCGTCAGCTCCATCGGATGCCGCAGGTACAGAAGATACCACAGGAAAAACAGGTACTACAGGAACAGCAGGTACCACAGGAAAAACAGGTACTACAGGAACAGCAGGTACCACAGGAACAGCAGGTACCACAGGGACAACAGATACCACAGGAACAGATACCGGGCGGTAAGAAAAGCCGGACAGTATAGAAGAATATGTGAAAAGCAGAAAGGAGCAGAGATGGTATGAGCGGTTATAATAGCAGAAAGTTAAAACATAAATTAAAACGTAATTTAAATAACCGGGGATTTTCATTAGTGGAAATTCTGATTGCAGTAGCGATTCTCGTACTGTGTGCAGTTCCTTTACTGAAAGCATTTGTAACATCTGCCCAGACCAATGCCAGAGCAAGACAGAATTTAAATGCGACTACGCTGGCTGAAAATATTATGGAAGAAATAAAAGCAGCAGGTGTTGAAGGCTATGGTGTGAAATCGGGAGACACGGTTACGATAGATGGTGTGGATCTTCCGGTTTATGAGGCTGAGTATAGCAATTACAGCTTTGATGGCAGGGCATATGATGTTAAGGCAGTAATGACACCATCGCAGGAGACCTATCTGGATGGTACGGATGAAAAAGCATATAATGCACAGGGTATCCCGGAGATTTCTGTTATGGATGACAGCCGGGATGCTGTTTATGTAGAGGACAAGAATGCAAGATTTGACATAATAGATGAAAATGCGGATTCGCTGGGCATGAAGGCGGAAGAACTGCTGAATGCATGCAGAACGGAATACCGCTTTGCAGTAAAGGAAAATCACGGCAGATATACCGTTACCCAGACGGTAACATACAGTGATGCTTCCGGAAATACAATCGGAACACCCCAGACCCTGACCATATTTGATTCGGTGCTGACCGGAGCAGATCTCAGAAGTCTTTATGTGTGCTATATTCCGGCACTTCGGACAGCCGGTGATATGTACAGAACGCAGGAGAAGGTGGTAATCGAAAACAGACAGGATATTCCGGTTGATGTATATCTTATCCGTCAGGGCTCGCAGGATACACCACTTGCAGTCAGTATTATAGAAAGTGCTCCATCAACAGTGGCAGCAACACAGATTCATACAAATCTTTCTGTAGATGATAAGACAGACATCGGCAGTATAGAACGAAATGGAAGCAGTATTACAGCAGCTACAGCTAAAAGCGCCTTTGGTTTTCAGAAGATGGGCGAGGCTGCAAAGGCAGATGCAGCCAGACTTTATACAGTAGAAGTAACCGTTAAACCGGTAGATTCGGAAAAATCAATTACCTTAACAGGAACGGCAATGAAGTAAGGTGGGAAAACAATGAACAGATGGAAGAAATCACGGGACAATCGAGGAATGTCACTGGTCATGGTCATTGGAACAGTGGCACTGGTAAGCATACTGGTGGTTATAGTACTGTCTCTTTCTCTGATGAATATACAGATGAAGTCAGTATATAAGAAGTCTGCGGATAATTTCTATGATGCAGAAGCAGCAATGGATGAGATACGTACCGGTCTGCAGCAGGATGTGGCAGATGCAGCAACCACGGCATATCTTTCTGTTATGTCACAATATTCTGCCAGCAGTTATCAGGATGCTGTGCGTCAGAGCACCTTCCGGGAATTGTACCGGAAGGAGTTAAAGAAGAAAATCGGGCAGACCATGGATGATACCCATTATGATATCGGCTATCTTGAGAATTATATCGGTGCGTCCCACCGTTATGAAGCAGCAACCGGTACCGGAGCCAGACTTACAACACAGGATGGCAAAGATGCAGATTTTGTGGTAACACAGTCTGGTCTTGTGATTATGAATCTGGAGCTTTCTTATAAGGATGCAGATGCTTATGAGTCAGTTGTAGATACAGATCTTGTATTAAGCTATCCACAGGTAAACTTTATCCAGTCGACATCAGTACCGGATTTGCTGAATTACTGTGTGGTAGCAGATGAAGGTGTCTGGGTAAACAATGGAAACCGTACACTTACCATGAATGGCAATGTATACGCAGGCAATTATTATACCGGGAGCAGCAGTGACCGGAATGGATTCCACATTGACAACAGTGGAAGTGTAATGCTTGGACTGCGCAAGACGCTGATTACCAGAGGCGGACTTACGGTAGAAAACCAAGGTTCTTTTACAACGGATACCAAAGCTACGATATGGGCAGATAATCTCAATGTTTACAGCAACGCAGCCCTGTCCTTATCTGGCAGTACATATGTATCGGATGATTTGACGATTACCGGAAGCGGTGATGTTACCTTGCGTGGAGAGTATTATGGCTACGGTAATCCGGAGACTGCCAAGGCAGCGGCATCTGTAGTTACAGAAGAAGTCAATGCCAATAAGGCGGCATACAGCAGTGCCATGATTATCAATGGAATTGCAGACAGTGGCAAGGCAAGTATCCGCATGAATGGATTAAAGACATTGATGTTAGCAGGAAATGCCTATATCGGAAGCGGCAATGCCATGATGGGAGAATCCCTGGCTGTAAAGAGCAGCCAGACGGCATATCTTGCACCGGCAGACTGTTTTCTTATAAATACTACCAATCCCACAACGGTAGCGGAAGATTTTATGGCAAAGAGTGATTTTGCAGCAGCTCCGGAAAAATATATTAATTATGAAGTGTTAAAAAATTATCATGCTTTGGATATCACACCATTATATAAAGATGGTCTGGTTTATTATTTCTTAAAATTCGAGAATGCAAAGGAAGCTGCGGCATTTGACCTTGCATACTACAATGATGCAGACCATGCAGCCACAAGGCAGCAGTACCTGTCTCTTTATGTGGATGACGCAGAATTATCTATCCGGGAGAGCAGCTCTGTGGAGAAGATTACCAACGGAAGTATTCTTGTCTGGGATACAAAAGGAATCCGTACCATTGAGCCGACAACCATAAGTAATGGATTAGACGATATTTACGAGGATGGTTATTATGCCGGACTGCAGAGTGGCTGGCAGGATATGTATGCTTCTTATAATATTTCACTGACAAAGGATTATGAGAGGCTTACAGCGGAGCAGAAGGCAGCCACTGTGTTTGAAAATCTGGTGGATGTAGACGGGCTGAAAAAAATTACTGGCACATCCGGAGCAGTTGAATTTGAATTTACCGATGGGGATGGAGTCCGGCAGGTGGCATACGTAACAGATAATGAAGGTGCATCAGCATTGGAGGTGGATGCTTCGTTTCTGGGTGGAAAGAATGTACCGCTTATCATTGCAACCGGAGATGTGAAGGTTACAGCAGATTACTCCGGTACAATTTTAAGTGGTGGCCAGGTGACCTTTGGCATGCCGGGAAGCAGCAGTTCAACAGTGTCATCTGATATGCAGGATGCTGCCAGAGTCATCCAGAATGCCGAATATAAGAAGGGGTCAGATACCTATATTCTGTCACAGGTATTGAAGAACAGCCAGTACTATGTAGGCAGTATTGGAAAGGCATATACCGGAGAGGATGCCGTGGATGTAACGAAGCTTGTAACCTATCAGAACTGGTCAAAGGAGTAAAGATAAGATGCAGAAAGGGAATCGTATAAGCGGAAAAAAGAATAGTGGATTTTCGTTGGTAGAGCTGATTGTTACCGTGGCGATTCTTGCAATTATTTCTGTGGGAGCGTTTCTGCTTACCGGCTCACAGAATGGATGGAAACTGCGTCATGCTGCGGAAAGACTGGATTCAGCACTGGATAAAGCTATGGTTCAGTCTATGAGTAAGAGTGATACTGCAGGTCTTATTGTCTATGAATTGAATGGAGAATATTATGCGGCAATAATAAAGGAATCCTGCCGGGACGGAAATATTTACCGTGTAACTGAGGACAAGGTGCTGGAAAAGTATTCACTTGGAAAAGAACCGTTGACGATTACGCTAAGTTATAAAGGAAAAGACGGGACAGCAGTATCAGATGTTACATTATCCAATCAGGGCAGTGAGAGTAATTTAAGCAGTGCGGCAGAATTTCTCTATGACAGAAGTACGGGGGCGGTTAAGACCGTAAAGGTAAACAGTGTGGAAAGCTATTATACTGGTATATATTTGAAGTTGTCAGACCGTGATATGCAGATAAAAATAAGTGCTGCCACCGGCAGACATGAGATACAGTAAGCAAAAAGCAGGGAGGAGGAAAACAAAGTGGACCACAGGAAAGCTTCAAAGAAGTATTGTGAAATCAGAAAATGCGGGATATATGATAATAAAGGATTTACGCTGGTTGAACTGCTGGTGGGAATTGCGATTGTGGCAATTGTCGGTGGATTAATCGGCACATTTTTGATTTTCTCCACAAGAACATATGGAAAAGTAACCGATGAAGCAGACTTACAGGAGGATGCACAGATTCTCCTATCCCAGATGGATAGTTATATTATCGATACAGACAGTGCACTTCGTTATTATGCAGATGTATCAGAGAGTGGAAGCGGCACGGAAATTTTAAAGGACAGCCTTTATCCGGGTGGAGCAGCAGGACTGACCAGAAAATGGCTGGAGATTTATAAGACCACCGATACCGGATATACAAAAGAGACCGTTTTGTGGACAAAATCCACAGAGAAGCTGACATATAAGCAGGAGACTATTGATGCGGCAGGAACGGTAACTGAAAATATAGAAGAACAGGATCTGGCAACGCATGTAACAGATTTTTCCATTGATCTGACGAAAGTAACTTCACTGCGTCAGGTAACAGTGTCTGTTGCTCTTGCCAGTGGAGAGAAAAGTTATGGAGCGGATACTACAGTGTATCTGCGTAACCAGATTGTAGTAAATGGGGAACCTTATACACCGGATGCAGCACCGGTCATTTCATCCGTACTCAGCGTTAAGGTTCTGCCACAGACGGTTATGATGCGGCCTGGCGGAAGAAAGGCATTTCAGGCAATTGTTTATGGTAATAATTCACCATCCCAGGAGGTAACCTGGAGTCTTTCCGGAAATACGTCTTCCCTTACCACTATTTCAGCGGATGGACTGCTGTGGATCAGCATGGATGAGAAGGCAAAGACCTTAACGGTAACAGCAACATCGGTACAGGATACCACCAAGTCAGGAACGGCGGAAGTAACAGTAGTACATGGCAAGAAGCTGTCTTTAGGCCAGATTCGGAAATACTGGCTGCAAAGAGGAATGTCCATGTATGTATACGCCAGAGTCAACGGAACCTTAAACGGTTCTATTACCTGGGAATGCAGTCCGCAGGATTTACTTTCTGCTAACCCAACCGATGCAGTGACAGTTGCCAGCGGATATCCATCATTAGATTTAATGAATGCCAGACGTTTTGTAACCAGTTCGTCAACACCACTGGGTGAATATACAGTGAAAGTCAGTGGGATAGTGGACGGACAGCCTTATGAAGATATTGTTGTGATAGAAGTAGTGGATGCATCTTATGTATCAGGTGGTTCCGGAATTGTGAATTTTGATAAACCGAACGGACTGGACTATTGGGTACATGCCGGAGAAACCTTAAATCTTTCTACCGTATTGAAACGGACAGATCTTGGAACAAAACGTAGATATGAATTTACAGAAGGCGGCAATATTGATAAAAATGCATATATCTATGAGACATCCGGGTCAGATGATGAGAGACTGACTGTTAAGATAGATGAGGCAGCTTTGGATGGAGAAATTTATGTCACGGTTAAAGTTGAAAACCAATATCAGACAGGCTATGATACGGTAACAATTCATGTGGCAGAAGCACTGGATTTTCCGTATGTTGTAGAAACAACCTACCTTCCGGAGCGTGACAATAGTTTCTGGGCCCGTGTGAATTTCCGTGGACCTGTGTTGATGGCAGAATCAATACGGGAATTTACCAATCTTACTTCCGGAATCAATGGATTGATTGCAAATACTGGTGAGCCTTATAAACTTACATCATCAGAACAGTGGACTGGTGAGGATGTGCGTACGCTGTCTGGTGTGAATGAATTTACACAGGAGGGACCTTCTCGTTATCAGAGTAATAAAATTATCGATATGGAAGGAATTATCATAGTAGACCGTGATATTACTTTTGATGCCATGACGATTCGTTCTATTGGAGATACCGTAATCTATGTAAAAGGAGAGCATACGATATCGTTTAACTGCAGCGCAACAACTTTTGACGGACTCATTTATGCGCCAGAAGGAACAGTTAAATTTGATTGCCAGTCCGGTTATAGCCGAGGCGTAATCATAGCAAAGAAACTTGATATGAGAAGCTGGGGGAATGCAGATTTCTCCTTTATGGAAAAAAGCAGTGTAATGGATCTGGTTAATACATTGAAGGCAAACTAGCTTGTTGAGAAGTAAAAGAGGACAGGATATATGAAACGGAAGAATTCTTTGAAAAATTCCAGAAAGAGAATCATTCAGGCAACGGTAGCAGCAGTGGCCGGTATAACAGTTGCGGTTGCTGCATTCCGGCCGGTAGAGACTTCAGCAAACGGAGTACTTCCGGGGGTGGAAAGCATCGTTGCACAGAAGATGGCAACAGAAGATAAGACCTATCGGATTTTAGAGATTATGCCGGATGGAGCAGAAAGTGAAATGGGCTATCTTGCAGCGGGCAGTGAGCCGGTAGCCTTAACAGATGGAATGCTGGCTTACTTTGCAGAGAATGGTATCGAAAATACGCAGCAGGAGAGAATGAATTATATCAACAGCTTAAAGCAGCGTTTGGAGGACGGGAAGATAGCTTCCGGTGATGCATCTAAGACACCACTTTATGCAGAAGCTTATGAGGAGACTTTTTTTCCAACGGAGGAGCAGCAGAAGGACTACAAGAAACTGGTATTTCCGGAAGAACAGTATGAGACAATTACTGCTGAGGGACATTATGCTTACCGGCAGGATTATGACGGAAACTATAATCCTAATGTAGTTTCCTTCTCTTATAATGCAACTGGGGATTATGCAGTAGAATTTGAACGGAGAACACCACTTAAGGATGAAGCACCATATAACCAGCCATATGAGTACCGGGATAATGGAACAGATGGTTATTATGAAGCAGTTGAAAATCCTATGACAGGAGGTAATTATTACTATATTTCAGATTTTTACTACGTTGGAGCAGATTCAGAACATGGGCATTATCTGGCACAGTTAGATGCTGTAAAACCATATTCATATACTGCATCAGGGGATGGTGCATTTGCATTTGTGCCGGGAACAGCGGAAGAGGACAGTGCAAATCAGTCCTGTCAGGTGGAGATGGGCTCTGTCTGGTATACCGGTGGACTTTATAATAATAACCTGTTCCGGGACTATGTATTAGGGGCATTGTCCAAGGATGATTTAAAGGTAGAAGTAACGGCAGTAACAGAGTCTGGACTTGCTTCTGTAGATGTATCCGGTATGGATTTTATTTATATCGGCGGACAGGGTTATGATACCGGAATGAAATATCAGCTTTCTTCTCCGGAGCTTCTTGCACAGGTGGATAAAATATATAAGAAAATTTTAGGCAAAGCACCGGTTCTTATTGATTCCACTGTCTTAGAAAGTGCGCTTACTGATTATAATACTTCTGATATTGCAAAGCTTGTAGTTTGGAGCATCCAGAAGGAGTTAAAGGATGACCCGCAGACTGTGGATGCTGCAGAATTATGTGATACCGCTTCTTTAAACAGCAATTACACCGGCAATGATACTAATTATGCGGAAAATAATGTTTACTGCATGAAAATGACAGATGCAGACGGGGTACGGCAGCATGTATTTACCGGCCTGCTGGAAGCTTTTCCACAGGAGCTGCAGGAGGCAGAGGGATTTGCACCGGTGCGGGCATTGATTGAACAGGAGAATACCCTCCGTACATCAGCGGATGCGATTGATACCACGCTTTCAAAAAACATGGTCTTACAGTATATTTTAAATTATCCTTATGAGAGAACCTTTAGTGATAAAGAGGAGCTGCGGGTGCTGGATATCGAACCGGCAATGGGTGCACTGTATCTTGATGAAAATACAGCTGATGACAGGATTCTTACCAAAAAGAAGCTGGCAGACTGGACAGGTGTTGCCATTGACAATATCAGCATTACCCGGATGACTTCAGCGGAGTTTATTGGTAAAATCGAAGACATGAACATGGAATACGATCTGGTTTACTTTGGACTTGGTTATGCCGGAGAGAATGGAAATTCTGATGTAAAGCTTCAGGGGGATTATATGAACCGTGATGCAGAGGGAAATACGGTTTATAATGATTCACTGATGAACGGGCTGGTCTATGCTCATACCGGGGATGCATTCTTAAGAAAAGCTATTCTTGGTGGACTTTTAGATACCGATTATGTAGATAATAATACATCGAATTATCTCTATGGAGGCAATCCGGACAGCTCAAGAGACCCATATGGTGACAGGGATGAGTGGGACAGCGGATTAGGTAAGCTTGTTACCGTAACAAAGACCATCAGTGGTTTCCAGTATGATAATCCAAAGAATAGAAATGACCGTCAGGAAATTGAAGTTACAGTAGGAAATGTGGGAGTATACCGTGCCAGCGGAAATGATATAACAGAGAGCAAGAAACGTGACCTGGAAGAATTCCTCGGAGCGAAATATCCGGTTCTTTTTGCACAGAATTTTGTGACCACAGAAGGTGAAATCAATGCAAAGGTGGTAGATAATTCTTCTGTTCTATATCAGTTCGCAAAGGAAAATCTTGCACAGGATAATGTCTTTTATCTGGATACCGAAGGCAGACCAAATGATGAGAGCAGCTTCCGGTACTATATTAATATGCCTAAGGTTAAGCTTGCCATGCTCAATCCGTCTACCGGAGCAGAAGAGAGTGATATGGCATTAAGTACAGGAACAGCACGTACTACGGATAACAATTATGGCAATAAAATTGTAGAAATCCGTACCGATAAGAAGGATTCCGGAGTCTATACGCTGCGTTACCGCTTCCGGATTGATAGTACCGTAGATGCCAGCGTGGCTACGGTATATCATGCAGGACTTTATTTTGATATGAATGCCGATGGTAAATTTATCGAAAATGATACCTATTCCGAACGGCAGAAGGACTGCATCATTTTTGATGCTTCCGGCAATGAAGTCAACCGGGATGCAGCTGGAGAATATCAGTTGAGCAGCGGACAGGAGTACTATCTTGAGAAAGACATTCCAGGTGACTATCGTGGTATGCTGACCTGGAAACTGGAACTGACCCAGACCACCAATGCCTATATCCGTACGGCTAAGACAGGTTATACGATTGTATCAAGACCAGCTGGTGATGACAGTGTACAGGTTGTTAAGGTACTTCAGATTATGGGAAATAATAATGAATGGGGCGGTTACTTTAATCTTTCTCAAGATAGAGACATGCAGGATTTTATCAGCAATTTTGAAAATACAGAGGGAGTCCGGTTTGAAATTACCGCCATTCCAATGCGCGATTTCGATGGCAAATATACATCCTTTGAACAGCTGAAGGATTATCAGATGTTAATCTTTGGTTTCCAGGACAGTTATTCGGATATGACCAATGCTGACACACTGACAGCAGTAGATGATTATATTGTTAGCGGACGAAGTGTATTGTTTACCCATGATACCTCTTCCTTTGTCAATGTGGCAACCGAGCAGATGTACTGTCAGGATAATCCGGATGGCAATAATGGCTGGAACCCGGGCTGGCTTAGCAACCAGGGTAATGCAGGAGATTTTAACCAGGTGGAACGTCACTGGGGCTATATGGTAAACCAGAAATTCCGTGGTGTTCTTGGAATGGACCGTTATGGAATTACTTATAATGAGCGGACTTCCAAAGACCCGCAGGCGGCACAGCTTCGTTCCCTTCTATTAAAGGAAGGACAGCTTTTAGACATCAGTACTACTACAGATGCCTCTGGCAATGAGATAACAACCGGAACCATTGATACGACACATGGTGGTGTAACGACACGGGAGAATCCGGATGGCAGCGGGGCACTGACTTCTGCAGTATTAGGAAGTGATAAGGATATTGCGTATGTACCGGGAACGAATCAGAAGCAGTCCTATGGACAGACACAGGGTTATACTTATGGTGCAATCAATTTCCATTATTATTATAATGCTCCGTGGCAGTGTACAACGGAAGCAAAGTATGCTTATAACCAGTACATGATGTGGCGTACACTTCCGTTACCAACACAAAGAAATGATGTTTCTCTTGGAAACCTGAAAAACAATGCCAGCATGTATGCAACCCAGGTAAATGATGGACAGATTACCCATTATCCATATGAGATTGGCAGTCAGATTACGATAGCTAATACCCATTACCAGTATTATCAGCTGAATATGGATGAGGATATGGATGGAGATGAAAACAGTGATATTGTAGTGTGGTACTGTCTGGGTGCATCCGGTGATGGTTCGGCGATATATACCAGTTCCCCGAATGATGTGCGGAACAATTATTATATTTACAACATTGGAAATATTACCTATTCCGGTGTGGGACACAGTACAATAAGTAACGTGAATGAGAAGCAGTTATTCTTTAATACCATTGTTGCAGCGTACAAGACAAGAATCAAAGATCCGGTAGTAAAGCTTTTAGATAATGGAAGCCGTACTTCAGCAGAAAAGGAAGCTGTTTATGTACATACTGATAATGCCATCGGAAATAAGGCACTGGAAAATGAAGTAAATTTTTATTATACCGTAACAGATTCGAATCTCGTCACATCAGATAAGGAAATCAGTGTGGATTATTCCATGGTAGATAAGAATGGCAGCAGTATTGCAATTCCGGTACAGGCAGCAGAAAATCAGGTGTATATCACAACAGAAGCAGTAAACGGAGATACGGTTACGACAGATTCTGCCGGAAGACTGAGAGGCTTAAAGAGCGGGGAAGTGTATAAAGTCACAGTTCATAATCTGACGGATACAAAAGTACAGGAGGCAATTACCAATGGTAATATGCGGATTGCAGTCCATGCAGTCAGTACCTTTGACTATTATGGAGACAGCTATGGTCTGGGTGAAAATGCTCAGGGCATACCGCAGAGCAGTACATCTATGAAAATATTAGGAACAACGCTGTTTGATTTGGATTAGAACAAAAGAAAAAATTTTATTGGAAAAATGGAAACGAAATCGTATAAGACCGGAAAAGCAATCCGTAAAATCGAAAAAAAGGTTGAAAAACTGGTAACGTTACCATATAATAAAACCATGAAGAACCAAGTAGGGTGAATGGTCGCGGCTGCATTGTCGAAAGACATACAGACGAGGAAAGTCCGGGCTTCGCAGGGCAGGATGCCGGATAACGTCCGGTGGAGGCAACTCCAAGGAAAGTGCAACAGAAATGTACCGCCAGGTAACTGGTAAGGGTGGAAAGGCAGTGTAAGAGACTACCGCATCTCTGGTAACAGAGATGGCTCTGTAAACCCCATTCGAAGCAAGACCAGATTTAAGCATTGACGTGGCCCGCCAGCTTAAGGTAGGTTGCTTGAGGCGGTTGGCAACAGCCGTCCTAGATAGATGACCATTTTCAACATAACCCGGCTTACAGCCCTGCTTGGTTTCTTACTATCAAATCTAATGTAATTCTAAAATGTTTCTTAAAAGACAATAACTCTGTTGACACAGAAAAGCAGGGGACTTAAGATGAATATCAGGGTATGGTGATATGTGAACATACATATCACCATATTTTTGCGTAAGCATCCGTAAGGAACTGCCGGTGGCAGGTGCGTAGATATAAAAAGAAGAGAGGTCTTATATTTGAAAGAGAAGTTAGCGAGATTTATGTCAGGAAGATATGGAGTAGATCAGTTATCAAGATTATATCTTGGAATTGCACTGATATTACTGGTAGTTTCAATTTTTAGTCACCTTGGTATATTTTATATAGTTGGAATTGTTCTTCTGGTGTATACTTATTATCGTATGTTTTCGAAGAACATTTCCAAGATGTATGCACAGAATCAGAAGTATTTGAATGCAAAATATCGTGCGGTGGTAAAAAAGGATGCATGGAAGAAACAGTGGCAGCAGCGTAAGATTTACCGGTTTTATCGTTGTCCGGGATGTAAACAGAAGGTTCGTGTTCCAAAGGGAAAAGGTAAAATCTGCATTACCTGTCCAAAATGCAGAATGGAATTCATAAAGAAAAGTTAAGCTGTAGCTATTTGGAGGAAGCAGTATGTTTGGATATGTAAATATCAATCGTAATGAATTATCAGATGAAAATAAAAAGATTTACCAGGGTTATTACTGCGGACTTTGTCAGAAACTAAAGGAGGTTTCCGGCCGTAAAGGCCAGATGCTTTTAAACTATGACATGACATTTCTGGTAGTGCTTCTGACCGGACTTTATGAGCTGGAGGATAAAAGCACAGATTTTGTATGTGCGCTGCATCCGACGAAAAAACGGACAGCCAGAATCAATGAGGCAACAGAATATGCTGCTGATATGAATATTATTCTTTCCTACCAGAATTTTGAAGATGACTGGAGAGACAATCGTTCTTATTCGAAAAAAGCATTTGCCAGAATGCTGGGAAAAGATTATAATCGCATCATGGCAAAATACCCAAGACAGGTAAAGGCAGTAGAAACCTATATCGAAGAACTGGGTAAGGCAGAGGATGCACAGGAATCCAATATTGATAAAATATCAGGACTGACGGGAACCATGCTGGGCGAAATTTTTGCATGGCGGGAAGATATATGGGCAGAAGAACTCAGATATTTTGGATTCTATTTAGGGAAGTTTGTTTATCTGATGGATGCCTATGAGGATTTTGAAACAGATAAGCGTAAAAATGCATACAATGTTTTCCGGGTACAGCGGAAAGAGGATATGCAGAATCTGGATACCTTTGTGAAGCTGCTGTTGACCAGTATGATGTCAGAGTGTGCCAAGTCCTTTGAACGTCTGCCAATTCTTATGCATGCAGACATTCTGCGGAATGTATTATATTCCGGAGTCTGGACGAAATATGAGTACAACAGACTGAAACGTGAGCGGAAGCAGCAGAAGCTTCTTGAAAAACAGAAAGCCGAAAAACAGAAGGCAGACAGGAAAAGTGCAACAAAGTGAAGTTAAGAATTAAGAAGGAGTAAGTAGTATGGACCCATACAAGGTGCTGGGCATAGCTCCGGGAGCAACAGATGAAGAAATCAAACGGGCATACCGGAATCTGAGCCGCAAATATCATCCGGATGCCAATGTAAATAATCCTGGCCGTGCACAGGCAGAAGAAAAATTTAAAGAAGTACAGATGGCTTATGACCAGATTATGAAACAGAAACAGCAGGGTTACAGCTATGGAAGCGGTTACGGCGGCGGTGGCGCCTACGGTTATGGTGGTTTTGGCTATGGCAGAACCAATGGTGCATATGGAAACAGCGGTTATGGCAGCAGTGCTTCCGGTGAATCGGTAGAGATGCAGGCGGCTGCAAATTACATCCGGAATCGTTGCTTTAAAGAAGCATTGCATGTGTTAGATGGCATTTCTGACAGAACGGCACGCTGGTATTATTACAGTGCAATTGCCAATGCCGGAAGCGGTAATAATGTAACGGCAAAGGAGCATGCCAGTCAGGCTGTCAATATGGAACCGAGTAATATGGAATATCGTCAGCTGCAGCAGCAGTTAGAGTTTGGCGGAACCTGGTATCAGAGCAGAGGCGGTGAATATGAACGGCCATATTCCGGCAGCAGCGGCTGGTGCATGAGTATGCTGTTATTGAATCTTTTATGTAACTGTTGTTGTTTCAGACCATATTAGAAAACCATATTTTAGAAGTTCTTTTTTATTTGCAAGAATGAAAACTTCTGCTATACTGTAGAATGAAAAAACAGAAATGGAGATTAGAAATGAGAATTTTAGCTGAAAATACATCATGTATCGTAATTGACTATCAGGAGAAGATTTTGCCGGCAATGTCAGGCAGAGAGGAACTTGTGGCAAATTCTGCTGCATTATTAAAGGGATTGAACTTATTGGAAATTCCGATGGTATTGACCACACAGTATGCCAAGGGATTAGGAAATAATATTCCGGAGATTTGTGAAGCAATTGGAAGTGATGTGGCATATGACAAGACCACATTTTCTGCATATGAAACAGAAGCGGTATATGAAGCAATGGATAAAGAGCGTAAAAATGTCCTGATTTGTGGAATTGAAGCACATATCTGTGTACTTCAGACAGCCATTGATTTAAAGGCAGCAGGATATCAGCCGGTTATCGTAGCAGACTGTGTATCTTCAAGAAAAGAACTGGATAAGGAACTTGGTTTAAAGAGAGCAGAACAGGAAGGCATTCTGATTACATCTAAGGAAGCTATTTTATTTGAATTGACACGTAAGGCAGGCGGACCGGTATTTAAACAGATTTCTGCACTGATTAAATAAAGGAGACAGGATATGCTGCAAAGATTTTATCCCGATGAATATCTGGATTCTACCTATGTCATTGACTTTGATAAACTTTATGAAGAGGGATACCGGGGCATTATTTTTGATATTGATAATACTCTTGTTCCACACGGAGCACCGGCGGATGAGCGGGCAAAAAAGCTGTTTGCTCATTTAAAAGAGCTGGGTTATCATTGTATGCTGTTATCGAATAACAAGGAACCACGGGTGAAGATGTTCAATGATGCGGTAAATGTTTCCTATATTTACAAGGCAGGAAAACCATCAACGAAAAATTATCTTAAGGCAATGGAAGAGATGGGAACCACCACGGAGAATACGTTATTTGTGGGAGACCAGATATTTACTGATGTGTATGGGGCAAACCGCGCAGGAATCCGTACGATTCTGGTAAAACCGATACATCCGAAAGAGGAAATACAGATTGTTTTAAAACGATATCTGGAGAAAATTGTATTATTTTTTTATACAAGGAAGAGAAAGAAGGAAGAAAAATTATGAAAATCGGAATTGGAAATGACCACAGTGCAGTCGAAATGAAATTTGCAATTAAAAAGTATTTAGAGGAAATGGGACATGAAGTTGTAAATTACGGAACAGATTCTACCGAGAGCTGTGACTATCCGGAGTATGGTGAAAAAGTAGGACGTGCGGTTGCAGCCGGAGAAGTAGACTGTGGCGTATTAATCTGTGGTACCGGGGTTGGAATCTCTTTGGCTGCCAATAAGGTAAAAGGTGTCCGTGCAGCAGTATGTTCTGATGTAACAACTGCACATCTGGTAAAAGAACATAACAATGCCAATATCATCGCATTTGGAGCAAGAATTGTTGGAATCGAGAAGGCAAAAGATATTGTAAAAGCATACCTGAATGCAGAATTTCAGGGTGGCAGACATGAAAAACGTATTGCCATGATTCATGAAATTGAATCAAGATAGGGTAAAGTCACAAAAAAAGGTTGAAAAATGGCTTGTTTTATTATAGAATAGAACGAGTGAGTGACAAGTTTGGAATGAGAATTTTTTCCAATACCCATAAGAACCTGCCGATGGCAGAGTCTTATGGTGCTTAGCAACGAAAATTAGGAGGAATATCGATGATTTCAGCAGGAGATTTCAGAAACGGAATTACAATCGAATTAGAAGGAAATATTTATCAGATTATTGAATTCCAGCACGTTAAACCTGGAAAGGGTGCTGCATTTGTCAGAACCAAATTAAAGAATATCAAGAGTGGCGGTGTAGTTGAGAAAACTTTCCGTCCAACAGAGAAATGCCCACAGGCACGTATCGACCGTAAAGATATGCAGTATTTATATTCTGACGGAGATTTGTATTACTTCATGGATGTTGAAAACTATGAGCAGATTGCTTTAGATAAGACAACCATCGGTGATACCTTAAAATTTGTAAAAGAGAACGAAATGTGTAAAATCTGTTCTCACAATGGCAACGTATTTGCTGTTGAACCACCATTGTTTGTTGAACTTCAGATTACAGAGACAGAACCTGGATTCAAGGGTGATACTGCAACAGGTGCAACAAAACCTGCAACTGTTGAGACTGGTGCAACTGTAATGGTTCCATTATTCGTAGAGCAGGATGATGTCATTAAAATCGATACAAGAACTGGTGAGTATTTATCCAGAGTATAATTTCATGCGAAATATGTGGGAGTTTCAAAACAGTTGTTTTGAAACTCCTTTTTCTGTTGCCGGGTATTTAGGAAAGAACTGTCAGTGGCAGTACCAGCAGGTTATGGTAATGAGAATGGAAAGTTGAGGAAACAGGTTATGCAGGAAGAAAGCAGAAAAGAGAAAAATTTCATAAAAAGGATTTATCATGCAGAAGCACCAAAATGGCTGAAATATGTGATTTTATTCGGATATCCGGTTCTGCTTTTTTATATTACTGCATTTATGACATATAATCCTTTTGTAAGAACCAGATGGAGAGCACAAATTCTAAATCTCATTTTATTTGAGGCTTTTGTGTGGCTGCTGCTGGCAATTACCGGAAGTGCAGTGATTGCACTTCGTACGGAAACAATTCTTGGAATTGCATTGAGCATTGCGAATTATTATGTCATTTCCTTCCGTGGTTCTCCGGTGGTGCCATGGGATTTGCTGTCTCTTGGAACGGCAGCCAGTGTTGCCGGAGGCTATAATTATATGTTGCCATCCCGTCAGATTGCGTTGATTCTTCTGATGTTCTTTCTGGCATTTACGGAGCGTTATGCAAAGATTCATATTTCACGGAAAAAGATATTGCTCCGCGCAGGTAGTGCTGTGATTTCTGTTGCCTGTATGGCAGGAATTGGCTGGATGGTACAGGATGATGCAATGGTAAGTGAATTACAGCTTTATCCGTTCCTTTTTACGCCTACAGTCATGTATGAACGAAATGGCTTTGCAGTGACGTTTCTTATGGATATGCAGTATCTTAAGGTGGAGAAGCCGGAAGGATATTCTGTTGAAAAGGCAAAGGAATTATTAGAAAATGAGGATGGTCTTGACTGGACGGCATCCGACCAGAGAAATAATGTTGGAAAGGAATTCGCAAATCAGAAAGAAACAACAGACCAGCTTCCGAATGTTATCGTCATTATGGATGAAGCCTTTTCCGATTTGGGGGTCCTGTCCGATGAGGCACTTCCGGTAAATGAAGACTATATGCCGTTTATTCACAGCCTGCAACAGGGGGAAGAAAATACCCAGACCGGATATTTGAATGTATCGGTGAAGGGTGGAAATACAGCAAATACGGAATTTGAATTTTTAACGGGAGATACCATGGCATTTCTTCCGGCTGGTAGTATTCCGTATCAGCAGTATATTACGAAGGATACACCAAGCATGGCATCCTATCTAAAGAGCTTGGGCTATGAGACATATGCCATGCATCCGTATTATGCGTCCGGCTGGAACCGGGATAAGATATATCCGCTGCTGGGATTTGACAGCTTTTATTCTTCCACGGATTTCTATGGTTCCACCTATGAGCGGGGCTATATTGATGATTCATCCTGTGTGGATAAGATTATTGAGACATATGAGAAGAAGGATGCAGGAACGCCGGCATTTATCTTTAATGTAACCATGCAGAATCACAGCCCATATACCGACGGCTATCAGAATCTTCAGGGAAATGTTACAGTAGATGGAACGGTATCTGCCCAATTATCGGAATATCTGACACTGGTAAAATTATCGGATGCTGCATTGGAAAAGCTGATTGATTATTTTGAGACACAGGACGAACCTACGGTTATCGTATTCTTTGGTGACCACCAGCCGACAGATGCGGTGGTGGAGCCAATCTGGAATTTAGAAGGCAAATCATCCTCTGATTTAACAGAAGAAGAAAATCAGCTTCGTTATAAGGTGCCTTATGTTATCTGGGCAAATTATGATATTGATGAGGCGGTAAATCAGGAGAGCAGTGCCAACTATCTGGGGGCACAGATGATGGAAGCAGCAGGAGTTCCGTTGTCGGATTATCAGAATTATTTACTGGAACAAAAGAAGGAGATGCCATTGATTTCCACGCAGCATACGGAAGCAGAAGGCAGTGATGCGTGGCTTAATTATCAGACGTTGCAGTATTATCTTTTATTTGACTGGGATGGAGAAAAATAGAAATGAAGGAAAGATTACTTCGAATCAAAAACAATAAGAAGATGCCGTTAATACTGGCTTTTTGCATTCCGTTTTTTCTTGCACTGGGAGTCTGCATCGGCCATGAGATTTATCCTTTTGGCAATCAGTGTTTTCTGCATATTGATATGTATCACCAGTATGCACCGTTTTTTACGGAATTCATGAATAAGTTAAAGAGCGGAAGCGGGTTATTATATACATGGAATCTGGGGCTTGGTACAGATTTTGTATCCCTGATGGCATATTATCTATCCAGTCCTTTTAACTGGCTGTTATTATTATGTCCGTCTAATCTGGTTATCGAATTTATGACGGTATTGATTTTAATTAAGACTGGACTTAGCGGACTTACTTTTGCATTTTACTTAAACCGGCATTATAAAGATAATGGATATCGCATTGCTTTATTTGCGGTATTCTATGCGTTGTCCGGGTTTATGTGTGCTTATAACTGGGATATTATGTGGCTGGATACGGTGGTGTTATTGCCGCTTATTTTGCTGGGTCTGGAAAGACTGGTAGAAGGAAAGAAGATGACGCTTTATGTGGTAACACTGGCGGTTTCGATTCTTTCAAACTACTATATTTCCATTATGGTCTGCATCTATCTGGTGCTTTATTTTGTGATTCTGATATTAGAGCAGAAAAGCGGGATAGGAAAAGCAATTCTTAAATTTGCGACCGGCTCCATCCTGGCAGGCGGTATGGGAGCAGTACTGATTCTGCCGGAGATAGTGGCATTAAGCGGAAGTGGTTCCGGTGGAATCTCTTTTCCGGAAAAAATGGAGTGGTATTTTGGCCTGCTGGATGAAGCAGCAAGGTTCTGCATTGGTGTCGAGCCGTCTTCTACGGTAGGACATATGCCAAATCTTTACTGCGGAGCGGCAATTTTATTATTATTATTCCTTTATCTTTTGAATCGCAGGATCCGAATTGTTGCAAAGATTCCAAGACTCTTACTGGTGGCCTTTTTCTTTGTGAGCTTTGCAAATAATAAACTGGATTTTATCTGGCATGGCTTTCATTTTCCGGATGGACTTCCGGCAAGACAGACCTTTTTATTTGCATTTTTATTGCTGACCTTAGGTTATGAAGCAGTGCGGGAAGAAAGAGGCAATAGCATTTTTAAAATCCTATTTGCATTCCTGTTAGCGGAGCTGGTATTGGTTTTATGTTTCCGGTTTACAGATTTAGAGCAGGTGACACCGGAGCAGATGCTTTTAACAGGACTTTTGATTTTAGGTTATGCACTTCTGCTGTTATTCTATCGGCGGAAGGATAAGACGATGCGGACTATCGTATCGATATTTGCGGTGCTTCTGGTATGTGCCGAGGCAGGCGTAAATCTTGACACGACCAGTATTTCTACTACCAGCCGGACGCTGTATACCCAGCATTTAGAGGATTATAAAACACTGGCGGAGACAGCAGGAGCAGAGGATGACGGTTTCTTCCGTATGGATAAGTTTAACCGGATGACGAAGAATGAGTCGGCACTTTCAAACTATGCATCCGCATCTATTTTTTCTTCTCTTATAAATAAAGATGTGGCAGATTTCTACCGGGAGATGGGAATGGAAGGCGGTAAGAATTATTACTGCTATAATGGTGCAACGATGCTTACTTCCTCGCTGCTTTCGGTAAAATATATCCTGACGGACAGTGCAGAAGAGGAAAGTCCGTATCGAAGTCTGATATCAGAACAGAATGGCATATACTTATATGAAAATACTTATACACTGCCACTTGGTTTTATGGTAGATAGTGATTTGACGGAAAAGTGGGATTTTACCCTTGGAACACCGATAATGGCACAGAATGAACTCGCCTATGCCCTTGGTGCAACGGAGAATCTTTTAGAGCCGGTGGATGCAGAATTACATGATGGCAAAACCGTGATTCGGGTAACGGAAAGCGGCTATTATTATGGTTATTATACGATGAAGGATGCCAAAACCATTACTGCAACCACTGGAAACCGCACGAGGACATTTTCTAAATGTGACCATGTCTATTTACTGGATTTGGGCTATTGTGAGACTGGGGAAGATATTACGCTGACTTCTGCCGATACGGATCAGATACTGGTGCAGGGCTACCGGTTAAATGATGCAGCATTTCAGGCAGCATATCATACATTATCCCAGCAGACCATGGAGTTAAAATCCTACAGTGACAGCAGAATCGAAGGCAGCATCAACGAAAAAAAAGCCGGAACTCTTTTGCTGTCCGTGCCGGATGATGAAGGCTGGCATGTCTTTGTGGATGGGGAAGAAGTGGATTATGAGCATTTCTGCGATGCGTTTATCAGCATTCCATTAAAAGAAGGCAGCCATGATATTATATTAAAATATACAACACCGAATCTGAAGCTGGGAGCATTGCTTTCCGGTGGAGCATTGTTCTTATTCCTTTGCATTACCTGGATACCGGTTGTTGTGAGAAAACGAGGAGAGAGGGCATGAAGAAAAAAATAACATTTCTGATATTTACGGTACTGGCGCTACTTTGTGTTGTTTATTCGGGGATGGTACTGGCAACGGGTTCCGGAACATCATTTTTTCTTGTGTGGATTGGGCTGGCGGTACTTTTCTTCCTGTTTGGGTATTCTGTCTGGAAATCTTTCTGGAAGAAAGTTCCTCGGCTGGTTAAGGGAATCTGTATTGCTGTCGTTGCAGCGGGATTTACAGCATTTTTCATCGTAGAAGGCTGCATCATAAGTCAGATGCATGAAAAAGGCGAAGCGGGACTTGACTATATTATTGTGCTGGGGGCACAGGTGAGGGAAAGCGGACCAAGTGCTGCGTTAAAATACCGGCTGGATGAGGCAGTGGAATATTTAGAGGATAATCCAAAGACAATCTGTATCGTATCCGGCGGACAGGGTGCAAATGAACCATATTCCGAAGCCGAAGGAATGGCACAGTATTTAAAAGAACAGGGGATTGATGCGTCTCGGATTCTCTTAGAGGATAAGTCCTTAAATACAGAGCAGAATATGGAGTATAGCAAGGCACTGATAAAAGATGGGGCATCCGTTGGAATTATCACCAATGATTTTCATCTGTTCCGGGCAAAGCAGATTGCACGAAAATACGGACTGGACAATGTCTGTGGAATAGCAGCAAAGTCTACACCGGTTTATCTTCCAAATAATATGCTGCGGGAATTTTTAGCAGAGATAAAATTTTTGCTGTAATTATGCGGATGAATGGAAAAGTCAAAGACTGACCGGAGACTTTGATGTGTGCCAAGGCACATTCTTTGTTCTAAATGGGCTTGTATCGGGTGGAAGAATAGAATAGTATAAAAAGTAACAGGAGTTTTATGGAGAAAGGGTTTATATAGCTATGGAGATTAAATGTGAATACTGTGGCTCCATCATTAAGGAAACAGATGAGAAATGTCCTTACTGTGGAGCCACCAATCAGGCAGTAAAGCGTACTGCAGACCATACGCCAAAGACTATTGAAGAATTGCAGCAGTGGTATCAGGCGCGGAATCTGCCACCGTATGAAGTGACGAGATTCTTTATCGGAATCAATTACACACAGCCCAAAGCCTTTGGTATTTACCGGGAAGGTCAGAATGTCATTGTCTATAAGAACAAGGCAAACGGCGAGCGGGCGATCCGCTATCAGGGAACGGATGAAGCCTATGCGGTAAATGAGCTGTATCTTAAGTTAAAAGAGGAAATCTTAAACCAGAAGGAACATAATCGGGCTGGAAATGTAAGAAGCAGTTATGGAAATAACAGAAAGCCAATGTCAACAGGAAAGGTAATAGGAAGAACCTTTGCCGGGATTGGAGCATTCTTTCTTTTCTTCTTTGGTTCCTTTGTACTCTTTGTGTTAGATACATTATACCGGGGAATTGGAACAGCACTTTTTATTGCACTGATTGCCGCAGCACCTGTGGCAGTGATATTAGACCTTATTGTTTGTGGGTTAAGGGAAAAAAGCACGGTATTTGAAAAGATATATCAGGGATTTGCCGGAAAGAAATTCTTAACCTGTGCCGTTTGTTTCCTGATGTGCTTTTTAATCGTTCTGATTCCGATACATAATTACAAGAAGGCAAGTTATTACCAGTACCAAAATACGGTCTATGTACACAGCCACAATAACTGGTTCGAGTATGATGGTTATGACTATGATAAGATAGACAGTGATGAGGTACCGGATGATATTTTAAATAACCGTTCTGATTATGAAATGACTTATCAGAATGGCTATGACTGGGATAACAGCATTACCAATTTTGAAGACAGCAGATATTATGAAGAGCATTATGGCTCAGACAGCTCGGACAGCAGTTCAGACAGTGGATATGACTGGGATTCCAATGACAGCTGGGATTCTAATTCATCTGACTGGGATAGCGACTGGTAAATATTAATATATCATTTAGAAATTTATTTTTCTGTTAAGAATAATCTAAGAAATGAAATAGAATATCTTTAAGAACACTCCTTTTTCGTGTGCTTTACTAAGAGTAAAGAATGAAAAAGGGGTGTTTTTTATGATGCAGTCAGAACAGGAAGGACAACGAAATTTACAACAATCAGGAGCAGCCGGACAGCGGAATACACAACATGCAACGAACATAAAAAAGCGGAGCATGCGCCGGAAAAAAGCAAGAAGAATGCGAAGAATCAAAAGAATATTTGTGGCAGCAATAATTCTGCTGGTAGTTTTTGCAGCGGGCAGAACATCATTTGTGCAAGGCTTCTTAAATCACTGGAATGTAAAATCAGAGGCAACACTTACGGCAGAGGGGTATCCGGAAAGCCTGGTACAACTTTACGAGAAAAATGAAGAAGCAAGACAGTTTGTGCTTGATTATAAGAAGAATGGAAACAACGAGCAGCCGATTGATATTTCATCGGATGTAGTAGATGGTAAAATACCGCTTTTTCTTCAGTGGGACGAGCGTTGGGGCTATAGAACCTATGGAGATAATTTCCTTGCAATTACAGGATGTGGTCCGACGGCATTGTCCATGGTCTATGTGGGACTGACCGGAGATACTTCCATGAATCCTTATGCCGTTGCCCAGATGGCACAGGAGGATGGCTTCTATGTCAATGGAAGCGGATCTTCCTGGAGTATGATGACGGAACTTGCCACAAAGCTTGGCTTATCCGCGCAGGAACTGAGCTTAAATGAAGACAGCATCCGGCAGGAATTATCCCAGGGACATCCGATTATCTGTATCATGGGACCGGGAGATTTTACCACATCCGGACATTTTGTTGTTTTAACAGGAGTAGATTCCGATGGAAAAATAACAGTGAATGATTCCAACAGTAAAAAGAACAGTAATAAGGCATGGAAGATAGAAGACCTTATGAGCCAGATCCGGGATTTGTGGGTGTATCAGTAGAAGTGGCATTCTTTACGAAAATCTGCTATAATTCTTGATAAAATGATTTGAAAGGCGAGTGGGAAAGAGATAGACAGTGGTTCTTCCGACAGTGATGTTGAAATATCTGGCTTATTCTCCGAAGTGAGGATGCCTGATAAGGACTGTTGGAGGCACTTAAAATTTCGGATGGAGTCCGGCAACGCTGGCACATGGAAGTGCCAGCGAGGTGCATATGAACATGGATGTGAATTTGCACCGGTTTGCCAGAAGAAAATAAAAATGAAATCGAAATTCTTAGTGCCTCTTGCAGTTCTTATGGAGCATCCGGGTTCGGAGAATAAGCCAGATATTACATCGCACGAATACCGGAAGAAAACCGGCATCACATTTCCCGCTCCTTTACAAATATTTTAACAAGAAGGGAGCTATAGAATATGGAAACATGGTATTACGAAGTCGTATCCATCGATGGAGACTATGCAAATTTAAAGAGGACAGACATTGCTTCAGATGATTTGAAACTTGTGGCAAGAGCACTTCTTCCGGCAGGAATTATGGAGGGAAGCAAGTTAAAATACGAACTAATGCAGTATGAGATTATAGAATAGCGGATAAAGGAGTTAGGGAAGATGAAAATCGAAGCGGCAAGGCGGGAGGTTTAGCAAAAATTATGAAAAAGGAAAAGGTTATTGAAATTGGGGTACTGCTTGGAATTATTATTCTGGCAGTGATTGTAGTTGTAGTGGTAGGAAATCAGAGAAAAAATAAAACGAAGACTGAGACAGAAAATAAAACGGAAACAGAGACGCAGATGGAATCAGACTCAGAATCGGAAACAGAAACTGCACTTGCGGATAAAGAGTCTTTGGACGCAGACGAGCTGGTAGAAGAGAACTTTCGTCAGGCTGGAATTACAGAATATGAAAAAATAGATCTGGAAGATTATGAGAGCCAGGCAGGAATCGATTTATCAGAATATGTATCTTATCGGTTTTATTATGATAGCGATGGACTGAAAATTGAAGGATATTTCAGTGCACCAAAAGATTTACTGGATGGACAAAAGACTTCCTGTCTTATTTATAATCATGGTGGAAATCAGGATTACGGAGCAATGGAAAATATAGAAACCTGCTTTTATGCATATCAGCTTCATACCATTTGCATTGCATCAAACTACAGAGGCTGTGGAAGCAGTGAAGGAGAAGACCAGTTTGGCGGAGCGGATGTGGATGATGTGGTCCGGATTTTGGATTTGTGTGAACAATTTTCCTATATTGATGAGGATGCCATAAATATGATGGGTATTTCCAGAGGCGGAATGATGACTTATGAAGTGTTAAGAAGGGATGAGCGGGTGCATAAGGCAGTTGTCGTATCTGGCCTTTCCGATTGCTTTATGTCATATGAGGAAAGAAGTGATATGCAGATCATATTCGATTCTTTGGTAGGCGGTTCCCCGGAAGAGATGCCGGAGGAATATGAGAAACGTTCTGCAACTTATTGGGCGGATGAAATTAATACACCGCTGCTTATCATTCATGCCACCGGAGATGAAAAAGTATCCGTTGCACAGGCAGATAAATTAACGGAAGCATTAGAGCAGGCAGGAAAGACCTACGAATATATTACCTTTGATGGAAATTCCCACGGAGAAATCCGACCAGAGGATGGTGAGAAGATAAAGGCGTTTCTGGAAGGGCAGGAGCAGGAAGAAGATAGTGAAAAGAATAATGTAAAATAGTGAAAAAATAGTGTAATATTTCCTTCGCATGGTACTGTTGTATTCAAATAAGGTTTTTGAATTGTCGGAGAGCTCAAACAGCGAAAAATTGGAGGGAAGCCTTTCGTATCTAAAAAGTAGAGAAAAAGAATTGCTCTTGCTGCTCATGAAGAACTACAAAAGAGAGTTCACGCCTATCGAAGTCAGCAAAGAACTTAAGGTTACCAATAAAACGGTAACAAACTATGCAAAATGGGATGATTGATTTATATGTGAGAGGTAATAATTCTGTAGCTTATTCAGAGATATATTCATCGTTTGCATCAGAAAAAAATAGTTATATTTCTGATTTGTTGTTGCTGGTTATCAATAATGACAGCTCTAAGGTACGAAAACATGGAGAAACATATGAAGTTGCAGGTGTTCGATTTACAGCAGACCAGATTCCTAAAATAGATACAAATAAGTTATTAGAAATAAAAGCTTGTAACAATATAATTGATTTCGGACAGAATCATTACTTCAAATATGTTTCTTCAGACGGAAAAGAGCATGCATTATTTACAAATGACAAGGGTGTTGGGGTTCCCTACTCGGAACATATGCGGGGAGCAGAGCATGATGCAGTTGCTCAGAGATATGCTCATTTTTGGCGGTATATGATGAACGATGATCCTGTATATGTAGGATTGACTTATTCTAATGATGATATTGATGAATTTATGAAACATGCAGGCATAGAAAATGGCTTCTTTACTGTTAGAATGGGGAATCGGGAAGCAACACAATATTATACCAAAAGCGAAAACCATACTTTGGATATTCCATAAGGAGAAGATTTGTGGTGTTTGGAATACCCGTCAAATTATAGATTTTTGGAAAAAATTGATTAATCTCTGAGAGTCTATTTATATGTGTTGTAGTTATCAAGCAAAGGGATACTTATATCGTGTTACAGGACATGGTGTAGGTATCCTTTTTGCATATTATCTATAATCATTACATAAAAAAGTGCAAATGCACAAAAAATAGTAATGGCTATTGAAGTGAAAATAATTTAGTGGTAAAATAACATTACCAAAATTCGTGCAATGCACAAAAATAAGGAGTGACACTATGGAGATTAAGAGAGATTCATACCTTGAACAGTTAAAGATAAGAAAAGATAAC
>OGJQ01000065.1_pt1 | contig 89855 bp, 83 predicted proteins | sample 1572261 | NCBI WGS metagenome assembly OGJQ01 (sample SAMEA2582138, study PRJEB24529) | metagenome | biome: Human gut stool | place: China | collected 2011
GTCAGCATCCTTGCCCTCTCAGGCGCTCCGCGCCAGCTCTCCCAAAGGGAGAGCCTTTTATATGGAAAAAGAGGCAGACTCGCATCTGCCTCTTTTTCCATGCACTTATCGCCTTGCTTTCGCCGTCTTTTTCCGCATGATGTCCCACGAGGGCATCTGGCTGCGCAGGGTATCCCACGCCGTCATCCGGACGCCCGTCCGGGTGCGCAGACCCTCGAAAGCCTCATCGAGGTACTGCATCTCGGCCACAGCGTGCATCGCGTGGTCGGAGACGCAGAGACGGCCCAGCGGGGTCTTACAGAGCGCCAGGACCATGGCGTCCATCTTCCGGCGGCCGGGCGTACCGGCACGGTAGCAGTCGGTGTTCTCCTTGTCGTCCACGGGGATGTGGGCGGCTTTCAGCATCTCGCAGGCCTCCCACGCGGCGTCGAGGACCAGGTCACGCTGCTCCTTCGTCGCCTTGGAGAGGTTGCCGCTGCAGGCGTAGCAGAGATAGCAGGCCGGCAGGATGAGGGCGAGGTGGCACTTGAGCCATCCGTCCATGTCGCTGACGAAGGTCAGCTTGTACTTTGCGCCCTCGAAAGCCGTCTTGACCCGGTAGCGGAAGACGCCCGAAAGGGGCGCGGTAGCCCCGCCGATGGTCATGCCCACGCCGACGTGGGCGCTGACGACCTTATCCACATCCCGGTGGCCGCCGCTGCTCTGGAAGCCGAAGGCGATCTTATCCACCGGGCGCTGCATGGCCTGCATGACCTCCACGGCGTGGGGGTCGTTGCCCACGAAGACGAAGTATTCGCTCCTGTTCTGCTTGAGGATGGGCAGCACGTCGGGCAGCTGCCCGGCCTGCATCGTCACGAAAACGAGGTCGTAGCAGTCGTCCGGGGCCAGCGTGTCGATGGTGGCCACCCGGTCCACCGTGGTGCGGCACTGCGCCCAGTGGCGGATGACGAGGCCCCTTTGGTCGAGCCTCTCCTTCCACTCGCCCCGCGCCAGCATGGTGACGACATTCTTTTTGTTCTGCAGCAGACGGTGGGCCAGCTCACAGCCCTGCACGCCTGCACCATAGACCAGTATCCTCATCTCTGCCTGCCTCCTTATACAGGCCCCACCCCGGGGCCGGAAGTCATCAGTGCTTCAAAAACGAGAAGAATCCCTTCTTTTCATACGGCTTTTCCTCTGCGCCGGTCACGATATAGCCCGTGTCGGCGATGGCAGCCTTCAGGGCCTCGATGTCCAGCGGCTGGGCCGAGACGATGACCGTCTCTCCCTTCGTGTGGGAGGAAGTCACCTTCTCCACCTGCACAGTCTTGCGTACCACCTCGTTGACGTGGCTCTCGCACATGCCGCACATCATGCCGTCTACTTTCAGCGTCGTCTGAACCATTGGTCAGTACCTCCTAAAAATCGTTATCCACTGGGCAGACTGCACAAGCCGCCCGGGTGTTTTTCGTCATTTCGTTAGTTTTGCCTAACTTTTTATGGGAAACAAAAGGCCGTCGGCCCCGCGCACCCCTCAGCGCCCGAGACAAAAGACCCTGTTTTTTCTGTTTCCGTCTTCATCATAACACACCGGTATGGTAATTGCAAGTGCCGGTTCCTCACAGTACACGGGTGTGGTATCTTTCTCCTTGAAAAGCCTTTTGTGAAAAGTCATACTTTTCCCTTGACAATCCACCCGTTTCGTGGTATCCTATCGCAGGCCGGTCAGAAAGGTGCTTCCCGTACTGCCCTTTCCGGCCCGCATCCCGGTGCCGTCCGGCGGCGTCCCGTAACGCCGCTTTTGCGATGCACCGTATTTCTCGGCACTTCAATAAAACCCGTGTGGATTTTTACAGCATAGATGTTTGCTACTTTTCGCCACACAATGGCCCGCTCCAAGCCGCCGTTGTGTGGCTTTTCTTGTGCGGAAATTTCAGGAAAGGAAGCTTTTGCCCCCATGAACGATACTTTTATGAAGACGAAGCCGGTGTTCCCGCTGCTGGTGTCGATGGCTCTGCCCAACGTCATCTCCATGCTGGTGAACTCGCTGTACAACATCGTGGACAGCCTCTTTGTGGCCCAGATCAACGAGCAGGCCATGACGGCCCTCTCCCTCGTGTTCCCCATCCAGAACTTCGTGAGCGCCGTCGCCATCGGCTTCGGCATAGGCATCAACGCCCTCGTGGCCCTTTACCGGGGCGCAGGCGACCACGACAGGGCGGACGCCGCCGCCACCCACGGCATGGCCCTCTCGGTGCTCCACGGCATCCTCTGCACGCTGGCAGCTACCGCCATCATGCCCGGCTTCCTGGCCCGGTTCACCGCCGACGGCACCATCGTCTCTATGGGCGTGACCTACTCCACCATCGTCTTCCTGTTCGCTACCGTGAACATGGCCGGCCTCGCCTTTGAGAAGATCTTTCAGGCCGTGGGCCGGATGAAGCTCACCATGATCGCCCTCATCTCGGGCTGTGTCTGCAACATCCTGCTGGACCCCGTCCTCATCTTCGGCCTCGGCCCGGTGCCTGCCATGGGCATTGCCGGCGCGGCGCTGGCTACCGGCATCGGACAGGCCGCCACTCTCGTCATCTACCTCGTGGTCTACAGCACCACCGAGTCGCCCGTCCATCTGCGCCGGAAGGCCCTGCGGCCCGACCTCTCTCTCGAAGGCCGTCTCTACGCCATCGGTGTGCCTGCCATCCTGAATCTGGCCCTGCCCTCCCTGCTGGTCACCTTCCTCAACGGCCTGCTGGCGGCCTTCTCCGAAAGCTATGTGGTGGTGCTGGGCATCTACTATAAGCTCCAGACGTTCCTCTATCTGCCCGCCAACGGCATCGTGCAGGGAATGCGCCCCCTCATCGGCTACAACTACGGTGCAAAAGAGCACGCCCGGGTGGCAAAGCTCTACCAGCTCACCCTCGGCATGAGCGCCATCATCATGGCGGCAGGCACCGTCATCTGTATGGCCGTTTCCGCGCCCCTCATCGGCCTGTTCTCTTCCAACCCCGATACCATTGCCATCGGCCAGACCGCCCTGCGCATCATCTGCCTCGGCTTTGTGGTGTCGGCAGTGTCCACCACCTCTTCCGGCGCGCTGGAAGGTCTGGGCAAGGGTGCGGCCTCGCTGGTCATCTCCCTCTGCCGGTACGTCATCTTCATCATGCCGCTGGCGTGGCTGCTCTGCCGCCAGCTCGGCCCCACCGGCGTCTGGCACGCCTTCTGGGTCACGGAAGTGCTGTCGGCTGTCATCGCCTTTGCGGTGTATCGGAAGAGCGTCGGCCCTCTCAGTCGCTGACGCGCCAGCTCTCCCAAAGGGAGAGCCATTGGCAGGCCGGGTAACTTCCTACTGCCTGCTGAAAGCCCAAAATAACGCAAAAAACAGCGCCCTGCTACAGAGGGCAGCATCCTTGCCCTCTCAGTCACCTTCGGTGACAGCTCTCCCAAAGGGAGAGCCATTGGCAGGCCGGTCAAGCCTCGTCTGGCCGAGCAAAGCTTAATTTATCGTAAACAGTAGTGCCCTGCTACAGAGGGCAGCAGCTGCGGAACAACGGTTCCTTGTCAAGCTGTTGCTAGTCTTGGCAGCAGGGCACTCTTTTTTGCGCCATAGCATACTTTCAGCGGGCAGCTCAGAGCTGTCCGACATGCCAAAGGCTCCCCCAGAGGGGGAGCTGTCACGCCTACGGCGTGACTGAGAGGGCTACTCTTCCGGCACCAGCGCACACACCAGCCGCACCATCCAGGGCAAAAACGGCAGCCAGAGCAGGGCGCAGCAGACGTTGAAGGCAGTGTGGGCGTTGGCGATCTGCCGGGAAATGACTTCCAGCTCCGGGCCTTTGGGGGAGATAAGCTCCACCAGCCGGACGAACCAGGGCAGCAGCACCGCCGCCAGCAGGCTCCCGCTGAGGTTGAAGCAGCTGTGGGCCAGCGCGGCGCGGGCAGCGTTCTTTCCCTGCCCGATGCAGGCCAGCAGGGCCGTGACCGTCGTGCCGATGTTGTCGCCCAGAAGGACTGGCACCGCCCCGGCAAGGCCCAGTACGCTATGGATGCCGTCCGGCCCGGCCTGACGGGCCACGTTCTGCAGCAGCGCGATGGTGGCCGAGCTGCTCTGCACCACCATGGTCATGGAGAGGCCCAGCAGGATGCCCAGAAGCGGCGACTCCTTCACCCGGGTCATCCAGTCGAGAAAGACCGCCTGCCCGGCCAGCGGCTGCAAAGCCCGGCCCAAAATGTCGATGCCTTCGAAAAGCAGCCCGAAGGAGAACACCGCCTCGCCCACGGCCTGCCAGCGGGGCCTGCGGGCCGCGAAGTCGAGGAGGAAGCCCAGAAACAGCACCGGGTATACCAGCGTCTGGACATCGAAGGCGATGAGCTGTGCCGTCATGGTGGTGCCGATGTTGATGCCGTAGATGACGGCCACCGCCCGGGGCAGTTCCAGCAGCCCAGCGCTGACGAAGCCGATGACCATCACCGTCGCCGCAGAGCTGCTTTGGAGCACCGCCGTCACGGCCAGCCCGGTGAGGACGCCCAGCAGCGGCGTGGCCGTCAGCCGGGCCAGCAGCCGCTTCATAGCGTCGCCCGCCGCCCGCTGCAAGGCGCGGCTCATCCTGTCCATCCCGTAGAGGAACATCGCCAGCCCGCCGAACAGCGCAAAGAGCATCTGCATCCCCTGCTCCATCCGCACACCCCCTTGTCCGTCAGTGTATGAGGGGTGGACGGGCGGTATGACGGGCGGTATGACGGGAAGGCTTCTTCTCTGTTCGACCTCTCAGTCTCGCTTTCGCTCGACAGCTCTCCTACCGAGGGGAGCCTCTGGCGAAGAGGCGAGGCTTTCCGTCATGCCAAAGCCTCCCCTCGCTAGGGGAGGTGGCAGCGCGTTAGCGCTGACGGAGAGGTTATTTTACAGCAGCCTGTATTTTTATAAAGGCAAAGCGCTCCGACTCAGCTTACAGCTGGCTCTTGTACAGCTCCACGATCTCCTCCACGCTGGTGTCGCGGGGGTTGCCGGGACGGCAGGCGTCCGCATAAGCGGACTCGGCGAGGAACTGGATGTCCTCTTCCTTCAGGATGCCGTTCAGGTTTGCGGGGATGCCCACGTCAGCGCTCAGCTGCTTGACAGCGGCGATGGTGGCATCTGCGGCCTCGGCGTCGTTCATCTCGTCGATGCCCTTCACGCCCATAGCCTTGCCGACGGCACGATAGCGCTCACCGGCGACCGTCTTGTTGTACTCCAGACCGACGGGCAGCAGGATAGCGCAGGCCACGCCGTGGGGGGTGTCATACAGAGCGGACAGGCCGTGTGCCATGGAGTGGACGATGCCCAGACCCACATTGGAGAAGCCCATGCCGGCGATGTACTGGCCCAGAGCCATGCCCTCGCGGCCTTCCGGAGTGTTCTGGACAGCGCCGCGCAGGTTCTCACTGATGAGCTTGATGGCTTCCAGATGGAACATATCGGAGATGGTGCAGTGGCCCTTGGTGATGTAGCCCTCGATGGCGTGGGTCAGCGCATCCATACCGGTGGCGGCAGTCAGGCCCTTGGGCATGGAGGCCATCATATCGGGGTCAACCACAGCGATCTCGGGGATGTCGTTGGTATCCACGCAGACGAACTTGCGCTTCTTCTCGACATCGGTGATGACGTAGTTGATGGTGACTTCAGCGGCAGTACCGGCGGTGGTGGGGACAGCGATGGTAAAGACGGCGTGCTTCTTGGTGGGAGCGACGCCTTCCAGAGAGCGCACATCGGCGAACTCGGGGTTGTTGATGATGATGCCGATGGCCTTTGCGGTGTCCATGGAAGAGCCTCCGCCGATGGTCACGATGCAGTCAGCCTCTGCGGCCTTGAAAGCGGCCACGCCGTCCTGCACATTGGCGATGGTGGGGTTGGGCTTGATCTCGCTGTAGACGGTGTAGGCGAAGCCTGCAGCGTCCAGCAGGTCGGTGATCTTCTTGGTGACGCCGAACTTGATCAGGTCGGGGTCAGAGCAGACGAAAGCCTTCTTGTAGCCGCGGGCGGTCAGCTCGGGAACGATGTTCTCGATGGCGCCGTGGCCATGATAAGAAATAGTGTTCAGAACGATACGATCAGCCATTGGTAAAACCTCCTGATTTTGCGCCCCGCCGGGCGGCGGGTACGACTCTCTATGCTTTTACTTTACCACTTTGTTAAAATCCGTTCAATACCCCTTTCTTATGATTTATCTAAACTTTCTATGTGATTATATAAAGATGGTGTACGAATGTTTAATTTTTGAGCAACAGCTTTTAACGAAACGTTATTTAATCCTTTTTCATCTGCTAAGTCTGATGTTGCTTTTATTACTGCTTCTTTAGTGGTTTTCATAGTTATGCACCTCATTCAAAATATCATACAAACACAATTCTAGCTAATTGAATTAGTGTAGTCAATAACACAATTAGAAAATTATGATTATTTATTGACTTTCCTACAAAAACATTTTAAAATACTAATTGAATTAGTTAAATAACTATTTGAAGTAGTATTTTGAGGAGTGATTATATGTGTACAAGATTTGTTTACAATGGTATAGATAAAATTGTTGGTTTTAATTTTGATATTGACCTTTCTGTATGGGATCATACTGTAATTACCGAAGAAAATAGATTTTATATTGGTATTAAAATGCCTGACGGTATGTATCATTCATTTCATGGGATAAATAAAAATGGTAATGTAGGAACACTTCTTTATGTTCATGGTAATGAAAATGCAAGGTATATAGAAAGCGAGGATTGTATTACAATATCTGAATTAACAGAAAAATTCATTAAGGCAGAGATTTCTTTTGATAAAGCCTTGGACATTGTTAAAAAGAAAAAAATTATTTATGCACCAGATGCTACTATGCAAGCTATGCTTTCTGATAAAAAAGGACGAGTTTTAATTATTGAACCCGGAATTGGGTATAGATATGAACAAGAAAATTTTTCACTTATTACAAATTATTCTATTCTAAAACCAGATATAACAAAGCCGTACATTGTTTCTGGGGATACAAGATACGAAGTGGCTAAAGAGTTATTGGCAGGATATGATAAAGATTTTTCAGTAAATGACGCATTTAAAGTATTAAAATCTGTTTCTCAAAAAGACTTGTGGGCAACTAGGGTTTCATTTGTATATTCTACAGAAAAAAATAAAGTTTATTATGTCTTGAACAATGATTTTAGTAATGTATTTGAATTTCAGTTTTAATACTAATGAATTTATAAATTTGCAATTATGATAAGAAAGGTTATTATGATAGGACTAAAAAAGCAAGATATAAAAGCATTGAAAGTAACTGCTGTGGAAAGTTTTAGGAATAATCTTATACGATTATGCACTACCTAACAGCATTTTATCAACAACTAAATATTTTACAATATTAAAAGTTCGTACAGACGGTATATTTTGTACGGACTTTTTTCTTGTTCTTCTTTTTGTATTTTCCAAAGATATAGACGGTATCTCCGTTTATATATTTCAGCGTATGCGGAAAGGAGGTGAGATTATGAACCCATCTTCTTTCGAGCATATCGTTAGAATACAGTTTAATGCTTTGATGATGACTGTTATTAAATGCACAGTAAAAAACAGAAACAGACAGTTTGCAAGATGTTCTAAGCGTGAAGTTTTATTCTGTGAATTATCAGATACGAAAAATGTTGAATGTGTAACTAAGGATAACTATTCTTGTGATTACATTTCGTTTGAAGTCTTGAATTTTACAATTCAAATATCAAATGAGAAACTTGCTGTTGCTTTATATAAGTTATCGAATAAAGAGCGTGATGTAATTCTATTACGCTATTTTCAAAGTATGAGCGACCAAGAAATAGCCGAATTATATCATGTATCACGTTCTGCTATTTATCGCAGAAGAAGTAACGGATTGAAGAAACTAAAAACAGTATTGAAAGAAAGGAATTGAACCAATGAAAAAAGAATATGGCTACCCTACATTAAAAGTAATATGTCAAGCGTCTGCTGGAAATGAAACTGCCATAAGAGAGATTTTGAAGTTTTATGACGCTTATATATGTAAATTATGCTTGCGTCCGTTTTACCACTCTGAAAGTGGTAAAATCATTATGCAGGTTGATGAAGAATTAAAAGGTCAAATCCATACAGAAATGATGAAAGCAATCTTGAAATTTGAAATCAGAGTAAAATAATCATACTACATGAATGAAAAACGGGAGATACACAGATATTTGTGCTATCTCCCATGTTGTTTTTGTGTCATATCAAGGCTCATTCAATCGTGGTAAATTCGTGGTAAAATGAATAGTTTTCTATACTTCAAAATGTTTGAAAGTATAGTGTTTATGCGGATAATCAAAAATCAGATATAAAATTTATACTAAATTTTTATGCTTTTTTGAGTTTTTGCAGAGAAAGCGGACAAAATCAGAAGTTTGTTGACAGCAAAGCGCCCTCCGGCGGGGGCCGAAGGGCGCTTTGGATCATTCTTTACTTTCCTGCGCCCTCGCCCGCGAAGAACTCCTTCGTGAGCTTTGCCACCGTGCCGGACAGCAGGAGCAGGGCCATGAGGTTCGGGATGCTCATCAGTCCGTTGAAGGTATCGGCGATGCTCCACAGCAGGCCCAGATCCACCGTCGCGCCCAGAATGGACACGAAGGAGTAGACCACGAGGAAGGGGCCGACCACCTTGTCGGTGTGGAACAGGAACTCGATGCACCGGGAGCCGTAGAGGCCCCAGCCGATGATGGTGGAGAATGCAAAGCTGCAGAGCGCCACCGCCGTAAAGATGGACGACCAGCCGCCGTAGGTGGCTGTGAAGCCAGAGATGGTCAGCTCTGCGCCTGCCGCACTGCCGTAGCCCACCGGCACGCCGCTGCACAGGATGACCATGGCGGTCAGGGTGCAGATGACGATGGTGTCGGCAAAGACCTCGAAGATGCCGAACATCCCCTGCTTGACGGGCTTGCTGGTATCGGCGCAGGCATGAGCGATGGAACCGGTGCCGAGGCCGGCCTCATTGGAGAAGATGCCGCGGGAGACGCCCTTCTGCATACTGAGGAAGATGCTGCCGATGGCACCGCCGGTGAAGGCCCGCGGGTCGAATGCACCGCCGACGATGGAGGCCAGCACCGCCGGGAAGCGCCGGTAGTTGATGACCACGACGCCCAGTGCCAGCACGACGTAGAACAGTGCCATGAACGGCACCAGCTTCTCGGTGACACTGCCGATGCGCTTGACGCCGCCCAGCAGCACCATGGCCACCATCATGGCCACCACCACGCCCACGACGAGGTTGACCGTGGGCAGGATGCTGCTCAGGCTGCTGCCGTAGGCCAGCAGGGCCGAGTCGATGGCTGTGACGATGGTGTTGACCTGGGTGGCGTTGCCGGTGCCGAAGACCGTCAGCACGCCGAACAGCGAGTAGAGCACCGCGAGGAACTGCCACCGGCTGCCGAGGCCGTTTTTAATATAGTACATGGGGCCGCCCACCAGCTCGCCGTTTTTGTTCCGCTCGCGGAAATGCACGGCCAGCGTCACTTCGGAGAACTTGGTACACATGCCCAGCAGAGCCGAGCACCACATCCAGAACACCGCGCCCGGCCCGCCGATGGCGATCGCGCCCGCCACGCCGGCGATGTTGCCGGTGCCGACGGTAGCGGCCAGCGCCGTACACACCGCCTGGAACGGAGTCATCGCGCCGTCGGAGGCATCCTTTTTGCGGAAGATGCGGCCAATGATCGTTTTGATGGCATAGGGGAATTTCCGGAGCTGCAAAAAGCCTGTCCGCACACTGAGCAGCAGGCCCACGCCGATGATGCAGACCATCGCCGGGATGCCCCAGATAAAGCTGTTGACCGCCTGATTGACGGCCGTGATGGTTTCGAGCATACTTTTACGCCTTTCTTTTTCACTTTGACACAACGAAAAATATTTTATCGTATTTTAAGCGGCCTGTCAATTTACTTTGAACATGAAATCTGCACGTCCCGGCTGAAAGTTCGTTAAAATAGCTTCCCCTTTATTTTCTCTGCTTCTTTGCCGCTTTTTTGCCCGCCAAAGCCCTACACAAACCGCGCGGGTTGTGCTATGATAAGGGTGAAATTTCGGTTTGGCACTGCCAACCGCAAGGAGATGTCATAGATGTCTGAAACATCTGCTCTGATGGATACGCTGCGGCAGGAAGGGGTCTCCCCCGACCTGCTGCGCGCTGTGGAAGAATACCGTACCGCTCACCCGCTGGCGGAGGCCCTGCGCCCCCGCATCCCCTCCCCCGCCTTCGTCTACTACGGCAGAGAGGTGTGGGAGCAGGCGCTGGCCGCCCTGCTCTGCGGCGAAAACCTGCTGCTGGCGGGCGGCAAGGCCACCGGCAAGAACGTGCTGGCCGAAAACCTCGCCGCCGCCTTCGGACGCCCCGCGTGGGACATCTCGTTCCACGTCAATATGGACGCGGCGTCCCTCATCGGCATGGACACCTTCGAGGGCGGACAGGTCAAGTTCCGGCCCGGCCCGGTCTACCGCTGCGCCCAGAGCGGTGGCTTCGGCGTTCTGGACGAGATCAACATGGCCAAAAACGAGGCGCTGGCCGTCCTGCACGCGGTGCTGGATTTCCGCCGCGCCATCGATGTGCCGGGCTACGAGCGCATCCCGCTGGCCGAGGAGACCCGCTTCATCGCCACCATGAACTACGGCTACGCCGGCACCCGTGAGCTGAACGAGGCCCTCACCTCCCGCTTCGTGGTCATCCAGATGCCCACCATCACCGAGGAGAACCTCGAAAAGCTCCTGCGCACCCAGTTCCCCGATTTGAACAGCAGGTACGTCAGGCAGTTCGCCCTGCTCTTCCTCGATTTGCAGAAAAAGTGCGACAGCGCGGAGATCTCCACCAAAGCTCTCGACCTGCGCGGTATGCTGGACGCCCTGCGCCTGATGCGCCGGGGCGTCGCTGCCGGGGCTGCGCTGGACATGGGCATCACCAACAAAGCCTTCGACTCCTACGAACAGGGCCTCATCCGGGACGCCATTGCCGCCCGCATCCCGGCCCAGCTCACCGCCGCAAAGCTCTTCGATTAAAAGGGGCGTTTTTATGGAAGCGCAGAGCTACACCGCCGAAGAGCGGCGGGCCGCCAATCAGGTGTGGGCGGCGGCAGGAGCCTACGGCTTCGAGCCGCTGTTCCTCGCCCGGAACACCGACGGCACCATTGATTTTTACATGAACTGCGTCGTGGGGCTGGTCCACAAATACTACGGCGACGAGCTGGTGCGCAGCCTCTTTGACGCATGGGAGGGCGACATCCGGCAGGCCATGCTGGACGATCTGACCTGGCTCTACCTCGAGAGCGCGGCCTACGCGCTGGAACTGCCCCGCCGCCCGGTGCTTTCGGCCCTCCGCCGCGCCCATGCGGACTACTTTTTCGGCATCCAGTACAAGCTCTCGCGGCAGGAATGGATGGCGAAGAACCAGCTGGTCTACTCCATGCAGGCCGCGCGCTGGCGGGCTGTGCAGGGGCGCACGCCGCCGGTCATGACTCCCTACGAAAAGGATCTCGACGCCGCCCTCAGTCCCGAGACGCCCCCGAAGCCGGACGAGCTGAAAGCCGCGCTGCTGGCCGTCTACGCCAAATTCGGGCTGTTCAACGGCACCGTGCATCAGAAAGCCGGGCTGCATCTCCATCTGGACGGCCTGCTGGCGTCCCTCATGACCCGCACCATGCCCACCCAGATGATAAAGACCGACCGGGTCACGGTGGAGCATTCCGGCTCGGTGGACGCCTCCGGCGGCGGCATCCACGCCGACAAGCGGCTGGCCCACATCACCCTGCGCCAGCGCGCCGAGGAAGACCACGCCTACATCGAAAGCTGCTTTGGCCGGTCGCTCTACCCGCCCGAACGGCTGCGGAAGGCCGAGCAGGAGCTTTGCACCGGGGAGCATCTGGGCTGTCACCTCTGGTTTGCCTCCGGCGTCCCCAGCCCGGAGCAGGCCCCTACCCCCGAGGCAAAGCACCTGGCCGAACAGGCCCAGCTTCAGGCTGAGCGGAACCGGGCGTACGATTCGAAAAACCTCGAGCTTCACCGCAGCGTCGTGCTGCGGCTGACCGAGCAGATACGGAACTGCATCCTCGTCCACCAGCAGCCCAACGCCCGGGTCGCCCGCAGCGGCAATCTCGACCCGGAGCGGGTCTGGCGCACCGTCATGGACGACGACCGGGTCTTCCGCTGTGCCGAGGAAGAGAACCACCCCTCCTTCACCGTTGACCTTCTGCTGGACGCTTCGGCTTCCCGCCTCCACTGTCAGGAGGTCATCGCGGCGCAGGGTTCTATCCTCGCCCAGAGCCTCGCGGCCTGCGGCATCCCGGTGCGGGTGAGCTGCTTTTCCAGCCTGCGGGGCTACACCGTCCTTCGGGTGCTCAAGGGCTTCAAGGAGAAGAGCTTACAGGGCATCTGCCAGTATTTCGCCTCGGGCTGGAACCGGGACGGTCTGGCTCTGCGGGCCGCAGGCGACCTCATCGACTTCGACCCCGGCCCCGCAGCGCGGCATCTGCTCATCCTCCTGACGGACGCCTCCCCCAACGACAGCCGCCGCATCCCGCCCTCCCCCGATGACCCGCTGGGCCGCGACTACGGCGGCAGCGCGGGCGTGGAGGACGCCGCCGCCGAGGTCCGGGCGCTGCAGCGGAAGGGTCTGCGGGTCTCCGCCGTCTTTATGGGCGAAGACGCCAGCGCCGCCGACGCCTCCCGCATCTACGGCAAGAACATGGCCCGCATCCGGGGCATGGACCAGCTGGCCCGGGCCGCAGGCCGACTCATCCAGAACGAGATACGGGAACTGGGCGACTGAATCATAATAATGTACGGGACCGCTGTGCAGTTGTATCTGCTGCCAGCGGCCCCGTATTTTTGTTGTCATTCACAACCATCTTGTTTTGCGTTGTGGAAGAATCAAAAAGTTTTTTGGTTTATTTGCAAACTTATAGTTGTATTATGGCGCAATTTATGATATACTACAACCAACGAAGGGCCGCACACCTACACATCGCCCCGCGCCCACAGGAAGGAGAACCGCTATGGATGCCGCACGTTATTTTGAAGAGATGCATCTTTCCATGTCCAGCCAGAAGCCTGCATACCGCCTTGTGCTCAGCGTCAAGGTCCAAGACCTCGGAGGCGCAGACGCTTATCTCGAGCTGCGGCAGGAGCCGGTCAGCGGCAAGGCCCGGGTGTTCTATTCCACGATGGGACGTCAGAAGCTGAACTTCCAGCTCGTCCGCAAAGGGTGGCAGAGCTGCCACAACGCCTCGGGCGAGCTGACGGGGCGCTTCCCCGCCACCGCCGACGGTCTGCTGGCCCAGACGGATTTCTCCGCCTTTGTCCGGGACGACGCCCTCGACAGCGGCCGGATGGCGCGCATTCTGGATGTTCTGGCCCATACTGCCGGTGGTTGTGGAACGGTCTCCCCCTCTGCCGCCCGGGAGGGTGCGCTCATCACGGTGGAGCGGTTCGTGGGCCGTCCCGCCCATTGGAGCTATTGGAGCACCCGCGCCGCCGAGCAGCTGAACATCGCGGCCATCCTCTGCTGGCTGGGCGACTACCTCGCCGGGGCCGAGCGCCGCACCCTGCAAAGCTGCCCGGAGGCCATGCAGCTTGCCGCAGCATGGCAGGCCGCGCTTTTCGCTCCCCTGCCCCAGACGGCTCAGCGGCCTCAGCCTGTACAGTCCCGGCCTGTCCGCCGTGCGCCCGTCGTCGAGAACAAACGCTGGCAGAGCATCCTCGCCGTGCTGGCGACGGTGTAACAGAAAGGCCTCCCCATTGGGAGGCCCATCGCCGTATCCGGTGCGCATTCGTTCATATTTTCAGCTTCGAGAAATCGGTGCAGAGATATTCATAGAGCTTGTCAACGGCCTGAAATCCCATCTTCGCATACAGTTCCTTCGGTGTATCCTCGGAGTCAGCGTGAAGATACAGGATCTCTCCGCGCTCCTGCGCCTTTTCGGCAATATGCTTCATCAGGGTCATGGCGATGTACTGGTGCCGGAAATCCTCGTCCACCAGCAGGCCGTCCATGCAGACATACCCATCGGATGCGAAAATATAGCAATCACCCACCAGCTTCCCGCCCAGATACGCGCCGAGGTAGGTCAGCTTTTCCCGGAGGTTCCGGTTGTTCCGCACGGTAAAATCATCTCCGTACAACGGGCCGTAGTGTTTCAGTTCGTGCTGTTCCAGCTGGTCTGCGTCCGGGGCCTTGATCGAGACGTCCGGGTTCGTTTTCCAGCTGCGGATGTCTGTTTCCGGGGGCAGAACCATCGTCAGGGTCTCTTCGCACTCCATGCCGAATGCATTGGCCAGCGGCTCGTATCCTTCCAGTTTGAGGAAGGCGTCTCCCCGCGCTTTCTGATAAGCCAGCGCGGCCCGGAGCTCGTCCTCCGTGGGCTGGCCGGAATAACAGAACGCATTGTGGTCGTATTTATCGCGCAGTTCATTGTCTTCCCGCTTGGTCAGATGCTCTGAAAAGGCGTGAAAGGTCGAAAACAGCCGATAAAATTTTTCATCGGTCTTTCTTGTCGGGTTCATTGCGCTCCTCCAAAACTTATCGCTCACTTCCACCCCCGGGCCGAGGGGTCGAGCATTTCGGCGGCGGAGTAGATGAGGGCATTGCAGATGGCGGCAGCGACGTTGCTGCCGCCCTTGCGGCCCATCGCCACGATGGCGGGTACATCATGCTTTTCGCAGACGGCGAAGAGCCGCTCCTTGCTCTCCACCACGTTCACAAAGCCCACCGGCACACCGATGACCAGTGCGGGCCGCAGGCCGCTTTCGATCTGTTCTGCGATCGTCAGCAGAGCCGTGGGCGCGTTGCCGACGGCGAGGATGGCCCCGGGATGCTCCTGCGCTGCCTTTTTCATCGCCGCGACGGCCCGGGTGGTGCCAGCCTCTTTGGCGGCGGCGGCCACCTCGGGGTCAGCCATATAACAGCAGGCCGTGCCGCCCAGCTTCGCCAGACCGGGCTTGGTGATGCCGGCCAGCGCCATATTCGTATCGGTCACAATGACGGCCCCGGCGTGGAGGGCCTTGACGGCCTGCTCCACCGCGCGGGGGGTGAAGTGGAGATTCCGTGCATAGTCGAAGTCGGCGGTGGTGTGGATGACCCGCTTGACCACGGCTTCGTGCTCGGGCGGCGGGGGCAAGCCCATCATTTCCAGCTCTTCGGTGATGATGTGGAAGCTCGTCCGCTCAATGTCAGCAGGTAAATGATGCTGCGGCGTCAATATTCTATCCCCTTTCGTGCTTTTATCCCCTTCTGGTAGGGGTGGCGGTGGCATTTCATCTCGGTGGAGTAGTCGGCGGCGTCCAGCATCCACTGGGGCGGCGTGTGGGCCGTCAGGACGCACTCACATCCGGCAGGCCGCTCCAGAACGGCCTTTTTTAATAGATCGACGTCCACCATATCCAGCTCTTCTGCGCTCCCGGCTTCGTCCAGTATCAGCAGGTCGGCAGGCTTTTCCATGGCGGCGGCAAGATTCTGGTTTTGCAGTTCCCGGGTCGCAGCCTTTTCCTCCGGCGTCATCTGGAAGACGAATTTCTGTCCGGCCTTGCCCCGGTAGATCTCCGCGCCAAGCTGGGCCAGAAGCGGTATCTCGCCGCTGTTCCCGCCCTTCAAAAACTGGACGATGACCACCCGCTTCCCGGACCCCAGCGCACGGAGCGCAAGACCCATAGCGGCGGTGGTCTTTCCCTTTCCGTCGCCCCAGTACAGATGCAAAAGTCCCTGTTCCATTCAGCGCTTCTCCATTCCCATCGCGGCATACACCGCGTCCATATCCAGCGCCCCGCGCACGCCGTCGGCCAGGATGTCGAACTGCTGGCGGCGGTACTCTTCCATCGGGATGAGGGCCGCGTCGGAGGGGTCGATGCCCTTCCGGCGGCAGAGCCAGCCCGCCAGCGCCTCGGTCAGCGTACCGGTGTCGAACAGGCCGTGGAGGTAGGTGCCGAACACATTGCCCTGCACACAGCCCTCCCGGCCTCCGTCGGGGTAGTGGGCGAAGGGTCCGCCCTCAGCCTCGGTCACGCCGGTGTGGATCTCGTAGCCTTCCAGCTCTGCACCCGCAAAGGGGGCGGCGGCAACGGTCGCTTTGACCTGTACACGGCGCTTCTGCTCGCTGAACACGGTCCGGGTGGGCAGCAGACCCAGCCCCCGCAGAGTCTGCTGCCGGCCGCTCTCGCTGCCGGTGGGGTCGTCGAGGGTCTGGCCCAGCATCTGGTAGCCGCCGCAGACGCCCAGCACCGGCGTGCCTTTCGCGGCCAGCTTGAGCAGAGCCGTTTCCAGCCCGCACTGCCGCAGCCAGAGCAGGTCGTCCACCGTGTTTTTCGTCCCCGGCAGCAGGATGAGGTCGGGTGCGCCCAGCTCATGAGCATTCGAAACATACCGCACGCCCAGCAGCGGGTGCTGTTCCAGCGGCATGAAGTCCGTAAAATTGGACAGATGCGGCAGACGGATGATCGCCGCGTCCAGCGGCTTTTTGCCGTCCCGCATCTCGAGGCGCTGGCTCAGGGAGTCCTCGTCCTCGATGTCCACCTTCAGGTACGGCACGACGCCCACCACGGGCAGATGGGTCTTTTCTTCCAGCATCGAAAGGCCGGGACGCAGGATCTCCACGTCTCCACGGAATTTATTGATGACAAGCCCCTTGATGCGCCGGCGTTCTTTTTCTTCCAGCAGCTCCACCGTGCCGTATAGCTGGGCGAACACGCCGCCCCGGTCGATGTCGCCCACCAGAAGCACCGGCGCGTCCACCATTTCGGCGAGGCCCATGTTCACGATGTCCTCGCTCTTCAGGTTGATCTCTGCCGGGCTGCCCGCGCCCTCGATGACAATGACGTCAGCCTCCTCGGCGAGGCTGTCATACGCCTTCAGGATGTCCGGCACCAGCTGCCGTTTCGTGCGGAAATACTCCGACGCTTTCATCTGGCCCCGCACCTCGCCGTTGACGATGACCTGACTGCCCACGTCACTGCTGGGCTTCAGGAGGATGGGGTTCATCCGCACGTCCGGCTCGACACCGGCGGCCTGCGCCTGCACCACCTGCGCCCGGCCCATCTCGAGGCCGTCTTTGGTGACGAAGCTGTTCAGAGCCATGTTCTGGCTCTTGAACGGCACGGCGCGCAGGCCGTCCTGCGCAAAGATGCGGCAGAGCGCCGCGCAGAGCAGGCTTTTGCCTGCACCGCTCATCGTACCCTGCACCATGATGCATTTTGCCCTGCTCATCCCAGCACCTCTTTCATAAGTTCCAGCAGCCGGGCGTTCTCGGGGGCCGTGCGCACCGCCGTGCGGTACCACTCCGGCCCGAGGCCCGGATAATTCGCGCAGCTGCGCACCTGTGTTCCCAGCGGGCGAAGCCTTTCGTTCAGGTCGGCGGGCGCGCGGAAGAGCAGATAGTTCGCCTTTCCATCGATGACCCGCAGGCCCAGCGCCCGCAGGCCCGCTGTCAGAATGGGCCGCTGCCGGGCGATAAGGGCGCGCACCTCGTCCACATAAGCGGTTTCTTTCAGGGCCGCGACGCCTGCCGCCTGCGCCAGACTGGACACGGCCCATGGCTGGCCCGCTGTCTGCATTTTTTCCAGAAGCGTTTCGTCGCCGCAGAGGCAGTAACCCAGCCGGACGCCGGCCATGCCGTAGAGCTTGGTGAAAGCTTTCAGGATGACGAGGTCCCCACTTTCCAGCAGAGGCTTCGCGGTCCACCCGTCGGCGTCGGGCAGAAAGTCCAGAAAGCACTCATCTACAGCCAAAATCGTGTGGCACTCCCCGCACCGGCGCAGCAGCTTTTTCACCAGTTCGGGTGAGGCCAGCTGCCCCGTCGGGTTGTTCGGCTGGCAGAGGAACACCATGTCGATGCTCTCGTCCACGGCGTCCACGAGGGCGTCCGTCGGGGCGAAATCATTCGTTTCATCGAGGAAGAAGCGTTTCACTTCGCACCCCACCGTGTCCAAAGCAGAGGCGTACTCGGCAAAAGTCGGGGCTGTCACCAGCGCCTTATGGGGCTTTGCGGCCCAGACCAGCCGGAAGATGAGGTCCGCCGCGCCGTTGCCGCAGAGGATACGCTCCTGCGGCACACCCTCGGCCCGGCTCAGCGCCGCCCGCAGGGTGCGGCAGAGGGGGTCGGGGTAGCGGTCGGCCAGAGGCAGTGCATCCCGGATGGCCTGCGCCACCCCTTCGGGCAGACCGAGTGGGCTGACGTTCGCCGAAAAATCCAGCGCGTCGCGGCCAAAGCGTTCGCGGTAGCCCATCCAGTCACCGCCGTGGACCAGTTGTTTCATCCCAAGAACCCCCGTATCGCACATCCAAACGCCAGAGCAAACGCGCTGGCTACATACATCATCCGATTTGCCCGCAGAATATCCTCCGGCTCGATGGGCCGCAGCGGGTCGCCGATGGTGGGCTTCGGGTAGTACTCCCCGAAATAATAGGCCGGCCCGGCCAGCTGGACGCCCAGCGCACCGGCGCAGGCGCTCTCGGTCTGAGCGCTGTTGGGGCTGGCGTGATTGCGGCGGTCCCGCCGCCAGATACGCCACGCGCCCGAGGCGCTGTTCCCGGTCAGAGCCGCCGCCATGATCCAGAGCAGCGCCGCCAGACGGCTCGGGATATAGTTCGCCACATCGTCCAGCTTTGCAGCGGCGCGGCCAAAATAGAGATATTTCTCGTTTTTGTAGCCCAGCATACTGTCCATGGTGTTGATGGCCTTGTAGGTCAGGGCCAGCGGTGCACCGCCCAGCAGTATATAAAGTAAAGGCGCAATGACGCCGTCGCTGGCGTTCTCGGCCACCGTCTCCACCGCCGCTTTGGTCACGCCCTTGGCAGTCAAGGCTTCCGTGTCGCGGCCCACGATGCGGCTCACAGCCTTCCGGGCGGCGGGCAGGTCGTCTTTTACCAGTTCACGATAAACCTTCGTGCTCTCCTGCGCCAGCCCCTTCGCGGCCAGCGCCTGCCCGCACCAGAACATCTGGACGGCCAGCCCCAGCAGAGGGTGAAGCATCGCCGCGCCCCAGCAGACAAGGCCCGTGAACAGCAGCGTCCCCACCGGCAGGCAGAACGCCAGCACCGCACCGCCCAGCAGCTCGCCCTGAGGCGTTTGGGGCAGGCGGGCGCGGAGGAATTTTTCCAGCCGGGAGATGGCTTTGCCCATGTACACCACCGGGTGGGGCAGCCATGCCGGGTCGCCGAAAATGGCATCCAGCACGAAGCCTCCCAGCACAGCCCAGGCGGTCATCATACGCCGGCCTCCGCGTCTTTCGTGTACTGCACGGTCTTCACGAGGCGGAGCTGGCGCTTCTCGGCCCAGTCGGCGGCGTCCAGCACATAGCCGCCCGCGTTGGGGCCGCACCACGCATAATAATCGCGCCTGGGCAGGGCGTACCGCTCCATCGCCGCCATCTGGGTGCCGCCGTGAGCCAGGATGACCAGCAGCTCTTCGCCGTCGGCCAGCGCCTTGTCCACCAGAGCAGAGAAGGCGCTGCAGATGCGGTTCGAGAAGTCGTCCTTCCGCTCACCATCGGGGCATTTGCTCTCGCAGTTGGCCTGCACCCACGCCTGATAATCGGCGTCGTGCTCCATCTCGACGTAGTTTTTGCCCTCGAAGCTGCCGAAGCACATCTCCTGCAGGTCCTTCACGACCACAAGCTCTGCCTCAGGGAAGAGCACCCGGGCCGTCTGGGCCGTCCGCTGCAGCGGGGTGATATAGACCACCTTCGGGTCGATGTCGGCCCGGCGCAGCTGGCTCAGGCCCTCCGCCGAGAGCGGGATGTCGCGCTGGCCCTGATAGCGCTTCTGGGCGTTGTATTCGGTCAGGCCGTGACGCAGCAGATAGATCAACATTGGGGTAATTCTCCTTTCAATACCGTCGGGATGCCGCAGAACATCTGCACCACGCAGTCGGCGCGCTCTGCCAGCAGGCAGGCCAGCCGTCCGGCAGCCTCCCGCCCGGCGCGCTCCTCAGCATCCATCGGGACAACACCGCCGCCGACCTCGGTGGCGATGACAATATCATATTCCGCCAGCTCCCGGGCCAGCGTTTCGAGCTGCTCCGGGGTCTGAGTCTCGGCGGCGGCGTCCTGCACATCGGCGATGATGCTGCCCCGGAAGTTCCGCGCAAAGGTGCGCTTGCCGCTGTAGAGCGGCCCTGTGATGAACATCATTTACAGCACTCCTCCCCACTGGCTGACGGCCAGCGCCGCCAGCATCCACAGCTCGGCCCGCTGCAAAAACCACCCGGCCAGGTCGCCGGTGATGCCGCCAAACTGCTTTTTTGCCACGAAATCATAGCGCCACAGCGCCAGAAGCGCTGCTGCCGCCAGCCCGCCGCCGCCCAGCGCCGTCAGCGCCAGGATGAGCAGAGCCGACAGGCCGCAGAGGAAGCGGCGGACGGTCTGCTTGTCGGCCGCTGTGGCAAAAGTATGGGCGAGGCCGGTGTCCTTCGCCAGCGGGAACGCCGCCACGGCAAAGCCCGACAGCGCCCGCTCCAGCACCAGCGCCAGCGTCCAGCACAGGCCCGCCCGGGGTGTGAACCGCACACTGCCGCAGAGGCCGAAGTAGGCCGCAAAGTAGCAGCACAGCCGGATGACAGCGAAGGCCCCACAGTGGGAGTCTTTCAGGATCTCAAGCTTTTTTTCCCGGTCGCCGTAGCTTGTGAGGGCGTCCGAGGTGTCGGCGTAGCCGTCGAGATGGATGCCGCCGGTGACGGCCACCGGCACGAGGCAGAACGCCGCCGCCCGGGCCAGCTCCGGCAGGGGCAGGACGCCGCAGAGGCACCACAGCCCGCCGCACACCAGCCCGATGAGGGGGAAGGCGCACATGGCGTACCGCATATTTTTTTCGTTCCACTCGAACTGCGGCACCGGCAGGGCCGAAAACATCGCAAAGGCCACCGCGATGGTCTGCAAAACAGTCACAGCTTTTCTCCCCCTTTGTAGTACACCGGCAGGCCGCAGACCACCCGGCAGACGTTGTCCGCCCGGGCGGCGAAGGCGTTGTTCACCTGCGCCAGCGCCAGCAGATACTGGTCGGTGTCGCCCGCGTAGTCGGCACCGCCGCTGAACACCTCGTTCGATACGACGATAAGGTCATCGCACCCGGCGGCGAGGCGTTCCAGCCCGGCCAAAACGGCCTCGGCGGTGTGCTTTCCTGCCCCGCCGGGGCTGTAAAGCTCGTTGGCGACGAGGTTGCCGAGGTCTTCCAGCAGGACGGTCCCCCGGCCGGGCAGGGGCAGACGGTCGAGGTGGAGCGGGCATTCCAGCGTTTCGAACTGCTTTTGCGCCCGCATTTTCCGGTGCTTTTCCACCCGGGCGGCGCACTCGGCATCCCAGACCTGCATGGTGGCGAGGTAATAGCGGGGCAGGCCGGTCTTGAGCACAAGACTCTCGGCGCAGGCGCTTTTGCCGCTGGCCGCGCCGCCGAGCACCAGCGTCAGCATCCCGCACCCTCCTGCGGCGTGTAGGCTTCGATGCCGCCCTCTTCAAAGGAATAACAGCCATCGTAGACGGCCAGCGCCATGTCCCACAGCGGGATGGCGGCCACCGCGCCGGTGCCTTCGCCCAGATGCAGGCCCGCCGTGATGAGGGCTTTTTTGTTCAGAGCGTCCAGCACCAGCTTTGCGGCCGGCTCGGTGGAGCAGTGGCTTGCAAAAACAGCCTTGGCCGCCGCCGGGCAGAGCCGGACAGCGCAGAGCGCCGCCACACAGCTGATAAAGCCGTCGGCCAGCGCCGGCACACCTTCCAGCGCCCCGCCGAGGAAGACGCCGCAGAGCCCGGCAATATCGAAACCGCCCAGCTTCGCCAGCACGTCCAGCGCATCGGCAGAGTCGGGCTGATTTTTTGCGATGCCGCGATGGATGGCGTCGATCTTCCGGGCAAGTCCCTCGTCCGAAAGGCCCGCGCCCCGGCCCGTCATCCCTTCGACGGGCTGGCCCAGCAGCACAGCGGCCACGGCGCTGGAGGTCGTGGTGTTGCCGATGCCCATCTCACCGGTGGCCAGCAGGCCGACGCCCGCTTTCTTCTGCTCCTGCACCAGCCGGATGCCCCTGCCGATGGCCTCCACGGCCTGCTCCCGGCTCATGGCCGGGCCGAGGGTGAAATCCGCTGTGCCGGGGGCGATGCGGCAGTCGAGGACGCCCGGGACCGGGTCGCCTGCGATGCCCATATCCACCGGCACCACCTCGCACCGGGCGGTCTGTGCCATCCGGCAGACGCTGGTGCGGCGGGCGGCGAGGTTCTCAGCCACGGCGCGGGTCACGCTGCTGTCGGTCTGGCTGACGCCCTGGGCCACCACACCGTTATCGGCGCAGAGCACCAGCACCGCCCGGCGGGAAATATCCAGCTTTGCACTGCCGGTGAGGGCGGCGGCGTCCTCGATGGTCGTTTCCAATCCGCCCAGCCCGCCCAGCGGCTTTGCAAGGCTGGCCCAGTGGGCGTGCGCCGCTGCCCGGGCGGCTTCGTCCGGCGGCGTGATGGCCGCACAGAGGGCGGCGAGTTCTGTCTCAGTCATGGCCTCTCCTGTAATTTTCAGCCGCGGCGGCAAAGCGCTGCGGCAGGGGCGTACCCGCCCAGTACAAATGCGGGAAGCCCGCATAGAAATGCTCGTCTATAAATCCGCACCGCCACTCTGCGCCGCCCACCGGCTTTTTTGCCGCGAGGGCCGTGCCGTTGGCGGTGGAATCCCAGTGGTGGAATTCGTGGATGGGAAAGCTCTCCCCGGCCCGGAAGAGCATACTGTCCGAGTCTGCGCTCAGCGCGGCGTAGCCGAAGCGGACGAGACGTCCGGCATCTTTTGCTTCGCCCGGCAGAACGCCCGCCATCGTCCAGCTCTGCCCCTCGGCGTCCGTGAGGCTCTGCCCCAGATAGAGGAAGCCTCCGCACTCTGCCGCCGTGGGCAGACCGGACTCGATTTTTCGCTTTATCTCGCGCAGAAGCGAGGTATTTCCACTCAATTCTCTTGCGTGAAGTTCCGGGTAGCCGCCGGGCAGATACAGCCCGCCGATGTTTTCCGGCAGAGCCGTGTCGCGGAGGGGGCTGAAAAAGACCACCTCTGCCCCGGCGTCCCGGAAGGCCTCCAGCGTCTCGGCGTAGGTAAAGCAGAACGCCTCGTCCTGCGCCACGGCGATGCGGACGCGGGCCGGAGGCGTCTCCGGCTGCACCGGCAGGGCGGGCGGCTCCTTTTCGCAGAGGGCCAGCAGGCGGGGCCAGTCGATGTGCTCCTCCGCCGCGTCGGCCAGAAGGGCCAGCTTCTGCTGTAAATTTTCCACTTCCGCCGCCGTGTAGAGGCCCAGATGGCGGGACCCGATGACGGCCTCCGGGAGTTTCGACAGAAAGCCCAGCACCGGCAGGCCCGTCTCTTCTTCCAGCATCGGGGCCAGCAGAGCGTGCATCCGGGCCGTGCAGTTGTTCAGCAGGATGCCTGCGATGTGACTGGGAGTGCGGAAGTTTACGAGCCCCTTCAGCTCTGCGGCCAGCGTCAGGCTCTGCCCCTTCGGCTCTGCCACCAGCAGCACCGGCAGACCCAGCGTGTCGGCCAGATGCCACGCACTGGCCCTGTCGCTGACGCCCCCGAGGCCGTCGTAAAAGCCCATGGCCCCCTCGCACACCGCCGCACCGTGGCCGGCGGCCCCCCTCGCGTAGAGGGTGCGCACCGTCTCGGGCGCAGAGAAAAAGAGGTCGAGGCTGCGGCTCTCCACCCCCAGCACGGCCCGGTGGAACATGGGGTCGATGTAGTCCGGCCCGCTCTTGAAGGCGCAGGGCGCACAGCCCCGCCGCTTCAGCGCCATGAGCAGGGCGCAGGTCATGGTGGTCTTGCCGCTGCCCGAGTGGGGCGCCGCCAGCAGAAACTGTATCATGTCATTCTCCTGTGATGAGGTAGATGGGGTTCTGGGCCATCATGAGGTGCAGCCCGCCCACGGCCTTGGCCCGGCTGACGGCGATCTGGCTCACCTGCACGGTCCGGCCTTTGGCCGTCAGCGCGGCCACCGCCGCCGAAAGGCTCTCAAGGGCGATGGCCGACACACAGATGCGGGCGTCGGGGTTCTTATCCAGCGCGGCGTCCACGATGGCGGCAAGGCTGCCCTTGCTGCCGCCGATGAAGACAGCGTCCGGCGCGGGCAGGTCCGAAAGCGCAGCGGGGGCAAGCCCCTCCACGAGGACGAGGTTCCGGGTCCTGAATTTTTCGCGGTTGGCTTTGATGAGCGCACAGCCCTCCGGCCTGCACTCCACTGCGTAGACCCGGCCCCGGGGCGCGGCCAATGCCAGCTCCACGCTGACGCTGCCCGTCCCGGCCCCCACGTCCCACAGGATGTCTTCCGGGCGGACGGCCAGCTTCGCCAGCACAGCGGCCCGGACTTCCTGCTTGGTCATGGGGACGTCGCCCCGCTCGAAGGCTTCGTCCGGCAGGCCCGGGGCGCGGCGGGGCAGCACCTCCGCCGCCTCCACGAGAAGGACGCTCAGGCTGTTGAAGCGGCCTGCGGCCAGCTCCTTGACGCTGCCGCGGAAGAGCTTCTCTTCCGGCGTGCCGAGGCACTGGCCCACGACGGCCTGCACGTCCCCGAAGCCCTCTGCCGCCAGCTGGGCGCAGAGGGTGGCGGGGTCTTCGCTGCCGCCGGTGAGGAAGAAGGTGGGTCTGCCCTGCATACACTCGGCCACCGGGTCGCAGGTGCGGCCATGGGCCGAAACAAGGTTCCACCCCTGCCACGGACGGCCCAGCGCCGCCGCCAGCAGCTGGATGCTGGAAAGGCCGGGCAGCACCCGGGCGCGGACGCCGAGGGCCTCCAGCTTTTCCATCATGGAGGACGCGCCGGAGTAAAAGCCGGTGTCGCCGCTGTAGATCAGCACGGCGTTCTCTGCGCCGGAGGTCTGCAGCAGCTCTGCCACCTCGTCGGGGCGGTAGGCGGCGGCGCGGTTCTCGGTGCAGCCGGCAGGCAGAACTGCCAGCAGACGCCGTGCGCCCAGGATGAGGTCGGCCTGCCGCAGTGCGGCCAGACCCTGAAGGGTCAGGTTCTCCGGCTGGCCGGAGCCCATGCCGATGAGTGTCACGTTCATCTTATCATCTCCTTGCAGCGTTTCAGCACCTCGGAAGCCGTCTCGCCCTGCTCGGGCGGGCGGCGGATGACCACCAGCTGCGCCCCGGCGGCAGAGGCGGCGGCGGCTTTTTCGTCGAAGCCTCCGGCTGCGCCGCCGTCCTTTGTGACGAGCCAGCGGATATGGAACTGCTCCATCATGGCCTGATTGAGGGCAAAGCTGAAGGGGCCCTGCATGGCGATGATGTTGCGGTGGGGGATGTTCGCCGCCTCACAGGCCGCGATGCTTTCCAGCGTGGGCAGGACGCGGGGGTAGAGCCGCTCGGGCGGGATGGCCGCGAACTGCGCCAGCTCCTTGGCCCCGGTGGCCAGCAGAAGATTCCCCTCTTCTACAGCCAGCGCTTCTGCCGCCTGCTTTGCGCTCTCAAAGACGAGACAGTTTTCCGGCAGCGGACTGGCCGGGCGCAGCAGGCGGAGGTATTCCACCCCGGCCTTCTCTGCCGCTGCTTTGATGTTTTTGGTCGCCTCCACCGCGTAAGGGTGGGTGGCGTCGATGCAGAGGGCGGCATCCCCTAAGAGCGCAGCCATCTCATCGGGCAGGAGCCGCCCGCACCGGACGGTGACGCCGGGGGTGCTCCCCTGCTCTTCCTGCCCCAGCGGGGTGGCCACGCTGACGGTGACTTCAATGCCCAGCGCCGCCAGCCGGCGGGAAAGCTCCCGCCCCTCGGTGGTGCCGCTGAAAACGACGACATTCATCGGCGGTACCCCCTCGGCGTGACCATCCGCCCGCTCAGCGCGCGGGTGGCGGCGTTGCCCACAAAGACGGTGGTGAACATATCCACCTCGGTGTCCCGGAGCTGGCTGAGGGGCAGGATGTGCTTTTCCTGCCCTTCCCGGCCGATGTTCCGCACAGAGCCGCAGAGGGTGTCCGGGGCTTTGCCGTTCGCCAGCAGGATGTCCACGGCCCGGCGCAGATAGTCCGGGCGGCCCTTGGAGGAGGGATTGTACAGCGCCAGCGCGAAATCACCCTGAGCGGCGCAGGCCAGACGCTTTTCGATGACCTCCCACGGCGTGAGACGGTCCGACAGCGAGATGACGCAGAAATCGTGGGCCAGCGGGGCGCCCAGCACCGCCCCGCCGCTGAGGGCGGCGGTCAGGCCGGGGACGACCTCCACATTGACGTCCGGGTACTCTTCGGCCAGCTCCAGCAGCGGGCTGGCCATGCCGTAGACCCCGGCGTCGCCGGAGCAGACCAGCGCCACGTCCCGGCCCGCCCGGGCGGTGTCCAGCGCCCAGCGGCAGCGGTCGATCTCCCGGGTCATGCCGGTGGTGTAGCACTCCTTTTCCGGGTAGAGGGGACGCACAAGGTCGATGTAGACCGTATAGCCGCACAACACCTCGGCCTGCTGCAAGGCGCTCTGCGCCTGCACGGTCAGAAACTGTCCGCCGCCGGGGCCAAGCCCCACGACGAACACGGTCTTTTTACTCTCACTCATTGCTCTGTCCTCCAATCGGGTGCAAAGGGGCGGATGGCCAGCGCCAGCGTCACGCCGCCGCCTGCCGTTTTGGGCAGAAGGAGCGTCCCGCCCGAGGCTTTTACCGCCGAGCGCTCACAGACGTTGTCCACGCCGGTGACACTTGCCACAAAGGCCGACGGGGTGAACTGTCCCGGCACGGCCCGCAGCTCGTCGGCCGGATAGAACGTGATGGGCCAGCCGTGGGCTTTGCAGAACGCCGCAAGCCCCGGCTCATCTTTTTTCAGGTCGATGCTGGCGGCGGCGCAGACCGCCGCCGGGCTGAGGCCGGACGCGGCACAGAACGCCGCGAAGGCTTCTTCCAGCTGCTGCGCCGTCGTGCCGCGGCGGCACCCCACCCCCAGCACCCCGATGCGGGGTACGAGATGGAGCGCCCCGCCCTGCGGCGTGAGGGTCAGGGCGAAGTCGGCGGCTTCGGGTGCGTCAGCCTTTTTCACGCCGGCGGGGGTCTCCCCCGCCACCGGCCACGGCGACCAGTACCGGACCGTCTGCCCGGCCAGCAGGGCGCCGCTGACGTGCTTGATGCGCTCCGGCTCAAGGACAGTGCAGTTCTGGGCCTTGGCCCAGAGGTCCACGGCGAAGAGGCCGTTGACGTCGGTGGCCGTCGTGATGACCGGCACCGCGCCGCACGCTTTTGCCAGCGCCCGGGCCAGCGCGTTGGCACCGCCCAGATGGCCCGACAGGAGCGGCACGGCGAAGTTCCCGCCCTCGTCCACCACCACCACCGCCGGGTCGGCGGCCTTGCTCCTGCAGTGGGGCGCGATGGCCCGCACCGCGATGCCCACAGCTCCCACAAAAATCAGGGCCTCGTCCTGTGCAAAATGCTCCGCCGTCCAGCCTTTCAGGGTCACGTCTCCGCCGCAGCGGCTCACGCTGCCGGGCAGAGCTTCCGCCAGCTGCTGGGCCAGCGCCTCGCCCTTTGCGGTGAAGGCCAGATATGCCCGGCTCACTGCCCGGCCTCCGTCCCCTGCCGGAACTCGGTGGTAAAGGCGGGGTCATAGAGCTTGCTGCGCTCGTAGTTTTCGCCCAGAAAGTCGCCTACGACGATGAGGGCGGTCTTGGTGATGCCGTTTTTGCGGGTCTCCTCGGCCAGTGTGGAGACGGTGCAGCGCACCACCTTCTGCTCGGGCCAGGTGGCCTTATAGACCACAGCGGCAGGGGTATCGGGGCGGTAGCCGCCGCTCTCGAGAAGGGCCTGCCGGACTTTGTCCACCAGCCCGATGGAGAGGAAGATGACCATGGTAGCCCCGTGAGCGGCCAGCTTTTCCAGCTGTTCGGCCTCAGGGACAGGAGTGCGGCCCTCCATCCGGGTGATGATGACGGTCTGGCTCACGTTGGGCAGGGTGTACTCGGCACAGAGCGCCGCCGCCGCGCCGCAGAAGCTGGACACGCCCGGCGTGTCATCGTAGGAAATACCGTCGGCGTCCAGCGCGTCCATCTGCTCCCGGATGGCCCCGTAGAGGCAGGGGTCGCCGGTGTGGAGGCGGACCGTGGTTCCGCCGGCCTTTTCGGCGGCGCGGATGGTGTCCAGCACCTGTTCCAGCGTCATCTCGGCGCTGTTGTAGATGGCACAGCCGGGCTTCGCCAGACCCAGCAGGGCCGGGTTGACGAGACTGCCCGCGTAGATAATGCAGTCGGCATCGGCCAGCAGGGCCGCGCCCCGCCGGGTGATGAGGTCGGGCGCACCCGGCCCGGCTCCTACAAAATGGACCATATCTTACCCCTCCTTCACCAAAATCGTTGCGAAATAGCCCGCCGGCCGGGCCGGGTCGTAATCGGTCAGGTCGGGCCAGACCTCCTCGTTCGGCAGGCCGCAGTTACAGACCATCGCGCTCCGGCTCAGAAGCCCGGCGTCGGCCAGAGCGGCCAGCGTCTCGGGCAGCTGACGGCCCGATTTCATCAGCACTTTCGCGCCCGGTGCGGCCAGCACCTCAGCGGCGCAGCGCCCCGGGGCGATGGTCAGCGGCTGCTCCATGCCGCCCGTCAGGGACTGGCCCAGCCGGGCCGCAGCGGCGCAGAAGCTCGTCACGCTGGGGAGCATCACGGTCTTGCAGCCCTCGGCCTCCAGGATCTCCTGTAAATAACCGAAGGTGGCGTAGACGGACACGTCGCCGAGGTTGAGCATGGCGACATCCTGCCCGGCGTCGAGATATTCTTTCACGGCCCGGGCCGCCTCGATGTGGGCGGCTTTCTGCACCGCCGGGTCAAGGCTCATGGCGAAGCGCAGCGGCAGGATGGTCTTGCCGCTCAGATCCACCGCACCTTTTGCGATGTCCAGCGCCAGCATCCCGCCCTTCGGGGTCTGGGGCGCGGCGATGACCGGGCAGTTTTCGAGGCGGCGGACAGCCTGCAGGGTCATGAGCTCCGGGTCGCCCGGGCCGACGCTGACGCCGTAAAAAGTGCCTATCCGTTTTTCCATTCGTCCAGCAGCTCCTTTGCAGTTCTGGTCTGGCCCAGCGGGCCGTATTGATTCGAGAAGAGCACCGCGCCCACCCGGAACGCCCCGGCGGCGCGGCGGTCGAGGTGGAGCTGGATGGCGTCCAGCAGGCTGGACAGCACCGGCTCTCTCATCTCTGCTTTGTCTAAGATCTCCATGCAGGCGTCGGTGGTGGCCGCGTTCATCAGGGCTGCGCAGACGTCCCGGGACGCGCCGCAGAGGGCGGCGTGGGCGCAGAGCAGCTCGGTGCGGCAGTCGGCTGTGCGGGAGTGGGTGTTCATGACGCCGCCCGCCAGCTTGACCAGCTTGCCGATGTGGCCCACCAGCACCACCTCTTCGAAGTGGGATGCCGCCGCCATATCCATCGTATCACCGATGAAGTTCGAGGTCTTGACCACGGGGATATTCTTTAGGGCGGGCATCTTCTCGTGGAGATAGTCGAGGCCGTAGTTGCCCGGAGCGAGGATGAGCCGCCGGGAGCTTCCGGCCCGGAGCGCCGCCTGCCCCATTTCCAGCTGGATGGTGTCGAGGATGGCCTGCTGGCTCATGGGCTCGACGATGCCGCTGGTGCCGAGGACGCTGAGGCCCCCTTCCACGCCCATATGGGGGTTGAAGGTGCGCTTCGCCGTCTCAGCCCCTCCCTCGATGGAGATGGTGACGTCAAAGCCGCCCGCGTACCCGGCAGATTCGGCCTCTTTTTCCAGCGCTTCCTTTATCATGGCCCGGGGGACGTGGTTGATGGCAGCTTCGCCCACGGGCTGGTCGAGACCGGGCTTTGTCACCCGGCCCACGCCCTCACCGCCGTGGATGCGCACCTCGCCGGACAGCTCGGGCCGGAGGGCGACACCGGCGATGACCGGCAGACCGGTGGTCACGTCCACATCGTCGCCGCCGTCCTTCCGGATGGCGCACTCGGCCCCCTCGCCGGACAGGCGGCAGAAGATGGGCTCTACCTCCACCACGATGCCCTTCGGGGTGCGGAGGGCCACCGTCTCGGGGAGGCGGCCGGTGAGAAGCAGCCGTGCCGCGCCCGCCGCGCCCAGCGCCGCACAGGTGCCGGTGGTATAGCCGCAGCGCAGGAGCTTCTGGCCGCTGCGGACGTAGTGCTCAAAGAGCGGGCGCTTTTCCTCCGGCGCTTTTGCCTCACCGTAGAGGAATGCGTACTGCTCATCGGTCAGAGCATAAATTTTGCAGATGTTTTCCCGGGCAAAGGCCTTTTCCGGCGTCATGACGTCCGAGACGCCCGCCGCCGAGACGCAGACGACCTTGTCGGAAACTTTCTGCGCCAGCTCCAGCTCGTGGAGGCTGAGGATGACGGCCATCTTCTTGTCCCGGGCGAGGCCTTTCAGGATGGCCAGCAATTCGGCCTTGCCCTTGATGTCGAGGAAAGACGTAGGCTCGTCCAATAATATCAGCTCCGGCTGCTGGCAGATGGCCCGGGCCAGCAGGACGCGCTGGCGCTGGCCGTCGCTGATGCGGTTGAAGTCCCGGCCCGCCAGCGCCTCGGCCCCCACGAGGGCCAGCGCGGCATGGACCTGGCGCTTATCTTCCGCCGAGAGGACGCCCAGCCGCCCCGTGTAGGGGTAGCGCCCGGCGGACGCCATCTCGAAGCAGGTGGTCAGCTCGGTGCGGCGGGTGTGAGTCACCATCAGGGCCATTTTGCGGGCGCGCTCCGTGCCGGAGCAGTCCGCGAGATTTTTACCATCCAGCAGGACAGCGCCCCCCTGGGGGGCCAGCTGCGCTGCCAGCGTCTTGAGCAGGGTGGATTTTCCCGCGCCGTTGGGTCCGATGAGGGTGAGGATGGTCCCCTTCTCGACGCCGAGGCCGATGTGCTCCATCAGGGGCGTTTTGCCGTAGCCGATGGCAAGGTCCTCGGCGCAGCAGTAGAATTTCGGATCGCTCATTCCCGGCCCTCCTGTGTCTGGCGGCGCACCAGCAGCCAGATGACCACCGGCGCACCGAAAACCGCCGTCACCGAGCTGATGGACAGCTCAGTGGGCGCGAACAGGCTGCGGGCGATGAGGTCGCAGAGCAGGCAGAACGCTGCCCCACCCAGACAGCAGCCCGGCAGGACATAAAGGGGCTTTGCGCTGCCCAGCAGGTTCTTGACCAGATGCGGCACCGCGATGCCCACAAAGGAGATGGGGCCCGCAAAGGCCGTCACGCAGGCGGAAAGCAGGCTGGAAAGCAGCACGAGGGCCGTCGAGAAGGCCCGCACCGGCACGCCGACGCTCCTGGCGTAGCTCTCGCCCATCTGGTAGGCCGCCATGGGCTTCGAGAGCAGGAACGCCGCCGCCAGCGCGGGCAGCACCACGCAGGCCGCTGCACCCACGTTGGCCCAGGTCATGCCGGAAAAGCTGCCCATCGACCAGTTGTGGAGATTGACGATGTTGGAGTCCTGAGCAAAGGTCACCACGATGTCGGTGACAGCCGAGCAGATATAACCGATCATGATGCCGCAGATGACGAGGATGCTCATCCGCGGCACCCGCCGGGCCACCACCAGCACGAAGGCCATCGCCGCCATCGAGCCTGCAAAGGCGGCGATGATGAGGGTGGCCGAGCCGGTGAGCAGCCCCTGCTGTAAAAACACCACCATCGTCAGGGCCACCGCCAGCTTTGCGCCGCTGGACACGCCCATGACGAAGGGGCCGGCGATGGGGTTGGCGAAGAAGGTCTGCAGGAGGTAGCCCGCCGCCGAGAGGGCCGCGCCCAGCAGCACGACCATGACCGCCCGGGGCAGACGGAGCTGGAGCACGATGCCCACGGCCAGCGCATCTTCGCCCCGGCCCAGCAGAGCCGCCGCCACCGCGCCGGGCGTCAGGGACACACTGCCCCAGAACAAATTGAGTGCAAACAGCACCGCGACCCCCGCCGTGAGGGCGAGGTACGCGAGGCTGAGGCGGCGGGTGGTGGTCATGACAAAGCTCCTTTTTTATACGATGCGCTGTAAGAAACGGAGGGACGCCGGGTCGGGCGAGCCCTCGGTGAAGACGAGGTTCATATCCGAGATGAGGTCGGCCAGCTCCATGCTCTGCTGGAAGAGGCTCTGGGCCGTACACCAGCAGTCGCCGGACTGGACGGCCTTGAAATCTGCCAGCATCGGGCATTTTTCGATGAGCTGGTCACGGGTCTCCACGACGCCCTCGATGGTACTGTTGTAGATGAGGACGTCGGCGTCCCTGGCCCGGGCGTAGAAGGTCTCCAGCGGCAGTTTGATGGTGGACTGGGCCGACGTCTCCCCCTCGAGATCGTCGAAGATGTAGACGCCGCCGGCCATCCCCACCATCTGGGCCACATAGTCGCTGGTGCGGCGGACGGTGATGAGGTTATTCGTGGTGATGGAGAAGAAGGCCGCGGTCTTGCCGGTGTTCTCCTGCTCGAGGATGGGGGCCACCTGCTCCACCTTCTGGCGGAAGACCTCTTCCGCCATCTCAGTCTTATTCAGCAGGATGCCGTAGAGCTTGAGCCACTCCATCCGGGCCAGCGGGCCGCTCTCGTAGCTCGAGCGCTCCACGAGGACCGGCACGCCGAACTTTTCCAGCTGCTCCTTGACCTCGGGGTCGTGGAGCACCATGGTGTTCTCGATGGCGAGGGTGCAGCCGGCGGCAAGGATGCGCTCATAGTCCGGGGCGCTGTACTTGCCCGCGTAGGCGATGCGGCCCTCCTGCATGGCCTGTCTGGCCTCTTCCACATACCAGCCATCGGCCTTCGTGCCGGAGAGGGCGATGCTGTCCAGCGCGTCCAGATGGACGAAGAGGTCCATCACCGAGGTGGAGACGAGATAAATATGCTCCAGCGGCTGGCGCAGCACCACGACGTCCTCGGGCAGGTCGTCCACCTCGGCGGCCCCCTCGGGGACGACAAGGAACCGCCCGGCGTCCGGGATGTCGATCATCACATAGCCGCCCTCATAGCAGTCGGCGGAAAACTGGGTGGCATAGTCCAGCGGATAGCTGTGGTCGAACACGAGGGATGCTGTATTGGCCGGGGCGGTCCTGTTCTGCCCGCAGCCCGCAAGGGTGAGGGCGGCGGCAGGCAGGGCTTTCAGAAAATTGCGGCGTTTCATCGTTACTTTGCCTCGATCAGGGATGCGGAGGCGAAGGTCAGCGTATACTCGATCTCATGCGGGGTGCTCATGGCGACGGTATCGCCCACCACATCCAGCGGGGTGTCGAGAGCAGTGACGGGGATCTCGAAGGTAGAGTTGCCCTCGGTGTTGGTGGGCAGATACTTTTCGCCATCCACCAGCATATAGTCGTAGTTGGGGCTGGACCAGACGATGGTGGCGGTCATCCTGCCGTCGGCCACGGTCAGGGCAGCGGGGCTTTCCACGGTGGCGCGGCCGGAGCCGCCCTCGAGGGTCACGTCACAGGTGTAGGTTCCGTCGGCAGGCGCTTCCGCCGCAGCAGGCTGGGCGTTGGCGACACGGACGGTATGGTCGTACCACTTGCCCTTGGAGCCGAGGATGGCCAGCTGGAAGTCCGTGTCCAGAGCCTTCACCGGGATGTCGAAGCCATAGACCTCATCGGACAGGCCGTCGGAGTAGGTGACGGTGTCGGTGGTGGGCTGGAGCCAGTCCCCCTCGTGGGCCTCGGCGTCAGCGGCCATGCCGACGTAGAGGTTGACGATCTTCTTGGAGACGAGGCTGACGTGGAAGGTCATCTGACCGTCCTTCACGGTCAGGGTCCCCTTGCCGTCGTTGGCCTCGTTGGCATGGAACATGGAGCTGTCGGTGTCAAAGTCGGCGGTGTAGACGCCGTCGGGCAGAGCCGACTCAGCGGAGGCAGAAGCAGCCTCGCACACGGCAGAGGAGGCCGCAGCCTCGGAGGAAGCGGCAGAGCTGGCCGGGGCGCCGGATGCGCCGCAGCCGACGAGTGCACCGGCCAGCATCACACCGGCCAGCAGAAGAGCAAATTTATGGTTCAGTTTCATGATGATATACCTCGAAGTATCTATTTTACAGAAAAGATTATAACACGCAATGGCCCGAATTCAAAGCAGGCCGAAAAAGAAATTGCCCGAAAAGGCACTCCTTTCCGGGCAATCATAAACTTATGCTCAGCCGTTCAGGGAATCGACAGCGGCCTTGGTGTGTGCGATGTAGAGCTGCTGGATGTCAGCGACCTCGCCCAGACCGGCGATCTGGCAATCGACAGAGTCGAATTCGCCGGAGGCCTCGAACTGGCTCTTCCAGGAATCCTCGTCGTCGCCCGCCATATCGTTGTTGGCGTGGTCGCCTGCAACGACCATCAGGGGACGCAGGACGACCTTGGTGTAGCCGGCGGCCTTGACAGCCTTGATGACGTTCTCGCAGGCAGTCTCCTCCGGCTCACCCTCGACGGTGCCGATAAAGACGTTCTTGTAGCCCAGAGCGTTCATCTGAGACTGCATCTGGCTGTAGCTCACCTTTGCGGTGTGAGAGGTGCCGTGGCCCATGAAGACGAAGGCGGTGCCGTCCTTAGCAGCGGCGTCCAGACTGTCGAAACCGGCGGTCTTGACGGCCTCGGCGATGATGGCCTTGGCGACAGCCTCCTTGTCGGCGTTGATGACGGTGGCATCGCTGCCCACCTCGCCCAGCAGAGGCTCGGCGATGGCGACGGACTCAAACTTATCGCGGTAGCTGTCCACCATCTCCATCATCTCGTCGTACTCCGCGCCATGCATCAGATGGGTGGGCTGGACGACCAGATTCTTCACACCGTTGGCAACAGCGCGCTCCAGAGCCTGCTCCATGTTGTCGATCTTCTCGCCGTCACGGGCCTGGATATGGTTGATGATGATCTGTGCGGTGAAGGCACGGCGGACAGACCAGTCGGGATATGCGGCCTGGATGGCGTCCTCGATGCCCTTGATGTCCGCTGCGCGGCTGTCGTTGAAGGAGGTGCCGAAGCTGACGACCAGGATCTCCTTATCGCCGATGTTGTCCTGGTTGCGGGCGTCGTCCTTAGAGGCGTCGCCGGTGTCGCGGCCAAAGTACTCGGGGCTTGCCTCTTCGCCCTCGACCATCTCCTTCTGAGCGTCGGTCAGAGCGTCCCATGCTGCCTTTGCGGCCTCACACTGAGCGTCGGTGTTCTCGTTGCGCTCCTGCACATAGATGGCGTCGATGAGGTCTGCCACATTCTTTGCTGCCATTTCATCAGCCTCCTCGCTGCTCACTTCGCTGGCGGCGGCAGAGCTTGCGGCGGTGCTGCCGGCGGCAGTGGAAGAAGATGCACCGCAGCCGGTGAGCACACCGGCACACAGGGCCAGTGCGGCGGCAGCGGCGGTGACGCGCTGCCAGTTCTTGTTGGTTGCCTTACGCATTGTTTGAGTCCTTTCTGTTGTGTGGAATGTACGTTTCCGATAGAAAGGGTACGAAACGGGGGCCAGCTCAAACGAAAAAAGAGCCTTTTCACCGCGCGGAAGGCACAGCAAAAAGACCCTTTGAACATTCGGGCTTTTTGGTACGACCAATTCCTCGTGATCCGGAGCCGGACGCTCCTGTACCAACAGCGGGCAGGTTTCCTGACTGAAAGCTCACCGCCCGCTGCCGCCTTCCCAGAGGCAAAGCCTCCAGTGACCGGCGCTGAGCGCCAAGGCAGCGGACTCCCTTATCACAGTGACGAGATCGCGCGGGACTCGCACCCGCTTCCCTTTTACCCTCCCGGCCGGGGACGAAGCCCCGGCGGCAGGCACCTGCTGTTTTCTATTCAGACGAGGTGAAGTATATCACACTCCGCCCTAAAATGCAATATCTCAGCCCTCCTGCGGCACGGTCCAGACCATGCCCAGCGCTTCGAGCTTTGCGATGCGCTCCGCCGTCAGCTTTTTCTCGGCACAGGCGTAGTTTTCGCGCATCCGGCGGACCCAGTCGCCGAGGCAGAAGCCGTCTTCGGTCTTATAGTTCACCGGCACCAGCAGATTGCCGTGGGCGGCGCAGTACTCTTCGGCACGGCGGAACGCCCCGGCCCACTTGGCCTCCCGGGCGTCCCACTGCATCCCGATGGCATCCAGCAGAGCGATATGCTCCGGCGTCACCTGGAACGAGCCGGGCCGGGCCTTGCGGGCAGCCCGGAGGTTCGAGATCCAGACGCCCAGACGGAAGCCGTTCTCGTCCACGTATCCGGCAGGCACGAGGAGGCTGCCCTTCTTCTCGGCGTAGAGCCTGGCGCTCTGGTAGTTGTCCAGCCAGTTCTGCTCCCGCACGCTGCACGCGGGCGGCACCGGGGCGCTGAGGCGTCGGCCTTTTTCGCCCTTGAACAGCTCTTTCAGGGCCGCGCGGCGCTCGGCGGAGAGCTTTTTGCCCTCCCGCAGCATCTGCTTCTGACGGGACAGCCAGCTGCCCAGCCAGATGCCGTCCTCCGTCCGGTACTGGGCCGGAACGGCCAGACTGCCGTGCGCCTTTTTATATCCCACGGCCAGCTCGTAACGGTGCTGCCACGAGTCGGTCTTTTCCCAGTTCATGCCCAGCTCGTCCAGCAGAGCTTTCCGCTCCGGCGTCACCCGGGCGCTGCTGCGCTCGGGGTTCTGCCATGCGTACCGCTGGCGGGACACCCACTTGCCCAGCAGGATGCCGTCTTCGTCGGTGTACTCGGTGGGGACGTCGAGGTTCCCGTGGGCGGCGTGGTACTTCACGGCGGCCTCGTAGGCGGTCTGCCACTTGCGGTCGTTCCGGTTCGTCCAGTCCACTTCCAGCGCTTCCAGCTTTTCGATCTGGGCGTCGGTCAGCACACCTTCTTTATAAGCAGCACGCTGACTGCCCAGCCAGACACCCAGCGCCATGCCATCCGGCGTGACATACTTGACGGGAATTTCCAGCGTGTGATTTTCCAGATAATACTGGACGGCGGCGGCATAGCTCTTCTCCCAGAGGATGCTGCCGGTGTCCCACACCATGCCCAGTGCCTCGAGGCGCTCGACGCGGTCTGGCGGCAGGTTCCCGCTCAGATAGCGCTGGCGGTTGTAGACGATCCATTCGCCCAGTGCAAAGCCGTCCTTATCCTTATAATGGACCGGCACCAGCAGGTCGCTGTGGCTGCCGCGGTACCGCCGGGCCGAAGCACAGCCGTTCTCCCACGCCAGCTCGAGCCGCTTTTTCCAGTTCATGCCGATTTTGTCCAGCCGGGCGGCCTGCTCGGCGGTGAGGCGTCCCTTTTTCCTTCCGGCCCGGACAAGGCGCTGGTTTTCCAGCCAGCGGCCCACGGCCACGCCCCCAAAGCGGTAGGAGCGAGGCACGTCCAGCGTCTTTCCCTCTGCCGTCATCTGCTTTGCGGCGGCATAATAGCGCTCCCAGTCGGAGTCCAGCGCGCGGCGGAGCTGCCGGTAAGCCCGGCGGCAGGCAGAGAGAGGCTCTTCCAGCGGGAAGGCTTCTGCCCCCGCCGCGCTGCACTCCTTCCGCAGCTGCTGCACACAGGTCAGCGCCTCAAAGGCCGTGCTCAGCTCTGCCACCGGCACACTGCCGCAGGCCGCAAGGGCGCGGGCCAGCATCTGCCGGTATGCGGCCGGTCCAGCGCTGCGGCGCACCAGCACCACGCCCGAGATCCCGGCCTGAGGAGCCTGCACCGCCGGGCCGTTGGCGCAGACCAGCAGCCGGAGGGTGGCCGCTTCGTCGGCCGCAAAGCCTTCTGCATCCTTATAAATATGTGTTCCTGCACCAAACAGCTTCTCGGCCTGCTCTGCGGTCTGCGCCGCCGATGCATCATCCTCGCAGAGGACGAGGCAGCGCCCGGCAGCATCCGGGAGCCACTGCGCCAGCAGCTGTTCCACCGGCGGAAGCTTTTCTACGGCGAGGCTCAGAGCCTGATATTTCTCGGCGTTGGGGTCAGGGCAGCCCGGCAGATGGAGGTTCTTCACCTCAGCACGGAGGCGGGCCATCCCATCTTCCAGCGGCCAGAGCAGGGCCGTATAGGAGGCCGGCATGGGCAGCAGGCCCTCGGCCATCGCCCCGCCCAGCGCCAGCGGCTCCACGATGGCGTCGGCCAGCATCTCCTCGGCGGCGCGGCAGCTGTCGCCCGGGGCGTCCGGCTCCCCCAGAGCCAGCAGCTTTGCCCCCGGGCAGAGGCGGAACAGGGGCTGGACACAGTCGGTCCAGTCCTTTGCGCTCATCTCCCTCCAGCCGTCCAGCACCAGCAGACCGGGCCGGAACTCAGCCAGAGCCACCCAGCCCAGCGCATTCTGCACGGCCATCTGCTCGCAGCTCATCAGCCGCACCCGGCCGCCCAGCGTCCGGCCCAGCCGCTTTGTCAGGGCGCGGCGCAGCTCCAGACGGGCAGCGCAGGACACCACCCAGAGCACGCGCATCTCGGGGTGGGCGTCCAGCAGCTCCCACACGATGCAGCCCTTGCCCGTACCCGCCGGGCGCACCAGCGCAGCACAGTTTTTCTGCTGCAGTCCAGCCTCCGCCGCACGGCAGGCTGTTTTATTTGAATCATCTACCAAAATCGACATATCTTATCCTTTCTGCCCCTTCCGAGGGTTCAGAAATTCGCTTTTTCTGCAAAAAAGAAACGCGCCTGCGCAAAGCCGGCTTTCCTGCCTGCGCTGCGCCTGCGTTTTTCTGCAAAAATGTTACTTTCATGCTCTATTTTTATCATAAAAGTTTATTTCTTGTCAAGATGATTTGCGTAGATTTTTCCAAATAATTTTACATCCTCTTTTTTCCGGAAATTCCGGGGCCGTTCCCTGCTGGCCGTTGACGGCGGGGACCGTTGGTGGTAGACTTTTTTCATCGGCTCCCCTTTTGGCGGGAGACTCCCCTATTTATGATATGTGAGGTAATCGATATGAACATCATCAGCACCGAAAAAGCTCCCGGCGCCATCGGCCCCTACTCTCAGGGCTACACCGTGGGCGGTCTCGTCTTCACCTCCGGCCAGATCCCGGTAGACCCCGCCACCGGCGCAGTCGCCGAGGGCATCGCCGCACAGGCTGACCAGAGCTGCCGCAATGTGGGCGCTATCCTCGAAGCTGCCGGCGTGGGCTTTGACAAGGTGGTCAAGACCACCTGCTTCCTGGTAGACATCGCCGACTTTGCCGCTTTCAACGAGGTGTACGCCCGGTATTTCACCTCCAAGCCCGCCCGCAGCTGCGTGGCCGTAAAAGACCTGCCCAAGGGCGTGCTCTGCGAGATCGAAGCCATCGCTGAGGCCTAAGCCGCCTTTTCAGCACAAAGAGGGGCCGTCTGCACTCTATTCCAAGTGCGGACGGCCCCTTTTGTCTGTCTTCGATTCCAGTTTTTCATGCCGGCTAACTTTTCCAGCCGGAGAAATTGACTTCGTTTTTCGCTTTTGTTACAATAGAATCGAACTTTTGCAAAAGCTTTCCGGTCAAATTTGAAAGAGAGGTCCCTGCCCATGTCCAATTCCCGTGTTGAAAGCCACAGCCGCGCCGAATTGCGCAACAAGATCATCAGCACAGCCACCCTGCTCGAGATCCTGTTGTCCGGCCTCGTCCTCATCGGCCTGCTGCTGTCGATGGTGCCGCTGCTGCAGTGGATGCCCGGCCTGCTGTTCGACGGCAACGACGCCGAGGTGAGCATCTTCTTACAGCGGGCGCTGGACATCGTCATCGGCATCGAGTTCATCAAGATGCTGGCCAAGCACAGCCCCGGTTCCAGCCTCGAAGTGCTGCTCTACGCCATCGCCCGCCACATGGTGGTGGGGCACGAATCCGCCCTGGAGAACCTGCTGAGCGTGAGCGCCATCGCCCTCATCTTCGTCGTGCGGAAGTTCTTCTTCGTACCGGCCTTCGGCGCTCATCTGCCCGACGGCCACCCCGCACCCGACCTCACCCCTTCCCAGAGCGGCATCCCGGAAGATGAATTTGCCACCCGGCTGCGCAAACACCTCAGCCGTAAGTCTGCTGAACGGGAAGAGACCATTGCCATCGAAGACCCCGCGTATGAGGACAACACCGATACCCTCTTGGAGACCGACGCGAAATAACTCTGCCAAACAGCAAAATGCCCCGCAGGGCGCTCGTCGAGAGCTGCCTGCGGGGCATCTTTTTATGGTTAGCTTCTCTTGTGCTTCTGGCCGAACCGGTACTCCTTGCCGTCCCGGATGCGCCGGATGTTGGAACGGTGCATCCAGATGACCATGCCGCCCATGATGGCAGCGCCGACGGTGCAGACCACCACGTCCCGGGTCGGCAGGCCGCGCATGAGGCTGTACACCAGCGTCAGGACCGGGTAGGCCGCGGCCATGGTAATGCTGCCCAGCGACACCATGCCGGTGGGGATCAGGCAGACGAGGAAGATGACCGCCAGCACCGGCAGCAGCACCGGCTGGACTGCCAGAATGGCACCGGCAGCCACCAGCACGCCCTTGCCGCCCTTGAAGCCGAAGTAGATGGGCTTGGAGTGGCCCACCACGGCGAGGATGGCGGCAAGGTAGACGCCCAGATAGGGCGAGACGGCAGCGTCGGCGGGCAGATGGCCGAACAGCCACCGGCCAAGGCAGACGGCCGCGACGCCCTTGAGCACATCGCCCACCGCCGTGAGGGCAGCGGCCTTCTTGCCGAAGGTGCGCAGCATGTTGGTCATACCGGCAGCGCCCGAGCCGTGGGTGCGGACGTCGTCATGGTACAGATACTTGCTGACGAGGATGCCGGTGTCCACGCTGCCCAGCAGATAGGCTTCGGCAGCGACCGCCAGCACAATGAGAAATGCGGTCATAGAACCAGTCTCCCTTCCTTATACGTCCTTCGCGCCCACCTCGCCGGAGCCGCGCTCACGCACGACAAGGCGGATGGGGGTGTGCTCCAGACCAAAGTTCTCGCGGATCTGGTTGATGATATACCGCTGATAGCTGAAGTGGAACAGGTGTTTTGCGTTGACGAAGGCCACGAACGTCGGCGGACGGGTGGAAGCCTGGGTCAGGTAGAAGATCTTCAGGCGGCGGCCCTTGTCGCTGGGCGGCTGCATCCGAGCGGTGGCACGGGCCAGCATCTCATTCAGCACACCGGTGGGCACGCGGGCGCCGTTCTGGCTGTCCACGTCGCGGATGAGCTGCATCAGCTTGTTGACGTTGTAGCCGGTCTGGGCCGAGATGAAGATGATGGGAGCATAGCCCATGAAGCTGAAGCACTCGGCATAGCCCCGGCGCTGCAGTTCCATGGTGTTGGTCTCCTTGCCCTCCACGGCGTCCCACTTGTTGACGACGATGATACAGGCTTTGCCCTGGTCGTGGGCGTAGCCGGCCACCTTGCTGTCCTGCTCGGTGAAGCCGACGGTGGCGTCCACGAGGATGAGGGCCACGCGGCTGCGCTCGACGGCGGCCAGTGCGCGGACGACCATGTAGCGCTCGAGGCCGTCGGTGATGTTGCTGCGCTTGCGCAGACCGGCGGTATCGGTGAAGATGAACTTGCCGTAAGCGTTGTCCACGGGGGTGTCGATGGCGTCGCGGGTGGTGCCGGCCTCGTTGGCCACGATCATGCGGTTCTCACCGAGGATGCGGTTGGTCAGGCTGGACTTGCCCACGTTGGGGCGGCCGATGATGGCGACGGGGATGCGGTCTTCCTCCACGACGGTCTCACTGAAATCGAGGTGGGCGCAGACTGCGTCCAGCAGGTCGCCGGTGCCGTGGCCGTGGACGGACGAGATGGGCATGACTTCGTCGAAGCCGAGGTTATAGAACTCGTAGAGCTCCATGGGGGTCTCGCCCACGTTGTCGCATTTGTTGACGGCGAGGATGATGGGCTTGTGGCTGCGGCGCAGCATATGGGCCACGTCCTCGTCGGCGGCGGTCAGGCCGTTGCGCACGTCCGCCACCATGATGATGCAGTCGGCGGTGTCGATGGCGATCTGGGCCTGCTCGCGCATGTGGGCCAGGATGCCCTCGGTGGCCTTGGGCTCGATGCCGCCGGTATCCACCAGCAGGAACTCGTGGCCGCTCCACTCGCAGTTGGCGAAGATGCGGTCGCGGGTGATGCCCGGGGTATCCTCCACGATGGCCAGACGCTGGCCGCAGAGCTTATTGAACAGGGTGGACTTGCCCACGTTGGGGCGGCCCACCACAGCAACGATCGGTTTGCTCATAGGGGGTTCCTCCTTTCACAAAAGGGGTAAAATTACGGTCTTCTCCGGCGGGCGATATGCAGGCCGCTGCGCAGCAGGGCCTTGGCCTCGTCGCCGCCGCCGGTGGGCAGGACTTCCACCTTCACGCCGAGCCGCTGGCCCAGCTGCTCGATGGTCATATCATCGAGGAAGGTATCCTTCTCCTCCCGCAGCATCACGGCAGGCACGCCCAGGGTGCCGCTGGACAGCTGGCCCTCGCACTGGGCGATGATGTCCGTCGCCGTGACGAGGCCCGCCACGCCGACGTTGCCGCCGAAGAAGTTGTTTTTGATGGGATGCACTTTTACTTCTATCATGGGGTACTGGCGGCGCAGCTCGTCCATCATCTCGGTGATGAGGGGCGCGGCCATGGTGCCGGTGACGACATCCATCTTTTTGGTGCCATAGATGCGGTGGGGCTTTTCCAGCTCGGCCAGAAATTCCTCCCGGAAGAGGCTCATCATGCCCACGCCGTTTTCCAGCTGGTCGTAGTCCTCATAGAACTCCGGCTCCGGGATGGGGCGGCCGGCCTTGAGGTACCACTCATCGCTGGGGTAGATGATGCGCTTGCCGTGGCGGCGCTTGCACTCGTCGCCGAACTCTTCCATGATGTCGATGACGGCGGCGCTGGTCTCAGCGTCGTAGGGCGTCTGCTTGAAGAGGTTCTGGCGGTAATCCGTCACGCCGCAGGGGACTGCCGCCACGCTCTGCACCATCGGGGTCAGCTCCAGCAGGTCGGTGAGGGTGCGGCGGAGCTCGTCGCCGTCGTTGATGTCCCGGCAGAGCACCAGCTGGCAGTTGACGGCGATGCCGCCCTCCACCAGACGGGGCAGGTACTTCAGCACCTCGCCGCCCCGTTTATTCGCCAGCATCCGCACGCGGAGCTGGGGATTGGTGGTGTGGACCGAGATGTTGATGGGCGAGATATGCATCTTGATGATGCGGTCGATCTCGTGGTCCTGCATGTTGGTCATGGTGATATAGTTGCCAAACAAAAAGGACAGGCGCTCGTCGTCGTCCTTGAAGTAGAGGCTCTCACGCATCCCCGGGGGCAGCTGGTCGATGAAGCAGAACATGCAGTGGTTGGAGCAGGAGTGCTTCTGGTCGCCCAGATAGGTGGAGAAGTCGCAGCCGAAGGGGCCGCGCTCTTCCCGCCGGACGTCCCACTCCCGGATGCCGTCCGCCACTCTCGCTTTGAGGTGGAAGCTCTTGCTGTCGGTATAAAAATCATAGTCCAGCGTGTCGTTCAGCTCGTTGCCGTCCACGCTCAGCAGCTCGTCGCCGCCGGCGAGGCCGAGGGCTTCCGCCTCACTGCCCGCGTCCACGCGGTCGATCCTGATGGCCATGCTTTCACCTCACAATTTCGTTTTCAAGACAAAGCAAGAAGGGGAAGGCATTGCGCCCTCCCCTTCTGTACATAACACCAATGTGCCACCAATTCTGCGCAAATTAGCCCTTCTTGATGACTTCCTCGCCCTTGTAGTAACCGCAGTTGCCACATGCCTGGTGGGGGAGCTTCAGAGAGCCGCAGTTGCTGCACTTGACCAGTGCGGGGGCCTCCAGCTTCCAAACATTGCTGCGACGCTTGTCGCGGCGGGCCTTGGAAAGATGTCTCTTAGGTACTGCCATATTTTTGCACCTCCTTGATGGGTTTCTCAGTTCAGCAGTGATTTGAGTATCGCTAGCCTTGCGTCTGCGGGTTCGGCCTCAGCTTCTGCCGGAGGGCAGGTACATTCGGCCATCTTCTTCCCGCACCGGGGACACAAGCCCGGGCAGTCAGCGCTGCAAAGCAGCACCGTCGGTATCTGGAACATGAATTCCTGACAGAGCCATTCGTCCACATCCAGATGTCCTTTTTCGTTGAGGGGCAGGTCGAAATCCGGGTCATCCAGATCGCGCTCCCTGACCGTCCACTCTGCTTGCACCGTCTCTTCCCGTTCGACGGGGTCGAGGCAGCGGGCGCACTCTCCGTGCACCAATGCGTTTGCCCGCAGCGTCATCCGGATCTCCTCGCCATCCGGCACCGCCTCAAAGCGGGCCGTCACAGGCTGCTCGATCCTTGCACCGGCAAAATCCTTCGCAGACAAATCACACTGAAACTCTGCGGCGTAAGGTTTTGTGCCGGATACGATAAACTTTCTCAGGTCAAATTGCATAGTACACCTCATAAAAGGCTGCCTTGTTAGTATAGCGCCAACACAGCCCTTTGTCAACACCAAAACAGGCAGAAAACCGAAAAAATTTCAAATCCTCCGGTTTCCTGCCTGTCTGGGATGCTTCAAATCAGAAATTTCAGAGTTATGTTACAGGTACTTCTTCACATCGTGGGGCAGGGCAGCCTCATCAGCGCTGACAGTGACGGTGACCTTGATGGAGTCGCCGGCGGCAGCAGCGATCTCGTCCAGAACGACGCCCAGACGGTTGATGTCGTGATCCAGCACCTTCAGGATGCCGTCGATGTACAGGTCAGTGATGTCATAATTGCTTGCCAGCAGGCCGGCCACGAAGCCGTACAGCATCTCGCCGCCGGCGATCTTGTACTCGTCCAGGTCGATGAGACGGGCGGCGTTGGGGACCTCATAGGTCAGCTTCATGCCCTTCTCGACGACAACGACGTTGCCCTTGGAGGTCTTGACCGAATCGTTGATCATGTCGATCATAGCCTTGGTCTTACCGGAGCCTTTGGTGCCAACAATCAGTTTAATCATAGTTCTGTCCTCCTGTATTTTCCACGCCTCACGGCGGGAGATCGTTTTTTGTTCCGCTTGCTCTTACTTCAGCTTTGCTTCCAGCTCGGCGGTCAGGTTCTCATAACCCGGCTTGCCCAGCAGAGCGAACATGTTCTTCTTATAGCTCTCGACGCCCGGCTGGTTGAAGGGGTTGACGCTCAGCAGGTAGCCGCTGCAGGCGCAGGCACGCCAGAAGAAGTAGATGAGGCAGCCCACATTATAAGCGGACAGGTCGTCCACCTCGATGACTACCTCCGGCACGCCGCCGTCGGTGTGGGCGAGGATGGTGCCTTCCATGGCCTTGCGGTTGACCACGCTCATGTTCTGGTCAGCCAGGAAGTTCAGGCCGTCGAAGTTGCCCTCCAGCTTGTCGATAAAGAGGTCCTGTGCGGGCTTCTTGACGTCCACGATGGTCTCGAACATGGTGCGGGAGCCTTCCTGGATGAACTGACCCATGGAGTGCAGGTCGGTGGAGAAGATGCAGCTTGCGGGGAACAGACCCTTGTTGTCCTTGCCCTCGCTCTCACCGAACAGCTGCTTGTACCACTCGTTCATGAGGGTGAAGTTCGGCTCATAGCACTCGAGGATCTCGATGCTCTTGCCCTTGCGGTACAGGATGTTGCGGATGGCCGCATACTTGTAGGCGTCGTTGTCGGGGCTGAGCACGGAGAAGCGCTCCATCGCGTCGGCTGCGCCCTTCATGACGTCGTCGATGCTGATGCCGGCAGCAGCGATGGGCAGCAGGCCCACAGCGGAAAGGACGGAGTAGCGGCCGCCGACATCGTCGGGGACGACGAAGGTGGGCCAGCCCTGGGCGTCAGCCAGCTGCTTGAGGGTACCCTTGGCGCGGTCGGTGGTGGCGTAGATGCGCTTGTTGGCCTCTTCCACGCCCATCTCGTCTTCCAGCAGTCTGCGCAGCACACGGAAGGCCAGAGAGGTCTCGGTGGTGGTGCCGGACTTGGAGATGACGTTGATGGAGAAGCGCTTGCCCTTGCACAGCGCGATGATGTCATTCAGATAGGTGGGGCTGATGCTGTTGCCGCAGAAGTAGATCTTCAGGCCGTTGTCCAGCTCGTTGTGGTACATACCCTTGACGGCCTCGATGACGGCGCGTGCGCCCAGATAGCTGCCGCCGATGCCGGCGACCACCAGAACGTCGGAATCCTCACGGATCCTGGCAGCAGCTGCCTTGATGCGCTCGAACTCTTCCTTATCATAATCACGGGGCAGATACATCCAGCCCAGGAAGTCGCTGCCGGGGCCGTTCTTGGCTTCCAGCGTCTTGTGCGCGGCCTCTACCTGGGGGTAGATGGCCTTGTATTCCTCTTCGTTGATGAAACTGGAGAGGTGTTTTGTATTCAGAGCGAGACTCATTCTATCAAAACCTCCAAAATATTTTACGGGTTCTTTGCCCGGCGAGGGTTTTTCTTGGTATAAGTGTACCGTTCCCGCCGGGCAAAGTCAAGGCCAAAATCCTCGCTTTTCATACAATTTTAATAGTGTTGTTTTGTATGCTCTTACATCTTTTATACAAACGTCCAAGCCATTCTTTGCCCTCGCTGACCGTTTTTGACCGGTAGTGCGCAGTTTTCGGTCATGCCGCGCCGGTGAGGCTCTGCCACAGCAGGCCGATGGCATCCCGGACGGTCATCCTCGGCGCATCGGCGGCTGCACGCACTTCGTACTCTTCCAGAAGTGCTTCCCCCTGATAGACGGCGGCTTTGCCCAGCGTCTGGCCTTGCTCCACCGGGGCTTCCAGCTCCTCGGGCAGGGTCAATTCGGTATGCAGGGATGCCCCGCTCCCCTTCTCCACCAGCACCGTCTCCGGCAGGGCCGAGTAATCCAGCGGAACGCTGCCCGCCGCGCTGCCTTTGACCGTGATCTGGAGCGGCTGTGCCTCGAGTTTTGGCAGCGGCGCGGCCTCATAGGCCCCGAAGCCGTAGTCCAGCAGGGTCGTGGCGGCGTTGAAGCGGTCGGCGCTGGACGGTGCGCCCAAGATGACCGCGATGAGGGAGAGGCCGTTCCGGGTGGCGCTGGCCGAGATGCAGATGCCCGCGCCGCCGGTGGTGCCGGTCTTGAGGCCGGTGATCCCCTCATACCGGCGGAGAAGCTTATTCGTATTGATCAGCTGGGTCGCCCCGCCCCGGAGGGTATCCGTCCAGATGCCGGTGTAGTGCAGCACCTCGGGGCAGGTGTTCAGGATGGTGCGGCTCATGGCGGCCACGTCCCGGGCTGTGGAGAGATGGCCCTCGGCGTCCAGCCCGCAGGCGTTGCGGAAAGACGTCTGCTCCATCCCCAGAGAGGCGGCCCGGGCGTTCATCTGCTCCACGAAGGCCGGCTCACTGCCGCCCACCAGCTCAGCCACGGCCACGGCCGCGTCGTTGGCAGAGGAAACGCAGATGGCCTTTATCATCTCGTCCAATGTAAAGTGCTCCCCCGGCTCCAGCCAGATCTGACTGCCGCCCATGTGGTAGGCGTGCTCACTCACCGGCACCGGCGTCTCCATGGTCAGCCGCCCGTCGTGGACAGCCTCGAAGGCGAGCAGCAGGGTCATCACCTTGGTGATGGAGGCGATGGGGACCCGCTCGTCGGCGTTCTTCTCGTAGAGGACCCGTCCGCTCCCCTGCTCAATGAGGATGGCAGCGCGGCAGTTGAGGTCGAGCTGAGGCGCGGCAGCCGCGGCCGGCAGCAGAATTACTTCTGCCGTTTCCTCGACGTCGGCGCTGACGGCCCGCTCTTCCGGGTGCATGACAGCCCGCAGGCCCACGCCCTCCGCCGTCCCAAGGGCCAGTGCAAACAGCCAGAAGCAGAGCACGGCTGCGCAGAGCACCGCAAAATTCTTTCGTTCCATCCCTTGTCCCTCCCCGCAATGTCTGTCTGATTGCATTCTATGCAAAAAAAGAGGCCGGAATGCTCTTTTCTCCCCGGGAAAAATCTGCTATAATAGGATGGTTTATTATAAGGTAATAACCTCTCCGTCTGCTTCGCAGCCAGCTTCCCCGACAGGGGAGCCAAATCGGAGAGGTTTCAGAAAGGACACCCCATGCGAGTTTGTTTTTATACCCTTGGCTGCAAGGTCAACTTAAACGAGACCGGCGCGCTGGAACAGATGTTCCGCTCCGCCGGTTTCACCATCGTGCCGGAGGGCGAAGAGGCCGACGTCTTTGTGGTGAACAGCTGCACCGTCACCAACTTCGGCGACCAGAAGAGCCGCAAGTGGCTCCGCCGGGCCAAGCGCGAGAACCCCGGCGCTGTGACGGTCCTCACCGGCTGCTACCCGCAGGCTTTCCCCAAGGAAGCGGCCCAGTTCATGGAGGCCGACCTGGTCTGCGGCAACGGCGACCGGAAAGCCATCCTCGACAATGTGCTCAAGCTGCTGGACGGCCACGAGCGCATCGTCGCCATCGCCCCCCATGCGAAGGGCGAGCGGTTCGAAGAGCTGCCGGTGGAGCGGTTCGAGACCCACACCCGTGCCTTTATTAAAGTAGAGGACGGCTGCAACCGTCAGTGCGCCTACTGCGTCATCCCCCGCGCCCGCGGCCCGGTGCGCAGCCGCTCGGAAGAGAGCATCCTCGCCGAGCTGCGCCAGCTGGCCGCATCCGGCTACCGGGAAGTGGTGCTCAGCGCCATCTCCCTGCCCAGCTACGGCCTCGACACCGGCACCAGCCTCGTGGAGCTGGTGGAGAAGTGCGCCCGGGTGGAGGGCATCGAGCGCATCCGGCTGGGCAGCCTTGACCCCGATATGCTGACTCCCGAGTACATCACCCGGCTGGCGGCAGTGGACAAGCTCTGCCCCCAGTACCATCTGAGCCTGCAGAGCGGCTGCAGCGCCACACTGCGCCGGATGCGCCGCGTCTATACCGCCGAGCAGTACGCCGAGGTGGTCCGCCAGCTCCGCGCCGCCTACGGTGACCGCCCGGTCAGCTTCACCACCGACTGCATCTGCGGCTTCCCCGGCGAGACGGAGGAAGATTTCCGGGAGAGCTGCGCGTTCCTGAAGGAGATCGGCTTCCTGAAAGTCCACGTCTTCCCCTACTCCCGCCGCAGCGGCACCCCCGCCTACGACTTCCCCGATCAGGTCCATGAGCGCGAAAAGCAGGCCCGCAGCCGGGAGATGAACGCCATCGCCGAGGACATCCGCCGCGAGGTGCTGGCCGGCTGCGAGGGCAGCGATGACGACGTTCTGCTGGAGACTCCCCTCTCCGGCACCCTCTTCACCGGCTACACCCGGCTGTATATTCCCGTCGTGGTCTCGGCCCCGGGCCATAAGAGCGGCGAGATCGTCCATGTCCGGCTGGGCAGCTACGACGGCGAGCGTGTCCGGGCCGAGATGGTGTAAATCTTAGCTGATTCTTTGCCGTTTTGTACAAATCCATTTGTTCGCATTTGTGCAAGATATACCAGTTGTGAATTTCATAACAAATTTTAGGCTTTTCCCTTTTCTTCCCGAAGGGTTTATGCTACAATAAAAGTGGACCAATCGGGGCATCCGGCTGTTTGCAGCAGCCCGGTACCAAATGCCCCGGAGAAAAGCCGCGTCAGAGCGGTTTTTTGTTCTGTTGTTTCAAAGCAAGGAGAGATTGGAATGAGTTTCAGAGGAATCAACACGACGGTCATCCAGATCCGCCGCCAGGTCTTTACCGAGGTGGCACGGATGGCCTACGCCAACGTCAAGGGCGAGCAGGCCAACCACCTGATGCGCAAGATCCCTTACACCATCATCCCCGGTGAGGAAGGCAAGCTCCGCAAGGACATCTTCCTTGAGCGCGCCATCGTCGAGGAGCGCGTTCGTCTGGCCATGGGCCTGCCCACCCGCCGCATGGACGAGCACAACAGCGTCGTCTCCGGTCTGGAGGACGCTTCCATCGCCGATAAGTATTATGATCCCCCGCTGGTGAACGTCATCAAGTTTGCCTGCAACCGCTGCCCCGAGAAGCTGGTCAAGGTCTCCGACCTGTGCCAGGGCTGCCTCGCACACCCCTGTATGGAAGTCTGCCCCAAGAAGGCCATCACCTGGGAGAGCGGCCGTTCCACCATCGACCAGGAAAAGTGCATCAAGTGCGGCCGCTGCGTCGGCGTCTGCCCCTACAACGCCATCGTCAAGACCGAGCGTCCCTGCGCCGCTGCCTGCGGCATGGGTGCCATCCACTCCGATGAGCTGGGCCGCGCCGAGATCGACTACAGCAAGTGCGTGTCCTGCGGCCAGTGTCTGGTCAACTGCCCCTTCGGTGCCATCGCCGACAAGGGCCAGATCTACCAGCTCATTCAGGGATTCAACCGCGGCGACCGCATCTACGCCCTCGTCGCTCCCGCCTTCATCAACCAGTTCCCGGGCCTGGCCTCCACCGGCAAGCTCAAGGCTGCGCTGAAGGCTCTGGGCTTCTACGACGTCGTGGAGGTCGCCATCGGTGCCGACCTGTGTACCGTGGATGAGGCCCACGACTTCCTCGAAGAGGTGCCCGGCAAGCTGAACTTCATGGCTACTTCCTGCTGCCCGGCATGGAGCATGATGGCAAAGACCGCCTTCCCGGATCTTGCAAAGAACATCTCCATGACCATGACCCCCATGGTCTTTACCGCCCGCATGATGAAGCAGGCCGACCCCGAGGCCCGTATGTGCTTCATCGGACCCTGCGCCGCCAAGAAGCTGGAGGCTTCCCGCCGTACGGTCCGCTCTGATGTGGACTTCGTGCTGACCTTCGAGGAACTGGCCGGCATCATCGAGGCCAAGGACATCGACGCGGCCAACCTCGAAGTTGACCCCGATGAGGTCGATCTGGTCCACGCTTCCAGCGCAGGCCGCGGCTTCGCACAGTCCGGCGGCGTCGCCAAGGCTGTCGCCGACAAGATCAAGGAGTGGCACCCCGATATGGACGTCAAGATCGCGTCCGCACAGGGCCTCGCCGAGTGCAAGAAGCTGCTGATGCTGGCCAAGGCCGGCAAGTACAACGGCTACCTGCTGGAAGGCATGGGCTGCCCCGGCGGCTGCATCGGCGGCGCCGGCACCATCGCCGACCCCGCCCGCACCGCTGTCGTGCTGAACAAGTACGTCAAGGAGGCTCCGTTCCAGGACCCTGAGCAGAGCCCCTTCATGACCAGCATCCACGTGCTGAAGGACGACCCCAACTTTGAGGTCTGAGTTTTCCTGACTTCTGCCGCCTCCCGTCCGCCGGGAGGCGGCTTTTTGTGTCTTCGGCAAAGTCTGCGTTTTTCTTCCATAAGATGTGTCTTATGTGAAACATTTTTGTGAAAGACTCACAAGCCGGATTGACTTTTTCTTCTGAATATGTTATTTTTTCGGTGACAAATTCCTTCGCGTTCCGTTTTGGAACGCACAGAGCCGCCTCTGCGGCTGGAAAGGTCGATTCTTGAATATGACGATTTCTTTGAAGCATATGGGCAGACGCACCGGGGCGGTCCTCGTCTCGCTGCTGCTGCTCCTGACGCTGGCGGTCAGTGCCAGTGCCGCCGCCGTCAAGATGACGGTGGGCGTCCGGTTCTGGCGGGAGTCCGGGGACAAGGAGTCGATGGCCGACAGTGCCGTGGACACCACCCGCGAAGCTACCCTTACCCGCCAGCCCAACGGCACCTTCACTCTCGAGCTTCCGGTCAAGCAGCTCTCTTCCATGAACATGACCGGCCGTCTCACCGGCATCGCCATCGGCGAGGTGAACTATGACGGCACTCTGAGCGGCGACCTGTCCGACGGCACCGCCGTGCTGACCCTCAAGAACCTGCCCGCCTCGGTGCTCACCGGCAGCGATTCCAGCAAAGCGCTGGCCGTGACCTGCAGCATCAAGATGGACACCATCCTTCTCGGCGACATCACTACCAGTGCGAAGATGTCCGTCTGGGTCGAGCGCTGAAAAGCCAAACAGCACAAAAAGCGCCCCGCAGCTCATAACAGAGCTGCGGGGCGCTTGCTTTATTTCAGAAAAGGTTTACTCGGCGATGATGCTCTTGCCGGTCATCTCTGCCGGGACGGGCAGGCCGATATAGGGCAGCATGGTGGGTGCGATGTCGGCCAGGCAGCCGCCCTCGCGCAGCTTCACATCGCCGCAGCCGATGGCCACGAAAGGCACGACGTTGGTGGTGTGGGCGGTGAACGGAGTGCCGTCGGGGTTCTTCATCTTCTCGGCGTTGCCGTGGTCAGCGGTCAGGAAAGCGCAGCCGCCGGCGTTCAGCACAGCGGTGACGACCTTCTCGACAGCAGCGTCCACAGCCTCAACGGCCTTGACAGCGGCCTCAAAGACGCCGGTGTGGCCGACCATATCGCAGTTTGCGAAGTTCAGGATGACCACGTCGTACTTGCCGCTCTCGATGCGCTTGACGCACTCGTCGGCGACCTCGGGGGCGCTCATCTCGGGCTTGAGGTCGTAGGTGGCCACCTTCGGGCTGGGGATGACACAGCGGTCCTCGCCCTCGTAGGGAGCCTCAACACCGCCGTTGAAGAAGAAGGTGACGTGAGCGTACTTCTCGGTCTCGGCGATGCGCAGCTGGGTCTTGCCGTTCTCGGACAGGTACTGGCCCAGGACGTTCTTCAGCTCCACAGGAGGATAAGCGACCTCGCAGTTGGGCATGGTGGCGTCATACTCGGCCATGCAGACGTAGTGGACCTGCTTGCGGCCGCCGCGGCGCTCGAAGCCGGTGAAGGCGTCGTCGCAGAAGATGCGGGTCATCTGACGGGCGCGGTCGGGGCGGAAGTTCATGAAGATGACGGTGTCGCCGTCCTGCACACGGCCGCCCTCGCAGGTGACGCAGGGCAGAACGAACTCGTCGGTCTTATCGTCGGCGTAGGATGCCTCGATGGCCTCCTGCGCGTTGGCAGCGTGGTTGCCCTCGCCGTAGACGAAGGCAGCGTAAGCCTTCTCCTCGCGGTCCCAGTTGTTGTCACGGTCCATAGCGTAGTAACGGCCGGAGACGCTGGCGATCTTGCCGATGCCCAGCTCATCCAGCTTGGCCTGCAGGTCGGCAAGGAAGCCCTTGCCGGAGTGGGGGTCGGTGTCACGGCCATCGGTGATGCAGTGGAGGTAGACTTCCTTTGCCCCCATCTGCTTTGCCATTTCCAGCACACCGAACCAGTGGTCAGCGTGGCTGTGGACGCCGCCGGTACCCACCAGACCCATCAGGTGGATCGCCTTGCCGGCGTCGATGGCAGCCTTCATGTTCTTGACGAGGACGGGGTTCTTGAGCATCTCGCCGTCGCGGATGGACTTGGTGATAAGGGTCAGCTGCTGGTAGACGATGCGGCCGGCGCCCATATTGGTGTGACCCACCTCAGAGTTGCCCATCTGGCCGTCGGGCAGGCCCACAGCCATGCCGGAAGCTTCGATGGTGGTCATAGGATATTTTGCCATCAGAGAGTCAAGGAAGGGCTTCTTGGCTGCGGCCACGGCGTTGCCGTAGGTCTCGTTGGGGGTCCAGCCAAAGCCGTCCATGATGCAGAGCAGAACAGGTTTCTTGGACATAAAATAGGATCTCCTTTGAAAATTCAGCAAACAGCGCCCGGCTCCCTGCCGGAAATGCGGCGCAGCCGGGCGCAGAGAGAACAATTTTTACCGCTCAGGGCTTAGCCCTTGGTGGCAGCGTTGACGATGACAGCAAAGTCAGGAGCCTTCAGGGAAGCACCGCCGATGAGGCCGCCGTCCACATCCTTCTTGCTCAGCAGCTCCTCGCAGTTCTTGGCGTTCATGCTGCCGCCGTACTGGACGGTGGTAGCCTCAGCCACGGCTTCGCCGTAGACCTCGCCGATGACCTTGCGGATCTGAGCGCAGACTTCCTCAGCCTGGTCGGCAGTAGCGGTCTTGCCGGTGCCGATGGCCCAGATGGGCTCGTAGGCGATGACGACGTTTGCCATCTGCTCGGCGGTGACATCGCGCAGGGCGATCTTGGTCTGCATCCGGACCAGCTCCTCGGTGACGCCCTCCTCACGCTGCTGCAGGCTCTCGCCCACGCAGATGATGACCTTCAGGCCGGCGTTCAGAGCGGCCAGAGCGCGCTTGTTGACGGTCTGGTCGGTCTCTGCGAAATACTGACGGCGCTCGGAGTGGCCGACGATGACGTACTCGACGCCCAGATCCACCAGCATATCCGCGCTGATCTCGCCGGTGAATGCGCCGGACTTCTCGAAATGGACGTTCTCGGCACCGACATGGATGTTGGTACCCTTGGTCTTTGCCACAGCAGTGACCAGGTCGGTATAGGGAGTGCAGATGACGACCTCGCAGGATGCGTCCTTGACGGCGGGGATGAGCTCGTCCACCAGAACAGCAGCCTCGGAGGCGGTCTTGTTCATCTTCCAGTTGCCAGCAATAATGGCCTTGCGCTTTGCCTTATCCATGATACGTTCTCCTTACCTTATTTACCTTTATAAATAAAAGATGCGGCGGCGAAACAGCCGCCGCACCGTTCATGATGCTGTGATTATGCGTTCTGGATGACTGCGATGCCGGGCAGCTCCTTGCCCTCCAGATACTCCAGAGAAGCGCCGCCGCCGGTGGAAATGTGGGTCATCTTGTCGCCCAGGCCCATCTGCTGGACAGCTGCTGCGCTGTCGCCGCCGCCGATGACGGTGGTAGCGTCGCTCTCAGCCATAGCCTTGGCCACGGCCAGAGTGCCGGCAGCCAGAGTTGGGTTCTCAAAGACGCCCATGGGGCCGTTCCAGACGACGGTCTTGGAAGCCTTGACAGCGTCGGCGAAGAGCTTCATGGTCTCGGGGCCGATATCGCAGCCTTCCTTGTCAGCCGGGATAGCGGTGACAGGGACGACGGTGGTCTCGACAGGAGCGTCGATGGGGTCGGGGAAGTTCTCGACGCAGGCGGTATCGACGGGCAGGAGCAGCTTGACGCCCTTCTCCTGAGCCTTTGCCATCATCTCCTTGCAGTAGTCCAGCTTGGAGTCATCGCACAGACTCTTGCCGACCTCATAGCCCTGAGCCTTGATGAAGGTGTAGGCCATGCCGCCGCCGATGATGAGGGTATCGACCTTCTCCAGCAGGTTGGAGATGACATTCAGCTTGTCAGCGACCTTTGCGCCACCCAGAATGGCGGTGAAGGGACGGACGGGATCGTTCACGGCATTGCCGAGGTACTTGATCTCCTTCTCCATCAGGTAGCCGACAGCGGTGTCCTTGATATAGTCGGTGACGCCTGCGGTGGAGCAGTGTGCGCGGTGGCAGCTGCCGAAGGCATCGTCAACGTATGCGTCTGCCAGAGAAGCCAGCTCCTGAGAGAACTCGGGCAGGTTCTTGGTCTCTTCCTTGCGGAAACGGGTGTTCTGCAGCAGGACGACGTCGCCGTTGTTCATGGCAGCGACAGCAGCCTTTGCGTTCTCGCCCACGACGTTGTCGTCGTCAGCAAAGACAACGGTCTTGCCCAGCTTTGCGCTCAGAGCCACAGCAACGGGAGCGAGGCTGAACTTTGCCTCGGGGCCGTTCTTCGGCTTGCCCAGATGGCTGCACAGAATGACCTTCGCGCCGTCATTGACCAGCTTCTGGATGGTGGGCAGAGCCGCATTGATGCGGTTCTCGTTGGTGATGACGCCGTCCTTCATGGGGACGTTGAAATCACAGCGGACAAGGACCTTCTTGCCGCAGTAGTTCTGATCGTCGATCGTCTTTTTACCTAAACCCATAGTGATTATTCTCCTCTCAATTCGTTCTTCGGAATCGAATTTCGCTCACTCTCGGGGTCTTAGCCCCTATGACACTATTATAAACAAAATATGTGTGTATTGCAAGGACGGGGGATGGATAATTTATTAACAAACTTTTCCCGTGATATTCGGGAATTGTGTCTATTTTGACAGTAGTCCGGCCCGGCTGCCAGAACGCCGCAGGCGGTCTCCCCTCCTGCGGTGCTTAAAACGCTCCACTTTAATCCCGACGGAACAGGTCGCGGGTGTAGACCTTGTCCTGTACATCATCCAGACAGCTGTCGTAGCGGTTGGCGATGATGGCCTGACTGCGCTTTTTGAAAACGTCCAGATCGTTCACCACTTCGCTGCTGAAGAAGGTAGTGCCGTTCTCCAAAGTCGGCTCATAGATGATGACTGTCGCGCCCTTGGCCTTGATACGCTTCATGACGCCCTGAATGGAGGACTGGCGGAAGTTGTCGGAGTTGGCCTTCATGGTCAGGCGGTAGACCCCGATGACATAGGGCTTCTCGTCCGCCGCGTTGTACTCGTTCTCTTCCCCGTAGCTGTAGTAGCCCGCCATCTGGAGCACCCGGTCTGCGATGAAATCCTTGCGGGTGCGGTTGGACTCCACGATGGCCTCGATGAGATTTTCCGGCACATCCTCGTAGTTGGCGAGGAGCTGCTTGGTGTCTTTCGGCAGACAGTAGCCGCCGTAACCAAAGCTGGGATTGTTATAATGCGTGCCAATGCGGGGGTCGAGGCAGACGCCCTCGATGATATGCCGGGTATCGAGCCCCTTCATCTCGGCGTAGCTATCCAGTTCATTGAAGAAGGAAACGCGGAGGGCCAGATAGGTGTTGGCGAACAGCTTGACCGCCTCGGCCTCGGTGAAGCCCATGAAGAGGGTGTCGATCTTCTCTTTGACGGCACCTTCCTGTAACAGATGGGCAAAGGTGTGTGCCGCCTCCACCAGGCGCTCATCCTGCATATCCGTACCTACGATGATGCGGCTCGGGTAGAGGTTATCGTACAGTGCCTTGGACTCCCGCAGGAACTCCGGGCTGAAGATGATATTCCTGCACCGATACTTCTCACGGACACCGGCCGTGAAGCCCACCGGGATGGTGGACTTGATGACCATGACAGCCTCGGGGTTCACCTTCATCACCAGCCGGATGACCGCCTCCACCGCCGAGGTATCGAAGAAATTCTTCCGGCTGTCGTAGTTGGTGGGGGCCGCAATGACCACAAAGTCAGCGTCCCGATAGGCCGTCTCCCCGTCCAGCGTAGCCGTCAGGTCGAGCTCTTTCTCGGTGAGGTATTTTTCGATGCAGTCGTCCTGAATGGGCGATTTTCTCCGGTTGATGAGCTCCACCTTTTCCGGCACGATGTCCACTGCCGTGACATGGTGGTGCTGGCTCAGCAGGACAGCAATGGACAGGCCGACGTAACCCGTACCCGCGACAGCGATGTTCAGTTTTTCGAATGCTTTCATGGCTTTCGCTCCTACGACACAAATGCAATAAACTGCGTTATTGATTTTATTGTATCATGAAGGGGATGAGGTGGCAAGTATCGACAAACAAAAACACCCTTCCCCTGCGGCGTACCGCGGAAGGAAGGGTGTCAAACTCACGGATCAGGCTTCCCGCTTATCCAGCAGGGCACCTCAGGCACTTTTGAGCGTAGAGCTGTGATCAGCAGTTCTCAGCGAAGTACTTGATGGTACGGACCATCTGAGAGGTGTAGGAGTTCTCGTTGTCGTACCAGGACACGACCTGAACCTGATAGGTGTCGTCGTCGATCTTAGCGACCATGGTCTGGGTAGCGTCGAACAGAGAGCCGTAACGCATGCCGATGACGTCGGAGGAGACGATCTGATCCTCGTTGTAGCCGAAGGACTCGGAAGCAGCAGCCTTCATAGCAGCGTTGATGGACTCCTTGGTGACGTCCTTGCCCTTGACGACTGCGACCAGCAGGGTGGTGGAGCCGGTGGGAACAGGCACACGCTGAGCAGAGCCGATCAGCTTGCCGTTCAGCTCGGGGATGACCAGGCCGATAGCCTTAGCAGCACCGGTGCTGTTGGGGACGATGTTCTGTGCGCCGGCACGAGCACGGCGCAGGTCGCCCTTGCGCTGAGGACCATCCAGGATCATCTGGTCGCCGGTGTAAGCATGAACGGTGGTCATGATGCCGGAGACGATGGGGTAGGTCTTGTTCAGGGTGTCGGCCATGGGAGCCAGGCAGTTGGTGGTGCAGGAAGCAGCGGAGATGACCTGATCCTCAGCGGTCAGGGTCTTCTCATTGACGGAGTAGACAATGGTCTTCAGGTCGTTGCCTGCGGGAGCAGAGATGACGACCTTCTTGGCGCCAGCCTGGATGTGAGCCATGCTCTTCTCCTTGCTGGTGTAGAAGCCGGTGCACTCCAGAACGACATCGACGTTCAGCTCGCCCCAAGGAGCGTCCTTTGCGTCCTTAACAGCGTAGATCTTGATCTCCTTGCCGTCCACGATGATGGAGTCCTCGGTAGCCTCGACGGTGTGCTTGCCCTCACCGATCTTGCCGCAGAAGGAACCCTGAGCGGTATCGTACTTCAGCAGGTGAGCCAGCATCTTGGGGCTGGTCAGGTCGTTGATAGCGACGACCTCGTAGCCCTCAGCATCAAACATCTGACGGAAAGCCAGACGGCCAATACGACCAAAACCATTGATAGCAACTCTAACAGCCATGTTAATAGTACCTCCTAAATGTTCTTACCCTGATTCGGATAATTCACGGTACTCTTATTTTAGACCAAAACGGCCAAACTTTCAAGTGCCTGCCAAAAAATTAACAAGTCGTTTTCATACTTTTTTGCTTTTGTACTATTTTCTCGGGGAATGGGGTGCTGTTTTGAGCAATTCAACCAAGCAACTGCTGACGCATTTATGCACCCTGCGCAGTCCTTGTGCAGCGCACAGCGCTCAAGGCTCCCAAAGCGCCCACACAGCACAGCCCCAGCCGGAACAGCAGCGTCGGCGTCAGCAGAGCCCCGCCGCCCTCCTGTACGAGGGTCTGCAGCACGGTGGGCAGCTCCCAGCACAGGCAGAGGGCAAACGCCGCCAGCCCGCCGGCACAGAGGGTGCGCCCGTCCGACGTGCCGGGCAGGTAGAGCGCCCGGGCCAGTGCCGAGAGGAACATCAGCCCCGCCAGCAGCTGCCAGACCATCGCCGTGGGGGCCACCCGGTGCCAGCTGGAGCTGTTCTCCATAAAGCGGGCCAGCACGCACCAGTAGAACACGGCGCTGCCCAGCACGGCGGGCGTCAGGCTGCGGGTGGGGGTCTTCCAGTCCTTCCGCAGCCAGCTCAGGCCGAGACCGATCATCCAGAACGCGCACAGCGCCTCCAGCACTGCGCGCAGGAGCATCACCACGCTGCTGTGCATCCAGAGGATGCGCAGCACAGCGGCCTCACCATAGCAGACAGCCGCCGCCAGTGCCACGACGCCGGAAGGCGTGCAGCGGCCCCGCAGTGCGCCGGCCTGCGGCTGACTGCAGCGGCCCGCCGCTACGGCGGCACCGACGGCCACGGCCAGCGCACCGTACCGCAGCCAGACCGGGCCGACGATGCACAGGCCCGTTTCCGCGTCGGTGAGAAGGGCCAGGTCGATGCCCCGGAAAACGCCCAGCGCTGCGCTCAGGAAAAGCGAAACCATGATAAAGAAGTTCATCTGTAATCCTCAAATCTCTATCCCCCTTTTTTTTCGGGGAAATTATCATAAGTGTATGATAGCGCGTTTTGGGCAGAAATGCAAGGCATTCCCTTCTTGTGCGCTTTTTTGCCGACAGCGGCCGGTATACTGAGTCCAAAAGTCTGTCCGGGAGGGAGATATGCCCCATGAAAAAAGCCTTTCTGCTCCTCTGCGCCCTGCTCCTCGCGCTGGGCAGCGCCCTGCCGCTGGCGGGCTACCGGCTGGCCCGGGCCGTGCTGGGCCGCAGGGCGGACGTTCCCCCTGCCCCGGCGTCCAGCACCTCCGCCGCATCGGAAGCCGCGCTCGCCGCTTTCGAGGGCGACGCAGACGTCTTTCTCATCGAAGACCTGAGCACCGGCGAGGTGCAGCAGGTGCCGAAGCGGGACTATCTCATCGGGGCCGCCGCGGCTGAAATGCCCCTCACATGGCCGGACGAGGCCCTCAAGGCGCAGATCGTTGCGGCCCACAGCTACGCGCTCTACTGCCGCGACCACGCCTCTGCAGCCAACGGCAGCTGGCTCTCTGCCGACCCGGCGCGACGGCAGGGCTACCTGACCGACGCCGTCCTCCACAGCTACTGGGGGACCGACTACGAGGCCAACTATGCCCGTCTCTCGGCCCTCGCGGACGCCGTCCTCAGCGACGTCCTCTGCTATGGCGGTGCGGCGGCAGGGACGAGCTATTTTGCCATCTCCAATGGCCGTACCGAGGCCAGCGAGAACGTCTGGGGCAGCGCACTCCCCTACCTCGTCCCGGTGGACAGCAGCACCGACCTCTCCGCCGACAACTACGAAGTCACTCTCACCCTTTCTGCCCCGCAGGTGCAGCAGCTTCTTTCCTCAGGACTGGGCATCTCCGCCGACTCTGCCGCGCCGGAACGCTGGTTCGGTGAGACGACCCTGACAGCCTCGGGCTATGCGGCCTCTCTGCCCGTCTGCGGCCAGACCGTCTCCGGCACGGCCCTCCGGCGGGCTCTGGGGCTGCGGAGCGCCTGCTTCACCATCCGGTATCAGGACGGCAGCTTCCGCATCACGACGAAAGGCTACGGCCACGGCGTGGGCCTGAGCCAGTGGGGTGCAAAATCGCTGGCCGAGCAGGGCTGGACCTACGAAGCCATCCTCGCCCACTATTTCCCGGGGACGCAGCTCTGCCGATGACACAAAAACAGGGTGGTCAGCATTGCCGACCACCCTGTGTCTTTTTATTTTGGGGAAGCTCAGCCCAGAAGCCAGCTCCACATCCCCTTCTTCGTCTCGGTCTCGGTCACAGCCTCAGCTTTACTCTCGACTGCCTCAGCCACCGCCTCTTCGGTCTCCTGAACGAGCTGACCCAGCTTCGTGCCGGAGGGGTCCTGCACCGTCCAGTAGGTCGCGGTGCTGCTGGCGCTGCCGGAAACGGTGAAGTCGCTCATGAAGCAGAGCGTCTGGCCGTTGGAGTCGGTCAGCACGACCATGTAAGTGTAGCTGCCTTCGGGCAGCTCACCGAAACGGAGCTGGCTGTCGAAGTTCTTCAGAGACCAGCTGGACACATTGGGCGAGGCCTCAGCGCTCTGAACAGGCTGGTCGTTGGCATCGAGGATCGCCGCTTCCACGCTGCTCAGCACAGCACCCGATGCGCTGGCGGCAGTGCCGCTCACGCTCATGCCCTTGCCGGTGCGGATGTTGACCGGGTAGCGCATTCCTTCCAGACGGAGGCTGTCCAGCGTCGCGACGGCGCTGTTATGGTCGGAAGATATGTACCAGTAGCAGGAGGCACCCGCGATGGAGATGCTGGCTGCCGAGATCGGCACACGGCCCGAGGAGACGCTGCCGGCGGGGTCGGAGCAGTAGAACACGCCGTCGGTGTAGTCCGTCAGGAGAACGGCGTGGGGCTGGCGGCGGTCGTAGAGGACGATGCCCTCGGGGTGCTCTGCCAGCAACTGGATGAGCACCGCCTTCTTCTCCCCGTTGTTGGACGGCAGCGTGGAGTAGCCCACCTGCATCGCATTATAGTTGAAGCTGTGGGAGAGGCCCCCTGCCCACGCACTGCCGCGGACGCTGTTTTCGGTCACGTCCGTCCAGTCGGTCAGGCCGTCCAGAAAAGCGCGGCGGCGAAGCATCATGGCGGCGGAGGCCAGCGTACAGGTGCCGCCCCGGCTCTGCTTGAAGTAAAATCCTGCGTCCACGTTGAGGTCTACCGCCAGCGCTCCCGGCAGCATCACTGCCATCAGCACGAGCGACAGCACAAGGGCCATCAGTTTTTTCCAGATCCGGTGCGGCGCACATTCCACGTTTGACTCATCCTTTCAGCTTTCATTCACTGCTGTAAAGTATACCATTTTGTTACACTTTTGTAAACCACAGGGAGACTTTTTTCTCAGATTTCACACGCTTCGTACACAATTTCGGGGCAGAATGCACAAATAACGTCTAACTTTTTGGGACATATAACAAAAAATCCCCGCCGTCCCGAGGGACAGCAGGGGCAAAACTGGAACGAATTTTCGTTTAGAACAGGCCGGTGATCTTGCCGTCGGCGTCCACATCAATGCCCACGGCGGCGGGCTTCTTGGGCAGGCCGGGCATGGTCATGATGCTGCCGCAGATGACCACCACGAAGCCGGCGCCGGCGGCCAGACGCACCTCGCGTACCTCCATCGTGAAGCCGGTGGGCGCACCGGTCAGCTTGGCGTTGTCGCTGAAGCTGTACTGGGTCTTGGCGATGCAGACGGGCAGATCGCCGTAACCCAGCTCGGTAAGCTCGGCCAGAGTCTTGCTGGCGGCGGCGCTGTAGTTCACGCCGTCGGCGCGGTAGATCTTGGTGGCGATGGCGTTGATCTTGTCCTTGAGGGGCATTTCCAGCGGGTAGGTGTACTGGATGGGACGGTCCTCCATGATGTCCAGCACCTTCTCGGCCAGAGCCTTGCCGCCCTCGCCGCCCTTGGCGAAGACCTCGCTCAGGACGCAGGGGACGCCCTGCTCGGCGCAGACCTGCTCGACGTAAGCCTGCTCTTCGGCGGTATCGGTGGGGAAGGCGTTGATGGCCACCACGACGGGCAGGCCGAAGCCGTTCTTCATGTTGTCGATGTGGCGGACGAGGTTGGCTGCGCCCTTCTTGACGGCCTCGAGGTTGGGAGTGTTCAGGTCGGCCTTGGCTACGCCGCCGTGGCTCTTGAGAGCCCGGAGGGTCGCCACCAGCACGCAGGCGCTGGGCGCGATACCCGCATAGCGGCACTTGATGTCCAGGAACTTCTCTGCGCCCAGGTCTGCGCCGAAGCCTGCCTCGGTGATGACGTAGTCGGCCAGCGAGAGGCTGAGCTTGGTGGCCATGACGCTGTTGCAGCCGTGGGCGATGTTGGCGAAGGGGCCGCCGTGGATGATGGCGGGGTTGTTCTCGAGGGTCTGGACCAGGTTCGGGTCGAGGGCGTCCTTCAGCAGGGCAGTCATGGCACCCGCTGCGCCGATGTCCCCAGCCGTGACGGGCTTGCCGTCGTAGGTGTAGGCGCAGACGATCTTAGAGAGGCGCTCTTTCAAATCGGAGATGCTGGTGGCAAGGCAGAAGATGGCCATGATCTCGCTGGCAACGGTGATGTCGAAGCCGTCCTCGCGGGGGGTGCCGTTGACCTTGCCGCCCAGGCCGTCCACGATGAAGCGGAGCTGACGGTCGTTCATGTCCATGCAGCGCTTCCAGGTGATGCGGCGGGGGTCGATGTTCAGGGGGTTGCCCTGCTGGATGCTGTTGTCGATCATGGCCGCCAGCAGGTTGTTGGCGGTACCGATGGCGTGGATGTCGCCGGTGAAGTGGAGGTTGATGTCCTCCATCGGCACCACCTGTGCGTAGCCGCCGCCGGCTGCGCCGCCCTTCATGCCGAAGACAGGGCCGAGAGAGGGTTCACGGAGGCAGAGCATGGTCTTTTTGCCTATGGCGTTCATGGCGTCAGCCAGACCCACGCTGGTGGTCGTCTTGCCCTCACCGGCAGGGGTAGGGCTGATAGCCGTGACGAGGATGAGCTTGCCCTGCTTCGATGCCTTATGGATGAGGCGGTGGTTTACCTTGGCCTTATAGCGGCCATAGGGGATCACGTCCTCGTCGGCAAGGCCCAGACCGGCGGCGATGTCGGCGATGGGCTTCATTTTGGCTTCCTGTGCGATCTCGATGTCAGACTTCATATTCAGCATCCTCCTTAAACAAAAAGGGCAGCTTTGCGCACCACGACGCAAGGCTGCCCAGACGGTCGGCATGAAAGCTTCTCTCCCCTTCTGCACTGTGGTGCTCCACAAGATCCGTCAGCAGAAGGGTCAGCTTGGAAGCTGCTTTCACAGCCATTGCACACCGCCTGAATGGCATTTTTGCCCGCATACTTCGTTGCTTTCCCTTGCGATCCGTCAGGATCGCTGCGGAAAAGCGCCTTGTCTGCCAGCAAAAATTCTCATCCATTCGGCGCACCCTGACTATGAAAGCAGCTTCTAACATCTAAAAGATAACACACCCATGCCGGGTTTGTCAAGCGCAAAAAAGACGCCCCCGCTTTGCAGCGAGAGCGCCTTCCGTTTCAAGAATCGAGATTCAAGAAGCTAGCTTTAAGGGGGTTAAATTACTTAACCTCAACCTTAGCGCCGGCATCCTCCAGCTTCTTCTTGATGTCCTCAGCCTCAGCCTTGGAAGCCTTCTCCTTGACAGCCTTGGGAGCGCCATCAACGATAGCCTTAGCCTCCTTCAGGCCCAGACCGGTGATCTCCTTGACCAGCTTGATGACGCCCATCTTGCCAGCGCCAGCCTCGACCAGGATGACGTCGAACTCGGTCTTCTCTTCCTCAGCGGCAGCAGCAGCGCCAGCAGCAGCGGGAGCAGCAGCAGCAACAGCAGAAACGCCGAACTCTTCGCAGTATGCGTCGATGAGCTCCTTCAGCTCCAGAACGGACAGCTCCTTGACGGAGTCGATGATGGCAGTAATCTTCTCAGAAGCCATAGTAGTAACCCTCCAATATAAATGGTTTGTTTGTTGATTTCAGATGATTTTTAAGCAGCGGTCACCCGGCCATCAGGCAGCGGGCTCCTCCTGCTTGTCGGCATAAGCCTGCATTGCGACAGCCAGACCAGACAGAGTGCTGGTGAGGGCGCCTGCAAACATGGACAGCATGCCTTCGCGGTTGGGCAGCTTTGCGATGGCGTTGGTCTCGGCAGCGTCCATGACCTTGCCTTCCATGAAGCCAGCCTTCACGACGAACTTCTTGGACTTATCGCCGTCCTGGTACTTGCACAGGATGCGGGCAGCGGACATGGGGTCTTCCTCGTGAGCAAAAGCGATAGCGGTATCGCCCTTGAACTGCTCAGCCAGGGTCTCCAGAGAAGTACCCTTGACAGCCAGACGCAGCATGGTGTTCTTCACGACCATGTAATCGACGCCTGCCTCACGCAGCTCCTTACGGAGCTTGGTGTCGTTCTCGACGTTGATGCCGCCGTAAGCGACGACGCAGCCGGAAACCGCACTCTCAAACTTTGCCTTCAGATCAGCGACGTAAGCCTGCTTCTCAGAAAGAATCTTTGCACTGGGCATTCGGTTTCACCTCGTTTCAAAAACTTATATCGAAAGCTGGTGAGCAACGAAAAAAGCCTCTTTCCCGCACACAGTCCGAGAAAGAGGCATAAAGCAACTTTACGCACGTTTCTCGGCAGGCGGCATAGCCTTACGCTGGACTCCAGCACCTGCTGTCTCAAAAACAGCATCATTATTTTACCGCAAACGTGCGGGGTTGTCAAGTGCTTTTTTGAAATTTTTCAGATAATTTTTCCTCTCAGCCTCCCCTATGCAGGAGAGATGGCATCGCAAAGCGATGACGGAGAGGTTTTACCTCAAAATTTCAAATCAGACACCGTACTTCAGGGTGTTGAGGCGGATGCCAGGGCCCATGGTGGTAGCGATGGTAGCGCTCTTGAAGTAAGTGCCCTTTGCAGCGGCGGGCTTTGCCTTTGCAATGGCGCTCATGACGGTATCCAGGTTGGTGTACAGCTTCTCTGCACCGAAGGAAGCCTTGCCCACGGGGACATGGATGATGTTCTGCTTGTCCAGACGGTACTCGATCTTACCAGCCTTGGCCTCAGAAACTGCCTTGCCCAGATCGGGAGCGACAGTGCCGGCCTTGGGGTTGGGCATCAGGCCGCGGGGGCCCAGGACCTTACCGAGACGGCCAACGCGGCCCATCATGTCGGGGGTGGTGACGACAACGTCGAAGTCCATGAAGCCGCCGGCGATCTTTGCGATCAGCTCGTCATCACCGACGATGTCAGCGCCGGCTGCCTCAGCAGCAGCGGCGGCAGCGCCCTTAGCGATGGCGCAGACGCGGACGGTCTTGCCGGTGCCGTTGGGCAGAACGACAGCGCCGCGGACCTGCTGGTCAGCGTGACGGCCATCAACGCCCAGACGGACGTGCAGCTCGACGGTCTCGTCGAACTTGGCAGAAGCGGTCTTGCAGGCCAGCTCCAGAGCCTCGTTCACTTCGTACAGTTTAGTAGAATCGACCAGCTTTGCAGCGTCGACATAGTGCTTGCCATGTTTCATTGTATATCCTCCTGTGTGGTCATGCGGGCAGTGTTATGCCCTCCCACTGTTTATGTCTCAGCCCTCGACGACGACGCCCATGGAACGGCAGGTGCCGCGGACCATGCTGCAGGCAGCTTCCAGAGAAGCAGCGTTCAGGTCGGGCATCTTGGTCTTAGCGATCTCTTCCACCTGAGCGGCGGTCAGAGTAGCGACCTTTTCCTTGTTGGGCTTGCCGGAAGCGGTGTTGATGCCAGCGGCCTTCTTGATCAGAACGGCTGCCGGAGGAGTCTTGGTGATGAAGCTGAAGGAGCGGTCAGCGTAGACAGTGATGACGACGGGGATGACATAACCCATCTGGTTCTTGGTACGCTCGTTGAACTCCTTGGTGAAGGCCATGATGTTGACGCCCTTCTGACCCAGAGCAGGGCCAACAGGGGGAGCCGGAGTCGCCTTGCCGGCCTCGATCTGCAGCTTAATGTAGCCAGTAACTTTCTGTGCCATAGTAAATGCACCTCCAAAAATCTGTGGTGAGTTGCGGCGCGGTGTCTCCGCGCCTCCCACGAGCGCGTACGCGGTGTACACGCTCTATAAGAACCGCACTGCGGTCTTACCTTGGTAGAACGGATGCCGGTTGGTTACGGCAGCTCGACCTGCGCGATGTCCACTTCTGCGGGCGTCTCGCGGCCGAACATATTGACCTTGAGCTTGACTTTGAAGCTCTCGGTATCGATGCCCTCCACAAGGCCCATAAAGCCTTCCAGAGGGCCGGCGGTGATCTGCACGGTATCGCCGACGTTGAAATCGACGGTCAGCGGAGCCGCCTTCTCGACGCCCATCTTCTCCACTTCCTCAGCGGTCAGGGGGACAGGCTTCGAGGCAGGGCCGACGAAGCCGGTGCAGCCGCGCGTATTGCGCACGACATACCAGGTATCGTCGTTCATGACCATCTTGACCAGAACGTAGCCGGGGAACAGCTTGTGCTCCACCATCCGCTCCTTGCCGTCCTTGATCTCGGGGACCATCTCGGTCGGGACCTTGATGTCACAGATCAGATCCTGCAGGCGGCGGTTCTCCACCATGGTCTGTAAGTCCGTTGCCACTTTATTCTCGTAGCCGGAATAGGTATGCACGACATACCAAAGCGCCTCATTGGACTGCTCTTCCATTCTGGTTGACCCTCCGTTTCAAGATGATTCAAGCGCCGATGATAAGGCCCAGGATGCCACCGAAGATGGCGTCCAGTGCGATCATCACGACGGCGGCGATCGCCACAGTCACGAGCACCACGACGGTGTTGGTCTTGATGTCCGCCTTAGACGGCCACACGACCTTTTTCAGCTCGCTCTTCGTGTCGCGGAAGAACTTTGCCGCATTTGCGGCAAAGCCCTTCACGGCGGCCTTCATTCTGGCCACAAAGCCCGGCTTTTTCTCGGTTTTGTCTGCCATGATGTTGTCCGCCTTTCTTACTTGGTTTCGCGATGAACGGTGTGCTTCTTGCAGAAGCGGCAGTACTTCTTCATCTCGAGACGATCGGGGTTGTTCTTCTTGTTCTTCGTGGTGTTGTAGTTGCGCTGCTTGCACTCGGTGCAGGCCAGAGTGATTTTAACGGTCATTGTTGACACCTCCATTATAACGGTTGTTTTGAACCTCCCTCGGCTTGCGGGAGCACCCGTTCGACAGGCGCACTTAATAACCCCGCAAAAGAGGTGTTACCATTGTATCACGTCTTTTTCCATTCGTCAAGCGGGAGATCTGCGTTTTTTCAGGTTTTTTGTATTTTCTTTCTCTTCGCCCGACTGCGCGGCACCGCTTGCATCCCGGGCATAAATATTATATAATAAGTATATCTATGTATATAGACAAAACTTCGGGCCGTCTGCCGCACGCAGCGGTCCTGAAATCAGGAGAGATCGATTATGTTGTCCGATTCTGAACATAAAATGAGTGTGGTCGTCCTGTTCGGCGGAATGTCCAGCGAGCACGAGGTCAGCCGCGTGTCCGCCGGCACCTTCGTGGACCAGCTCGACCGCCAGCGGTACGAGCTGCTGACCATCGGCATCACCAAAGAGGGCCGCTGGCTCTACACCGAGGCCGACTCGGCCCAGATGGCCGACGGCAGCTGGGAAGAGCTGCCGGGCAATATGCCCTGCGTGCTCAGCCCCGACCGTGCCGACCACGGCCTTATCCTCTTCACCCCCGCCGGGCAGGTGGAGAAGGTCCATGTGGACGTGGTCATCCCCGTGCTCCACGGCCTGTGGGGCGAGGACGGCACCGTGCAGGGCCTGCTGGAGCTGGCCGGCATCCCCTACGTAGGCTGCGGCGTTCTGGCCAGCGCGGTCTGCATGGACAAGGCAGTCGCCAACGCCATGTTCGACGCCTCCGGCATCCCCCACACCAAGTGGCTCTCCGCCACCCGCTGGGAGATCGAGTCTGACCCCGACGGCGTCTGCGACGGTGTCATCGCAAAGCTGGGCTGGCCCATCTTCGTCAAGCCCGCCAACGCCGGTTCCAGCGTGGGCATCACCAAGGCCCATGACCGCGATGAGCTGAAGGCCGCCATCCGGCTGGCCCTCGCCAACGACCGCAAGGTGGTGTTCGAGGCCTTCGTGGACGGCCACGAAGTGGAGTGCGCCGTCATCGGCTCCGACCCCGCCGTCTCCACCCGCCCGGGCGAGATTTTGGCCGGTGCCGAGTTCTACACCTACGACGACAAGTACAAGAACGGCGTCAGTCAGGTGGTCATTCCGGCCCGCCTGCCTGAGGAAAAGCTGGATGAGGTGAAGACCTACGCCGCCATGGCCTACACGGCGCTGGGCTGCGAGGGCCTTGCCCGCTGCGACTTCTTTGTGGAGAAGGACACCGGCCGTGTCCTCATCAACGAGATCAACACCTTCCCCGGCTTCACCCCCATCAGTATGTACCCCAAGCTGATGGAGCACGAGGGCATCCCCGTGCCTGCCCTCATCGACCGCCTCATCGCTCTGGCTCTGGAAAGGACGGAAAAGCAGCATGGATAACCGTCCCATCGGCGTATTCGACAGCGGCCTTGGCGGTCTGACCGGTGTGCGGGAGCTGCGCAAGCGCCTTCCCAACGAGAATATCGTCTACTTCGGCGATACCGGCCGCGTCCCCTACGGCAGCCGCAGCCCTGAGACTATTTTGCAGTATGCCCGGCAGGACATCGCGTTCCTGCTCTCGAAGGATGTCAAGTGCATCATGGCCGCCTGCGGCACGGTGTCCAGCATCTACCCCGCCGCCGAGGCCGCAAAGCTCCCCGTCCCCTATCTGGGCGTCGTGGACGCTGCGGCCCGGGAGGCCGCTTTCGTCACCCGGAACCGCCGCATCGGCGTCATCGGCACGGCGGCCACCATCCGCTCCCGCAGCTATGAGACCGTCCTGCGCAAGCTCGTTCCCGGCGTGGAGATCACGGCCCGGCCCTGCCCCCTCTTCGTGCCTCTCGTGGAGGCCGGCTATGTGGACCACAGCGCCCTCGACAAGCAGCAGGTGACCCGTCTGGTCATCGCCCAGTATCTGGCCGAGGTGCGGGAGGCCGGGGTGGACACCCTCATCCTCGGCTGCACCCACTACCCTCTCATCAAAGAGATGATCGGCTGGTACATGGGCAGGAACGTCGCCCTCGTGGACCCGGCCCAGACCGCCGCCCACCATCTGGAGCGGACCCTCAGCGAGCGTGGGCTGAAGGGAAATCACGAAAAGGGTGAGGCCCACTTCTACGTCAGCGACGTGCCGGACAGCTTCGCCCAGACCGCCGACCTCTTCCTCGGGGAGTACAAGGGCGGGCTCATCGACCAGATCGCCATTGATAAATACTGATAAGGACGCAAAACCGTGAGCAAACCACTGGAAAACTACATCATCCGCATCAAGAGCTCCATCGACCAGTTCGACAATGAGGGCGTCATCCGCGAGGAGGACCGCGACCACATCGAGCTGATGACCCGGGGCAGCTTTACCAAAAAGAACGGGAGCTACTACATCTCTTATAAGGAGACGCAGACCATCGGCTTCGAGGGCTGCACCACCACCATCAAGATCGCCGAGGACGGCAGCCGGGTGGCCCTGCTCCGGTTCGGGCGGGCCAACAGCCAGCTCCTCATCGAGCGGGACCGCCGCAATCTCTGCCACTACGAGACGGAGGTGGGCTCCCTCACTCTGGGCGTCACCGGCGACGGCATCGACTGCAAGCTGACCGAGAAGGGCGGCAGCGCGGCGTTCAGCTACCTGCTGGATGCCGACGACGCCCGCATCGTCAGCCGCAACACGCTGGAAATGACGGTACAGCACGTCAACTGACTTCTCATTGTTTTTTGCCTGCGGCTCCTGCGGCAAGCGGGCTTCGCACTCAAACACGAAAGGACACTTGAAATGACCGACTTTGAAAAGACCTACCAGAACTACAACCCCCGGCAGACCGCGCTGGACGAGGCCCGCGCCCTGCTGACCGCCGCCGCCAGGGCTGCGATGGCCGACGGCACCCTGCCCGAGGCCGAGCTGCCCGCCTTCATCGTGGAGATCCCCGCCGACGTCAAGAACGGCGACATCGCCTCCAACATCGCCATGGCCGGCGCGCGCACCTGGCGCAAGGCCCCGAAGATGATCGCCGACGCCCTCATCGCCCACCTGCCCGCACTGGACGGCGGCGTCTTCGCCAAGGTCGAGGTGGCCGGCCCCGGCTTCATCAACCTGTTCCTCGCCCCCTCCTTCTGGGCCGGCGTCGTGCTGGGTGCCTGCTCCAACAAGGAGTATGGCCGCACCGACCACGGCAAGGGTGCCAAGTACAACGTGGAGTTCGTCTCCGCCAACCCCACCGGCCCCATGCACATGGGCAATGCCCGTGGCGGCGCTCTGGGTGACTGTCTGGCCGCTGTCCTCGACTGGTCCGGCTACAACGTGACCCGTGAGTTCTATATCAACGACGCAGGCAACCAGATCCAGAAGTTCGGCAAGAGCCTCGCTGTCCGCTACCTGCAGAAGTACTGCGGCGAGGAGGCTTATCCCCTGCCCGCCGAGTGCTATCAGGGCGGCGACATCAAGGTGCTGGCCGGTGAGTTCGCCGAGCTGAACGGCGACAAATACGTTGCCTCCTGCAAAGGAATGGACGAGGAGGCCCTCTTCGAGAGCGAGGCTTTCGCAGCTCTGAAGGACGCCCTCGTTGCCTACGCCCTGCCCAAGAACATCGCCGCCCTCAAGCGCGACCTGGGCAAGTACCGCATCGACTACGATGTCTGGTTCCATGAGAGCACCCTCCACGAGTCCGGCGCTGTGCTGGCCGTGGTGGACAAGCTGCTGGAGCTGGGTGCCTGCTACAAGGCCGAGGACGGCGCTGTCATGTACCGCAGCGCACAGTACGCTGCCAAGTACGGCACCGTCAACAAGAAGAAGACCGACGACGGCACCGAGGAGGAGGCCAAGGACGAAGTCCTCGTCCGTGCCAACGGCATCCCCACCTACTTTGCCGCCGACATCGCCTACCACTACAACAAGCTGGCCACCCGCGGCTTCGCCAAGGCCATCGACGTCTGGGGCGCTGACCACCACGGCCACGTCGCCCGCATGAAGGGTGCCATGGACGCCATCGGCCTCCACGGCGAGGACCTGGACGTCGTGCTGATGCAGATGGTCAACCTGATGCGTGATGGTCAGCCCGTCCGGATGTCCAAGCGCACCGGCAACGCCATCACCCTGACCGACCTGCTGGAAGAAGTCCCCATCGACAGCGCACGCTTCCTGTTCAATATGCATGACGCCGGCAGCGGCATCGACTTCGACCTGGACCAGGCCGTCAAGACCGACAACGACAACCCGGTCTACTACGTCCAGTACGCTCACGCCCGCATCTGCTCCATCCTCAAGAAGATGGAGAGCGAGGGCGTGGCCTTCGCAGGCGCTGAGAACATCGACGCCACCCTGCTGACCGAGCCTTCCGAGATGGACCTCATCCGGATGCTGGCCGCCTTCCCGCAGGAGATCGTCATGGCCGCCGAGAAGTACGACCCCAGCCGCATCAACCGCTTCGTCATCGACCTGGCCAGCGCCTTCCACCGCTTCTACGGCAGCTGCCGCATCCAGGGCGCAGACCCCGCCGTCCAGCAGGCCCGTCTGGCCCTCTGCATCGGCGTCAAGAACGTCATCTTCAACGTGCTCACCATGTTCAAGATCAACGTCCCTGAGAAGATGTAAGCCGCTTCTCCGTACCTTATAAAGAGCAAAGCGCCCCCGGAACTGATATGTACCCAGTTTTCTGGACACTGGATGAAAAATGAATAATTAAGATTCAGACATGGATGCTTTCCTGAATTTAGAGGGAGGCATCCATTTTGTTTTAGCTTGAATCCTGCGGTTATTGTAATAGTCGATATAATCAGCAATAGCTTTGGAAAAGATCTCAAAGGAAGGATAGTTCTTCTCAAATCCATAGAACATCTCGTTCTTCAATCTGCCAAAGAAGGTTTCCATAATGCAGTTGTCGTAGCAGTTGCCCTTTCGGGACATGGATTGAATGATTCCGTGCTTCTGAAGTTCATTGCGGTAGAATGCGTGCTGGTACTGCCAGCCCTGATCTGAGTGCATAATCAGTCCTTGAACGGACGGAAAGCGTTTGAACGCTTTATTCAGCATATCCTTGACTTGCACCATATTGGGACTGAGGGAAAGATTATACGAGATCACTTCATTCGTGTTCATATCTAAAATAGGAGAAATATAGCACTTTCCCCAAGGCAGATTGAATTGCGATACATCTGTTGTCCACTTCTGCAAAGGCTTCTCCGTACTGAAATCCCGGTTGATGATATTGTCAGCGACTTTGCCCACATCGCCTTTGTAAGAATGATACTTTTCTTTCGGGCGTTTTCCTTTCAGAGAAAGCTGATTCATGATCCTTTGAACACGCTTATGATTTACCTTAAATCCACGATTGAGAAGTTCATGGTGTATTCGTCTGACGCCATATCGTTCTTTATTCTCATTAAAGATATTCGTGATTTCAGACGACAGATTGGCATTTCGCTCTTTGACCGCATCGGTTTTGCTGATTTCGTAATAGTATGTAGACCTGGATAGTCCGGCTGCCTCCAACAGCTGATTCAGAGAGTATCCTTTTCCTCGGAGTTCGTTGACGAGTGCAGCTTTTTCGCCTTGAGTTGCGCTGCGCATCTCTCTTCTCTCAAGGCAATCTCTTTTTTTACGACGGCAATCTCCGCTCTCAGACGCTCATTCTCAGCTCTAAGCCGAATCATTTCTTCTCGTTCTGAAGGGGTCAGTTCTGCTGGTACTATTTTCTTCTTCATGTCAGGCTCCTTGGGTGGCCGTCCTTTTCGCTGCTCGACCAATCCCTGATACCCTTTCATTTTATAGCATCTGACCCATTGGTACAAGAGGCCGTCATCAATTCCAGCAGTAAACGCAACTTCTTTGTTTGATACTCCCACCAATACTCTTGCAACCAATTCGTATTTCTCTTCTGCAGTCCACACTTTGTTTTGACTCTTATGGTGCAGAACCTCTGGACCACAGGCTTCTTCCATCCGAGCCCACTTCCGTATCGTCTTGTGAAAATTTTTCTGCTTTACTCCCACTGGTGTTTCTGGCCATTTCCCTTGTCGATACAATTCCACACATTGCTTTTTGTACTCATAGCTGTATTTCATAAAAATACCCCCAATACTGGGTGTCCAGTATTAGGGGTACATATCATGGTGCGGACATTATTATTTCTCTTTGATTTCTTCGCTTTTAGGATAGCTATTGCGGATGTTATATGGTATTGTGTGTTGCTGACGAAGGAGGTGGCAGAGGAATGAGTGATAAGGAGAAAACCAACGGTTCTCTGGCGATGGCTCCGCGGGTCATTACGATCCCGGCAGCGAATCAGGAAACCGCACGAAAACTCCGCGTGGCAGCGTATACCCGTGTCAGTTCCAACTCTAAGGATCAAGAACACTCCTTTGCCGCGCAGAATGCCTACTACTCCAAACTCATCACAGACAACCCTGATTGGGAGTTGGCAGACATATATGCCGACCAGGGCATCACCGGCACGTCCATAGATAAGCGGGATGACTTCCTACGGATGATGGAGGACTGCCGAAAAGGGCGCATCGACCGCATCCTTGTGAAATCTTCCTCCCGCTTCGCCCGGAATACCAAGGAAAGTCTGGCGGCTGTACGGGAACTGAAGTCTCTCAACATCAGCGTCTACTTTGAGGAGCAAAACATTGATACCGCGCAGGTGTCCGGCGAAGTTCTTATCGCCATGTTCGCGGCACTGGCCCAGCGGGAGAGCGAGGCTATCTCCGAACGGGTGCGGTGGAGCTACAGAGTCCGAATGAGCAAAGGGAGATTTTCCACCTGCAAAGCGCCCTATGGCTATCGGCTCGTTAAAGATCATTTGGAGATTCAAGAGGATGAAGCGTCAATCATCCGACATATCTTCGACCGTTACCTTGCAGGTGTCAGTATGGAGAATATTGCAAAGGAAATCACGGCGCTGGGCTGTCCAACGCGGGACGGCACTCAATATTGGCAGTTGACCTCCATCCAGTACATACTGCAAAACGAAAAATACGCCGGAGATTCTCTGTCTCAAAAGAAATATACCACACGCAGCTTTCCTCGGCAGCAAAAAATCAACCACGGCGAACGAAAACAGTATCTTGTGATAGATTCTCATCCCGCAATCATCAGTAGAGAGATTTTTCAAAAGGTGCAGGAACTTCTGACACAGAGAAGTGCCGCGATTCATCCACGGTCAGATGTCCCCCACGCTTTCGCGCGTAAAGTCGTGTGCGGTCACTGCGGCACACTCTGCAAAAGGAAAAATTGTGGTGGCTCTGTAAATTGGGCGTGTCGCAGACACGACAAGTCTATCACCGCCTGCCCCAATACGCAGGTTCCAGAGGAACAGATGAAAAACGCATTCCTCCATGTATATTACAATCTTAAACATTATGGAACGAACATTCTCACCCAACTCATCTCTGACCTCTACGCCGCCAGAACCGGCAGTCTCCTCTGGAGCGAAAACATCGTGGAGATCAACAAACAAATATCGGATATCGCCAGTCAGGAACGACTTCTGACCCAGCTCAAGCAACAGGGAGTGGTCGATCCTGACATTTTTATATCCCGCAGCAATCAGCTTGCAGAGCGCCGTCGGGAACTGAAACTCCAAAAGGAGCGCATCCTGCGGTCTGAGGAGGATCACACCATCCAGCAAACACAGGATCTGCTGGATGTGCTCGAAAGCGGACCGGACTGGCTGGATGACTTCGATGAGCAGCTATTCAGCGATATGGTCGAGAAAATCGTGGTCGTGGACAATGAAACACTGCGCTTCCGCCTTCTCAATGGACTGGAGGTCACAGAAAAAATAGAAAGGACACGGAGATAATGGGAAAACGAAAGCAGCCCTTCGGCTATAAAATGAAGCTCGGCGAGATCGTGCCGCAGCCGCAGGAGGCGGAAACGGTGCGGAGCATCTACCTGCAATACCTTGCTGGTGCCTCCTTCAAGCAGCTTGCCGAACAGCTTCAGACAGAGGATGTTCCCTACGATGAGGACAAGTCCTGGAACAAAAATATGGTGGCGCGAATTCTGGAGGATGACCGGTATATCGGTGAGAAAGAATTCCCGGCGCTCATCCCAACGGAGCAATTCCACGCCGCCCAGGAACGCAGGAAAGAGATGTGCCCCGAGTATAAGCAGACACCTGCGCAAAAGGAGTTACGCAAGCTGTGCGGCGGCACCGCGCCTGACAGCGTAGCGCGAAAGGTTCTCAAGATACTGAATCAGATGGTCGACGATCCGCAGATCATCAAGATAGAAACATCCGGTGTTCCCACCACAGAAGATATCCGGCGGCTCCAGCAGGAACTGGACACGCTGCTGCAGACACCACCTGTAGATGCGGACACCGCGCGGCAAAAAGCCTTGGAGGTCGCATCCCTAAAGCTGGCGAGTGTCAAAACGGAGGAATATGAATCACACCGGCTCCGCCGCATCTTTGGTTCGCAGGCAAAGCTGTGGGAGCTGGACGCAAACCTCCTGCGGCAGAGCATCCGAAAAATCACCTATGACAGTAAGACAGTCAAAGTCCTGCTGAAAAACAATAAAGTCTTAGAGGAGTGTGATGATACATGACGCAGTCCCGCCCTGAACCGAAGGTCATCGTGATTCCCGCAAAGGAGGAATCGCCGCAGGATCAGGAAAAGAAGAAAAATCTCCGGGTAGCCGCATACTGCCGAGTGTCCACGAAAAAGGACGAGCAGCTCAACAGCTACGAAAACCAGAAAGCATACTATATGGAAAAAATCATGAAAAATCCAGAGTAGACGATGGTGGATATCTTCGCGGATGAGGGCATCACCGGTACCTCCGCCTACAAGCGCAAGGATTTCCTGCGCATGATTCGCCATTGCAGGCAGGGCAAAATCGACATGATCCTTGCCAAATCCGTCTCCCGCTTCGCTCGTAATACCGTGGACACGCTGAACTATACCCGCGAACTGCGCGGCATGGGCATCCCGGTCATCTTTGAGGAGCAGAATATCAACTCCATCTACCCGGAAAGCGAGTTCCTGATCACTATCCACGGTGCCTTCGCACAGTCCGAAAGTGAGGGCATCTCCTCCCGTGTTAAGTGGGGCAAGCATCAGGCGATGCGGACGGGAAAGGCGAATATCCAGTATAAGACCCTGCTGGGCTATGAAAAGAACCCTGACGGTGAGATGGTGGTGAATGCGGAGCAGGCGGAAACGGTCCGAAGAATTTATGAGATGTACTTATCCGGCCAGACGCTGCGCAGCATCAAGGAAGCCTTGGAATCCGGCGGCTTTAAGAATTCGGCAGGAACAACGGAATGGACAACTTCTAATCTGCGGACGATCCTCTCTGACGAAAAATACTGCGGTGACGTCCTGCTCCAGAAAACATTCATTCAGGATTGTATCAGTAAAAAGGTTATCAAAAATACCGGACAGCTTCCCATGTATCTGATTCAGAACCACCATGAAGCCATTATCCCACGGGACCGATTCGATGCCGTGCAGGTGGAATTGGCACGGCGCAAAACATTGACAAGCAGCACGAAAAAGAGCGCTCCCACCGGCATGAGCCGCTACAGCGGCAAATACGCGCTCAGCGGTCTGCTGTTCTGCGGTGAGTGTGGCACGGCATACCGCAGAGTGGTGTGGACACAGCACGGTGAGAAACGTGCTGTATGGCGCTGCAGCAGCCGCTTGGATTATGGAAAGAAATACTGCAAAGAATCTCCGACGCTGGACGAATCGCCGCTTCAGCAGGCGGTGCTGGCAGCCATCAATGCATCCATTTCAGGGTGCAAGGTTCTGGCAGATCAGCTTGTAGATGCGATGGAGCAGGAATTGGCTCCGGTTCCCGGTGAGAGCATGAGCCTTGGAGATATCGACCGAGCGGTCACAGAGTTGGGCAAACAATTCGATACGCTTCTGGCAGAAGCGGCAAATGGTGACGCGGACGAATACGCCGAGCGCTTTCGTACCATCTCCACCACGATGGAGGAACTGAAGCGCCGCAAGGCGGCAATCCTCGGTATCCGGCAGGAACAGGAACAGATCAGCCGTCGTATCCATGCGGCAGCCTCGGCAATGACCGCGGCGACTGTGGGAATCACAGAGTGGGATGATGGCGTGGTCTATCAGCTACTGGAAAAGGTCACCGTCCTGACGGGTAACCGCATCAAGGTCACTTTCCGCAACGGCGTAGAAATCGAACAGACCGTAGACCAACCTAAGAGGAGGAGATTCATATGATTTATGTGACTGGCGATTGCCACGGAAACTTCCGGCGTTTCCAATCGGAATACTTCCCGGAGCAAGCTAACATGACAAAGGATGACACGGTCATCATCACAGGAGACTTCGGCGTGTGGTTTGGCGACAGCCGCGACGATGAAACGCTGGACTGGCTGGAACGCTTGCCCTTCACGCTGGCCTTCGTCTGCGGCAACCATGAAAACTATGACGCGCTGGAACGATATCCCGTGGACGATTGGCACTGCGGCAAGGTACACCGTATTCGTCCCCATGTTCTGCACCTGATGCGCGGTCAAATCTTCGAGCTGGAGAGTTACCGCTTCTTCACCATGGGCGGCGCAAAAAGCCACGATATTGAGGATGGGATTCTGGAGCCGGACGCCCCGGATTTTGAGCGAAGGCTCACGATGCTCCGGCGCAAACCAAGAGCGAGATACCGCATCAACCACATCTCATGGTGGGCGCAGGAGCTTCCCACCGATGAAGAATACGCCGAGGCGCGGCGAAGCCTTGACGCGGTCGGCTGGGCGGTGGACTACATCATCACCCACTGCGCGCCCACCAGTATCGCCCTCATGGGGGCCCGCCACAATGAGGCGGATCGGCTCACGGACTTCCTGCAAGAGGTATGGGAAAGAGCAAAATACCACTACTGGCTGTTCGGCCATTATCACGACAACAAAGCCATTGACGAAAATCACATCCTGCTCTGGGAGCAGATCGTGCGGGTCATCTGAAGCAGGTCAAAGCAGAGAAAAACACGGCGGTCACCGTGCTTTTCTCTGCTTTGAGCATTGATCAGGCGCGCCGCGCCGGAAAGGAGAAAGCCAATGAACATCCGCAAGCCAACAGATTACACCGCCATGTTCACCACACTGGACACGCTTATGGCGGCGCAGCTCCCGCAGATGGAGCTGTACTGTGAGATCGGTCGAGTGGTCAGCGGCAGAGCTGAAAAAGGCGCGGCCGTCGCGGCGTCGGAATACCTGCAAGCGGCCTATTCCGCAGCCGAGGGCTTTTCTCCCCGCAATCTGCGCCGGATGCGGGACTTCTACCGGATGTACGGTAACATGCCGGAATTGCTGGTGGAGGCAATGCGTCTGAACTGGACGCAGAATGTGGCGATTTTAGAGGGATGCGGCAGCAGCGAAGAACGGGCGTGGTACATCCGAGCTGTGCTGCATTTCGGATGGAAAAAAGCGAAACTGCTGGCCGCCATAGAATCTCAGGCGTGGCTGTATTCTTCTCTCGACGAGCAAGCGATTTCCTGCTATACTGAGGAAAAAGAAGCAATGCAGGAGAGCGAGAGCGATGAAGAAGATACTCTTTGTGTGTCATGGAAATATCTGCCGCAGCCCCATGGCCGAGTTTGTGATGAAGGACTTGGTGAAGAAGGCGGGGCTGGCGTCAGAGTTCCATATCGAATCGGCGGCCACCAGCCGGGAGGAGATTGGCAACCCGGTCTATCCCCCGGCGCGGCAGCTTACCAATCAGGATTACGACAAGTACGACCTGCTGATCGGCATGGACAGCGCAAACCTGCGGAATATGCACCGCATCTGCGGCGGTGACTTCGCCGGCAAGCTGCGCCTCCTGATGGACTACACCGACCACCCCCGCGATGTAGCCGACCCGTGGTACACCGGCGATTTCGAGGCAACCTGGCAGGATGTGTTGGCGGGGTGTCAGGGACTGCTGCATAAACTGATGGAGGGAAACGAAAAATGCTGATGAATTCCAACGAATATCTGAATATCGTCGAATCGATTAAGCAGGAGATCCACACGGCGCAATACCGTGCGACGGTCAGCGTCAATCGAAAGCTGCTGGTTCTCTATCACTCCATCGGCGAGGTCATCAACGAGCACAAGACATGGGGCAACAAATTTGTTGAAAATCTTGCCGCTGACATTAAAATGTCTTTTCCAGACACCACCGGCTACTCGGTGAGAAACCTGAAATACATGGCGAAGTTCGCACTGCGTTTTCCCGAAAAGGAATTTGTGCAAGCGGCGCTTGCACAAATTCCTTGGTATCACCATATTGCCCTGATGGACAAGGTGAAGAATGCAGATGAGCATATTTGGTATGCCGAACAAGTTGCTAAAAACGGCTGGTCCCGCAACGTGCTGGTCCACCAGATCGAAAGCGGGCTGTATCAGCGGCAGGTGCTGGCGGAGAAGGTATCTAATTTTGAAAGCCGTCTACCGTCTCCGCAGAGTGAACTCGCGGCCCAGACGATGAAAGACCCGTATATCTTTGATTTTATCCCGTTCAAAGAGGATATGGTAGAGCGTGACATTGAGCAGGCTCTGGTCAAGGATGTGACAAAGCTCCTGCTGGAGCTGGGAACCGGCTTTGCGTTCCTCGGCAACCAGTACCACCTCAACGTAGGCGGCGATGACTTCTACATCGACCTGCTGTTCTATAACCTCAACCTCCGCTGCTATGTGGTGATCGAGTTGAAGACCGGCGAGTTCAAGCCGGAATACGCAGGGCAGCTTAACTTCTACCTTTCTGCCGTGGATGGTATCCTGAAAAAAGAGCAGGACAATTCGTCGATTGGCCTGCTGCTCTGCAAGAGCAAGAACGACCTCGTGGCCGAGTATTCGCTCAAGGATATGAGCAAGCCCATCGGCGTCAGCGCCTATCAGATCACCAGCAACCTGCCGGAAGAACTGGAACGCCAACTGCCGTCCGTGGAGGATATCCAGAAGCGGATCAAGAACGCAAAAGAGTGATGGCGTCATGAGTCAGAATATAACTCGAAGAAATCACTACATTCCGCAATTCTATTTGAAAAACTGGAGCCTTGATGGGAAGACAATTCAAACTTATAGTATTCTTGTATCCAACGCAAATGTTCCATACTGGACACAGCAATCAATCAAAAACACCGCGGTATGGAATGACTTTTATACAAGAGTTGTCGGCAATGAAGAACTTGATGATTTTGAACATTGGTTTGATCAAGAATTTGAACGACCAGCAAAACCAATATTCGATAAGCTGATTAACGATGAGAAGCTATCAAAAGAGGAAATAAAAATACTCTCACACTTTGTTTTTGCCCAATGTTTTCGCACGCCGGCTGCATACTTGCGATTAACTAAGCAAAACCTAAGAATATTTCCTGACGCGATGAACGAAGTTTGCGGAAAGCTAAACAAGGTACCTGAGCATGAATTACAAAGGAGCGTATCCCATCAGTCTGCCAACAGCAAAAGTGTAGAAGATGTCCTATTTCCACTCAAGACATCACTTGATCGAGAGAAAAGCATAGTCGAAATGAAAACGATTGTTGGCAAAGGATTTTACTTACATGATTTAAATCATTTGCTTACATCAACTGTAAAAGTGTCCGAACGGCTCAATTGGCAAGTGGTTCATGCCGCTGATGGTGTTTCGTTCCCAACATCAGATGATCCTGTTATTTGTTTGAATTACAATAGCGAAAGGGACTATGATTTTGGTGGAGGCTGGGGAAAGAAACATAGTAATATATTAATGCCCATTTCTCCAAAACTACTTCTATTTTACGAAGTCGGTGTAAAATGGAAAATGTCTGGTTTGGACTATTCTCTGGCATACAGTAAATTGTTTCGTGAAATGATTATACGACATGCACACAGATATGTATATGCGGATCGTCCACAGAAAGGCATGCTTGCGCTCAATGCACGTGTTGTGAATCGAGATATATATGAGTATGAGCAACAAAGTATTGCCGGATGGCACATAGAAAATGTGGAAGCAGAGCGGAGACTATTAGATTGTTAATTCCGGTATTTCTATCTTGCTTGCAGATTAAAAAAAGCGAAGGGAAAAAGCAAAAATATCCGAATTGAAGCCACTTGCCACACGTGAGCCAGACGGACCCTCTGTGCTCTTCCCTTTTCATCTTATAGCATCCTTATCCCATGAAATCAAGCAGCACGTCGATGTCCTGACTGATGGCGCGGAGATAGTCAGCTCCGCCGCGCCGGCCTCTATAGTTCCGGGCGCGGCTGCTCATCTCCGTCAGGAGCTCTTCCTTCCGCACCAGAACGGGGTCTCCGATCCACTCGTCTTTCTCTATGAAGGCTTCCAGCTGCTCATATTCTTTTATGATACGGACGTTGGACAGGTTCTCCGGGAGGGTACGGGCATCGAACCAGTCCGGCTGCGCGTGAAAGTCCAAAGGCGGCAGCGGGTCCAGCGGCTCATCGGCGTCCCACACATAGGGATGTCGGTCATCTTCTTCCGGCGTCTTCTTGAAGCGTCCTACCCGGTTCTCGGCCTTGCCGACCGTCTCATAATGGTTGAACAGTGCCTCAGCGTCATAGCCATAGAGCTCGTAGGCGTCCGAATAGCGGTCTGCATAATCCTTGTACTGGAACGTCTCGACGCTCTCCGTCCCCGGGGTAAGGTCAAGCCAGATGCTCACCGCCTCCGCATGGGTGGGCAGAGCTGCCATGACCGTCAGGGCCAGAACCCCCGATGTGACCGCCGCAATAAATTTTCTTCGCATGATAAAACCTCCTTTTTATGAGCGGTTCATCCCAGAATCGAGAATCTCCGCACTTCTACCTTGTTATTCTCCACGCCGGAGCAGTCCTGAAAGACTTTATGCCGTATCCGGCCCCGGATGGTGTTGTCGCTGACTTCCTTCGTGCTGGCGATGCCGCAGCCGAGGGAGACGTCCAGCGTATTCCCTTTCAAGGCGCTGAGCTGATAGCAGATGCGCTGCCCGTTGTCGCCGCTCAGGGTGATGCGGCTGTTCTGGATGACCGTGCTGCCGTCGGCACGGTCATTGCCCCGGGCCAGCATGGGGTTCGCGCCCTTTTTCATATCGTGCTCTGCCATGCTGTCCGGCTGTTTCATGGTGATGTCGCAGTTGTCCACGACGGCGCGGGTCTTATCGCCTACCATACGGAAAATGGTCTCGCAATGCTCCGCACGGACGGTGCAATCCTCCATCCGGACGTCTGTGGTGCCGCTCTGCCCCAGCGTGATGAACCACGCCGGGCAATGATCGGCGTCCAGCGCCTCCTGCGTCTGTGTCTCATAGAAGCTGCAGCCCGAGAGGACGACATCCCGCACCGCGCCGCCCCATCCCCAGACCGCCAGCAGCTCGTCGGCACCGGACTTGTAAAATTCACAGTTCTGGAAGCGGATATTCCGGCTCTCCACCCTGTCCGTCCAGTTGCGCACCCAGATGCCGCCGGACGCGCCGGAGGTCATCTGGCGGAACACACAGCCCTCAAAACGGATATTCTCGTTGCCTCCATACAGGTCGGCGGCGCAGCGCCCCCACTCGTTGGGCTCACAGTCGAAGGTGCAGCCCACAAATTCCACATTGCGGGCGAGCATCACCCGGAGCATATAGTTAGCCTGACAGCTGTCCGCTGCCCGGAAGGTCACATTTTCCAGCCGGACGTCGTGGGCGCGGTCATCATCAGAGTCTTTCATAAGCTCCACCGCCACACGGTCCTCTTTCAGGTCATGGTACTGAATATCGCTGAGCAGGACAGCGCCGTTTCCCCGGATGGTCAGCCCGCTGGGCAGCCCAAGGCAGGAGGAGAAGCGGTAGACCGCCCCCGCCGTCAGCTCGAGAGGACGACCGGACGCGCTGGCCTGCTGCATCGCGGCCTGCAGAGCCTGCAGGTCATCCGCGATCCCGTCGCCCTTCGCCCCGAACTGTTCCGGCGTAACGCCGGTACTCACCGGGCGAGCCGTACTGCTCTGGGCAGCAGGCGCTGTGACCGCCTGAGCCGGGGCCGCAGCCGCCGTTTCGCTCTTCTGCCCACAGCCGCACAAAAGCAGCGCCGCCGTGAGGACGAGGGCCAAAGCTTTTATTTTCACGTTCGAATGTTCTCCTTCTCTGCCGGGGCTTCTTATGCTTATCATACCATAAACCGCAGTCGATGTACAGCCAAAAGAGCCGCTGCCCGCGAAATGCGGCAGCGGCTCTTTTCAGCTTTTCAGTTCAGCCGGGTGTCAGCTCAGGACTGGCAGGCGGTGATGAGGCTCATCTTGTAGACCTCGTCGGCGTTGCAGCCACGGGACAGGTCGTTGATGGGAGCATTCAGGCCCTGCAGGATGGGGCCGTAGGCAGCGTAGCCGCCCAGACGCTGTGCGATCTTGTAGCCGATGTTGCCGGCCTCGATGCAGGGGAAGATGAAGGTGTTGGCCTGACCGGCGACCTTGCTGCCCTTGCACTTGACCTGTGCGACCTCGGGAGCAACGGCTGCGTCGAACTGCAGCTCGCCGTCAATAGCCAGCTCGGGGGCCATCTCCTGAGCCTTGATGACAGCGTCGTGGCTCAGAGCGACGGTGCCGCCCTTGCCGGAGCCCTTGGTGGAGAAGCTCAGGACAGCGACCTTCGGGTCGATGCCGAACAGCTTAGCGGTCTTAGCGGTCTCGACAGCCACCTCAGCCAGCTTGGCAGAAGCAGCCACCTTGACCTCGCCGGTAGCCTTATCGACGGTATCGGTGTAGTCGATGTTGACGGCGCAGTCGCCCATCGCGATGCGCTTCAGGCCCTCTTCGCCGCAGTCACGGTCCAGAATGAAGCAGGAGCTCACCAGATGAGCGCCCTTCTTGGTCTTGACCAGCTGCAGAGCGGGACGGATGGTGTCGGCGGTGGAGTAGGTAGCGCCGCCCAGCAGGCAGTCAGCCTTGCCCATCTTGACCAGCATGGTGCCGAAGTAGTTGGACTTCTTCAGCAGAGCAGTGCACTCCTCTGCGGTCTGCTTGCCCTTGCGCAGCTCGACCATGGTGTTGACCATCTCATCGAAGCCGGCGTAGTTCTCGGGGTCGATGATCTCAGCAGCGGAAATATCAAAATTGCCAGCAGCGGCAGCGGCCTTGCACTCTGCCTCGTTGCCGACCATAACGACTTTCAACACACCCTCTGCCAGCAGCTTGCTTGCGGCCTCCAGGATACGGGGGTCATTGCCCTCGGTAAAAACGATCGTCTTGGGGTTTGCCTTCAGCTGGGCTACCAGGGGTGCAAACATATCAGCCATTGTTGATTACCTCCGAAATTACTTTGCAATTATTCCCGGGCATCACAGATATGCCCTTCTTTTTTATTCTAGCACAGAGTCAGAAAACTTCAAGACAAATCTTGAATTTTGTGGTATATTTTAAGGAAGAAATCGTGCGATGATTTGTTAAGAAAATGTCATTTAGTTTGTGAGAGGATACCGAGCTTATGGATTGGGAAACACTGAAAAACGACTGTCTCGCCTGTCAGCGCTGTCCGCTGCACACCACCCGGCACAACGTGGTGTTCGGGCAGGGCGTGGAGAATGCCGAGGTGCTCTTCGTGGGCGAAGGCCCCGGCCAGAGCGAGGATGAGCAGGGCCTGCCCTTCGTGGGACGCAGCGGCCAGCTGCTGGACAAATACCTCTTCGCCATCGACCTCGACCGTGCCTCCAACTGCTATATCGCCAACATCGTCAAGTGCCGCCCGCCCCAGAACCGCGACCCCCTGCCCGCCGAGAGCGAAGCCTGTATGCCCTGGCTGCGGGAGCAGTTCCGTCTGCTGCGGCCTAAGATCGTCGTCTGCCTGGGCCGCATCGCCGCCCAGCGGATGATACGCGCCGACTTTTCGGTGACGAAGGAGCACGGCACCTTTATTGAGAAGAACGGCATCCTCTTCATGGGGACGTTCCACCCCGCCGCCCTGCTCCGTCAGCCCCAGAATAAGCCGGAGGCTTTCGGCGACTTTGTGGCCCTGCGGGATAAAATATACGAGGTGTGCGAGCATACCTACTGATGGGGGCTAAGCCTCTCCCCTTGGGAGAGGTGTCACCGCAGGTGACGGAGAGGGCAAGCCCGGCGAGACAGGGCCTCTGCGCAGCGATAGGCAGTTTCTTTGTCAGAGCCATATTATCGCTCTGCACCTGCTTCTTTGTCAGCATCCTTGCCCTCTCAGGCGCTTCGCGCCAAGGCCGGGTTGCGGCTCCCTGCGTCTGCTACGCTGTCGCTTGCATCCTGCTGGCCGCTGCCCCAACAGCGACTCCCTGCTTCCGCCGCTGGCGGCGGTCGTCGCCGTTGCCCCCAAAGGGGGAGCCTTTGCCATCACACCCCTCACTTTTTCCTTCACTTTTGCATACCCTAAAACAAAAGTGAGGTGTTTGAGTATGAATGCTGTACGCAGCGATTCTGTTGATTTCTTTCTGGGCACCACCACCCCCGCCGGGTTCAAGGGCTATTTTGAGCCGCTTCGGCGGGAGCCGGGGATGCAGATGTATCTCATCAAAAGCGGGCCGGGCTGCGGCAAATCGACACTGATGAAGCGGCTGGCCATCAAGGCCGAGCAGAGGGGCGAGCCTATCCAGCGCATCCACTGCGCCAGCGACCCCGACAGTCTGGACGGCGTCATCTTTCTCGACAAGCGCGCCGCCATCGTGGACGCCACCGCACCCCATGTCATGGAGCCGGATGCCCCGGGCGCAGAGGAGCAGGTGGTGAGCCTGTACCACACCCTGGACGCCGACGCCCTCCACGCCCACGCCGACGAGGTGAAGCGGCTCTTCGCCCAGAACACTGCCCTGCGCAGCCGGGCCGCGCGGTATATCGCATCTGCCGGGAGCCTACTGCTGGACAGCCGCCGGGCTGAGGCGTGCAGTGCCAACTTCGAGAAGGTCCGCCGCTACGTCAAGCGGCTCTGCGCCCGGACTCTCCCCCGCCTGCCCGAGGGGGCCTCGGCCAGCGAAGAGCTGCGGCTGCTGTCGGCCATCACGCCGAAAGGGCCGGTCTTCTACCGCGGCACCGTACAGGCGCTGGCCGACCGGTATGTGGTCTTCCATGACGACTACGGCGCCGTCTCCCGCCTGCTTCTCGAGCTCATCCGGGCCGAGGCGCTGGCCCGGGGCTACCACATCATCACCTGCCCCTGCGCCATGCACCCCGACGACAAGATAGACCATCTCTTCATCCCGGCCCTCCGGCTGGCTTTCCTCACCGACAACCGGTGGCACCCGGTGCAGCTGCCCGGCGTGCAGGCCGTCCGGTGTACCCGTTTCGTGGACCGGGAAAATCTGGCGGGCTACCGCGCCCGTCTCCGCTTCAACGAGCGGGCGGCAGCAGAGCTTTTGGAACAGGCCGCCGACCTGATGGCACAGGCCAAAGCCTGCCACGACGAGCTGGAGACTTACTACCGCGCCGCCGTGGACTTCGGCAAGGTGGACGAAGCTGCCGCCCAGTGCGCCGGGATGCTGGGGCTGGCGTAGTTTTTGGGAAAGTTTGTCGTGTGCGAATGCCTCTCCCTTTGGGAGAGGTGGCATCGCTTGCGATGACGGAGAGGGCAAGCACGCTGCCAAAAATACAGCTGTTGTGATAATATCTCTCTGACAAAGAAAGTGCCTATCGCTGTGCGGCGGCTCCATCGTGCCGGGCTTGCCCTCTCAGGCGCTCCCGCGCCAGCTCCCCCAAAGGGGGAGCCTTATACAAGATGATGCCATAAAAAAGGAAGTGACCCGCTATGCCTGCTTTTCGCCTGCCTGTCCGCCAGCTGGTGGAATTTTTGCTCCGCACCGGCAGCATCGACAGCCGCTTTACCGGCTTCGACCGCGCCAACGAGGGCGCACGCATCCACCGCAAGCTCCAAAAGGCCGCAGGCGAAGGCTACGCCGCCGAAGTCTTCCTCTCCGGCGAGCGGGAGGCGGCAGGCATCCTCTTCACCATCGAAGGCCGGGCCGACGGCATCTTCACCGACGAGGCGGGCGTGACGGTCATCGACGAGATAAAGACCACAGCCGTCCCCGCCGACGACATCGCCGAGGACATGAACCCCTGCCACTGGGCGCAGGGAATGGTCTACGGGGCGCTGTATGGCCGTCAGCAGGGGCTGGAAAAGCTGGACGTCCGGCTCACCTACTACCAGATCGACACCGACGACATCCTCCGCTTCGTGCGGCATTTCACCCTTGAAGAGCTGGAAGCGTTTTTGCAGGATCTGCTCGAGCAGTACGCCCCCTGGGCGCAGCGTCAGCTGGCGTGGAAGGAGCAGCGGAGCGTGAGCCTTTCGGCGCTGGATTTCCCCTTTCCGGCCTACCGGCCCGGGCAGAGGGCGCTGGCAGGCGAAGTCTACCGCGCCTGCACTGCCGCGCCGTCTAAAAGCGGCGTCCGGCTCTTCTGTCAGGCCCCCACCGGCATCGGCAAGACCATGAGCGTCCTCTTCCCTGCTCTGCGGGCCATCGGCACCGGCTGCGGCGAGAAGCTGTTCTACCTGACGGCCCGCAACACGACTCAGTCCGCCGCCGAGGATGCCATTGCGCGGCTGCGGGCATCTGATCCCAAGCTGGCTCTGCGCAGCGTGACCCTGACAGCCAAGGAGAAGGTCTGCCTCCACCCGGATGCCGAGGGCCATCCCGCCTGCCTGCCGGAGCTCTGCCCCTACGCAAACGGCTACTACGACCGGGTGAACACGGCCCTGAAAGCCCTTCTGGACGACGGCACCGGCCGCTTCGACCGGGCCGCGCTGGCCGACGCCGCAAAGCAGTTCACGGTCTGCCCCTTCGAGCTGGGGCTGGATCTGAGCGAGTGGTGCGACGTCATCATCGGCGACTATAACTACCTCTTCGACCCCGTGGTGCATCTGCGGCGGTTCTTCGACAGCGCGGGCGACTGGCTCTTCCTCGTGGATGAGGCCCACAATCTGCCCGAGCGGGCGCGGGCCATGTACTCGGCACGCTTCTGCAAGAGCAGCCTCACCGAGGCAAAACGCGCACTCGGGCGGGGCAAAAGCACCCTTAAGACCGCTCTGAGCAAGGCCGACAAAGCCTTTTTAGAGGGACGGAAAGCGGTCTCGGCCCTCGCGCCCCGCCGGGGCAGCACTGCCGTCGAAGAGGACGACAGCGGCCAGACCTCCCTGCTGGGATCTGCGGAGACGCCCGCCATCGAGCTGCCCGCCGCCGACTACGCTCAGGACGGCACGGTGTTCTGCAAGGAGCTTCCCTCAGCCCTGCTGACCCCGCTGCGGGCGCTGACGGCTCCCTTGCAGGACTGGCTGGAAGACGATCCCGACGCCGAAGCCCACGCGGCCCTGCTGGCTCTCTACTTTGAGGTGCAGGACATCCTGCGGGCGTCGGAGCGGTACGACGCGCATTTTGCCGCCCAGCTCACCGCCCGGGGCAGTGACCTTGAATTGCAGCTGCTCTGCCTCGACCCGTCCCCCTTCGTGGACGCAAGCCTTTCGGCAGGGCGGGCGGCGGCGCTGTTCAGCGCGACGCTGACGCCGCCGGGCTACTACCGCACCGTCCTCGGCTGTCCCGAGGCCCGGGCCGTGGCGCTGGAAAGCCCCTTCCCGGCAGAAAACCTCGGGCTCTACTGTCTGCCCTCCATCTCCACCCGCTACCGCCAGCGGGACGCCAGCATCCGGCCCATCTCGGACGCCCTCGCGGCGCTGGCGTCCAGCCGGGTGGGCAACTATCTGGCCTTCTTCCCCAGCTATGCCTATCTGCGGCAGGTGTGGGAGGACTTCACCGCCCGCTACCCGGACATCGGCACACTGGTACAGGAGAGCGGTCTGGACGATGCCGGGCGGGCGGCGTTCCTCGAGCGGTTTTCGCCCTGCCCGGAGAAGACGCTTCTCGGCTTCGGGGTCATGGGCGGCATCTTCGGCGAGGGCGTGGACCTGGCGGGCGACCGGCTCATCGGCTGCGCCATCGTGGGCGTGGGCCTGCCGCAGGTGAGCCCCCGTCAGGAGATGCTGCGCCGCTACTACGACGCCCAGAACGGGGCGGGCTTCGACTACGCCTACCGCTGGCCCGGGATGAACAAAGTCCTGCAGGCCGCCGGGCGGGTCATCCGGACGCAGGAAGATAAGGGCGTGGTGCTGCTCCTCGACGACCGCTTTGCCCAGAGCGAGTACGCCCGGCTCTTCCCGAAGCATTGGAGGCATCTGGAGTATCTGAGGGATACGGAAGAGTTGAAGAAAAAATTAGCGGAATTTTGGGGGGACGCACTGAAGCCTCTCCCTTTGGGAGAGGTGTCACCGAAGGTGACGGAGAGGGCAAGCCATTTACGATAAAGCCGCTACACAGCGATAAGCAGACCTTTTGTCAGAGCGATACTATCGTCGCGCTCCCGATTCTCTGTCAGCATCCTTGCCCTCTCAGGCGCTCCGCGCCAGCTCTCCCAAAGGGAGAGCCCTTGGCATATCGGTCAAGTTTCCCCTGGACGAGCAAAGTTTATCTGTTTCGTGGACTGTAGTGCCCTGCTGTCCGGGCCAGCGGCAGCTTGACAAAGTGCATTGTCCGGAAGCGGCTGCCCTCTGCAGCAAGGCCCGCCCTTTTGCGCCATATTGCGCCTCAGGCGTCCAGTAGGAAGTGGCCCGACTTGCCAAAGCCTCTCCCTCTGGGAGCAACGGCGACGACCGCCGCCAGCGGCGGAAACAGGGAGGAGCTGTTGGG
>OGJQ01000075.1_pt1 | contig 84969 bp, 60 predicted proteins | sample 1572261 | NCBI WGS metagenome assembly OGJQ01 (sample SAMEA2582138, study PRJEB24529) | metagenome | biome: Human gut stool | place: China | collected 2011
GAGTACGAAATCATGTATGGCAACAGTTCGGACACGCCGGAGGCAAACAAACTGAAGTTTGTATTGTTGTAGGCCGTTAGGGATACTGTGTCCATGTTTACGGACATCGGATAAATAATCTTAAATAAGAACGCGATAAGAGAGAAAGTATGCCGGATGTTGGGGATAAACCGCGTTTGGACATACTTTCTTTTGGATTATATGCGCTCATGGAATCGTGCATCGTTTCAGTTCTTCAAGACTGTCGTTTTTAGAAAGGATGGCAGACAAATGCTTTTATGTTTGTGAATCCTGTGGATTTGATTGCCGATGGCTTGTTTTTTTCATATTTTGAACTGTTTTTATAAAAAAGGAAGCCGTTTAAATCATTACTTTTGTTCACCTAACCTTTTTAAACAGATATGTATGACAAGCAGATTCTTGAAGAAAATTCTGTGCTTGTTGTTGTTTTGTGGTATGTGTACCATGAAACAACAAGTTGTAGCGGCATCGAAAGCCGAACCGGTGGATTATGTGAATCCCTATATGGGAAACATAAGCCATTTGTTGGTACCGACTTATCCCATTGTACATTTGCCTAACAGTATGTTGAGGGTTTACCCCCAAAGAGGAGACTACACATCCGGAAAGTTACATGGTTTGCCTGTGTTGCAAATCAGCCATCGGGGAAGCTTTGTTTTTAATTTGTCTCCCTTTCAAGGCGACGAGGCGAATTTGAAACGTGTGATGGATTATGATTATGACAATGAAGTGGTGAAGCCTTATTATTATAAGGTGGATTTATGCGACCAGCAGTTGCACGTGGATTTTGCCCCTTCCCGCCAGTCGGCCATTTATCATTTTGATTATCGGCGGCAGAATACGGTTCCTTATTTGGTGCTGAACGGTGGAAATGGAGAACTGAAAGTCGACGGGAACACGGTCTACGGTTATCAGAATATATGGAATAACCTGAAAGTGTACATTTATATGGAGACGGACGTGACGCCGGAGCAAAGCGGTGTGTTCCGTGACGGAAAATGGAACAGGGAAAAACGGAAGGCGGAAGGAGATGACATTTGTGTGGCATTGTCCTGGAGTCCTGCCTTGTCTTCTTTGAACGTCCGTTATGGCGTGTCGTATATCAGTGTGGAGCAAGCCAAGAAGAACCTGAAGAGGGAAATACCGGGATTTGAGTTGGAGACGGTGGCCGAAGAAGGCCGTCGTATATGGAATGGAGAGTTGGGAAAGATTCGGATTTCTGGAGGTACGGAGAACGACCGTCATGTGTTTTATACGTCTTTGTACCGTTGTTTGGAGCGTCCGGTCTGCGTAAGCGAGGACGGACGTTATTTCAGCGTCTATGACAACAAGGTGCATGATGATGGCGGGCACGCATATTATACGGACGACTGGGTTTGGGACAGTTACCGTGCGGCACATCCTCTGCGCATTTTGCTCGACGCCCCTAAGCATACGGATATGATTCGTTCTTTTTTGCGAATGGCGGAGATGGACGGACGTCACTGCCTTCCGAATTTCCCGGAGATTACGGGAGATTCGCGCCGGATGAATTGTAATCATGGTGTGTCGGTCGTGGCCGATGCATGGTGTAAGGGTGTCCGGGATTTCGATTTGCGGGAAGCGTACGCGTGTGCTAAAAACAGCGTGGAGAAGAAAACGTTGGCACCGTGGTCTTCCGCTGCTCCCGGGTGGTTGGACAGCTTCTACATGGAGAAAGGATATATTCCGGCTCTCTATCCCGGCGAGAAAGAAACCGTGCCGGAAGTAAACTCTTGGGAAAAGCGGCAGGCGGTGGCTGTTACCTTGGGTACTTCTTACGACCAATGGTGTCTGTCTCGCATGGCTGCCGCACTCGGCCTGGAGCACGAGGCGGAACATTATCTGGACTGTTCTTATAACTATCGTAGCCTGTTCAATCCGCAAACTTCTTTTTTCCATCCTAAAGATAAAGAAGGCAAGTTTATAGAACCGTTCGACTACCGTTTCTCCGGAGGAATGGGGGCGCGGGATTACTATGGCGAGAATAACGCTTGGGTATATCGTTGGGACGTGCAGCACAATGCAGGCGATTTGGTGGAGCTGATGGGAGGAAAAGAGGCGTTCGTCCGGAATCTCGATGCCACCTTCAATGAGTGGTTAGGACGGCCGAAGTATGAGTTTTATGCCCAGCTTCCCGACCATACGGGCAACGTGGGGCAGTATTCCATGGGTAACGAGCCTTCTTTGCATATACCTTATTTATATAATTATGCCGGTGCTCCGTGGAAGACGCAGCATCGCATACGTTCGTTGGTACATCAGTGGTTCCGCAACGACCTGATGGGGATGCCCGGCGATGAGGACGGCGGAGGTCTTTCAGCGTTTGTGGTATTTTCCATGATGGGATTCTATCCGGTAACACCCGGATTGCCGGTTTATCATATCGGAAGTCCTTTCTTCTCTTCCATAGAACTGAAAATGAGCAATGGGAAGACATTGGAAATCATAGCCCGAAACTGTTCGGAAGAGAACAAATACATTCAGTCGGCCAAGTTGAATGGGAAGGTTTGGACAAAACCTTGGTTTAGCCATGAAGACATCGTCAATGGAGGTAAACTTGAGTTTGTCATGGGAAACCGATGCAACAAGGAATGGGGTAGTGGGGCGGAAGACGTACCTCCTTCTTTGGATATGAAAAACAAGGAGTAAATGTTAACTGACATAGTGAAATGAAAAAGAATTATCGATTGGGGATTTGTCTGTGGGCAAGTTACGGGCTTTTGGCTTGCACACAAGAGGTAAAGGTGTATACCACGTCTGAAACGGAATTTTGGAAACAAGCGGTGGTGGAAGTACAATCGGCGGATGGGACAGTGCCGGACATTGTGGTTTCCGATGAACAGGAACAATCGTTCGATGGATTCGGTGGGTCTTTCGGGGAGATTGGATGGGATGCCCTTGCATTGTTGCCAAGAGAAAGACGGGAGGAGGTCATGCAGGCTTTGTTTGCTCCGGAAGGGATACATTTTGCATACGGGCGCATCCCTATGGGGGCTAACGACTTTGCCCGTGATTATTATACATGCAATGATACGGCCGGAGACTTTGAAATGCGGCATTTCACCATAGAGCGTGACAAGCAGGCGATGATTCCATACGTGAAGGCCGCGTTAAAACAGAACCCGGAACTTAAACTGTGGACTTCGCCTTGGACACCGCCGGTGTGGATGAAAGCCACCCGGCATTATGCTACGGCACCGGGAGACCATAATGATTTCACGAAAGAGAACGAGGTGGAAGGCGACCATCTCATTCAGCAACCGGAGTATCTGAAGGCATACGCGCTCTATCAATCCAAGTTTGTGGAAGCATATCGGAAGGAGGGAATAAACATTTCTTTGTTGCAGTTCCAAAACGAGCCTTACACCAAGAATCAATGGCCGAATTGCAGTTGGACACCCGCTTCAATGGCCAACTTTATCGGCCGGTATCTCGGTCCGCTCTTTGCACAAGAGCATCCGGAAGTGGATTTGTATTTCGGTACGTTCAACTGCAACCGTATGGCTGATTTGGACTGCGTGATGCAGGATACGGCAGCGGCCCGTTATGTACGTGGCATCGGTTTACAGTGGGAAGGCAAGGACATTGTGGGCGAGATACATGATAAATATCCTGAAATGCAGTTGATGCAGACGGAAAACGAGTGTGGAAGCGGTACTTTCGATTGGGCGGCTGCCGAACATACCTTTGATTTGATTAAAACTTATCTTGACGGAGGCGTGAATACGTATATGTATTTTAATATGGTGCTTCAGGATGAAGGAGCCAGTTCGTGGGGATGGAAACAGAACGCATTGGTGCGTGTCCTTTCTTCTACAAAGGAGGCGGTCTATACACCGGAGTTCTATTTGTTGAAACATTTGAGCCATTTCTTGAAACCGGGTGCCCATAAGCTCAAAGTAGAAAAAGGGAATGACGTGCTGGCCTTCCGGAATCCGGATGGGGAAACCGTTGTATTTTGCATGAACAGGGAAGCTGCCGAGCGTGGCGTACGGCTGGTCTGCGGCGATAAGATGATGATTTTGAATTTACAACCTAAAACCTTTAACACAATAATCTATTAAACTGTCAAGTATGAATGTATTGAAAGTAATCGGCTGTTCCATGGCCTTGTGTGCCCTGCCTTTGTCGGGTCAAACAGGCGGAGGAACTGAGTTGTTCAGAGATATGAAAGCGCCTCAACACGAGCGTATCATGGATCTGTTGTCCCGTTTGACTGTGGAAGAAAAGATATCCTTGTTGGTCAATGACGCCCCGGCCATCGGGCGTTTGGGGATAGATAAGTACAATCATGGCAATGAAGCTTTGCACGGAGTGGTGCGGCCGGGGGATTTCACGGTATTTCCGCAGGCCATAGGTATGGCTGCCATGTGGAATCCGGAGTTATTGTATCGTATATCTTCTGCCATCTCGGACGAGGCGCGCGGACGATGGAAAGAATTGGAATACGGGAAAAAGCAGATAGCCGGAGCAAGTGATTTGCTGACTTTCTGGTCGCCCACGGTCAATATGGCCCGTGACCCCCGTTGGGGGCGTACGCCGGAGACGTACGGAGAAGATCCCTACTTGAGCGGGGTGCTCGGAGTGGCTTTCGTGAAAGGTTTGCAAGGCAATCATCCCCGGTATCTGAAGACGGTTTCCACCCCGAAGCATTTTGCGGTGAACAATGAAGAGCACAACCGTTCGAGTTGCAATGCCAAGGTGTCGGAGCGTGATTTGAGAGAGTATTACTTGCCTTCTTTCGAGCGTTGTATTACGGAAGGAAAGGCGCAATCTATCATGATGGCCTACAATGCCGTGAACGATGTACCTTGTACGGTGAACACCTATTTGATAAAGAATGTGTTGCGTGGAGATTGGGGATTCAATGGTTACATTGTCTCGGATTGCAGTGCTCCCGAATGGATGATTACCAAGCACCATTATGTGAAGACCCGTGAGGCGGCCGCAACATTGGCCGTTAAAGCCGGGTTGGATTTGGAATGCGGTAATCAGGTGTATGGAGAAGGGCTGTTGAAGGCTTACCGGCAATATATGGTGAGCGAAGCGGACATAGATTCCGCTGCTTACCGGATTCTCCGGGGACGTATGATGTTGGGATTGTTTGACGACCCGTCACAGAACCCATATAACCAGATAGAACCGTCCGTGGTAGGCTGCAAGGCCCATCAGGATTTGGCTTTGGAGGCAGCACGTCAAAGTATGGTGTTGCTGAAAAACAAAGATAACTTTTTACCGTTGAATCCCAAAAAGGTAAAATCCATAGCTGTTGTAGGCATCAGTGCGGGGCATTGCGAGTTCGGGGATTACAGCGGTACGCCGAAGAATGGGCCGGTGACGATTCTCGACGGAATCAAGCAGTATGCGGAAGAATACGGTTTCAAGGTCGCTTATGCTCCTTGGGTTTCCGCCAGCGAAGATTTTGAACCGGTGACGAAAACCTATTTCCCCGAGGGCTTGAAAGTGGAATATTACCGGAACAATAGCTTGTCCGGTGAGGCTTCTGCCCGGATGGAAGAAGAGTTGCTTTATGACCCGGTGCACAAGCCCGACCGTTTCCAACCGGAAGCACCTATGTCTATCCGGTGGACGGGACAGTTGAAACCTATCGTGTCCGGAGTGTACACGTTAGGGATGAAGTCGGACGACGGTTGCCGGGTGTATGTAGACGGCAAGAAGGTGATAGACGCTTGGACCGAGCACAGCGTGCAGATGGATGAAGCCATGATAAAGTTAGAGGCCGGAAAAACATACGATTTGCGCGTGGAGTACTTTGACAATGGCGGGGACTGTTTTGCCGGATTGTATTGGAAAGCTCCTTCGGCCGGTTCGCAAAACGTATTGGCTCGTTATGGCGATGCCGGTAAGGTGGCAGCGGAGTGCGATGTGACGGTGGCTGTGTTGGGCATCAATAAGTCCATAGAACGAGAGGGACAGGACCGTTTCACTTTGGAACTGCCGATAGACCAACAGGAGTTTATCAAGGAACTTTATAAGGTTAATCCGAACACGGTAGTGGTATTGGTGGCCGGAAGTTCCCTGGCCGTAAACTGGATGGACGAGAATGTCCCGGCCATTCTCAACGCATGGTACCCCGGTGAGCAGGGCGGAAATGCTGTGGCAGAGGTTTTATTCGGTGATTATAATCCGGGCGGCCGTTTGCCTCTCACCTATTATAATTCTTTGGATGAGATTCCGGCTTTTGACAATTATTCCGTGAAGGGCCGTACCTACCAGTACTTTGAGGGCCAACCTTTGTATGAGTTCGGTTACGGTTTGAGTTATACCAAGTTCCGTTACAAGAGCAAGGGAGTGAGTGTGGCGCAAGATACTGTGAAAGTCAGCTTTGAAGTTTCCAATACTGGGAAGTATGATGGCGATGAGGTGGCACAAGTCTACGTGAAGTATCCCGAAACCGGTACATACATGCCGCTTAAGCAGTTGCATGGTTTTAAGCGGGTACATGTAAAGAAAGGCAAAACGTCCAAAGTGACGGTCGGTGTACCGAAGAAGGATTTGCGTTATTGGGATGAGCAGGAGCGCAAGTTTGTCACTCCTAAGGGAGAATATACCTTTATGGTGGGAGCTTCTTCCGAGGATATCAAATTCCAAAATAATGTTGAACTCTAAAATAAATGTTTGCATAGGTATGAGGAGTATGAGTATAAAATGTCTTTTTATCTTGTTACTCCTTTCCATGCAGGCTTTTCCACAACCTCGTAAGGTGGAAGTGCTTTCAGATGGATGGGAGTTTATAAAGAAGGAGCTGTCGGTGGGAGAAGCTTTGGCTCACAGAGGAGGTGTTTGGGATTCGGTGCGTGTCCCGCACGATTGGGCCATAGCCGGCCCTTTCGATTTGAATCAGGATTTGCAATTTGACCGGATTATAGAGAATGGCGATACGGAAGCCAAGTTGTATACCGGCCGCACAGGTGCCTTGCCTTCTTCCGGTATAGGATGGTATCGTCGGAAGTTGGTATCTTTCAAAAAGCCGGGAAAACGGATTTATGTGGAGTTTGACGGGGTAATGAGCAATGCACAGGTCTTTTTGAATGGTACGTTCGTGGGAGGCCGTCCTTATGGCTATTCCTCGTTTTCGTTGGATTTGACTCCTTATTATGATTTTAATCGGGAGAATATTCTTTTGGTCAAGGTGGAAAATAAGCCTTTTATGTCCCGTTTCTATACGGGGGCAGGTATTTACAGACCTGTTAGGTTGGTGGAGTTGGATGAAGTGCACGTGGCTCATTGGGGGACATGTGTGACAACACCGGAGATTACGTCGAAGCACGGTAGGGTGGAGGTTAGTACTACGGTCGAGAATCATGGAAAGGCCAAAAGTATAAGATTGGAAACAGATTTGTATGATTCTCGGGGGATAAGGGTGGCTCATACTGTTTCAAATGGAAAGGTGGACGGTGATGTAGACTTTAAACAGTCATGCAAGGTTGCCCGCCCGTTATTATGGTCTCCTCGGAATCCGGTTCTGTATACAGCCGTTACCCGCGTATATGCAGATGGGCTGTTGCGTGACAGTGTGTCTACCCGTTTCGGGTTCCGGGCATTGTCTTTTGATAAAGACAAAGGTTTCTTCTTGAATGGAGAATCTCTGAAGTTAAAAGGCGTATGCCTGCATCATGATTTGGGGCCGTTAGGTGCGGCTGTGAACAAGAGGGCGATAGAACGCCAATTGGAAATGCTGAAGGACATGGGATGCAATGCCATCCGTACCAGCCATAATCCTCCGGCTGTGGAGTTGTTGGATTTATGTGATGAGATGGGTTTTATGGTACAGGTTGAGGCTTTTGACGAATGGAGAAATGGAAAGTGTAAAAATGGATACCATAGGTTCTTCGATGAGTGGGCAGAAAGGGATCTGGTGGATTTGATTCATCGGGACAGGAACCATCCTTGCGTTATCATGTGGAGTATAGGGAATGAAGTTCGTGAGCAGGATATGGGGAACGGAGGCGAGACGGCTCGTTTCTTGGCCGATATTGTCCGTCGTGAAGATCCGACCCGTCCGTCCACGGCCGGTTTCAACAACCATTGGAAAGCCATTGAGAATGGCTTGGCAGATGCCGTGGATTTGGTGGGGTTCAATTACAAGCATTTTGATTATGCGAAACAACATGATGAGCATCCGGATTATATTTTATATGGTAGCGAAACCAGTTCTTCGGTCAGTTCCCGTGGGGTGTACAAGTTCCCCATGAAAGACAATTGGACTCCTTGGTATCATGACTATCAGGTATCCGGTTACGATATGGATTATGTACCTTGGGGAAGTGCGCCCGATACGGAATTTGCGCAGCAGGATGACCATGAATTTCTTTTGGGAGAATTTGTTTGGACTGGTTTTGATTATTTGGGCGAGCCTTCCCCTTATGGTGAAGGTGCCCCCTCGCGAAGTTCGTATTTTGGTATTATAGACTTGGCCGGGTTGAAAAAGGACCGGTTTTATCTATATAAAAGCGTGTGGAGCGATGAGCCGGTGCTGCATGTGAGTCCCCATTGGACATGGCCGGACCGGATGGGCATGCCTGTTCCTGTGCAATGTTACACCAATTATCCCAAAGTGGAATTGTTTGTCAACGGGGTGGGCCATGGTATCCGCACAAAAGACGCTTCAGGGAAATTTACCCGTTATCGTATGGTTTGGGAAGATGTGAAATATGAACCGGGCGAAATAAAGGTGGTAGCTTATGACGAATCGGGTGAACCGTGTGAAGAACGTGTGGTAAGGACGGCCGGAGAACCATGCCGGATTCGTTTGACAGCCGACCGGAGCCGGATTAAGGCAGGTGCCGATGATCTGGCATTTATCACGGTGGAGGTTTTGGATAAAGAGGGTAATTTGTGTCCGCGGGATGCATCCATGCTCTTTTTCAGAGTGGAAGGAGGCGGAAGGCTGAGGGCCTTGTGTAATGGTGATGCCACGGATTTGACTTCCTTCTCTTCCAATTACATGCGTACATTCGGGGGAAAATTGGTGGCTGTGGTAGAATCTGGTACAGAGCCGGGAGAAGTTAAGGTTATTGCAACTGGCGAACGTTTGAAGTCAGGAACGGTCACATTAAAGATTGAATAAGATGAAGAATTCTGTCCGGTACATATTATTTGTTCTTTTTATTTGCGGGATGCCGGTGATAACCGTTTCCCAAAGTTGTTTTGATGTGGATGTAAATAGCGGGGAAGTTTATCCGGTGGATAGCTATGATGTTTGTTTTGAAGGAAATCCTCCTTTTGCCCGGTGTTTTATGCCTGCCGATTCTTTACGTACAGGATGTTCTGTTGTAGCATTGCCCGGAGGTGGATACGGGGGATTGGTTTTCCGTCAGGGTGGATATGACTGGGCATCCTTCTTCAATAAAAAAGGGATAGCTTTGTTTGTTCTTCATTACCGTTTTCCCGAAGGTGATTGCAGGCGGCCGATTGCCGATGTTCGCAAGATGTTCGACTTGATTAAACGAAATGCTTTGGAGTGGCGTTGTGATACGGCACAAATGGGTATTATGGGCTTTTCTGCCGGTGGGCATTTGGCCGCAGTGATGGCCACTCATCCGGAATTCGGGGTTCTGCCGGGGTTTCAGGTCTTGTTTTATCCGGTTATTACTATGGATGAGGCTTATACCGATAAAGGTTCACGAGAACGTTTTTTGGGGATGCATCCTTCTCCCGAGACGGTGGATTTTTACAGTTGCGAAAAACAGGTGGATAAGACTACGCCTCCGGCCATACTCCTTTTGGGAGGACAGGATGGGGTGGTTTCGTCCTTGAATGCTTTGAATTATTATAAGGCTTTATTGGAAAAGGGGGTACCGGCGGCTCTGCATGCCTATCCTTCTTATTGGCATGGTTGGGGGCTGCATGACGGTTTTCCTTATGTGGAGGATGCATGCCATTCATTGTCCGTTTGGTTGGATGAATGTATTTTAAAATCATAAAAAGTGGAATATGAGAAGAAAATTAGTTGTGTTATGTTTGGGCTGTGTTTTGGTATTCGATGGATGGGCACAGGACAAGCCTTACAAAAATCCTGATTTGTCGCCGCAGGAACGTGCGGACGATTTGTTGAAGCGGTTGACGTTGAAAGAGAAAATCTCGTTGATGCAAAACCAGTCTCCCGGCGTGGAGCGTTTGGGCATCAAGCCTTACAATTGGTGGAGCGAGGCGTTGCACGGGGTGGCCCGTAACGGTTTGGCTACGGTTTATCCCATTACGATGGGGATGGCTTCCGTGTTCGATGACAAGTTGATAGAAGATATTTATGTGACGGTGAGTGATGAGGGACGTGCCAAATTCCATGATGCCCGTCGCCATGGCCGTTACGGACGGGGCAACGAAGGATTGACGTTTTGGAATCCCAACGTGAACATTTTCCGCGACCCGCGTTGGGGACGAGGACAGGAAACTTGGGGGGAGGACCCCTACTTGACCACCCGTATGGGCGTGGCGGTAGTCCGGGGCATGCAAGGGTCGACTGATGCCAAGTATGACAAGACGCATGCCTGTGCCAAGCATTATGCTGTGCACAGCGGCCCCGAGGCCAAGCGCCATTCTTTCGATGTGGAAAATCTGGAACCGCGTGATTTATGGGAAACGTATCTTCCGGCTTTCAAGGCGTTGGTGCAAGAAGCGGATGTGAAGGAAGTCATGTGTGCCTATCAACGGTTTGAGGGGGAACCTTGTTGTGGAAGCAATAGGTTGCTCACACAGATATTGCGGGATGAGTGGGGGTATAAGCATTTGGTGGTAAGCGACTGTGGTGCCATCAGCGATTTTTTCTATCAGGGGCGCCATGAAACCCATCCTGATGCAGCTACCTCCAGTGCTTCAGCCGTTATCAACGGGACGGATTTGGAATGTGGCGTGGAATATGCCCATTTGGACGAGGCGGTAGAAAGAGGGTTGATTACGGAACATCGCATCGACACTAGCCTTCGCCGCCTGTTGGAAGCCCGTTTTGCTTTGGGCGAGATGGACGACGATGCGCTTGTACCTTGGAGCCGTATCAGCATCGATACAGTGGATTGTGATATGCACCGCCAAATGGCGTTGGACGTTACGCGCAAGTCCATGGTGCTGTTGCATAACAACGGTATCCTGCCGTTAGACAAGGGCGACGTCGGAAAGATTGCCGTGATGGGGCCGAATGCCGTGGATTCCGTCATGCAATGGGGAAATTACAAGGGAGTGCCGGCACATACCTATACCATTCTGGAGGGTATCCGTATGGAGGTTGGCAATGTGCCGTACGAGAAAGGTTGCGAGCTGTTGGACAACCATGTGTTTGATTCCTATTATAATAAGGTATCCCATGACGGTCGGCCCGGCATGAAAGCAAAGTATTGGAATAATATGGAGATGCGGGGGGAGGTTGCGGCCACCCAAGAGTTGCCGTCTCCTATCAGTTTGAGCAATGGGGGCCATACGGTGTTTACGTCTGGAGTGGGATTGGAAAACTTCACGGCGGTATATGAGGGTACTTTCCGTCCGGAAGTTTCGGACAAGTATACGTTGGCCATAGAAGGAGATGACGGCTACCGCGTGTATGTGAACGGTGAGAAAGTTATTGATTATTGGGGGGAACACTCCAGTGCAAAACGGGAATATACATTAGAGGCTGTTGCCGGAAAGGATTATGAAATTAAAATTGAATACATGCAGGCCGGTGCCGAGGCATTGCTGAAGTTTGACATCGGAGTGCACCGGCAGATTCCTCCAACCGAAGTGGTCGAACGTGTAAAGGATACTGAAACGATTATCTTTGTTGGTGGTATATCTCCCAATTTGGAAGGGGAAGACAAGTATTTTGTATATTGCCCGGGTTTTGCCGGAGGCGACCGCACTTCGATCGAGCTGCCCCAGGTGCAGCGCGACATCCTGAAGGCGTTGAAGGCGGCAGGCAAGAAGGTGGTGTTCGTCAACTGCTCGGGTTCCGCCATGGCTTTGGTTCCTGAGTTGGAATCATGCGATGCCATATTACAGGCCTGGTATCCGGGCCAGGCCGGAGGTTTGGCCGTGGCCGACGTGCTGTTCGGTGATTTCAATCCCAGTGGCAAGTTGCCCGTGACGTTCTACAAGAACACGGAGCAGCTTCCCGACTTTGAAGACTACAGCATGAAGGGACGTACTTACCGTTATATGACGGATAAACCGCTCTTCCCTTTCGGCTATGGTTTGAGTTATACCACGTTCGACATCTCCAAAGGTCGTTTGAGCAAGTCTTCTGTGAGAACGGGCGAGGGTGTGAAGTTCACGGCTCATGTGAAGAACACGGGCAAGCGCGACGGTGCCGAGGTGGTTCAGGTTTACGTCCGTAAAGTGGGCGACACGGAGGGTCCGTTGAAGAGCCTTCGAGGTTTCCGTCGTGTGGACCTGAAGGCGGGCGAGAGCCGTACGGTTTCCATCGAACTGTCTCCCAATGCTTTCGAGTTCTTCGACACGTCCACGAACACGATGCGTGTGGTTCCCGGCGAGTACGAAATCATGTATGGCAACAGTTCGGACACGCCGGAGGCAAACAAACTGACGGTGGTTTTGCGCTGAGTCCGTATATTTTTGTAGATATTAAAAAAGTTGCGCCTTCACGGGAAACTCCCGGGGGCGCAACTTTTTGGGTATAAAGTCGGGCGGATTTTACCGAGGTCGTATTTTGTCGTTTAAATCCAATATTTTGCTGCCTTTTTGTCCTTGAGCGTTAAATATATACAATCTTGAAAGGTATGGTAAAGAAGTATTTGTTATTTTGATTACTCCTTTCTATATTTGTGAAAATTTGAAATTATGCCAACGTTATTTGTCATATTTGGATTTCGTTTTCTGTTTTATTCAGATGACCATGAACCTATTCATGTGCATGTCATTAAAGATGGACATGAAGCGAAGTATAATATAGAACCTTTAGAACAAATTTGTAATCACGGATTTAAAAAGCATGAGATAGCCTTGATAGAATCTGTAATCATAGAGAATACGGAGATTATTAAAGAGCGTTGGCAATCTTTTTTTAAACAAAGGTGAAAGGAGGTTTTCATGAATTTGGAAGTAAAAAGAGTCTGGACGGATGATAATTGTGTTTATGCTGAATCGGCTGAAGGAAAGGTAGCGTCGTACGCATTTGCTGATTGGCCGCGTTTGGCAAATGCCACGAAGGCTCAACGGGAAGATTTTTATCTTTCGCCGTGTGGTATTCATTGGCCACAAATAGATGAGGATTTAAGTTTTAGTGGGATGTTTGACTAAACTTCCGAACCTGTTTCGTACAAGTTGGAAACTTTGTTGGATGCGTAATCCTATGGCTTTCATACGCAGACAGCCCGCCGGAATCCGGTGGGCTGTCTGCGTATGAAAGTTCTTTCTATTTTTGTTTCAATTCTTCCCATTTCGGCGGTTCCACTCCCATGAGCTCTTTTACGAAGAAATCGAAACGCTTGTGTTCTCCGTAGCTTTCTCCCATGCTGTGCCTTACGCCCGGCAGGACCACCAACTCGAAATCCTTGTTGGCTTTGATGAGGGCATCGACCACTTGCATGGTGGAAGCCGGATCCACGTTGTCGTCCATTTCTCCTACCACGAGCATCAGCGGGCGCGTCAGCCGGTGGGCGTTTTCCACGTTGGAGCAAGCGATGTAGCTGCTGTCCACCGGATAGCCCATCCACTGTTCGTTCCACCAGATTTTGTCCATCCGGTTGTCGTGGCAACCGCAACTGGAGTAGGATGCCTTGTAGAATTCCGGGTGGAAAAGTACGGCGGCCAAAGCTTCCTGTCCTCCGGCAGAGCAACCGTATATCCCCACACGGGTACTGTCCATATAGGGGTACTTTTCCGCTGCCGCCTTGATCCACTGGATACGGTCGGGGAAACCGGCATCTTTCAGGTTCTTATAGCACACCTCTTCAAACTTCTTTCCGCGATAGGATGTCCCCATGGCGTCGAGCTGCACGACGATGAATCCCAATTCGGCCAGTGCCGTCGTATATCCGTTGTAGGGAAGGAAGCTTTTGGGCGTGTAAGCATCTCCGGGGCCGGAATAGATGTATTCGATGACCGGATATTTTTTTTGCGGGTCGAAATTGGTCGGACGTTGGATGATGCCCCACATCGGTGTCACGCCGTCCCGTCCGGGAGCGGTGAAGATTTCGGGGGCACTCCATCTGGCCGATTTGATTTTGCTTAAATCCGCTTGTGCCAATGTTCGTCCCTCCGCTTTCTCGCCTTGTGTCGTGCGCAGGACGGTGACGGGAGCTTGTTCCACCGTAGAGTATTTGTCGACCAACAAGGTAAAATCTTCGTTGAAGACGGCCGAGTGGTTTCCTTCTTCTGGCGTGAGGCAGGTCATTTCTTTGCCGTCCATGTTTATTTTATAATAATGTACATGGTAAGGGTCTTCTTTGGGATTTACACCACTGGCCGTAAAGTAAATCACTTGGTTGTCTTCGTCCACTTTGAGCACGCGGCGCACCACCCAGTCGCCTTTTGTGATTTGCCGGGCCACCTTGCCTTTCTCCAAGTCGATCATGTAGAGGTGGTTCCAGTTGTCCCGTTCGCTCATCCATATCATTTCTTTTCCGCCTTTCAGGACATGGCGGAACATACGGCTGTAGTTGACAAAGGTGGGACTGCTTTCCTCCACGAGTGTGCGTACCTTTCCGGTTTCCGCATCGAGTTCCAGCACGCGGTAAGTCTTATGGCCGCGTTCGTTATATTCAAAAGTCACCGCTTTCCCGTCTTCTTTCCATTCCGGGCCGTACAAGTCGTACTGGCGGTCGAAGAGTTCGGTAGATGGAATGACGGCCTGTCTTGTTTCCACGTTGAATATGCAAGGCACCTTGAAGCGCAATTCGTCGCCCGGCTTGGCGTATTCCTGTTGGTGAAGGATGGGTTGGAGCTGGCTTTTGGGCGAGCTTTCCACGTAATATACATACCGTTTCTGGGCCGGACGTATCTTGTTGGCACATACGTACTTGCCGTCCGGGCTCCATTTGAGCCAACTGGAATAGTAATTGCCGGCCGTCCCGTCGTTGCTCAACGCCCGTTCGTGGCGGCCGTCCCGGTCGCTGACGTACACATTGTCGTTTTTGATGTAAGCCTGCCGTTTCCCGTCGGGCGAGACTACGGGTGCCGCCCCTTTCTCATCGTCCACTTCCATCCAGTGACGCGGTTTTTTCCATGGCCCTTTGGGAGAATGCAGTTCTTCTTTGCTGCCTAACCGTAGTCCGGCCGTGCAAGCTTCTTCTACTTTCCATTTGTAACTGTCGAATTCGAAGGATACGGACGTGGGTTGGTTCTCGTCCACACTCAAGCGTGACAGTCTTAGCGTGTTTCGTGGGATGTCCTTTCCTGTCTCGCGGGAAAGCAGTTCCGCCAAGGCCTTCATGTGAATTGCTTTTACGTCAGCCGTTTTCACGTCTCCCGTTACTTTGCCTACGTAATAGTCTGTCCCTTCCGGCGTATAGACAGAGTAGTGGAATGTAGTTTTTCCGTCCCATCGTATGTCTGCCGGGTCGTTATACACCTGTGTGGCATTGAACTTCTCGTAGAGGGAATATGCCCTCCGGTAGTCTTCCAGTGTGCCTTGTGCCTGTCCGTTTGCCGCTATGAAGCATAGTGCCGGAAGCAGCAGGCTTTTAATCGTTTTGTTTCTCATTACTTTTTGATAGGTTTTTTATCGTGTTTAGTTCTTTTGTCGTGCCGGTCGGGCTTCGGTGTCCCTGATAAGCGAGGCGAACGCCTGCGGGGTTATCTCGACCGGTCCGTTCATGAATTCCGGGATGTTGTAGCTTCGCATGAAGCGTCGGTGCATGTCGGGTACCTCCTGCGGCAACTCGAAAGGTTTGCGCCCTTTGCCGTTTTTGTCGATGTAGGCAATGAAAGGCCGTGTGTAGTTTCCGTCGTAACGTCGGCTACTGAAAACCACCCACCGTCCGTTACTGCTCCACGAGTGGTAGCTTTCCACATCGTCAGAGTTGATTTCCGTCATGGGACGTACTTGGCGTGTACGTAAGTCCATCAGGTAGAGGTCCGCGTCTTTGTGCCAGATGTGGAACACGCCGAATTCCCCGAGCGTGAACATCAGGTAGTGTCCGTCGGGCGATATGCGCGGCAACGTGGCACTCTTTCCGAGTGCGGCCGCGTCGAATACCAATTCGGGCGGACCTATCCGGCGGCTGGCCGGGTCGAAGCTTCTCCGGAAAAGATTGTATTTGATTTCCTTATAGCGCAGGATGGTTTCGTTGTCTAAGTTCTCTATCGTGTCCTTGCGTACGAAACGGGCTGAGGCATAATAAAGGTATTTGCCGTCCGGGCTCCACCACGGGAATACTTCCAATTCGTCGGTATCGCCCGGGATGCGCGTCACTTCGTTTTTCTCCACGTCGTAAAGTATCAGGTCGCTGAGCATGTCTTGTACTTCCACTTTCTGTAAGTCACGTGTGTGGAACGTCTGCCCGGTCTGGTTGACCGAGTAAGCGATGAGCTTTTCCGTCGGGTGCCAGGCGGGATATACTCCGCCCGAGATGAGCGAATCCGTTTTCAGGTTGGCTTTGACCAATGTACCGTCGTATGCAATGACCGTTCCGGCACGGTCTTCCCTCACGTGGAACTGCATACGCCGGGGATTGTAGTTCTGGTAGGAATGGCAGTTGATACATTGTGCATGTTCCACATCGGTGTTCATCATATTACCGTAAATGACGCTTTCATCGAAGCTGGTCAAATCGCGTTGGTTGAGGGTCAAGTCCCGGTAAGTGACATACGAAGGACTGATGAGGCGGTAGGAGAGGTAAGGGTCTATGTCCTCTTCGGCTACATGGATTTTAAATGGCCGGCGGCGCGTCCATTGTCCGTCGTGTTCCACAAAGACTTCCACGTCGAGCGCGCCACCTTTGGCCGAAGCCAGCATGTCGCGCCACTGAGAGACGGAGGGAGTCACTTCCCGTTCGTCCGTGGTCCATTCTCCTCCGGGATATTTGATGCGGGCTGCGTATGCGTCAGCCTTCTCGTCTACGATGAAACGCAACGGGGCTATGTTCGGCGGTACCGTCACGTTTGTATAGTCGGGATAAATGTCCGGTGCGTCCTGACTTTCCGTATAGGCATCAGGCATTTGGGGGTTGCAAGCAAAACAAAGGGCGGCCAGCCAACCGCCGGTCAGGGTCTTCAGAACGTGAGCAATTTTCATGGTTAGTAGGTTTGTAATCCGTTGACTAAAAAATAGAAATAATAGAAGGTGTTGCCGAACTGCGGCCGGAAAGCCTCCGCCATTTGTGCCTCCGTCATACCGGCGCATTGTTGGGTGAACTCCATAAAACGCTGGTAACTGTCTTTCACTTCCTGGTCGAAAGGCATGTGGCTGATGTCTACCTTGTTTTCCAGATGGCCGTACAAGTAGGCAGCTTCCTGGTAGTGGCGCGGCATGGGCTTCCCGTTATGTAGGGTGGCATATTGGAAGAAGCGAGGCCAGAAAATGTCGATGTCCTTCATCTGTAAGGCCGCTATCAAGGTCTGTTCCTGATAGAGCGGGTCGTCGCTCTCGCCGTAAGCAAAGGTTCGCAGCAGGAACATTTCGATGACGTTCAGGTCCGAGTTCAGTTTGTCTTCCTTGGGCAGTAGCCGGATAATCGGCGCAAACTCTTTGCTTTTCCGTATTTGTTCCGGATGGTCGAGGTAAGTCTCGTATTTCTCGGCCCACTCTTTGTGGAAAAGAGTGCGTTTGAGCATGTCGATGTATTTGCGTGCCACTTTGTAGTCGCCGCCCGCGATAGAAGTTTTGGCCATGTATTTCAGGTATTCCGTCCGCCATCCGAACGTCACACCGTCTTCCATGCACCAACGGTAGCAATAGTTTTCCTGTCCGTAATGGTAATACAAGGCTTTGCCGCCTACGTGGGCCAACCGTACGAGGAACGGCGCGTTGGGGCGTGCGCCTCCTTCCCTGTATTGGAACATTTCGTCACCGGCCCGTCCGAGGCGGAACAAAGCCAGGTTCTTGTTCATGACCATCAGGCGGGTAGGCTCTGCCGTTCCGCTTAGGAAAATGGCCGGAATCTGTTCCCAGTCTTCTTCCTCTATGGCACGTGCCATCAGCAGTTCCTTACGGAAATTCTCATCCACATACCACGCCTTTTTCAATCCCCATGCGGTGACCGCCCATACGAGCAAGTGAGCCAGAAGGATGAGAGGGTATTTCTTGATGGCCGGCACGTAATCGTAGATGACGGCACCCGCCAGTGGCAGGAAAAACAATATATAATAAGGTGTACGATAGTCTGCGAATACTTCTCCGCCTGCATCGAAACTCGGCAGGGCAGCCGTGTAGATTTCGCTGATGGCTGTTTGGCTATAAAAATGCCATGCCGCAAGGGGCACTCCGACGAGCAGCAACAGTCCCCATACCGTAGGGATGACGCGGTTCTTATATAGCGTGCCCGGCATACGCCAACAGAGCACTACCATGTAGCCCGTGCCGGCCAATGCGTATGCTCCGAATAAAGGATAACCGGCGAGAAGCCATACGGTCATCCACGCGTAGCCCCAATATGGGTCCCGGTTGGCTGTACGGCTGAAAATCCATACGGCCGACAGGGTCGCCAGTATGCCAATGGAGGCCGTGAAGAAATAACCTTGTAATTTGATATAATAAATGAAATAGCCCATCTCCACGATGCCGGCCAACAGGGCGGCCGGTACCAAGGCGGGAAGAAAACTCCATAAAGGGGAAAGCCGGAAGGCCGAGCGCATGACGAAGCAAATGCAGACCCAAACGGCTATGAGAAGGGCTGTTCCGACAGCCGGGTAATAAAAAAACTGCGTGAGGAAACAGGCTGCCCATTGCAATGTGCCGCCCGGATATGCCGAGAGCGTATGATAGAAAGTACTGTCCGGCAAGAAGAGGTTGAGTTCTTGTATCCGGAAAAGTGTTTCTTTCTCATAAGTGTATAGGCAAAAGCCGAGAATGACAGGAAAGACGATGCCGTAGAACCATGGCATCCCTTTCTCCACGTAACGCCGGAACCGCATGTCCGCCTTGCCGGACGGGGCGTAGGCTTCGGGATTGAACGGTTGTGAAAAGTCGGTATTCATGATATTTAAGTTATTTTTTCCACAAAGGATTAGGTTTTCCTCTTCAAAGTTAATAAATCTTGTGCGAACACGTAATATTTTAGCAAAAAACTTTGCATTTTAGAGAGAAAAAAGAACAAAAAACGTATCTTTGTATGTAGTTTCTAAATGATTAACTAACCGCGTCTGTGACGCAATAAAACAAATGTACCATGTTTAGACAATTGATGTTTTCTTGTGCTTGTCTGGCCGTTCTTTCGGCTGAGGCGCAAAAAGACAAACCTTGGTGGTTGGACCCCGAGGTGAACGAAGTAAACACCATGGCTCCGCGTGCGGCGTTTTTCGCATACGAGACAGAGAATCTGGCAAAGGCAGACCAGAAAGCCCGGTCGGAACGTTATCTGTCATTGGAAGGCAAGTGGAAATTCAATTTTTCCAAGGACCACGACAAGGCCCCTCGCGACTTCTATTCCCTGAAGTACGACGATTCGCAATGGACGGACTTTCCCGTGCCCGGCATCCTGGAGTTGAATGGTTACGGAGATGCCATTTACAGCAACAATGGTTATCCATGGAGAACACAATTCAGACCCGAACCGCCTTTCGTGGAAGAGCGTAACAATTATACGGGGTCGTACCGTAAGATGGTGACCGTGCCTGCCGATTGGAAAGGTGAGCGGATTTACCTGCACGTGGGTTCGGCTACGTCCAACCTGATGGTATGGGTGAACGGCAAATTCGTGGGATACAGCGAAGACAGCAAGGTGTCGGCGGAATTCGACCTGACGAAGTATCTCACGCCGGGCAAGGAGAACCTGATTGCCATGCAGGTGATGCGTTGGTGCGACGGTTCGTACCTTGAAGACCAGGATTTCTGGCGTTTTACGGGAATAGCCCGTGAAGTATATCTCTATGCACGTCCTCAGGCCCACATCGCCGACTTGTTCATTACGCCCGATTTGGTGAACAATTATCAGGACGGAACGTTGGAGGTGAAACTGAACGCCGTGGGAGCCAAGGGTGAGACCGTGATGTTCTCCCTGAAAGACAAGGAAGGAAAAGAAGTGGCTGCACAGACGGCTAAAGTCGGAGGAAACGGTGAAGTAAAAGTAAACTTCGATATCAAAAATCCTTTGAAGTGGACTGCCGAGACGCCGAACCTCTATACTTTATATACTACCTTGATGGACGGCAAGCAGGTGGCCGAGGTTGTGCCGCAGCGCGTGGGATTCCGCAAGGTGGAAATCAAGAACGCCCAGGTGTTGGTAAACGGACAGCCGGTGTTGTTCAAGGGAGCCAACCGTCACGAACTCGACCCGGTGACGGGGTATGTGGTGTCGATGGACCGCATGCTGGAAGACATCCGCGTGATGAAAGAGCTGAACATCAATGCTGTGCGTACCTGTCATTATCCCAACGACCCGCGTTGGTATGAACTTTGCGACATATACGGCATCTACATGGTGGCCGAAGCCAATATCGAAAGCCACGGAATGGGCTACGGCGACAAGACGTTGGCCAAGGAGCCGACTTATGAGAAGGCACACTTGGAGCGCAACGAAAGCAATATCAAGATTTACAAGAACCATCCTTCCATCATCTTCTGGAGCGTGGGTAACGAAGCCGGTTACGGGCCTAACTTCGAGAAGGCGTATGACTTGGTGAAGGCGTACGACCCGAGCCGTCCGTGTCAGTATGAACAGGCCGGACAGAACGGCAAGACGGATATCTTCTGCCCGATGTATTACGATTACGGCGGCTGCGACAAGTACTCGCAGGGCGACAACCCGCGTCCGCTCATCCAGTGCGAGTATGCTCATGCCATGGGTAACTCCATGGGAGGATTCAAGGAATATTGGGACATGGTACGCAAGTATCCGAAGTACCAAGGCGGTTTCATCTGGGACTTTGTGGACCAGGGCCTGCGTGTGAAGAACAAACAGGGCAAGACGATATATGCTTACGGAGGCGACTTCGGCCGTTATCCCACCAGCGACCATAATTTCAACTGCAACGGTATCATCAATCCCGACCGCAAACCGAATCCTCATGCCAACGAAGTGCGTTACTACTATCAGAACATCTGGGCTACGGCCAAGGATTTGAAGGCTGGCGAGGTGGAAGTTTACAATGAGAACTTCTTCAAGTCGCTTGACGACGTGGAATTGCAGTGGACGTTGGAGTCGGAAGGAAAAGTATTGGCCAACGGGCGGAATGCGCTCGACATTCCCGCACAGCAGAAACGTGTGGTGAAACTGGATGGTTACAGTTTGCCTGCGGACGTGAAAGGCGAAGTGGTGCTGAACCTCGACTTCGTGCTGAAGAAGGCCGAACCGATGCTCGATGCCGGCTATGCCGTGGCACGCGAACAGTTCGTGGTGAATCCTTATACTTTCCCCACGATGGAAAGCGTATTGGCTGTCACTTCCGGCAAATATGACACCCGGAAAGTGGAAAAAGAAGAAAAGGTGGCATGGGTCACATTGTCGGCAGGAAACACTTCTGTCACTTTCAACCATTGGAACGGTTGGATTGACTACCTCGACGTGGACGGGAAACCGATGTTGGAAGAGGGCTATGCCATCACTCCCGATTTCTGGCGTGCGCCGACCGACAACGACTACGGGGCAGGCACACAACGCAAGTTGCATGCTTGGAAGAATCCTGAGATGAAGATGAAGTCGTTCAAGGTGGTGGAAAATGAAGGCAAGGCCGAGAAGGGCGTCGAAGTGGTATATGACATGCCGTCGGTAGAGGCTACGTTGACGATGACTTATACGTTGACTCCGGCAGGTGAACTGGTGGTCAACGAGGCTATGACGGTTAATAAGGATGCCAAGCACAAGCCGGAACTGATGCGCTACGGTATGCAGTTGGTTATGCCGAAAGCCTATAATATGCTGACCTATTACGGAAAGGGACCGGGCGAGAACTACATCGACCGTAACAACGGAGACCGTTTAGGGGTGTACGACGCGAAGGTGGCCGACCAGTATTGGGGCTATGTACGTCCGCAGGAAAGCGGAAACAAGACTGAGGTACGCTATTGGCAGGTGAAGGATGAGAACGGCAAGGGATTGGAGTTCTATTCTTTCGCCCCGATGGAATGCAGCACGTTGAACTATTTGGCTTCGGATTTGGATGACGGTTGGGACAAGAACGCCCACCAGAGCCATTCCGGCGACTTGACACCCCGTGATTTCAGCGTGGTCAAGTTGGCAGCGCGTCAGCGCGGATTGGCTTGCGTGAACAGTTGGGGAGCTATTCCGCTCGAACAGTACCGCATGCCTTATCAGGATTACAGCTTTACTTACGTAATCCGTCCGTTATGATGATACAATTTTCTATGTTTTAAATTTAGGTTAAATGTGAGGGGGTGTCTTCGTGAGAAGGTGCCCCTTTTTTTATGGGCAAGACGCAGAGGAGGGGGAAGGCTTCGTTCAAGATTTAAGGATTTTGGAAAGGCTTTTTCGTCGGGCTGAGATTTGAAAATCGTTTGCCGCAGAACGGAAAATCGTTCGCCTGAGATTGATTTTTTGTTTGGCGCAGAACGGAACGCCAATTTCTTCATACCTATAAATACTTGTTTCATAGCCTGTTGCGTTTTCTTTTGAAAGATATGGGTGTGTCGCTGTATGTCAATATAAATCTATGAAAACGATTCGCCCCCGAATGGCAGGATATGCCGTTCGGGGGCGAACTGTTGATACTGTGGCAAGGCCGTCTGATGCCTTGCGGAAGCCCTTGTGAGAGGTTATGGAACCATTACCTTGACGGAGTGGCTTCCGGCTTTTACCACATAAATACCTCTTGAAAGGCGTGCCGTACGGGGAACCTGTTGGCCGCTGATGGCGTAAATCCGGTAATTGTCCGTACCGTCTACGATAACATGGCCGTCACGTACGAAAACTTTGAACGGGGCGGATCCGATTGTACCTTTGATACCTGATTCACCTTCTTTGGGAGAACTTACGGCTATCCAGCCCATGATATCGCCATTGTTGGTGGCGTTGTCTATTTCCTTGATAGTTTCGTTGGTCTTGTCCTTTTGGCGGATGATTTTCACTCCTGTGGTGGCGGGCACGTCTTTGATGTCCGTATTGCTTTCGTCCGTCGTGTAGCTGCTGATTCTGTATACGGAGGCACAATCATAGTTGTTGGTCTGGGGACCAAACAGCATGATGGGGCTGAACAATCCTATGGTATTGCCCGTCTCGTCCACGAGATTGACTTCGCGGGCACGTCGGCCGTCCACCTTGTCTTCTGTATTGCGACCCACAGTCAGAATCTTGCCGTCTTCCATCTTGGCGGTTCCCGGAGTGGCTGCCACGTAGAAGATGTCTTGTCCGGCAAAAGTGCTGGTCGTTTCGTCCACAGCGGCTTGTCGGGCCAGTTTGACAGCGAAGCCTTTGTTTGTGATGTCCCAAACCTTGACTACGTAGGGATATGCCTTGTAGCGCGACAGCACGTTGGCAATGACTACCGGAGTTACACCTTCGGGGAACGGGGTGGCAAAACTGATCCACGTGGTGTCGTTCTTGATTTTGCTTGCACTTTCTCCCACTTCCATCGTGATGTCACCGATTTGGTGGGCACCCTTGCGCAGTACCATGAAGTCCGTGGTTTCCGGTTCCGTGATGGTTTGTTCGTAGTCCCCTTCGTTCCAAGGGAAAGCCCAGAAGGAGAATTTGTCGCTCAGCACGCTGACCACTGTATTGACTGGTACGACCTTTGAATCGTTATAGGAAAGCAAGCCTGCAAAAACGGCCGGTTTTTCATCTTCACCGATGGCATCGAATTCCGTATTGAACTCCTGTGTATCGCTGATTTCCAAGGTGCCGTACTGGAAGCCCGGTTCGCCCTTGGCTGCCACCAACGAGAGCTGTACTTCGTCCGTAGAACGCACGTTCCCGTCCATGTCGAAGTTGCGCACCCGGTACGTGTAAGTCCCCCGTTTGAAATCTTCGGGGAAGACTTCGTTGTACGCATAGGAATTCTTGTCCGGAGCTTCGTATTTCTGCAAGGTTTGCCATTCGCCATCGTCCAAGCGCATTTCCAACAATGTGGAATCGGTGAAGCCCATGTTGTTCTTATACTCCCAATTGAGAGCCAACTTACGTGTGCGTTCGGTATATTCCAAAGTCAGTCCTGAGGGCGTGCTGTACACCACCTTGGGCACGAACTCGTAGGATTTTCTGTAACCCATACCCGAGTTCATTTCGCCATACCATTTACCCAAGATGGAAGGACCAGTACCATACTTGTAAAGTTTGGAGCAATCGGCTTCGCTGTTCCAATAGGCATAACGTTCCACATAGTCGAAACTGTTCCAGTTGGTAAGCACCTTGCTCATTACGTCGTAGTTTTTCTGTTGGTTCTCGGTTGAGAACGAACGGTCTGTGGCGAAGATTCCGTTGTTGTTCCACGAAGCTCCCCAAACAAATTCCGACACCCAGATGGGGCGTTTGTATTTGTCATAATAACCCTTCAGTTGGTTATTCAAGTTCCATTCAGGCCAATAGCAGTGCATGTCGAGAATATCGCAACGCCAACCGCGTTTGTCGATTTCTGTCATGAACTGTTCTAACCATGAGAGGCTTCCGTCGTGGGATGAAGGGGAACACAGGCGCATGCCGGTAGCCATAAGGTTTTCCCAGTTGTTGAGCACGGTCTCCACGCTTTGCGGATGGTCGTCGGCACTGTTGCCCGGTTCGTTGTTGGTCTGCATGTGGCAGGATTGGGTCACCTTTCCGCAGGTTGAGACAGAAGGCCAGTCTTCATAGATGTGATGGGGAACCCATTCGCAGTCCGGCTCGCGGCTTGCATTGCCCTGTCCCCAGTCATAGCACCATGTTACTTTGAGGGCGTTGACGATTTCTGCACTGGCATCGCTGGCAATACCTTTTTTCTGGAAATTATGCCACTTGAACACGCGATAGGAAGAAATCCTGTGGTCGAGCTCCATAGGTAGCTCGGCAAACTCCAAGTCTTCCTTATCGGCGACGAAACAGCGGCTGTAACCTTTTCCGCCGGGATTGTTGGAAAAAGTCACCATGTAGCCTCTCTTCAGTTTGAAGCTCCTGATTCGATTGTTGAGCTTGGCGGTCGAAAGGGTATTCATGTAGCCGTTGGAATTTTCCAGTCCGAAATCATTGACGGATTCCCCTCCGAAGTTGGGCTCGGAATAGACCGTCAGCGGTTTGATGTCCTTGCTGTAAGGAAAGATGATGGCGCCATGGGCATACATTTTCACTTGACAGTTCTCATCGTTGACCGCCGGCTCCCCATTAATCTTAATGAAGGAAAGGTAACTGAGAGCCTCGCTTGGACGCAGGTTTTCCAGAATCACGACGGCATGTTCCGTATTGGTGATATTGATACTGCCTGACGAGGCGAACGGGGTTGTGCCCGTCACGATGTAATCCACGTCTTCGTTAAGGGTAACGGAAGATGTAACTTGTGCTATCTTCTGGGTCGTGTTTTTGGCAATGGCAGTCTGTCCCAACGCGAGAGCCAATGCAAAGGTTAATAGTTGCGTTTTCATTATTTACTATAGGTTTTATAATTTATGGGTTAGTTTCAATGGGGCGGATGGTTTGGGCCGCCTTCCGGTTACTTCGTGTTGGGAAACGCCTTTTGCAGCCGTTTCAGCTCTTTTTGGGTGATGGCGATGACCGTGCCGTGGCGCGGAGTGAACGCTCCCTGAGTGGCTGTATCCTGCACGCGTTTGAACTTCATCAGGTCTTTGCTGGTGCAGAACTGGTAGTGCCCGTTCATGTAGCAGTCGTACATCAGAACCCAGTCTCCTTCTATCCGTTGGAACACGCCGGAACCTTCCACCGCTTTGTCGGTATCTTCAAACGTACCGGGCAACAGTTCCCATTCTGCCGGATTGTGCAAGTCTTTGGCCAGATATTGGCGTATGCCTTTTTTCTGTTCGCCTTCGGTTTTGAAAAAGATGTGATAAGTTCCATTATCGTCTTGCACGATATCCGTGTCGATGGAAGGTTTCTTGTAGTCGAACAGGACTTTAGGTTCTCCTTCAAGGTCGCTGAAATCTTCATTGGCGTATGCCCAAAAGACCTTGTCGTAGGGGCACTGTCCGTCGTCAGTCAGGATAGAAAAGTACACCATGTATTTTTTTGCCTTCTTGTCGTAGATGGTTTGCGGCGCCCATACGCGGATGACGTTGGCGAACATCGTGTTGGCATATTTTTCAGGGAAGTTTACCGTGTGGTGCGTCCAGTTGACCATGTCTTTGCTGCGCATCAGTACGATGCCCCGGTTGGAGGTCCATCCTTGACTGGAACGCATGTCGGTGACTACCATGTAGAAGTAGCCGTCTTCGCCTCTTAAGATATGAGGATCGCGTACCCCCTTCTTTAAAGAAATCGTGTCGGAGGAAATGACGGGCTTGCCGTCATTCAACGGAGTATAGCTGAACCCGTCCGTGCTGATGGCATAACAGATTTGTTCCTGTTCGGGAGCATTACCTGTGAAATAGGTAAAAAGGTAAGCTACTTTCTTTTTGGCTTGGAGGGTTGTGGTGCTTGCGAATGTACCGGCACACACAAGGCAAATGCCTAACACTGTCTTTAGGTTTTTTCTCATGTTGAATATGAATAGGTTAATAAACAGTCAAATGTACGAAAATAGCTTTATTTGTGTGCGCAAACCGACTCCTTATTAACTAAGATTAACGACCCTTGCGCTTTTCCCGAAGCGTTTCCGCGATGGCCCAGTGGATAGCGGCCTCTTCTTCCTTGCCGCAGCACGACAGGGCATCGCCAAACAGTTCGTGAGCTTTGGCGTGTTCGGGCTTAAGGGATACGGCTTTGTCGAAATCGGCTACAGCCTGTTCTGTACGTCCGCAAAGCAAGTGGTTCTTCCCCCGGTTGTAGTGCACTTTGAAATTGGCTGTGCTGAGTTCGGCGGCTCGGTTGAAGCATTGGAGGGCATCTTCGTATTCTCCATGGTCTTGCAGCGTGACGCCTTTGCGTATCCATGCGTCTACGTATGAAGGATCGAGCGACAGGGCCTTATCGTAATTGGCCAGGGCGGCACGCAGGTTATGGGCCTGAAGGATGGAAGCGTTGCCCAGTTCGTAATATTCATGGGCGTACTGCTGCATCTGTTTGCGTTGGGCTGCCATTTGTCGTTTCAACTCTTCGTTCTCGCGTTTAAGTCGGCTGATGATATTGAGTTTGCTGCAAATGAACCGTTTGATGGCCGGTTTTTCGATGTCGTATCTGCTGTGTATGGCTATGAAGAAGTGATCGAGGCTTTCGCGGAAGTCATCGCGGTCGAATGCCTGTACGGCGGCTTGGTATTCGATGTCGGCTTTGGCTTTCTTCATGGCTTGCTCGATAGCCTTTTCGTCATTGAATTGTTGGGCGAACCGGATGATTTCGGGCTTGACGAAAATATCCGAACGGGATATTTCCTTCTTCAGACATATACCTTCCAATGAAGTGCAGCGGCTCAAGGCTACATATACCTGTCCTCCGGCGAAGACGCCACCGGTGAAGTCGATGGTCACTTTACGGAAAGTCAGTCCCTGGCTTTTATGGATGGTGATGGCCCAAGCCAATCGCAGGGGGAACTGCCGGAAGATGCCGAGTTCTTCCTCTTCTATCTTTTTTTCTTGCTCGTTGTAGGTGTAGCGCATGTTGCTCCACACTTCGCGGGTGACTTCCATTTCGGTTCCGTCTTCCGTGACGATGTAGATATGGCCGTTCTTTTCGTCTATGGCCGAAACGGTACCCAGAGTTCCGTTTACCCAACGTTTGTCTTGGTCGTTTTTGACGAAAATGACTTGTGCGCCGGGTTTAAGTTCCAGTTCCATCAGCGTGGGGAGCGAACTTTCCGGGAACTCGCCTTGTATTTCGCCTTTAAAGAGTGTGCTCTCGGTGTCTATTTCGGATAGTTTCCGGCGGTTGATGAAATCTACATTATCCCTTCGGGTGGCCAGGGTTATATTCAGTCCATGGCTCAACTTGTCATCGTTCGTTCGGTTCCAACGGCTGTTGAGCAGTTGCAGGTCGGCACTTCCGGCCTGATTGGTACGGATATGGTCGAGTACGGCGATGAAGGCGGCATCTTGCTGGCGGTACACTTTCTTCAGTTCTATGGAGACGAGGCGCATTTCCTGGAATACTTTGGCCGAGAAGAAATAAGGCGTAGGATAGTAACGGTTCAGGATTTCTCGTTCGTCCGCTTTGACAACCGGTTCCAGTTGGAATATATCTCCGACAAGCAATAACTGCTTTCCGCCGAACGGTTCGCGCAGGTTGCGGCTGTAGAGGCGCAGGATGCGGTCGATGAAGTCGATGATGTCCGCCCGTACCATTGAGATTTCATCGATAATGATCAGTTCTGTTTCACGCACCAGCTTTTGATGGGCGGAATTGTATTTCAAGAACTCTTTCAGTTTGCGGAAGCTGAACCGAGGGTCGTCGGGCAGGAGCGGGTGGAAAGGGAGCTTGAAAAAGCTGTGCAGGGTGCTGCCTCCGGCATTGATGGCTGCTATGCCGGTCGGTGCCAATACCACGTGCTTCTTCCGTGTGTGGCTACAGATATACTTTAGTAGGGTGGATTTACCCGTACCGGCTTTGCCTGTGAGGAAAACCGAGTTACGGGTAAACTGTATGAGTTTCAGCGTGCTCTGGAACTCCGGGTTCTGAAGGTCTATTTCAATGTCTTCTTTCAAATCTTTGGGGCTATGATGTCAAGGTCCGTGTGTGAGGCTTGCGGATGGTTACCGCTTCCCTCGCTTGCCGTTGTTTCTGTTTTCGCCTCGGGCTGTTTTTCCGGTGAGGCGTTACCGCGTTGCAAAGAGTCCCCCGGAAGGGCTATACCCAATGAATCTGCGGATACCGTAAGCGAATCCGGTTCTTGTGGCGCATAATAGCTTTCGCATGTGTACGTGGTGGGGTCGATGTCTTCGAGCGGTTGTTTTGGGAATTTGGCGCGGTATTGGGCGAAGCGGTCGTCCAACAGGACTTTCTGGATGAAGTTGCCGAATATGGGCAAGGCCGTCCGGCTGCCTTGTCCTAAGGCTCCGGTGCGGAAGTGTATGCTCCGGTATTCTCCTCCGACCCATCCGCCGGCGACTAACTTGGGCGTTACGCCCACGAACCAGGCATCGGAATGGTTGTTGGATGTACCGGTTTTGCCTCCAAAGTCGGTGTATTTCAGTACAGGATGGATGTAGCTCCACAGGGCTGCCGTGGTTCCGCCCGGCTCAGTCAGGCCTCCTCGCAAAAGCCGCTGCATGAAGAATGCGGAACGGTATGGAATGGCCTGCTGCTCTTCCGGTTCTGCCGCATAGATGATGTTGCCGTCGCGGTCGAGAATTTTAGTAATCAGGATGGGCGGATTCATCTTGCCGTCGTCTATGACCGTGCAGTAGCCGTTGACCAGTTCCAACAGATTGACATCGGAGGAGCCTAAGCTCAGCGACGGAGTTTCGTGCAGCGGTGATTCGATCCCCATGGCATGTGCGGTCTGTGCCACGTTGTGGATGCCCAGTTCATAACCTAACTTGACTGCCACGCTATTGATACTCTGTGCGAAAGCCGATTTAAGTGGCATCGCCGCTCCCGAGAAGGTGCCGTTGGCATTATGGGGTGTCCATTTGGTAGGTTTGCCGTCTACGGTGTCCGGGTACTGTTGCCATTCGTCGATCCGGGTGTCGCAGGGGGTCAGTCCTTGGTTCATCGCTTCTGCATATACAAAGAGTTTGAAGGTTGAACCGGGTTGGCGCATGGCGGTGACTTTGTCGTATTTCCACGAGCCGAAGTCTATGTCGCCCACCCATGCCTTGACATGGCGGCTGTCCGGTTCTATGGCTACGAAACCGCAATGCAGGAATTTGACCATATAACGGATGGAGTCCATGGTGCTCATCTCTTCTTCTTTCAGACCGTCGTAACTGAACACCTTGACCTTGTGGGGCAGATTCAGATAGTAAGTGATGGAGTCCGGCTGGTCAGGGAAACGGGTTTCGAGATATTTGTATGCTGTCGTTTTTTTAGCTAAGTCCTCGATAAAGTTCGGAATCTCCTGGTGTCTTTCGTCTTGCCACGGGTTTGTGTTGCCCCAATGTTGCTTGAAACGTTGCTGGAGGACTTCCATTTGTTGGATGGCAGCCTCTTCCGCATATTTTTGCATACGGGTATCCAGCGTGGTATATATCTTCAGCCCGTCGGCATAGAGGTCCGGTTTGTTTTCTTCGTCTACGCCGGCTATCGCTCCTTTCTCGCACAGCATGTCGATGTACTCCGGCAAGACGGCACGGAAGTAGGGGGCGATGCCGTCGTAGCTGCTTTCTTCCTTTCGTGGATTTACAATCATGGGAAGTGCCATGAGAGAATCGAGTTGTGCACGAGTGGCCTTGTGACCGTGAATGACCAGATGACCGTGGTCGTATAGGTTCGTCAGCACCACGTTGCGCCGTTTGGTACTGTTCTTGGGATTGAGCTTCGGGTTGTAGCTGGATGTCGCTTTCAGCAAACCTACCAATGTGGCGGCTTGTTCGTAGGTCAACTGGTCGGGAGTCGTGTTGAAGTAGGTGCGGCATGCAGTCTTGATGCCGAATGAATTACTGCCGAAGTCCACGGTGTTGAAATACATGGTGAGTATTTCTTCTTTACTGAATATCATTTCCAACTTGACGGCTACAATCCATTCTTTGGCTTTCATGACCAGAATTTTCACCCCGGGAATTTTGCCGAGCAGTCCGGTAGAGTATTGTGTACGTACTCGGAACAGGTTTTTGGCCAGTTGTTGGGTGATGGTACTGGCACCGCGGGCACGTCCGCTTGCGATGTCTTTTACCGCTGCAAAAAGTCCTTGAAAATCTATGCCATGGTGGCGGTAAAAACGTTCGTCTTCAGTATCGATGAGGGTCTGGATGATAATGGGAGAGATATCCTCGTACTCGACCGGCGTACGGTTTTCGCTGAAAAAACGACCGATAAGTACACTGTCGGCACTGTATATCTCGGAAGCTTCGCTGGTGACCGGATGTTCAATGTCCTTGAATCCGGGTGATTTCCCGAACAGATAGAAAAAGTTGAGGTCAACGGCAATAAGAAGTAAAATAACCGATAGGACGCAAGTGATAATCCATACTACGGTTTTCTTGTACCAAGGGCCTCGATAGAGGTTGGTGAATCCCCTTCCGGCCTTTTTCAACCAATGGCTTGTCTTTTGAAGAATGCGACTCATGTGATTTGACTTATGTAGGTTGAATGATGTTTAATAGGAGCAAATTTAGAAAAAGTTTATGGCATAATCTCTTTTTCTATGAGTTTTTTTATAGCTTCCGTTTCATCCGGATGAAACCAATGAATGCTTTCGTCGCGGCGAAACCATGTCATTTGCTTACGTGAATAAATACGGGTGTTTTGTTTGATTTTCTCCACAGCCGTTTCCAAAGTCCAGGAACCGTCTATGTATTTGAATATTTCCTTATATCCTACGGTATTGAGGGCGTTGGTATGCCTGTAGGCGATGACTTTTCGTGCCTCTTCCACCAGTCCGTCTGTTATCATTTGGTTCACGCGCTGGTTGATACGCTCGTATAGTTCTTCCCGTTCCCGTCTTAATCCGATTTTAAGGATGTCAAACGGACGTGCCTTGGGTTGGCTGGTGCGGAAGCTTGAATAAGGTTTTCCCGTCATGTAGCATATCTCCAATGCGTGAATGACGCGTTTGGGATTTTTGTGGTCTACGAGGTTGTAGTATTCTGGGTCGAGCAGTTTCAGTTCTTTGCAAAGCTGTTCCAGTCCCACTTCTTCGTATCTTTCCAACATAAGGCGGCGGGTTTCTTCGTCTACGGTAGGAATGTCGTCGATACCCTTGCAAACCGCGTCGATGTACATCATGCTTCCGCCCGTCAGTAAGGCGTATGGATGTTGGGAGTAGAGATCGTCCAATAAACGAAGTACGTCTGTTTCGTATTGTGCTGCACTGTAATAGTCCGTTAGCCCAAGTGTGCCGACGAAATAATGTCTGACACGCTGTTGTTGCGCCTCGGTCGGAGCGGCGGTTCCGATAGGCAGGTCACGGAATAGTTGCCGTGAATCCGCGTTGATAATAGGAGTATGAAGAAACTCAGCCAACGAAAGGCTGAGTTCTGTTTTTCCTACTCCCGTAGGCCCTATCAATACGACAAGTCGGGGCTTCATGAATCAATGATAAGGGTTTCCTTCGCTGATTTCGAATCCTTCGGGGTCGAATTCTTCCGTGTCGAAACTTTCGCTTCCGTAGAAATCTTCATTTAAATCTTCCGAGGGTTTGGTGGTCTCCTTATTCAGAAACTCTTCCAAGTCCATGGATTGTTGCGGAGCTTCGCCATGGCTTCGGCTGCATACCGGCTGTTCCTGCGTCTTTCCGAAACTGATTTCAGTCAGCTCAATGAAAAACATGCGGTTGTCCAACGGGTCGAAAACATAGACCATGCGTTGTTTCTCGTCTTCCAACAGCTCGTTGAGCCGTGTCTTTTTCATCAAATACAGGTCTTCGTCCGAGCGGCTTGTGCCCATGTCTTCCAACAGAATCTCCTGTTCTTGTTCCCACTCTTGGTTACAGATGAAAAAAGAAGTAGGCACATTGTCTGCATAGTGGCACGAAGACAATATGGCCTGATGCAGGTCGTAAAAGGTGGCCTCGGCATCTATTTTGATTTCTCTGATAAAATCTTCTACTTCATTAGAGATAATGGTAAAACGGTATACCATGGCTTTTTATGATATTTAGTGGACAAATCCTCTTTTGGAGTTTTCAATGAACTCGATGATATAGTTTATTTCCGGACTGGCAGGCACTTCTTCCCGTACTTTCTGTAAGGCTTCGTTCAAAGGTACGCCTCCCTGGTAAATAATGCGGTAAGCATTATGTATGTTTTCTATCAGTTCGTTGCTGAAGCCTCTCCGTCGTAATCCGACAAGATTCAGACCGCAATAGGCAACCGGCTCGCGTGCACATATAGTATAAGGTGGAATGTCTTGGCTGAAACGTGTACCTCCGCCTACCATCGTATATCCCCCTACGCGACAGAATTGGTGCATCAGAACGTTGGCACTGATGATGGCGTGGTCGTCGATGATGATTTCACCGGCCAATTTGGTACCGTTGCCGATGATACAATCGTTTCCAACAAAAGCATCATGGGCTACATGTACGCTTTCCATCAGCAAATTACCACTGCCTACGCAGGTTTTGCCTTTTGCCGCCGTACCACGGTTGATTGTTACGTTCTCACGGATTTTGTTGTTATCGCCGACTTCGGCTGTGGTGTCTTCTCCCTGGAATTTCAAATCTTGAGGCACGGCACTGATAACAGCCCCCGGAAAAATGACATTGCCGTTGCCGATACGTGCTCCGTATAGTACGCTTACACTGTTCATCAACACGTTATTGTCGCCTATTTCCACGTTTTTGTCAATGAAACAAAACGGGCCGATTTCGCAGTTCTCACCGATTTTAGCTTCCGGATCTATGAAAGCCAAAGGACTTATTTTGCTCATAAATTCTATCTTACTTGTTTTTTACGATTTGTGCAGTAAATGTGGCTTCGGTCACGATGCTTTCTCCCACAAACACATAACCGCGCATGGACGAGATGCCATGACGTACCGGTGCCAATAGTTCTACTTTAAAAAGGAGGGTATCTCCCGGAACCACTTTTTGGCGGAATTTCACTTGGTCTATGCGTAAGAAGTAGGTGCTCCAACGTTCCGGTTCATCTACGGAATTCAACACTAAAAGACCGCCTGCTTGAGCCATGGCTTCGATTTGCAGCACACCGGGCATGACCGGTTCCTGTGGGAAATGTCCGGTAAAGAACGGTTCGTTACTTGTTACGTTTTTAACGGCTACGATGGTCGTAGGCCCGAGTTCTATGACCTTATCCACAAGTTGCATGGGATAACGGTGGGGGAGAAGCTCGCGGATACGATTGACATCCATTACCGGCGGTTCGTTACAGTCGTAGCCTGGAGCTTGTATTTCGTGTGCCCGAATTTCTTTGCGGATCAGGCGGGCAAACTTATTATTGATAGTATGTCCGGGACGGGTAGCGATGATACGCCCTTTGATGGGCTTGCCGATCAGTGCCATGTCGCCGATAATGTCGAGCAGTTTGTGGCGTGCCGGTTCATTTTCCCATACCAGAGGTTTATGGTTCAAATATCCTTTTTCTGTGGCATCGTGATGGGGAACTCCGATACTGTCGGCCAATTTGTCCAACTTTTCTTGAGACATCTCATTCTCATAAATCACGATAGCGTTGTCCAAGTCTCCGCCTTTGATAAGACCGGCGGCCATCAGTTGTTCTACTTCACGAACAAAAACGAAAGTACGGCTCGGGGCGATTTCTGATTCGAAATTCTCCATGTTGTCCAAAGTGGCAAATTGGCTGGAAAGAACTTTGGAATTGAATGAAATCATCGCCGTGATGCTGAACTGCTCATCCGGTAGGATTGTAATGCAAGAACCGGTTTCCTCGTCTTTGACTTCCAACTTTTTACGGATGATATAATAGTCTTTGACTGCGTTCTGTTCGGCTATGCCTACACGTTTGATGTTCTCCACGTAAATTTCCGCGCTTCCGTCCAGAATAGGAACTTCAGGGCCGTTGACTTGCAAAAGGCAGTTGTCCACTCCCATGGCGTATAAAGCAGCTAAGGCATGTTCTACTGTACTGCAACGGGCTTCTCCTCGTCCCAAGACGGTGCCGCGTGTGGTTTCTACCACATTTTCGGCTACGGCGTCAATAATGGGACGCCCGTCCAGGTCGATTCGTTGTATTTTATATCCGTGGTTTTCGGGAGCAGGATTGAATGTAACGGTCAGATTCAGACCTGTATGCAATCCTTTGCCGCACAAAGAAAAACTTCCTTGCAATGTTTTCTGTTTCAGCATAGCTCTTTATTTCTTCTTATTCAGTATTTCTTTTAATTCTTCTATTTCTTTTTTCAAATGGTTCACATCCGCATACATCTCAGGTAGTTTTTTGTACACTACACTTGAACGTGCAAAATTTTTAGCTTCGATGGCAGGAGAACCTTGTACGGTAATGTGTCCCTTGCGTATGCTTCCGGCAATACCGGCTTGAGCACCGGACCTGACTTCATCGCCGATGACCGCATGTCCTGCAATACCCACTTGCCCGCCGAACATACACCATTTCCCGATTTTAGTAGAACCGGCTACACCTACCTGAGCGGACATCACCGTGTTTTCCCCGACTTCTACGTTATGGGCAATTTGGACCAGGTTATCCAACTTGACTCCTCGGCGTACGAACGTAGATCCCATCGTAGAACGATCCACACAAGTATTGGCACCGATTTCCACGTCGTCTTCTATGGTTACGATACCGATTTGCGGAATTTTGTCGTAGCCGTTCTCGGTCGGTGCAAAACCGAAGCCGTCCGCACCGATTACGCAGCCTGCATGCAAAATGACGCGATTGCCGATTTTACAATCGTGATATACCGAAACGTTGGAATACAGTACACAGTCTTCGCCAACCGAAGCATTATCGTACACGGTGGTATGGGGATATATTTGTGTACCTTTACCGATATGCACGTTTTCACCGATATAAGCAAAAGGGGCGATGTAACAGTCTTCGTCGATTTGAGCCGTAGGTGCGATATATGCCAATGAATCAATGCCTTTTTTCTTGGGCTTGCTCATCTCATACAAAGCCAATAATTTGGCTACGGCCTCGTAGGCATTGTCCACACGAATCAGCGTGGCTTGGGTTCCTTTTTCTAATTCAAGATTCCGGTCCACTAATACAATACTGGACTGTGTGTCATAGAGATAATGAGTGTATTTAGGATTGGACAGAAACGATATGGCTCCCGGTACACCTTCCTCTATTTTGGCAAAAGTATGTACCGATGCGTTTTCATTTCCCTCAACTGAACCCTGTATGAATTCTGCTATCTGCTTAGCGGTAAATTCCATGGTCTTTAGTTATTGTCATTACTAATTTTGCAAATTTCGCAAAAAAAATCGAATTACACTATATTTTGAGATAATAAAATAAACGGCAAGCCTGATTTAAGCTACCTTTCTCCGTAGCCAAGACGTGTAGGAAAGGGTGTGTAAATATGGATGGGGACTTATAAAAGTCAGCCGTCCGGATTTGGATTCCCAGACGGCTGTCAAATATAAAACATGGTTGCTCAGTGCTTATAGCTTTTTTAATTGCACTGCCATTTGTTGTTGTACTTCACGTGCCTTTTCACCGGCTACGACAGCGAAGCTTTCTGTGGAATCGGCATAAATGATGGCCCGGCTGCTGTTGACAATCAAACCGCAAGTGCTGTTCATGCCATATTGGCAGACTTCTTCCAATGAGCCTCCTTGTGCACCGATTCCCGGTACGAGCAGGAAGTGGTTGGGGACGATTTTGCGGATGTCTTCAAACATGCGTCCTTGGGTGGCACCCACTACATACATCATGTTCTGGTCGTTGCCCCATTCCTGACTTTTCCGCAGGACCTTTTCAAACAGGCGTTCGCCCTCTGTGTCGGTGGTCAACTGGAAGTCATGCGAGCCTTTGTTACTGGTCAGAGCCAGAAGGATGACCCATTTGTTTTCATAACCTAAAAACGGGGTTACGCTGTCTTCGCCCATATAGGGAGCTACCGTCAGGGCATCGAGTTGCATTTCCTCGAAGAAAGTACGGGCGTACATCGCCGAGGTATTACCGATATCTCCCCGTTTGGCATCCGCGATGATGAACTGGTCGGGGTAGTTCTTGTTCAGGTATTGGATCGTCTTTTCAAATGCGAGCCAGCCTTTTACGCCCATGCTTTCATAAAATGCCAGATTCGGCTTGTAAGCGATACAATAAGGTGCGGTAGCGTCGATGATGGCTTTGTTGAAGGCGAAAACGGGGTCTTCTTCCTTTAGCAGGTGCGAGGGGATTTTCTGAATGTCAGTGTCCAATCCCACACACAGGAAAGATTCTTTCCGTTTGATGTTCTCAAAAAGCTCTTGTTTGTTCATGTCGTATATGTTTTTTAGTTCGTTTTCTTTTGAATAAAATAATAACCGGAATAAGTAAAGTTCAGGTTCTTGTCTCCTGCATATCCGGATAGGGAGAAGTCGGTGAGGATAAAAAGATTGTCTTTTTGCCTGCCGATGAACTTTTGTGGAGGAATCGTATCCATGGCACTCCATTTCCGGATGTCGGACGGGTGGACGTATATCGTGTCTATCACTTGATGCCCGTCGGTAAGTTCTATGGGCATGACTTCTCCTTTCCAATATTTGCAAGGGATGGAGTCTTCGCGCTTATGATATGCGACCAGTTCCGAATATCCGGTGTCTAATTCCATTTTGACAGAAGATGGCGATGACGCCTCAAAATGGAGGTATGTCCCTTTTGCAATGATTTCCGTACCATTTTTCTTTTGACTGAAATGCACTTCGGAGTTTTCTTTAATACATTTCTCCGCTCCCCAATAATTGATGTCGGGAGCGACGAGACGATGGATTTCTTTGTCTTTGAAAGTATAATCCAGTATTTTGAGACGGCTGTTAGTAAGCCGCGCTGTTTCCCGCGGAAGCGATGCCAGCCAGTCCAGATATTGCTCTTCGTCCATGGGGAGTTCCCCTTTATATGATGTTTGGATTTGGATTGATAAGGCTTGGAACATGTAACGGTGGGTGAGTCGGGCATAATTTACCGGAAGTACGGATGTGAGCAGAAAGATGCCGGCAAACGACACGGCAATCCATTGAATGCGCCGTGCCCGTAGAACGAATAAGCCGATACAGACTATGTAAAACCAGATGTTCAGAGTCAGAAGGTACAGGCGGTTGAGCGTGATACCGTAATCGTTGAATCGTCTGGCTATGCCGATTGTCATCAGTACTAACAGGGGCAGGATGGCGATGGGCAACCCACGCGCCATACGTTGCTCGAAACGTGAAAGTCCTTGGCGGAGAGAAGGGTACATACAGAATTCTACTCCGATGCAACCCGCAGTCAGTACGATGACTAACCAGGAAACCCATCCGTCCGGTAATTGCCATTGGACGAGAATCTTCAATGCATAGACATAAAGTACCAATAAGTAACATCCCAATAACGGAAGGAACAGATAGCGGATCACTTTGCTGAGGAATGCAGAAGTATGACCGGTACGGTCGTGTTTGGCTTCTCCGGCCGGGATTTGCCCTAAAAACAGCAATGAGGGTAAGGTCAGGCAAAACACAATGAGCCATGTGGTATAGAAGTTACCATTTACTTCCAAGCCGAATAAACCGGAGAAGGATGCTGTCAGCAGGCAGAGACCGCCGCACATGATACCGCCTATTATCCATGAGGTAACGGCATGAGATACCAGTTGCAGGGTGAAATTCCATGAGGCAATATCGTCTTTTTCACGGAAAAAAGGAAGTGTGAAGATACTTAACCCCAAAGCCGTCAGGGCGGAACCGTGGGCAAGCCCTGTTTCCAAGAAAGGAAAGTCTTCCGGCAATAGGTATAAGTATCCGGCGTCCGCTAATAGGAGCAAATGGAGTAGCGCGTTGGCGATGTATACGATACGTTTACGTTTCACTTCCTCTCCCCATAAGCGAAGGGAGAGAGAGAGCAAACTTCCTACAGTCAGATAATAATTAATGGTGAAAGTCTGACGTTCCGTGAACAACTCGTCTTTCCCCCAGCATACTACTAATAAGAAAACAGCGAGCGATACTGTAAAGCTGACCGTGACCGGAAAACGTTTCAAGCATTGCTCAATGCTTTTTATGATAATCTGCCGGGTGAAAAACTTTTTCATGTCCTTTACCGTTTAGAGTTCGCTTTCTTTCATCCGTTCGGCATTTTCCGCCACGGTCAGTTGGTCGATGCAGTCTTGGATATTGCCGTCCATGAACGAAGGCAGGTTCTGCATGTTATAGCCGATGCGGTGGTCGGTAATACGGCTTTGCGGATAGTTGTACGTACGGATTTTGGCCGAACGGTCACCGGTGGACACCATTGTCTTCCTGCGGTTGGCAATGTCGTCGATATATTTCTGGTGTTCTTTGTCGTAGATGAACGTGCGCAGACGTGCCAAAGCTCTTTCCTTGTTCTTGGGCTGGTCGCGCGTTTCAGTACATTCTATCAGGATTTCCTCGGTCTCTCCCGTATTGGGGTTTTTCCACAGATAACGTGCACGTACGCCGGATTCCACCTTGTTCACGTTCTGTCCGCCTGCGCCGCTGGAACGGAAAGTGTCCCATTTGATTTCTCCCTCGTTGATTTCCACGTCGAATTCTTGGGCTTCGGGCAGTACGGCCACCGTTGCGGCCGAGGTATGTACGCGGCCTTGTGTTTCCGTAGCCGGTACGCGTTGTACGCGATGTACGCCCGATTCGTATTTCAGCGTGCCGTACACCTTTTCTCCCGTTACGCTGAAGATGATTTCTTTAAAGCCGCCCGCAGCTCCTTCCGTAAAGCTGGAGATAGCTATCTTCCAGCCTTTCATTTCGCAATATTTGGTGTACATGCGGAACAAGTCGCCTGCGAACAGTGCGGCTTCGTCTCCTCCCGTTCCTCCCCGTATTTCCATAATGACGTTTTTGTCGTCTTCCGGGTCGGCTGGGACGAGGAGCAACTTGATGCGTTCCTCCATTTCGGGGATATGTTTTTCAGCGGTCGCCATTTCTTCGCGCGCCATCTCCTTCATTTCCGGGTCGTCTTCGGTGGCCAGCATCTCCTTGGCATCTTGCAACGTTTGCAGGCTGTCCATATATTCTTTGCGGGCTTTCATGATATCACCCAAGTCCTTATATTCTTTAGTCAGCTTTACGTAGCGTTTTTGGTCGCTGATTACATTCGGGTCGGTAATCAAAGTGCCCACCTCCTCGTAGCGGCTTACCAGCCCCTCCAATTTGTCTAATATAGAATTGTTTTCTGCCATAATATCAAGTTTCCGGCTGCAAAGATACGGAGAAAAAATGAAAGGACGTAAAAGGCCGCGACAATATAATAGGAGGACGAAGCCGAAAAGGATTTTATAACGAATTGATTTCTTCCGTGCTCAAGCCGGTGATGTCGGCAATATCGTCGATGGGGTATCCTTTGGTTTTCATGCGTCGTGCATTCTTAAGGCGTTCATTCATTTCCCCTTCGTTTTTACCTTGTTCGATACCTTTGGCTATTCCTTTGGCCATTCCTTGTTCTATTCCTTTAACCATTCCTTGCCGCATTCCCAGTTCCAATCCTTCTTGCTTGGCGAAGTCGAGCACGGCAAGGTGGTCGCGGTATACTTTGATGCTTTCGTCATATTTCATGCGATCCTCTTTGCTGAGCGAGGCGATGTCTACGATTTGTTCCAGTTTTTCAAACACCGATTTACGGGCTTTGAATGGGAGTCTTTGAAATGTTTCCATATTTTTCAGTACATAAATCCAACGTTCAAAATCAGTTTGGCATTCATCTTCTTCCTTGGTGAAGCAGGGGAGCTGCAGGAAAATGAAACGGAGCTTGTCGGAGAACACTTCGTTCGTATCCCGGTCGGACAAGACGATGTCCGTGCGGAATTTGCCGGGTGAGTGGGACAGGTGGAAATTCATGAAGAAGATGCCATACACGGCTTTCAGGTTGAATTTCCATTCGGCACCCCGTTCCCCTTGCCGGGCGATGGCCCGCGAGAGGTAGTACAAAGCCCGTTCACGGAAAAAGGTCTGTTCACGGTTTTGCATTTCCACGATGAACTGTTCACCGTCCTCATTCGTACAATATATGTCATAGATGACACCCCGGTCGCCGGAAAAGTCCGGCAACAGCTCTTTGTCCAAGAATGTGATGTCCGTTATCCGCTTTTCTCCTACTAACAAGTCGTTCAGGAAGTCTATCAACAATTCTTTGTGGATGGCTTGCCCGAAGATGCGCTTAAAACCGACATCGGTAAAGGGATTGATGAATCTTGCCATATTTCTCGCTTTTGACAGTAATCAAGGCAAAGTTACAAAAAAGAATTGAAAACCAAGGGGATGTTTCTCTTTTTGTGAAGGTGTGGAAGGGAATGTGCCACTTTGTCAATTTGACAATTCCGGATGTGCATGGCTGCGTTTTTTGTCCGTGTCGTGGCGGTAGGGGAGAAATGCGGGATTCTCGCGAAGTCCACGTCGGACAAAATGTAATGTGGAGAAGCTTTCCGGCTTTCTTCCTGTCGGACAAACGGCGTTTTCCGCGCATGGCTTTTGGGACGGAGTAAGCGTGAGGAGGGTGGAAGTGTACGGAATGACAGCCGGATTTTGTCCGTCGGGAGTGTCCAAATAGATTTTCCGGTGCGGTTTTCAGGTGTTCGGATGGAGGATTTCAGTTCGTTTCCGGGACGTTTTGCGGAGAAAGTCGGCACGACATGCGGAGAAAAAAAGTGTTTCTTCTTGAGATTGAAAAATTATTCTCTTGAAGGTGAAGCCCCAATAAGGGTACTTTGGCGTTAAAATCCCTATAAACCTTTAATTTGTATTAACGAAAACGGTTCCCGTTTGTGCTTTCTTTTAAAATTAGCCTTGCGAAAAATAAGAAAAAACTGACTTTATGATAGTTTTTGGACATGGAATAATGCTTTTTGTCAACGCCTTGGGTCGGAGGATAAAAAACGAGAGGAGGCAAACGCCCGCAGACCGGACTGCCCCCTCTCTTCCGAAACATGGGTTTATCGTAACATCAGTTTTTGTGTCTTGCGTCCGGCTTGCAGGATGTAGACGCCCCGGAGGCCGGAAGTGGAAATTTGCGTGTCGCCCGAGGCTTCGCTCTGGTGGAGCAACGTGCCTTGCAGGTTGTAAAGGCGCAAGGTCGTGGTGGAGCGTATGCCTTCGATGCGGATGACGCCGCCAGTCGCGTAGATGCGTACCTCTTCTGCCTCCACCGGAGCGATGTCGGTGTAGGGGGCTGCGGTGAGGGTTACGGTCTCGCGGATGCCGGAACCGTCTGTGGCTGCGGCTTCCACCGTCACTTGGCCGCCCGTGGCATTGTCTTTCAGGTTTACGGTGCCGTCTTGTGCAACGGTGGCTAATGTTTCACCCTCCACGACGCTCCATTGTACGCGTTTGAGCGTGGTGCTCATCGGCAGTACGACCGCTTGCAGGTGCAGTTGCGGTTGTTCTTGGTCTAATTTCAATTCTGCCTCTTGCGAAGTGATGACCACGCTCTGGGCCATGGTGACGTCAAAGGCGTCGGCAGAGCAAACCACGTTGGACCGGTTGCGGGCATCATCCGCCGAAGCCCGTTTCTGTGGCACGTCGAAGCGTACGGCCAAGGCGTAGTATGTGGCTTCGTCCGAAGTCCGCGCATGGGTGTAACTCAGGGTATGGCCGGACACGGCGGCCAGTTCGGTGAGCCGGTCGGGCGACGGGCCGCTCAATATCACGTATTGCATCACGTCGCGTCCTTCGTATGGGGTCCAGCTCAGGTTGATGTCGTGCCCCATGGCGCGGTTCACTATCAGGTGGGCGTTGGCATGCACCGCGCTGCTCCGGCTCTCGTCGCCGTAGTTCGTGGCCATCGTGATGAAATAACGCTGTGAGAGCAAGGCCGGAGTAGAGGTCTCGTCCACATAGCTTCCGTCCGTCAGCGGGACTTCGCCCAACAGTTCGTAACGGTCGCTCACGGCCGTCTCGCGGTAGATGCGTACCGTCCCCGGTTGCAGGGGCGCAGGCAGTTCCGTGGGGATGCTCCAACTGATACGGTTGCATCCGGTAGCCTTGTCGGTGCCTATTTGTCCGATGACGGGCGCAAAGCCGCTGCCTGTCACTTCCACCCGGGTGCTTTGGTATATTTCACCGAACACGTCATCGGTGGCTTTCACGTTCAGGTCGTAGGAACCGTCCCTTTCCGGGAAGATGAACGTGGCTTCGGCCTGTCCCTCTTCGTGGATGAATGCTACGCCTTCGTCGCGCAGGATTTCAAAGGCGACCTCGGACGAGAGCAAGTGTTCCGGCAGGGTGGCCTGTACGGGAGTGCCGGCCAGGACTTGCTGTGGCAGGTCGATGGCCATGCCCGGCAGGTCGAGGATTTCGATTTGCGCACGGCTCACGATGTCGTCCACGGTCAGGGTGACGGTCTTCAGTCCGGATGTGTTCCATTTGATGGTGTTCCCGTCTATCACGCCTCCGTCGGTGTCGATTTGCGGACTGCCCAAGATGGTGGTCTCGAACGGGACGGGCCAGCTCACGCGTCCTTTGCCCGGTAGGCTCAGGAGCGATACGGCCTGCGCCGTGTACTCGTAGACGGGCGAGAAGTCCGAGTGGGCGTTCCACGCGTCCACCGCCTGCACTTGTATTTCATACGTCTGTCCGGCTTCCAGGGCCGTGGTGGGGATGGTGAAGCGCGTGGCCGTGCGGTAATGCACATAGCCCGGTTCGCCCGTCTGTGCCTTGTTGTCGGTCAGGTTCAGGGGTGAGATGACATAAGCCCCTTCGCCCGATGCGCCTTTCTTCTTCACGCTCAGGTTGTAGCGCAGGCTGTGCGAGGGTGTTTCCTTGTCCGTAGCCCCGTCCCAATATATCGTCAGTCCGTCCGTCGTTTGGCTGGCGTAGACGTTTTGCGGCACGGTGGGCGCGGTGTTCTTGAACGAGGAACGGATGCGGAGGTTGGCATCGTAGTCGGGCGTGCCGTCGCCGTCCACGTCGAGATAAGGGCCGGCAGGTGATGCCGAACTGATATTACCGGGGATGAGTTCGAGTGAAGAACTGAAGCTTTCGATATTCTCCATGTAGGCCAGCTTCCCGTCTTTGTCTTGGAAGATGAGGCTGTCACGGGTTGCAACCGACACATATTCGGGCAGGCCGTCGTGGTTCAGGTCCACGGATGGTTCCCCCGGCAGGGTGATGCGTTCCGTAAAATTAAGTTCCGCATCACAGAGGTAGGCATAATATATGTTTTTGTGATAATCAGTATAAATCAGGTCGGGACGCCCATCCCCGTTCACGTCGGCGATGCCGACAAGTGTTAACGAACTGTTTTGTGCGGGCAGCTCGCGTGCCTCGAACTTCCATCCGCCTTGGTTCAGGTAGAGCCGTTGGCGATAGATGGGTGTGCCCCGGTCCCAACGGTATGCAGCCACGATGTCCAGATAACCGTCGCGGTTGAAGTCGGCCACGGCGACAGGCTCGATATATTCCTCTCCTTCGAACAACCGTTTCTCTTCCCACGTGCCGTTTGCGGTGTTCTTGTACATCAGGGTTCCGCTCGCAAAATCCACCCGTCCGTCGTTGTCCATGTCGCCGATGGGCGTAAGATAATCGTGTTCTCCTATCGGATTGCTGGGCGTGTTGAGGCAAATCTCCCCTTCGTATGCGTGGAAATCCATGTTGCCGTCGTTCAGCAGGAATCTTTTTTGTTGGTTGTTCACTTTCAGGTAGTTGCCGTAGATGTCGGGCAGTCCGTCCCGGTTAAAGTCGACCACGTAGCCCCCGTGGCTGATGTCCAAGTCGGTGTTGAACGATTTCATCAGTTCTTTGAATGTGCCTTGCGCGTTGGTGTAGAACCTTTGGGTGAATCCTTCCGCCCATCCGTCTTGGTTGAGGTCGAACACGCTGCCGCTGTAGCCGTCTTCGCCGGTTTCCGTATGGAACGGGAGCACCCGTACGCCCTGCGTGAACGTGTGCCCGTCGAGCGAGAGGGTGACGTTTTTCTGTCCGTAGCTTTCGAACACGATGTCGGCCGACCCGTCTGTGTTTTGGCTGACGATGCGTCCGTCGGGCTGCAGGTTGTATTGGTAGTTTGCGCCTTCACGGGCGTAAATCGGCGCGATATGCAAGGTGTCCGCCGTGCTCAGTTCGTTGACCGAAGCCGTGAAGGCCGGGCTGACCAGATGGTTCTCGAACGAGGTTTCTTCGCTCCACGCGCTACCGATGCCGTTCGGGGTGATGGCCTGCACGGCGATGTGGTAAGTCCCTTCCGGCCATGTCCCGGCGTTGAGCATCATGTAGGTGGCAGTGCCGGCGTTGCCGTCCGAGAAAGAGCGGCGGCTGCCGTCGGCATTGGATTGCGCTTGCAGGATGTCGCCGCGTCCCGGAGCTGTGCCCACCCGCACTTCATACGTAAGACCCGGTTCTTGCGAAGGGGCTTTCCATTCCACCCGAAGCAAGCCTGTGGCCGCGTCCACAGCGTAAGTCGGGGCTTCCGGAGCGGCCACTTTAGTGGCTTTGGCGTTTTCCGGCGTGTAGAGATAATGCTCTATCGTGTTAGGGGTAACGAGGAAGTCGAGTTTCCCGTCCCCGTTCAAATCGGCGACGAACGGATTCTCCGGATTGGATAGCATGTAGCCTTCCGGAAGGAGCATGGTCTCGTTCAGGTTGAAGTTCGCGTCCCATTGGAATAAGTAGAAGTCATATTGTTGGTACCCTTGGGAGTTTATGAATTTTTTCACTGCCGTCAGTCCCGGTTTTCCGTCAAGATATACCACCTCGTGAAAGGTGTATTCGCCCTCCATTCCTTGTTCCGACTTTTTGAATGTGCCGTCGCCTTGGTTGCGCAGGAAGATGATGAAGGCGTAGGTGGTCTGTTTGGTCTTGTCGATGGTGAGTAGAAGGTCTTGGTGGCCGTCGCCGTCCAGGTCGCAAACCTGCACATCCGTGAGGTTGGAGTTGTTGGTGAGGCGTTCCGTTTCATACCCTGTGGGTGTACTGCGCATCAGGTTCACGTCGCCCGTCTTTGCATCGAAGAGCACGTAATCCGTCAGGCCATCGCCGTTCACTTCGCAGGCCGTGACCGACGTGCCCATGGAAGCTGTGTAGTAACGTCCGTCCGGCAGTGAGATGAATCCCGTGCCGTTGGGTGAGAAGAGGTCGGGGTAGCCGTCGGCGTTTAAATCCAAAGCTTGCATGCGGTCGCTTTCTTGGGCGTATGACGTGCCGCGTTCGGGAATCCACGCGCCGCTGAATATGGTGTTGTCCACGCGGAACATGCCGCTTCCTCCGCTACTGTAGTCCATGCCTTCCAACTCGGCGGCGTCCGTGACGAGGGGGAGAGGTTTTTCTTGGAGTCCGTCCACCGTCTGCAACAAGACATACGGGGCGTAAAGGGTAGGCCAACTTTGTATCAGTTTAAAGAATACCAAGTCCGTGCGTCCGTCCCGGTTGAAGTCTGCTTGGGTGGGTTGGTCGCCTAAGAATGGGCTGCTTGTGGCTTTGTAGCTTCCGTCTGGTTGGCTCAGGTACATCTTCGTGTCGTTGCCGTTGGAAGCGATGAAGTCCGGTTTGCCATCTCCGTTCAGTTCGAGGATATTCTTGATGGTGAGCACATCATTTGCCACGCGCTCTACCACCGTGCCGTCCAAGGCAAACCATGCAGTGAAGCGTTCCTTGTTGTTTTCTGTGCCGAGATATTCCATCTTTCCGTCCCCGTTCACATCATAATACATGCTCTTCAGGGTAGGCGGGGTTCTATCCAGAGGCGTAAGTTCTTGTCCCGCGATGGGGCGTATGCCTGTAAATGCCAGGCATGTGGCAAGGGTGAATAAAGTAGTTGTTCTCATAATGGTTGGTTTTTATGTTTTATCGAACTGTTCCTTTCAGGTGTGCGTTTTTCCTCTGTTCTCGCAATGGTTCAAAATTAAGGGATAAAAACATGTCGTTCAATGCGTAAACGGTATTTCGTACGGAATGAATCTTATTTTTTACGCATTGAACAAAAAAATCCGGGCAAGCGGGGGACTTGTCCGGATAAGGCAGGAGGGAAAAGGAAATGAAGCTCCCTTTCCTTAGTAGTTGAATTCGCCGAATTCACTCTTGATGGTCAGCGAACGCGGTCCTTCTTCGATGTGTCCGACGATTTGCGCGTCGATGTTGAAACTCTTGGCGATGGCGATGACTTGTTCGGCGTGTTCGGGAGCAAGGTAGACTTCGAGGCGATGCCCCATATTGAACACCTTGTACATTTCACTCCAGTCCGTACCGCTTTCCTTGGCAATCGCCTTGAACAAAGGAGGCACGGGGAACATGTTGTCTTTGACCACCCTGCAATTCTCACCAACGAAGTGGAGCACCTTGGTCTGCGCACCGCCTGTGCAGTGTACCATGCCGTGGATATCCGCACGCATCTCGTCCAGCATCTTCTTCACCACCGGGGCGTATGTACGGGTGGGGGACAGGACGAGCTTGCCGGCATTGACCGGGGCACCCTCCACCGGGTCGGTCAGCCGGTAACTGCCGCTGTAGACCAACTCTTCCGGAACGGACTTGTCGTAGGTTTCGGGATATTTCTCGGCCAGATACTTGGCAAACACGTCGTGGCGTGCACTGGTCAGCCCATTACTGCCCATACCGCCGTTGTATTCCTTCTCGTAGGTGGCCTGTCCGCAACTGCTCAGTCCCACGATGACATCTCCCGGACGGATATTGGCGTTGTCGATGACATCGCTACGTTTCATGCGGCATGTCACGGTGGAGTCCACGATGATGGTGCGCACCAAGTCGCCCACGTCGGCTGTCTCGCCGCCCGTGGCATAGATGCCGATGCCCATCTTGCGCATCTCGGACAGCAGTTCGTCCGTACCGTTGATGATGGCACTGATGACTTCGCCCGGGATGAGCATTTTGTTGCGTCCGATGGTGGACGACACCAAAATGTTGTCCACGGCGCCCACACAAAGCAAATCGTCCGTGTTCATGATGAGCGCGTCTTGCGCAATACCTTTCCATACGGACAAGTCGCCCGTTTCTTTCCAGTACGCGTAGGCCAACGAAGATTTCGTGCCGGCTCCGTCGGCGTGCATAATGTTGCAGTATTCCGGGTCGCCGCCCAGAATGTCGGGGATAATCTTGCAAAATGCCTGCGGGAAGATACCCTTATCGATGTTCTTGATGGCGTTGTGTACGTCCTCTTTGGCTGCCGACACGCCGCGCATCATGTAACGTTGGTTACTCATATCACTATATGTTTTTGAATGATTGTCTGTCATTAAAACTCTACTTTCGGGGCTTCCGATGCACCGGAGGATGCCTCGAACTTTTCCTTTTTGCTAAATCCGAACATCCCGGCGAATAAGTTGTTAGGAAACTTGCGTATCAGGACGTTGTAGTCTTGTACGGCCTCGTTGTAACGTTTACGGGCTTCGGTGATGCGGTTTTCCGTACCTTCCAACTGGGCTTGCAGTTCCGAGAAATTCTCGTTGGCACGGAGTTGCGGATAGTTTTCCGTCACGGCCAACAGCTTTCCGAGGGCGGAGCTCACGGCACCTTGGGCTTTCTGATATTCGGCCAACTTTTCTGCGGTCAGGTTCGCCGGGTCCACGGTGATTTGCGTGGCTTTGCTACGGGCGGCTACCACGGCTTCCAACGTACTGCTTTCGTGCGTGGCATAGCCTTTTACGGTACTCACCAGGTTCGGAATCAGGTCGGCCCGGCGTTGGTATTGCGTTTCCACGTTACTCCAGGCTGTAGACACAGCTTCGTCTTTCTCTACCATCTTGTTGTATGAACAACTGTTCAAAAGAACCATGCACACCATGGCTATGGCGGCGGTCATCCATTTCTTTGTTTTCATTGTCTTCCTTATATATAAATAGGTGTTTGATTCGAAATCTGTGTGTCGGTCAGAACTTGCCACCGGCTCCTCCGCCTCCGAAACTGACTCCCCCGAAGCTTCCGCCGCTGAAACCGCCTCCGAAACCGCCGCCTCCGAACCCGCGATGGAACGGTCCTGCCACGGGAGGGAAACCGCCAAAGCCGGTGCCGTTGTCGAACGGTTCGTCATGGGAACGGGATACGGTATGCCCGCATTTCGGGCAGCGGTAATAGACTGTGTGATGTTCTATGCCTTGGAACCGGTCAACCCGGACCTGAGAATTCGTGCGGTGCATGGGGCTATGTCCGCATCGGGGACATGTGTTCCGTTTGCGGTTGGAATAAATGGAAATCAGGAACCCGCCCGTGACAATGGCCAAGGCAAGCCACATCAAGCCATATCCTTTTGTGCCGGTCGGTTGTCCCGACCCGTCGTGGAGCAGACTGTCGTCGCCACGGATTACACTACAGACGGCAGACACTGTTTGCAGCATGGCGGTATCCCAGTCTCCTGTTTTCAGGTAAGGCACCATTCGCCGGTTTTCTATCCGGCGGCAGATGGCATCGGGTAGCGTGCCCTCCAACCCTTCTCCGGTCAATATCTGGTAACAGCGGTCTTGTGTGGAAAGCAAGATGATGAGACCCGTGTTTTGCCGGTTGCCCACCCCGAGTTTGTTACCCAGTGTAATGGCGAAATCATAGCATTCTCCTCCTTCGATACGTTCCACTACGGCTACCACGGACTGTACGCCCTTCTCCGTTTCCAACCGATATAGCAGGCTGTCCATTTGCTGTACGGTCTGTGCGGAAAGGATTCCATCGGGATTGACCACATGCTTGGTCTTGTCCTGCAAATAAACCATAGGCAGGTTGTCCACCGTATACGTGTCGGCATACAGGAGTCGTGCGCTCCGGCATACAAAGAATAAGAGGAACAGACAAAAAGCTTTCTTCATGACACACTTTGTTTACTGGCTTGGCAAGTTATTCATATCTTTTGGAATATTATATCGTTCGACGAAACTTTTGACGATTTCTGTATATTCTTTAGCATATTTTAGATAAGAATCGGCATGTGTTGCGCCTTCTACGTGCCATATCTCTTTGATGCCCGTTTTGGCGGCATACAGGCTGTCGCCCATCCAAGTCGGTACGAACGTGTCTTCCGTACCGTGAATGAACAACATGGGAAGCCGGCATTTTTTTACTTGTTCCAGTGGCGAGGCTTCCCGGAAATCCCAACCGTAACGCAGGCGTGTAGCCCAACTGGCCAGATGGAGCAAGGGAAAAGCGGGCAGGCCGAACTGGTTTTTCAGTTCTCCTGCGTATTCATCCCACACGCTGGTATAACCGCAGTCTTCCACAAAGCAGTTCACGAAAGGCGGTTGGGGTTCGCCGCTCACGCATACGGTCGTAGCCGCTCCCATGGAGATGCCGTGTACCACCATGCGAGTCTGGGAACCTTCCGGAGCAAACAGTTCGTTGGCCACTTCCATCCAGCGTAACACGTCGAGACGGTCTTTCCATCCCATTTGGATGTGGTCGCCTTCGCTTTGTCCGGCAAAGCGGAGGTCGGGGAGCAATACGTTGTAATGCAGGTCGTGATTGTATAAGTAAGCGATGTGCAGCATACGCACGGCATTGTCGGTATAACCGTGCACGGCTACGGCAGTATGAGCCGTCAGGGTGTCTGCATAAAGGTAAAGGGCATGCAGCCTTACTCCGTCTTCGGCAAGGATAAACGTATCCCGCAAGGCGTTTTCCCGTTGCAGGCTGTCTACCCAGTGCGAAAAGAAAGGGTAGTGCTCATACATGAAAGCGTATGACGTTTCGAGATCTTTTCCCCGTTCGTTGCCACCGGCCTCCAACGCATACCATTGCAGGTATAGCGTGCTCCCCGTCAGTGTGAGTACTAATAGGGTGAGCACGATCCAGAGAATCCGTTTGAACTTGTTCTTTTCCTTGTGCATATCGTCAGTCTTCGCTATGCCAGAATTCCCATCCGGCGTATGCTTGGAGAATCAGCATCTCCAACCCGTTTTTGGTGATAGCCCCTTGTTCCCGTCCTTTTCTGAGAAAGAGGGTTTCTTCCGGATTGTAAACCAAATCGTACAACAGGTGGTTGCGTCCGATGGCCGTATAAGGGAGTGCCGGACACTCTTCCGTATGAGGATACATCCCCACTGGGGTACAGTTTACAATCACTTTATATTCGTCCATGATTTCCGGTGTGAGTTGTGGGTATGTCAGCGAATCCTCTTTCGGGTTACGGCTGACAAAGCGGGTTTCGATGCCCAAGCGGTGAAGTCCGTAGCGGACAGCTTTAGAAGCCCCTCCAGTACCTAATATTAAGGCTTTCCGGTGTATCGGTTCCAATAACGGTTCTATTGAGCGGGTGAATCCGATGACATCCGAGTTGAAACCTTTCAGATGCGGTTTTCCTTTCCGCATCCCGATTCGTACGACGTTGACGGCGCCGATATGGCGAGCTTCCTCGCTCAACTCGTTCATGTATGGAATGATTTTTTCTTTGTAGGGAATGGTCACGTTGAGTCCGCACAGATTTGCGTTTTCCGTAATGATTTCCGGAAAGCGTTCGATAGAGGGAATCTCAAAATTGACATATTCGGCGTTAATCCCTTCGTTCTTGAACTTTTCATTGAAAAAGTCACGCGAGAACGAATGTCCTAAAGGATAGCCGACTAAACCGTATTTATCCATGATGTGAATGCTTATTTGGTGGCAAGATACATCGTGCTGATACCGAAAGTAAAACGTTTGAAACACACGTCGCCGAAACCGGCTTTCCGGAGTATGCCCTGCATGACCTCTCCCTGCGGGAAAGCGGCCATCGTGGCCGGCAGGTAAGAGTAGGCACTATGGTCCTTGGAAATCAGCCGGCCAATCAGCGGCATGACGATTTTGGCGTAAACAGAGAAAAGTTGTTTCATGGGGAAACGGTGGGGAGAACTCAGTTCAATGATTAACAGATGTCCGCCCGGTTTCAGCACCCTGCACATTTCCCGTAGTCCTTGGTCCAGATGTTCGAAATTGCGTACGCCATAGGCTACGGTCACGGCATCGAACGTGTCGTCGGCAAAAGACAACGCTTCACTGTCCTCATGCTGGAAGCGGATGATTCCGTCCAAATGCAACGCTTTCACTTTTTGCCGTCCTATCTGCATCATGCCTTCGGAAATGTCTACTCCCGTAATGGATTGCGGAGCAAGCCTCCGGGCAGACAAAATGGCAAAATCGCCTGTCCCCGTAGCGACATCTAAGATTCGGCGGGGGTGAAAGGGCGACAAAGAGTCGACGGCCGTGCGCCGCCAACTCTTGTCGATACCCCATGAAAGGAAATGGTTCAACCGGTCGTAGGAATGAGCGATGCGGTCGAACATGCGTTCCACTTGTTCACGCTTATGGCCTTCGTCCTTGTAGGGCTTTATCTTTTCTTGTTCGTACACGCCCCGGTTCTTATTTCTGGTTCAAGTATTCGGTGACGTTCTTTTCGATGCGTGCGGCCAAATCGTCATGGTTGTCGGCCTTGTTGAACTTCTGTCCCACGATATGCTCGTACAGCTCGATATAGCGGTCGGACACGCTGTTCACGTATTCGTCCGTCATTTCCGGCACTTGCTGGCCTTCCTTGCCCATGAAGTTGTGGTCGATGAGCCATTGGCGTACGAATTCCTTGGAAAGTTGCTTCTGGGGTTCGCCTTTTTCAAACTTTTCCTGGTACCCGTCTGCGTAGAAGTAACGGCTGGAGTCGGGCGTATGGATTTCGTCGATGAGATAGACTTTACCGTCTTTCTTGCCGAACTCATACTTGGTATCCACCAATATCAGTCCCTTTTTCGCAGCCATTTCCGTGCCGCGGGCGAAGAGGGCGTAAGTATATTTTTCCATCAGTTCGTAGTCTTCCTTGCTCACGAGTCCTTGGGCGATGATTTCTTCCTTAGATATGTTTTCATCGTGTCCGGCATCGGCTTTCGTGGTAGGAGTGATGATCGGGGTGGGGAACTTCTGGTTTTCTTTCATGCCTTCGGGCAACTTCACGCCGCAGAGTTCGCGGCAACCGTTTTGATACTCACGCCATGCGGAGCCGGTCAAATACCCACGGATAATCATTTCCACGCGGAAGCCTTCGCATTTCAGTCCCACGGTCACCATCGGGTCCGGAGTGGCCAGCTTCCAGTTGGGTACGATGTCGCTCGTGGCATCGAGGAAAGTGGCTGCAATCTGGTTCAGCACTTGCCCTTTGAAGGGGATTCCTTTGGGCAGGATCACATCGAATGCCGAAATACGGTCGGTGGCCACCATGACCATCAGTTCGTCGTTGATGTTATACACGTCGCGTACTTTTCCGTGATATACGCTTTTTTGTCCCGGGAAGTTAAAATCAGTGTGAGTTAAAGCTTTCATATCTGTTTTCTTTTTGAAGTTGAAATTCTGTTTGTGGTCAGTTGTCGCCTAAGCTTGTCAAGTCTGTGATGACGAATGATTCCTCGGATACCGGTTTGGCTGTCCTTCTCGACTGCAAGAACGATAAGCCCTGTGATATCCTTCCTCACGCGGGAATCGAAGATGCTCTCCATAGTCTTTACCTTGTCGGTCTTACTTATCTTAGGATTATTTAAAAAGTCGGTAAGCTCACCGTTCTCCTTAAATACCTCCAAAACAATCTGTACCTCATCAAGATATTCGGCAGCACTGCCGCTCTCGATGGCGAGCTCATAAAGAGCCTGTCCGTACGCTGATGCTGCTAATTTTGCCATGTATCATCACCCATTTCACGAAGCGTCTCGTCAACCAATGACGCCTGAATGTCTGTGTCAATTGAAGCAGATACCACCTTGCCGGCAAGAGCCGATGCAAGAGCTATCATTTCCTTCTTCATATCATCGGCTGCACCCTTCTTCTCTAAGAGAACCTCATTGTGTGCTCTCTCAATAATGTGGGCAGCCTCGGTCTTAGCCTCTTCTATAATCTGTTCCTCTCTCGCAAGTGCACGCTTTCTCGCATCCGCAAGAATAGCCTCCACTTCCTTATCCACCTCTTTCAGCTTAGCCTCATACTCAGCCTTCATGGCCTGTGCATCCTGCATGTCGGTCTTAGCCTTCTCGATGTCGTCAGCGATGCCTTCCTTACGCTTGTTAAGGAAATTCCTCACCGGATTGAACATCAGGTATGAGCCTGCCAGAAAGAGAATAAAGATGTTAACTGCCGTTATAACCACATCCTGGATAAGCTGGGGATCTAGGTTGAACATTCTTTCCAAGGTCTTGCCTCCCTTCGCCTATTATTCTCGTTAGCTTAACCCTTAAAAAATCAAAGCTTTCCGATAAGTGGGTTGGCAAATAAGAGAATAATCGCAACCGCAAATCCGTAAAGACCTGTTGTCTCGGCTACCGCCTGTCCAAGAAGCATGGTAGATGTGATATCTGACTTAGCTCCCGGATTACGTCCTACCGCTGCTGCTGCGTGGCCTGCTGCGATACCCTGTCCTATACCAGGTCCGACACCGGCTATCATTGCAATACCTGCACCTACTGCTGAACATGCTAATACTAATGCTCTTCCATCAATCATTTTTAATTCCTCCTGAAAATGAAATTATATTGTTTTTTAGATTTAACTTATTCATCTGCAATCTTATCGTTGATATATACCATCGTAAGCATACAGAATACATACGTCTGAATTGCTCCTGAGAACACATCAAAATATACATGAAGTGCAGCCGGAAGTCCCAGCTTAAGGAATATCGGCAGCAATCCGTAAATCAGTCCCATCATAACAGTACCTGACATAATGTTACCAAAAAGACGGAGAGATAATGAAAGCGGGACTGCGAACTCTCCTATCAGGTTAATAGGGAAAAGAAGTGGAACCGGCTGGAAAAGGCTCGTAAAATGCTTTCCCTTATTCTTGGCAATGCCACACCCCTGCACAAGTGCAAAGGTAATAAGACCTAGTGGTAATGTAACACCGTAATCTGCCGTCGGCGGTCTTAAGCCTAACAGACCGGACAGGTTGCAGAACAGTATAAACATGAATATCGCACAGATATAATTCACAAAGCGTCTTGCGTTCCTGCCCATAATAGACGCAACCATATTGTCTATGGTCTGAACATACATCTCTATGATATTCTGGAATGTACCCGGAATCTGTTTTGCGTGTTTCATCGTATGATGAGCGCATATCATGATAATAAGTATAATTATCGTCACGATAAACATTGCCACATGGGTTGTCGTAATATACAACTCCTGCCCAAACAGCGTGTATTTAAACACACCATGAATCATGAAATCGGCATCTGCCAATATCATACCCGGGAATTGTCCTGACACGTTATCAACCTCCTTGCTTTTTTTTAGTTGCTTTTTCTATAAGCCTGTGTGTTAAAGGCTGGGCATAGGTCGCCACCTTGAGTCCGAAGAAACCGGCAAATGTGGTAATAAGATTCAGCCATCCGAAATAGCCTATCGCGCCTAACACTGCCACCGCCGCAAGCATCCTTCCAACCGAAGAAAATGCAAGGAATGCCGAATGTCCCTTCTGCATGTGCATAGCCTTGTATATGGTATGCTTCATTGAAAACAACATCAGAACTCCTGCTACTGTGCCAACGAGCAGTCCTCCCTCGCCCCTTAACTTGTCTTTGGTAAAAATAAGAACAAATATTGATGCTATGACAAGGTATACCGCCATGCCGATAAGCACCTCACTAATGGTCTTTTTTGTTGTGTCTGTCATTCACGTCTCTCCCTGTTTCCGGATTTGAACCAGGCTTTGAAGCAGCTGAAGCCCCCGAAGCCTTCTTAGCCATGAGATAGCAGTTCCTCATTCCTGCCGCCATTCCGAGAAACAGCAGCGGAATAACCACCCATGTTCCTATGAATTTTCCAATCCATATACCAATAAACAAGCATAAAAATGTCGGAACCATGACATTAATCCCTAACTGGGAAATAAGAGCTAGATTCTTATATACATTATGCTTCTTATCCGCCATATCGTTCCTCCATCTCATAAAAGCTTACTGAAACTATTATACTATTTTCCCAATCGAAAGTCTATTAAATAATTAAAAACTTTGCGAATCGTGACCCCAAAGCTTAATATATTTCTGTAAATTATTGAATTTTTTGTATAAATTTGGTATATTTGTTGTACATATATTTAAAGCAGCTATCCGGACTGCCGGCCGGCAGCGGAATGGAGACTAATTATGAAGAAACCTGTTCTTTTTCGTAAAAGATATATCCCATCAGAAATAGTTGAGCTCAAGGATGATATCATTCTGTACCGTGATGATTCAATGCTCATAACACGCTGGACCACACTCAAGCCAAGGCATGATATAGCCGGCGGAATCTCTTTGTACCTCATCGACAAGGGTTGCAAGATATCCCGGATTCACGATGCCTTCGGCAGATTTCTACACTACTACTGTGACATAATACACACGGATTATTCTGCCGGGAACGACACCTATATATTCACGGATCTGCTTGCGGACATCATTGTTCACCGCGATAACAGGTATTCCGTTGTAGACCTTGATGAACTTGCAGAAGCGCTTAAGACCTCACTTATAAACGCAGACACTGTATGCGAGGCTCTGTGCTCAACGGACAGACTTATACGCTGTATTGATAATGGGGAATTTCACAGCTATACAAATCTAATAGAGCGCTATGTGTCACTCTGAGATAATCGAAGTGGCATATAGCGCTCTTTCTTTTTTTACATATGTTTCCATAATGCCGGATTCATAACACACCTATTTAATGTACGGGTGTATAACGTACTATATCCTTGCCGGGCATCTGTGAAATCTATTTAGTTCCGAATATTCTGTCGCCTGCATCCCCAAGTCCCGGAATAATATAGCCATGCTCATTGAGCTTCTCATCGCAGGTTCCGATATACATATCCACATCCGGATGATCCTTCTTCATTTTCTCAATTCCTTCCGGTGCTGCGATAATGCACATAAACCTGATGTTCTTTATGCCGCGCTGCTTAAGCATTGTAATCGCTGCAGATGAGGAGCCGCCGGTTGCAAGCATAGGGTCAACAACAAATACTTCCCTTTCCGCACAGTCCTGAGGGAGCTTACAGTAATACTCAACCGGCTCTAATGTCTCCTCATTGCGGTACAGACCGATATGTCCGACTTTGGCTGCCGGAATCATGGCAAGCATACCGTCAACCATTCCAAGGCCTGCCCTTAAGATTGGCACAACAGCAAGCTTCTTTCCCGCCAGTTCCTTGACAGTTGTCTTACAGATAGGAGTCTCAATTTCCACGTCCTTGAGCTTCAAATCTCTTGTTGCCTCATAACACATAAGCATTGCAATCTCACTTATAAGGGTACGGAAATCCTTAGAACCTGTCTCCTTTCTTCTGAGAATTCCAATCTTGTGCTGAATCAATGGATGATCCATAATTACCACTTTACCCATAATGCTGTCCTCCCGTTTTTTATTAATCCTCAAGCATGTTGATACGTCTGATATGTCTTTCCTCATTGGAAAATTCCGTTGTTAAAAATGTCTCCGTAATCTTAACCGCAAGTCCCGGACCGATTACTCTTCCGCCGAGTGCAAGCACATTGGCATCATTGTGAAGCCTTGTCGCCTCTGCCATAAAGCAGTCCGTACAGAGTGCTGCCCTGATTCCCTTAATCTTATTGGCAGCTATTGATATTCCTATTCCTGTTCCGCAGATAAGAATACCCTTGTCGCAGATTCCATCATTGATTGCTGCGCATACCTTTCTGGCATACTCAGGATAATCAACACTCGCCTCACTGTAGCTTCCAAAATCCTTGTATTCATATCCCTTCTTGTCAAGATATGCCATAATCTCCTGCTTTAACGCAAATCCACCCTGGTCACAACCAATCGCTATCATTATTTCCTCTTTTCCTAGGTACAACGGATTCAGACGGCTATCCGCCATTCGGTTCGCGGCCTAGCTTATTTTGCATACATCCGCCATACTTATATTATTTTTTAAACTTCCCCATTTTCAATCCGGGTAAGCTTATTATCTACCTTATGGAGCCATTCTATCATAGACTCACAGCATTCCACATAACTGTCCATCTCCTTGCCGTAAGGGTCCGGTATCTCGCCCGCCTCACCGGCAAACTCGGAAACGGTATATAAATCCTTAGGAGCATACGTCTCTATCACCATTTCTTTTTCCTTGTTACCGATGGCGAGTATCAGCGTTCCCTCCGGAATATCCTCCTCCGTGAGTGCGACAGAGGTCCTGTTATCAAGAATGATTCCCTTCTGTCTCATAACCGCTATCGCCTTGGGATTAACCGGCTCCGGAAACAGGACAATAAGTCCTCTTGAAATTATCTCAATATCCTTGTGAACCGTGATATGCTTCATCAGAAGCTCCGCCATCGGTCCCATACAGGTATTATTCATACTGACAAAAACAATTCGATTATATTTTTTCATGCAAAAGGTGAACCCTGATGTTCACTGCTCCTTATTTTATTCCACGTTTTCGATATGGTGCCCTGCCGCCTTAATAAGCCTGTTCATAACTGCCTGTCCGAAGCTGTCCTCCGCAAAGCCCTCCGACAATATTATATCCACATCTATATGGTCAAAATGTCTGAGCACGTCAAAAAGATGAGCTGCCACCTCATGTTCATCGCAGCGGCTTCCGACCACAACAACCTCACCTGAGGTATACCTGTGTTCATTCTCCGTGCTTGAAAGGATTCCGACCTTGAGCCCCTTCCTTTCATTCTCCCCGGCAAGCTCATTGATTTTTTCGACAACCTTGTCATTGTCACCCTCAAAAATCGTAAGCTCAGCCTTCGGCGCATAGTGCCTGTACTTCATGCCCGGTGCCTTAGGTCTTCCCTGAACCGTAGAATGGGCAAGCACCGTCGGGTCAAAGCTCACATCGCCAAGCACATCCCTTATCATGTCGGCAGTCACATATCCCGGTCTTAGTATCATCGGAACATCGGAGGTCATATCTACTATAGTAGATTCAATACCTATCTCTATGGCACCTCCATCAATAATCATGTCAATCCTTCCGTCCATGTCCTCAATGACATGCTCAGCCCTCGTCGGACTAGGGCGTCCTGAGAGATTCGCGCTCGGTGCCGCTATATATACACCTGAATCCTTGATAAGCTTCGCCGCAACCGGATGGCTCGGCATTCTTACAGCCACCGTGTCAAGCCCTCCCGTTGTGCCGTAAGGAACTATCTCCTTCTTCTTGAATATCATCGTGAGAGGTCCCGGCCAGAAGGTATCCGCAAGCTTGTAAGCACTGTCCGGAATGTCATAGGCAAGCTCATCAAGAGCGGCTATATCCGCTATATGCACAATCAATGGATTGTCGCTCGGGCGTCCCTTGGCACTGTATATCTTGTGTGCCGCATCCTCCTTTAGCGCATCTCCGCCGAGTCCGTACACCGTCTCTGTCGGGAATGCCACCAGACCGCCGTTTTTTAGTACTTCCCCTGCCTGTGCAATCACTTCATCCGCATTATTTTCATCTATCCTTAAAATTCTCGTTACCATGAATTACTACCTTATCTATGATTTTAATCCTCATTTCCGGGCGATTTATCGCCATCAAAGCGATTTGTTTTCGCTCAGAAACAAATTGCATGTATGAAAAATATGCTATCAAGCTTATTTTTCACACTATTGCCCTGTATCAGTTTTCAAGCGGACATTCGCAATCCGCTTTCGCTACTTGCTCATGAACGCAGTCGCTTTGCGAACTGCGTTCAAGTGCCTGCTTTACATCCTCAGCGTGAAGCCTGTCCAGCTTATCCTGTGCCGCTACCACATCAATAACTGATTTCAATAGCTTGTCCATGTCCGAACCGTCCGTGTAATCCGCCGCCGCATAATAGCCAATCCTCTTGTCATGTATCATCTTGTATACTTTATTTTTATCTCCTGTCACCGGATTGTATACACCGATTGAATACCCGCCATTGGCATTCACAAGCTTCATGCATGGCACATCCGTGTCGCTGTCACCGATGTAGACCATGTTCTTAAACGGTATCCTTATGTCCTCCGGTGCGAAATAATCATTCACTGCTGGATCATTTATATCAAGCACACCCTTGGATATTCTGAAAAGGTACTGCGTCTTGTTGGTATAATTCACCACCTGCGCCGGCCACTTCACCATTCCGTTCTCATCAAAATAGAAGCTGCTGGCATATATGCGCTCAAATGCGCCCTCCTTGGCAATCTTCGTGCCCTCTATCATCTCCTTAAGTCCTGAGGAGATAATATAATGCTCCACCTTGACGCCATGCTCAAGGCCATACTGTCTCAATCTCTCAAACCAGCCGTCAACACCGTCAAACAGCTTCACCTTCGAGCCATACTCCTCAAGCGCAGCGTGGCTGAAATCAAGATTTCCCTCCGCCTCCTGCACCATCTTGTACATATATGAAAGGTTACTGTCCATATTATTTTCTCTGGCAAGCTCCCCTGTCTCCTTCCAGAACTCCGCAACATCGTAGCCCACAGACTGTATAAAGCCCTGTGCCTGCATATCATCAGGCGAAAGTGTCTTATCGAAGTCGTAACAGATTGCTACTATCGGAAGTCTCTCCTGCTTACCCTCATTAGGCATATATTAAAATCCTCTTTTCCACGTAAAATGCTATAGATATGATACGCTTTACATAATATTTTGTCAAGAATGCACAAAATACCATAGTCCATCCTCTCAGTGCACTCACAGCTTATCCCTTAAGATTTTTAACAAAACGCTGTAGATGCATTTTCTGTTCCTTCAAATCCGAGCCAAAATCATGCTTTGGAATATACATCTGCATGCCGCCACACAAAATGGATTTTTACCTGTATTCATGTCAGGCTTCTCCCGCAGGCTTCCACTATAAGCTTCTGCCACACTTCGAGCAGCTTCTCCAATGAAAAAGCCGCGTTCGCAGGGCTTGTCGATGGAAGTACAACAGCTTCAATACCTATATTATTCTGCTGGTATTTCTTATAATATTTACCGGATGTGTTTCCGTTACAAAATATCTTAGTGATTTTCGAGTTATTTATTATCGGCTCAATGTCTGTCGGTACAACATTCTTTATACTGCTGTCACTCGACCCCACAATATCGCAGCTGTATATCGTATCCCACAGTGCAATATGGTGCTTATGTAAAAGCTCCTTCTTCTCATCAATCGTCATAGGAACATTTTCGTCTGTAAGCGCCGCTATCACCTTCCAGAAACGGTTCTGCGGATGCCCATAGAAGAACAGCTGCTCTCTAGACTTCACCGAGGGAAGGCTTCCAAGTATCAGAATCGTTGAGCTTTCATCATACAACGGTGGGAACGGATGCACTATATGCTCGTACTTGGGACAGGTGTCAGACCCCATGTCCCAACAAACTGGGACACTGGGGTCTGACACCTGTCCCAGCTTATTGCTTTTATGACATTTTGTCTGCATGACATTCACTCCTTGTCAGTTATTTTCCGCCTGCGGCGGGCTTCCTAAGCTATTATACAAAAAGCACAGGTATTCAGTTGCTATTTTATCTGAAAACCTGTGCTTTTTCAAGCTGGGACATGAATCAGAATCCAATCCCGGAATATCACTATTTACCGCTCTTTGACAGCCTTCTTCTGTTAAAGACTGCGAATGCCGCAACAGCCACACTTAAAACAGCAAACACAATAAGTATCGGCACAATACCACCTGTGATGTATCCGGTGTTCGCACTCTGTGCCGGTGCAGTAAGACCTCTGTCTGTTGCCTGCTTCCAGCCGATTATAAACGGCGAAGCACTGGTAATGTGTATCTTAAGCCCATCTGCGGTCTTTTCAGGTTCAAAAAACTCCATCGTACCCGAAGCAGCTCCGTTGACATTGCTTGTAATAAGATGTCCTATAATAAAATCATAATTATCCTTGTCAATGCCTTCCGGATATGGAATTACAATGTCCACTCCACCATCAGGAAGCTTATCACCGTCAATACTGTTCCATGTATTTCCGTTCTTGACCTGAACAACAATATCCACTACCTGCATGTCCGCCATGTCAATACCGCTTAATATCTTCTTCGCCTCATCACTGTTAAGCAGCTTGTTTCCCATGAAGGTCTTAAGCTCCTCAACACTGCCTGCTCCGGTGATATTCTTTAAATTATCAGTGAGTTCGATATTTCCCACCTGACCACGGAAGCTTTCTGTTGGCTTCTCGGTCGGTTTCTCGGTTACTCCCTCGGTCGGCTTTTCAGTTGGCTTCTCGGTTACTCCCTCTGTCGGCTTCTCCGTCGGTTTCTCGGTTGCTCCTTCCGTTGGCTTCTCCGTCGGTTTCTCGGTTACTCCCTCTGTCGGCTTCTCCGTCGGTTTCTCGGTTGCTCCTTCCGTTGGCTTCTCCGTCGGTTTCTCGGTTGCTCCTTCCGTTGGCTTCTCCGTCGGCTTCTCCGTTACTCCCTCCGTCGGCTTCTCTGTCGGTTTCTCGGTTACTCCTTCTGTCGGCTTCTCCGTCGGCTTCTCGGTTACTCCCTCTGTCGGCTTCTCGGTTGGCTTTTCGGTCGGCTTCTCCGTAGGCACATCATCCTTCTTACTGTCATTGTAGCTTGTCTTTTCCCACTGAAGGACTGTAAGGTCAAGCTTTCCCGCTCCGGCATAAGGCTGTACATAGGCTGCAAGCTTATCTGCCGGGTAGAGGCTGTAATCGCTGTACGGAAGCTTAGCTGTAAACTCGTCCGCATCCGTTATAAGTACTCTTGTATCTCCTGTCGAATTACACTTTGGTTCAAGTGCTGTCTTAACTCCATCTAAATAATACAAGCTGTTCACTGCGTTGATATATCCGGAAGGGCTTGACCCATTACCCGAATTAAGTGCATTTTCAATACCATTAATGTAACAATTCTCCAGCAGAACCTGTGCTCCACATGTTGATGAAGCTCCATTGCTTACAATCTTCTTTGCAATATCCTCATTTGTGATAGACTTTCTTGTATCACGAAGCTCCTGTGCATCCATTATACAGTTATATACATGTGTATATCCGTAGCGGAGTCTCGGCATTCTGTCCATCGAATTGTAGTAGTAATTGTTGGCAAGAGTTACCTTTATTCCTGCAGCATTCGCTGCTTCATCGGACTGCCCGAAAAGGTGTGTCTTTTTCTGTCCGTATGCATAGCCCCTTATCTGGCTCTTTGTCATTCCCGCATCAAGCAAATGCTGATAGTAAGGATATTTCTCAGAGTTCCGGTCAAGTTCATCCATCATAGCATCAAAGAATATATCGTCTTCACTGCCCGGAAGGAACTCGCACCATGATATTGTAACATTGTTCTCCGGTGAAGGATTCTTTACATCAATAACACCATCATAAGCCTTATAGAATGTACAGTGGTCAATCCAGATTCCGTTACACGCACTGTCGATTGTCATATAATCCCAATCGTTTCTGTCATAATCACCGCTTGTCTCCTCATCCCACTCCCAGAGCTCATCGAACTTGATATTTCTTATGATAATATTGCTTGAGTTCTTCATTGTAATGTTGGCATGCTTTATTGACGAACCGTTTGATGAGAAGATTGTCACATTGGCAAAGCCGTCAAGCATCAGTACCGAAACACCTGTCTTAATAAGCGTAGGGTGCGTGAGCGGCTGAGCCGTGTATGCCTTTATAATCTTGCTATAGCTGCCAAAATCGTCAATCTCATTGCAGCCAAGATTTATATCCTCCGTTATCTCAATCACGGCCTTTGCACCCAATGCTTTAACAGCCGTCAGTGCATCCAGAAACTCCTTCGCAGTTGAAGCCTTGTAGTATTTACCGCTCTCAGGCTTTAAAAGGCCTCCTCCGGTCACACCATAGGCCTGTGCATAGCCCTCAAGCACATATTTTCCAAGTCCCGTATCATCGCCCTCTGTAGAAAGGTATCTGTCTGAATTATATTCTGTTACAGCATACTTTTCTTCCCTACCGATGAACACATTGCCCTTATAGGCTTCGCCTATCTGTGAAAAGGCTGTCTTTGGTGACCATCCTAAGTACGCATCGGTGAGCATATTCTGTGCGGCATTTGCAGATATCTGCCTTCTGTCGCCGTTAATTGCGTAACCCGGTCCGTAGGTTCCGTACTCATAAAATCTTGCAGCCGCATAGGCATTTCCCGACATGGAATCATAAGGAAGCACTGAATTTATAATCTTTCCCATGTAGCAGTTAATCCATGTGATATAAGCATTGGCACCCCAAGGTCTCGCAAGGCGGTAACCCGTCCCGGAGCAGCCCTCCTCTGCTGTAATCACACAGTTGTTAAATGTGAGTCCGTAAGCCGCCTCCGGTGCCGTCTTAGGTGCGCACACGTATCCCGAATTCTTGGTGCCCTCGTATACGAACACTATCTCGCAGTCATCGAAAAGACATCCTGCCCCTTCACCTGAATAAATAAAGTCTATAAGTCCTTCAATCCGGCACTTACTGTAATACTGATGACCTGCTCCCATGTAGAGTGTATCCTGAACGGAGCTGAATTTAACATTGACAAACTCCGAGGCATCCGCATCACATCTTAAAGCATCCGCCGACTTGTTGCTCTTTCCGTCCGCTGTTGAATATACATAATCGTTTGCAAAGGATATATTCTCTGCCGTGAAGCCCTTTGCCGTCTTCTGGATATATGCCGCACATCTCTTGTCCATATCTCCGCCGGCTTCATAATTCGCACCTAAGGAACCCGGATAACAATGAACAAGCGTTTCCTCCCTGTCCTCACCTACAAGTGAAATATATGGCGACGTAACAACAAGTCTCTCCTCGTAGCTTCCTGCCAGAACAAGAATCACCTTGCGCTCTGTATTGTCTGCAGGAACAGCTGCCACTGCTGCAGATATTGTGGAATATGTAGGTATTCCGTCCACCTCTGCACCATCTGCTCCCGTGTACTGTGAATCTACAACCATATCATAAGCTGTGAGATAGACAATATTATATGCCTTTCTTGTCTTTTTCCCACCCTTATCGGTAAATATAAGCTCCACATCATTTCTTCCCTCTTCCACAGGAAGTGTAAAGCTGAAGCTGTCTCCCTCGTACAAAGGGCTTGCCGCAATCTTATTACCATTTACATAAGCTGTAATTTCGCCGTTTGAAAGAACCACCCCTTCAAGCACTGCTTTACCGGAAAATACAGTGTCATAGGACTTCTTTGTAATTATTATTTCAGCAGCCTCATCCTCATATACATACTCGCCGTAACGTCCTGCTGAAGGAACCGCCCATACATGCTCCGACGGATTGCTGTTATTATCATCTGAGTAGGCAATAACATAGTAGTAATACGGCATATTGAGCTCTACATTGCTATCCGTGTACTCCAAAGCGGCAACATCTGCAAGAAGCGCTGCCCTGACATTTCCCTCATCATAAGAATATCTATAGACCTCATAGTGCTGTGCATTCTCCACCGCATTCCACTTAACGGTTACACTGCTCTCAGCCGCCTCCGCCGTAACCTCCGGCTGTGAAAGCGCTGCAATAAGACTTACCTCATTTGATACCACGCCTTCATTTCGCTCCCCAGCAATACCAAGCTGTCCGCATACCTTGAACCAATAGCTTCCTGCGTCGGAAACCGGATATATGTATGTCTTATCCGTAGTCTGCGCTGCTTCTGTCCAGCTGCTTCCTGCATCCCTTGAGACAAGCACTACATATCTTCCGTCACCGTCCGCCTCGACACTGCTGTTCCACGAAACAACAATATTCTCTCTTGACTTGGCTGCCTCTGCCTTAACCTCAGCAACAACCGGAGTTGTTCCAACAGCCTCATAGCAGTCATTCTGGTCATACAAAAGCTCTCCGCTGCTGCCATAATACTTCATATTTGTGACCGTGACCGAAGCATTTGCAACGATAAATCCAAGGGATACGGATGAATCCTTTCCGTTATCCTTAAACAAAAGCATCTTTGAATCGCCGTAGTTATACGTCATCACGGAAGCCTCCCCATCCTCAGGAAGTGCCGTAATCACAAAATTGCCATCCTTCTTCTCGGCAGTAAAATGAATCTTCTGTCCTGCGTTTACGGATTTATTTACGCCGCCCGCACCTGCCATGTCAGTCATGCTCTTAGAGTAGATTCCTCTTAAGCCCGTGCTGTTTCTGACAGCAAGAGTTGCAATATAAGTTCCATCGAATGCACCGAAAAATAATCCATTATAGTTCGTTGAGCCGCATGAATTTATAACGACATCTGCCTCAAGCCTATTAAAATCCGGTGTACTCTCAAAGCCATAATAGCTTACAGACGAATCAACCGCTCCATCCGTTGTTTTGAGTACTCCGCCATCCTGTGAAATAATGAGTCTCTGTCCGACAGGTGTAGCCGTCATGCTGCCTGCTGTTCCGTAGGCTGTCTTAATCTCCGGCATCTTAGGCTGTGTGTTTTCATCCGATGCCTTTGCCTTATTAGTGACCGACATTGAGTGGATATAGCCTGTGCCCTCTGCCGTGTATGTAAATACAAGCTCTGTGGCAGCACCGGAATACTCAAAGGTAACTGTATCGCCGTCCACTGCAGCCTTCGCAGCAGCACTTAATGTCTCTTCTCCGCCTACACTTACTGTTCCGTTCTCAGGCACCCCCGACACTGCAAGCTGACTTCCGTCCTTGCTGTACTGACACAGCTCAAATGAAACTGTCGCATCGCCAGCCACCTTCACGCTTATCGTATCCTGATTATTTACAACAATTCCATGGCCTCCGTTGTAATAGAGCTTATTATTACCTGTCAGTTTAACCAGCTTGTCCGCCGAGCTTACACTGTTTCCTCCGGTAAGCACATAGCCGCCTGTATAGAGTTCAGAAAGAATGCTTCCATCTTTAAAATTATAGCTTACCGGTGTTCCGTCAGCCGCAGGCACACCTGATGCACTGTTATCCTTCACAATAAGCTTGTAGCCTGTCGGTGTAGTGGCAGTGTCATTGTAAGCTACAGTTATAACATTTCCCGATACAGACGCTGATATGTTTCCGCTTAAGTCTGTAAGCATATCCTGACTGAGTGTTCCGTTTCCGTTACCATTAAGGTTCGCCCAGATAATAGCCGTATCAGCGGTTGCAAGCTCACATTCTCCGTTCTCAACCGTGACTGTTGCAGCATCCGAAGCGGAAGCACCTGCTGTCACACTGACTGCGGCAGATCCCACCTTGAGTGAAAAGCTCTTCTGCTCGTACTTTGATATAGTAATGTCATCCGCTGCCGGAATTACACATATCGCACATATATATGCCGTGCTTCCGTTAAGAGTGAGCGTCACCTCACCAGCATCTCCGACATAGAGAAAAGATACGGAATTGTCTCCCTGCGACTTGCAGCCTTCAAGGTCACAATGCCCTTTCGTCTTAGTCGCAAGCGTGTCATTCTCAAACTGTCCCGATCCACTGCCCGCCGTGATTGTCGCCCCTGCCGAACTGTTGTTGTCTCCCGACACAACAATGTAGCTGTTGCCGGCAACCTTAATGGTGAAGTTGTTCCCCTCCTTGGCAGCAAGACCATATGTTGCACTGTGATACTGCAGTGCGTTCTTACTTCCCGTCGCCACTGTCATAAGACCATAGGTACCCGCCGTCGCATACGTCTGTGTTGATGCCAAATCAAAATAGTACGCCGTCCCCTTCTCCGCCGTTTCCACCATGGAGCCGTCCACCCATGTCAGCCCGTCTGTGGAAGCGCTTACATTTTCCGGAATAAAAAAAGTACCTGATAACACCATAATAAGCGCCAGCATGAACGCTCCGCAGCGCCTTGATATCATCCGCATTTTCTTTTTCCCTCTTTTGCATGTTAATAGTTTCATAAAATCTCCTTATTTTTAGGCATTTTGCCAGTTTATGTTCAAAAGCATAACATAATTTTAGCAAATATGCCATAGCTATTTGTGCGTTTTTCTAGAAAAAAAGTACTATATATGTAATATTAACCAATTTCCCTATACTTTATGAAACTTTCACCTATTAAAAAAGTGCACCATCAGGTGCACAAAAAAAAGCTGGGACAGGGGTCAGACCCCATGTCCCGGCTTGCTGGGACATGGGGTCTGACCCCTGTCCCGGATATGTTTAGTTTATGTCGTGCTTGCCAACCTTACGATAACGGTAGACCGCTCTCGCAAGCGAAGCCTGTGATACATGGTACTCCTGAATGCTCTGCTTCTGGCGGAGCTGCTCCTTGGCACGCTCCATTGCCGCCTTGGCACGAACCTCGTCAATATCCTCCGGACGCTCAGCAGTATCGACAATCATGGTTACACGATTATTTGCAATATAGACAAATCCGATACCGACAACCGCATCAACATACTCCTCACTGCCCTCCGGCTTGAAGCGGACATCTCCGATTGTTGTGGCAATCGCCATGTTCTGGTGATGTGCCATGATTGCTATCTCGCCGTCTAAGCCCGGAACTACAAGGATATCTGCCTTACCGGAAAAGAACACCTTGTTGGAGGCTAATATTTTAAGATAAAATGAGCTCATCTTACCCCGCCTCCTTTACTGCTGCTCCATCATTTTCTTTGCCTTCTCAACAGCCTCATCTATTGTTCCGACATTGAAGAAAGCAGCCTCCGGATACTCGTCCATATCACCGTCTATGATTGCCTTGAAGCCTCTGATTGTCTCCTTTACAGGAACGTACTTACCCGGAACTCCGGTGAAGTTCTCAGCAACATGGAACGGCTGTGATAAGAAACGCTGAATCTTTCTTGCACGGTATACGGTAATCTTATCCTCGTCGGAGAGCTCCTCCATACCAAGAATAGCGATAATATCCTGTAACTCCTTATACTTCTGAAGCATAGCCTGAACCTTACGGGCTACCTCGTAATGCTCCTCGCCTACAACGTCTGCCTCAAGGATTCTTGAGGTTGACTCAAGCGGGTCAACAGCCGGGTAGATACCCTGCTCAACAATCTTACGGGAAAGAACCGTAGTCGCATCGAGATGTGCGAATGTAGTCGCAGGCGCAGGGTCTGTAAGGTCATCGGCAGGAACGTATACAGCCTGTACCGATGTAACGGAGCCCTTCGTTGTGGAGGCGATTCTCTCCTGAAGCTCACCTACCTCTGTTGCAAGTGTAGGCTGATAACCTACGGCTGAAGGCATACGTCCGAGAAGTGCGGATACCTCTGAACCTGCCTGTACGAAACGGAAAATATTATCAATGAAGAGAAGCACGTTCTGGTGTTCCTCATCACGGAAATACTCAGCCATTGTAAGTCCTGTCTCAGCAACTCTCATACGCGCTCCAGGTGGTTCGTTCATCTGACCGAATACCAAGGCAGTCTTCTCGAGTACGCCTGATTCTTTCATTTCTGACCAGAGGTCATTACCCTCTCTTGAACGCTCTCCTACTCCTGTGAATATGGAATATCCGCCATGCTCTGTGGCTATATTCCTGATAAGCTCCTGAATGAGGACTGTCTTACCAACTCCGGCTCCACCGAAGAGACCGATCTTACCACCCTTCGCATAAGGAGCCAAAAGGTCGATTACCTTGATACCTGTCTCGAGCATCTCGACAACAGGACTCTGCTCCTCGAACGTAGGCGGCTCTCTGTGAATTACCCAGTGCTCACCGTCATCAAGTGACTCACCACCATCTATAGTTTCACCTAATACATTGAACAATCTTCCCAAGGTCTGCTTGCCGACAGGAACCTTGATACCTGCTCCTGTAGCCCTTACTTCCATATCCCTGCACAGACCCTCGCTGGCTGCGAGCATGATACAGCGGACTGTGTTGTCACCTATGTGCTGTGCAACCTCCATAACGAGGTTCTTTCCCTCACAGGTGACCTCTAAGGCATCCTTTATGCATGGAAGGTCGCCGTTTTCAAATACAACGTCGACAACAGGTCCCATAACCTGAACAATCTTTCCTGTATTAACAACACTTGTATTCATTTATTACATGACCTCCTTTCTGGCCTTTTTCTTCTTTTTCTGAGCCTTGGCACCGGCGATTACCTCTGTTATCTCCTGGGTAATCATCGACTGTCTGGCTCTGTTATACTCTATGGACAGATTACGAATCATCTCCGCTGCACTGTCATTAGCTACCTGCATGGCACTCATTCTGGCATTCTGCTCACTGCAGAAGGATTCCATGAGTGCTCCGTATATATAGCCCATGATTACATCCGGTACAATATTGTTAAGAAGCGCATTCGGGGATGGCTGAAGCTCTATCTCCTCGTTGAATACTCCCTGTCTCTCCATCTCATGCTGCATAGCCATATCTCTCGTTATAGGCAGAAGATTAATCATATCAACCTCAGTCGTTATGCTTGATTTCATGTATGTATAGATAACATATACCTCATCAAGCTCTCCTTCCTTGAACTGCTCTACAACCTCCTCACAGATAATTCTGGCTCTGTGAAGTGAAGGATTCTGTGCGGTATAATGGAACTGCTCCGAAACCGGAATATTTTTCTTCTTAAAATACTGTCTTCCTAACTCGCCAACCACGAAGAGCTTGTAGTTCTTACACTGCTCAATCTCTTCCATCGCCTTTTTAAGGACATTATGGTTGTATGCTCCCGCAAGACCTTTATCAGCCGTAACAACGATGAAGCCCTTTATACGGTCTTCCGGTGCTTTATTCGGTCTGACATCCATATACTGGTTCTCGACATCAGGAAGATGCCTTACAACACGGGATACCATGTTGCGCAGAGCGTTAAAGTAAGGCTCCGTCTCTTCAAGACTCTTCTTTGCCTTGCGCAGCTTCGTGGAGGATATCATGTACATAGCGTTAGTGATTTTCATGGTGTCCTGAATACTTTTCATTCGGCTTTGAATTTCACGAGCATTTGCCATGACTTATCCCTCCTTAGCCATATATTCGTCCCTGAAGCTCTTAGCAGCCTCAACGATAGCCTTGTTGAGCTCATCGTCAAGCTTACCGCCGTTTTCTATCTGAGTGATAATCTCCGGGTGGTCTGTCCTTATGTGCTCAAGAAGCTTCATCTGGAAATCCTTTACATTTTTAAGCGGAAGTGGAAGCATAACCTTGCCGTTGGCAGCACAGAGTGTGATTACCTGCTCCGCTGTGCTAAGCGGTCTGCAAAGAGGCTGCTTTAACAGCTCCATGAGCGCATGACCATGCTGTAACTGCTCCTTAGTTGCGTTGTCAAGGTCAGAAGCGAACTGTGTGAATACCTCCATCTCCCTGAACTGTGCGAGGTCGATACGGATACTTCCCGCTGCCTTCTTCATAGCCTTAGTCTGGGCGGCACCACCAACTCGGGATACTGAAAGACCTACGTTAACCGCCGGTCTCATACCTGAGAAGAAGAGGTCACTCTCAAGGAATATCTGTCCATCGGTGATGGAAATAACATTCGTAGGAATGTATGCAGATACATCGCCCGCCTGAGTCTCAATGATAGGAAGTGCAGTGATCGAACCGCCGCCCTGCTCATCGGAGAGTCTTGCCGAACGCTCAAGAAGTCTTGAGTGTAAGTAGAATACATCACCCGGATAAGCCTCACGTCCCGGTGAACGCTCAAGCAAAAGCGAAAGTGCTCTGTAAGCTACCGCATGCTTGCTGAGGTCATCATATACGATAAGAACATCCTTGCCCTCATGCATGAAGTACTCTGCCATCGCAGTTCCCGAATAAGGTGCTATGTACTGAAGCGGTGCCGGGTCGGATGCTGTGGCTGATACGATAATTGTATAATCCATGGCGTCATGCTGCTTTAAGGTATTTACCAGCTTGGCGATTGTCGATGCCTTCTGTCCGATAGCGACATATACGCACACAACATCCTTGCCCTTCTGGTTTAAGATGGTATCGATGGCGATAGATGTCTTACCTGTCTGACGGTCGCCGATGATGAGCTCTCTCTGTCCACGTCCGATAGGGAACATGGAGTCAATAGCGAGAATACCTGTCTCCATAGGAACCGATACCGACTTACGGTCAACAATTGATGGTGCCGGCTGCTCGATAGGGCGATAGCCATTATCCTTTACCGGACCTGCTCCGTCGATAGGTGCTCCGAGTGCATCGATAATTCTTCCGAGGAAGCCCTCGCCAACCGGAATACCTGCTCTCTTTCCCGTACGCGCTACTCTTGAGCCTTCCTTAATCTCTGTATCACGTCCGAAGAGGATACAGCCTATCTCGTCTTTTCTTACATCCTGAACCATACCCTTAACGCCGCAGTCAAATATGACTATCTCACCGTAGGCCGCATGGTCAATTCCGTTGATATTGGCAATTCCGTCACCGACATAGCTTACCACGCCGACTTCCTTGTCCTGAGCCTCAAGCTCGAAATTGTCAATCTCACTCTTTAATATGGAAATAATATTCTCTGTGCTGGCTGTCGCTCCGATATCCGCCTTGGCAAGCTGTTCCCTGAACTGCTTCATTCTGCCGTTGGTGCTCCAATCGAATACGTCGTTGCCTGCCTGAATGACAAAGCCACCGCCGAGGGTCTTATCCTCCTCAAGCTCAAATGTAAACTCTGTTGTGTTATACTGCTTTGCCACGAAGTCCTTGATACCCTGAAGCTGCTCATCATCAGGTGCTGTCACATACTTGAGAGTAACAACGAACTCTCCCTTGCGCTCAGGAGCTGCCTCCCTGTACGCCTTAACTATGTCCTTCCACAGACCTGTGTCAGAATTGTCACACAGAAGCTTTAAAAAGTCTCTTATCTGTAACGGAAAGACCTTCTCAATCACATTGTGCTTGGATGCAAGCGATATTGAAGGATTGGCAAATTCCTCTGCAATCTGCGGTACAGCAGTAAAGATGTCATCTGCCTGTCCCACTATGTTCGCTGCAATATTCAGTTCGCGCAATGTCTTAGCATAATCTTTTGCTGTACTAATCACTTGTTCTCACCCGTCTTTGTCAAAAATTGGTTATAGAGTTCCCTGTCAGCAGCCTCACCCTGTCCTGAAGCCACAACCTTAGCTGTAGCTGCAACAACGAGCTCCTCAATCTGATCCTTGGCCTGCTTGATGGTCTTCTCCTGTTCCTTAACTGCTTCTTTTCTCGCATCGTCCATAAGCTTATCTGCTGCTGTCTTAGCATCCGTAACGATTCTGTCGTACTCTGCTCCTGCCTTAACTCTCGCATCGCTTATAACTGCTGCCTTCTCTTCCTGTGCTCCGCTCAATGCCTGCTCATACTGTACCTTAAGTGCAGCCGCATTGTCCTGAGTCGCCTTTGCATCCTCGTACTGCTTATTTATCTCAGCCTCACGCTGTGCGATAATCTTCTTAACAGGCTTAAATAAAAGCTTACGAATGATTACATAGATGATAATCAGGTTGATAACGGTAAATAACAGATTAATATCTATTCTTAACATGCTATCCTCTCCTTATCTTATATTTTTCTAACCTGATTAACCAAGTAAGATGATAATAAGGATAGCTACAACGAAACCGTAAATAGCAGTTGCCTCTGCAAGCGCACCACCTAAAAGTAAAAGCTTTGTTATCTTGCTCTCTGCCTCAGGCTGTCTAGCGACTGCCTCTGTTGCCTTACCTGCTGCGATACCGATACCGATACCGGCTCCTATACATGCTAATGCTGCAATTCCTGCTCCTAATGCAATTCCCATATTTTCCTCCGTTCTGCCGTCTGGCGGCATGTCAATAGATTATTAAATTTACTTTGTCCTGCCTGCCGCAGTGACAGGCTTACATGTGCAGCCGCTTACTCTTCGACTGCTTCCTTAATATAAAGTGATGTCAAAAATACAAATACATATGCCTGGATTAAACCGTCAAAAATATCAAAGTAAAAACTGAATGGTACCGGCAGTACAACCGGAATTAACGACTTAAGCAGCTCCATAATAACGAACGCACCTAATACGTTACCAAAAAGTCGCATACAAAGTGACAACGGCTTGATGAATAACTCAAGAATGTTAATTGGCGTTACAATAGCCATCGGCTGAGTAAAGCTCTTAAGCCAGCCCTTAAAGCCCTTCCTGTGTATTCCCGCGTACTGGACGAGCACAATACTCATAACGGCAAGTGCTGCTGTTACATTGAGATCCTTCGTCGGCGGCTTAACTCCGCACAGACCAATCAGGTTAGCAAAGCCTATGTACAGAAGCACCGAACACAGATATGGCACGAAGGCTTTTCCTTCTTCCCCGGTCATTCCGATGACAAACTTCTCAAGCCAGCCTACAATGGATTCGGCAACAAGCTGTCTCTTGCTCACATTCTTAACCTTCAGCCCTCTTGTGAGGAAAATACACAGTACCAAAAGAATAGCCATGATAACCCATGTAATCACCGTCGACTCGGCAATCGGAATATTAAAGCTTCCGATATGAATGGTAAAGACTGTCTCACAGTTGAGCTCTTCCATTATCTTTTCCTTCAAATCTCCCATGAACTCACTCCTTTCTCTATATTTAGTTTTTATGTAATATGTGGGTGCTTTCTGCGCTCACTGATACATTCACATATTTTACTCACAAAATTTAAAAAAGCAAGTATTAATTTTTTTATCAATGGTACTTTAAGACCATTTAAGTAGGTCATGCCACCCAACAAAAATGCCATTATAAATAAATTTTATAAAAAATTTAGAAAGTGACTACTGGTCATTTATCTAATATGTGATATTATAAGGTTCGTTGACACAAAAATGTCATTGCTCAGGCACTCCTTTGAAAATACTTAGTATTTTGTCGGTGTGCACATTGACTGTGAGCATATAAACTATATAATACCATATATAAGGAAGTCATAAGAAAAGAAAGGGAATTAACTATGAAAAATACATTGACCATCTTCGTGCGGGACTTAAAAAGACTGATAAGAAGTCCTTTCGCTCTGGCTATTGCACTTGGTCTGTGCATTCTGCCATCGCTGTATGCCTGGTTTAACATCTACTCTAACCATGACCCCTACGGCAGCACATCTAACATTAAAATTGCCATAGCCTCCGAGGATGCGGGCTATACTCTTGAGGACGGCACCTACAAGAACATGGGCGCCGATGTCTTGGAAGAACTCAAGACCAATGACAGCATAGACTGGGTTGCATGTGATACCGCAGACGATGTAATTGCCGGAGTTGAAGCCGGAGATTACTATGCAGGAGTCACAATCGGTTCCGACTTTACGGAAAGCATGTACACCGTATTCGACACCAGCTTTAAGAATCCTGTTATTACATATTATGACAACGAAAAGAAGAATGCCATAGCAACCAAGATAACCGATACCGCTGTCGGTTCCCTCCAGCAGACTATCAACACTAAGTTCATTGAGGTTGTTGTAAGCACCATATTCACAGAGACAAACACAATCTCCTCAGATATTGAGGAAAAAGATCGTGCCACCACTCTGAATGATAAGCTTGTCCGTCTTCGTGACAATCTTTCTTCCTATAATAAGACACTCGACATGCTGATAAACGGCAACAGCAATCTTAGCAGCACGCTTAGCGACACCGGTTCCCAGATAAGCACTCTTGCCTCCGGTATAAGCAGTGCGACCGCCAGCCTTAAAAACGCACAGGCCTCCTTTTCTAACAGCCGCACTGCGCTTAGCACATTCAGCACACAGCTTAAAACTACAATCACTGATATGTCTACGTCTCTTGATAACATTGCCACCTTGCTTGACAATACCACTCTTGCACAGGACTCACAGACCCTTGCAGACAGTATTTCCAGGCTTAACGCTGATGTCACCCAGCTCAGCACGCAGATGAAGAGTCTTAAGCTCCTTATTGCGGAATATTATGTTACCAACGCTGATATATCAACCCCACCTGAACTCGGTGTATTAGATACAATTGTAAACCAGATAATAAATACAATCGGTTCTCTTGCCTCACAGGCAGGCGGCAACGGAGTGCTCACACAGGCGGCTGTGGACAGTATGGTGTCCGGAATAAAGTCCTCCCTTACATCCTGTAAAAAGCAGCTTGATGACCTGTATTCCAACTATGTAAACAGTGTTGAGCCACAGCTTAACAGCCTTAATGACTCAATATCCCAGACCTTGTCAAGTGTCAACTCCATCATGACAAGCCTTACAAGCGCTCTTAATGATGCAAATGAAATCCTTGACGGCGTCAGCACCACTGTTGATAAATCAAACGAGAGCCTCTCCCAGATTAAAGAGGTTATAGAAAGTGTCATTGAAGAGCTTGACAGTGTTATTGACTGGATAGAAAACACATCTGAGAGTGACAAGATTGATATGGTTACGCAGTTCCTCGGCGGTGACTCGGAGCTGTATGGCGAATTTTTCGCCGAGCCTGTAAATATGGTTACCGAGGAAATCTACCCTGTTGAGAATTATGGTTCCGGAATGACACCTTTCTACACCATTCTGGCACTCTGGGTAGGTGGAACACTCCTCGTATCACTTGTCAAGGTTCACGCAGACCCTGCAGGACTTGTGAACGTAAAACCACGCCACCTGTTCTTCGGAAGGTACCTCACCTTCTTCCTTCTAGGACAGATTCAGGCAGCTATAGTAGTAATAGGCGATATTCATCTGCTTCACAGCCAGGTGTTAGAACCCGGATTATTCTATCTGGTGGCTGTGCTTGCAAGCTTTACATTCACACTGCTGATATATTCACTTGCCATCTCATTTGGTGACCTCGGCAAGGCTCTCGCAGTCGTTGTCATGGTACTTCAGATTGCAGGTTCAAGCGGAACCTTCCCTATCGAGATGCTTCCGCAGGTATACCAGAACATATACATTTTCTTCCCATTCCCTTACGCAATCAACGCGATGCGTGAGACTGTTGCAGGAATGTATGGTTCAGCTTATATCACCAATCTTGCCCAGCTTATGATATTCGTTGTGGCAGCTCTTGTAATCGGACTTGTAATACGAATACCGTTTATGAAGATTAACCACTTCGTGGAGGAGCGGATGGAAGATACGGGAATGATGTAAATAAAATAAAAGGAGATTGTATATGTCTAGGAAAAAGATAAATCAGAACAATTCGGATATATATGGTGAGCTTGTCGATTTTCAGGACAGGCTTCATGCACAGAATCTGAAGCGTATTCATATAGGTCTGTTATGTGTGCTCATCATCCCGATGATATTCCTTGCACTCATGTTCATAACGGACAGCAACAAGGTTATATGGCTTATTCTGTGGATTGTATCGCTTTTTGCAATATCTTCATATCTGATAGTTGTCGAATACGGAGATTATAATCTGCAGCACCGCATTAACTCTATCACAGGAAATGATGCCGAACCGGTTCCTCTCCTTGAATCCGGAATGAATGATATGAGCGGAAAGCTTGCCTCCGTCAAGGCTGAGGCGCGTGATATTATAGCTTCTGCCAAGGCATCGATGAATATTGACGAGGATTCCGATAATTCCGATGACAGCGTGGATGAATATACCTGCGATATCGACACGGACATGATAAAGGAAAGCCTGAATGAGCCGCAGGATGACATCGGAGATGGATTATCCGAAAAAATAAAAAATAAGGATAAGAAAAAGAAAGACAAATCCAAAAAGGGCGATAAAAAGAAGGACAAGAACAAAAAGAAAAAGGATAAGAAATCCGATAAAAAAGACGGTTCAAAAAAGAAAAAGAAGAAAAAAGATAAATCCAAAAAAGCTGATAAAGACAAGCTTTCAAAAAATATAGCAAAGGAGGAAGCATTCGATGAATAAAATACTCAAAGTATTCACCAACGATATGAAAAAAATATCCACCAACGTAATCGCTGTTGTGATTATTCTTGGTCTTTCAATTCTTCCTTCACTGTATGCATGGTTTAACATTTTTTCCAACTGGGATCCATATGGTCCAGGCTCAACCGGAAATATTAAGGTAGCTGTCATTTCCAACGATGAGGGCGCAGAAATCTCGGGACTTGAGATTAACATAGGAACCACAGTTGTCGATGCCCTCAAGTCCAACAACACTATCGGATGGGTATTTACCGATAACACCGAAGCTACCATCGAAGGTGTCAAGGCGGGAGATTACTATGCCGCACTTGTTATCCCAGCAACATTTTCCGAGGATATGGTGAGCTTTCTCGGCGGTGACCTCGAGCATCCGCAGATTATATACTATGAGAACGGAAAGAAGAACGCAATCGCTCCTAAGATTACCCAGAAAGCACAGAAATCCGTCCGTCAGCAGGTCAATGCCACATTCATAAGCACACTTGCGGAATCGGCAATGAAGGCAGGCAATGTCATATCCTCAACAGACAGTGATGGTGTAAGCATAGCCGATACCATGACAGAGAAGCTCACCGCTCTCTCCGATGACATGGACACATATATAAGCATACTATCGTCCTTCAAGGGTATTATGGATTCCGCACAGAGCATAATTGCGACAACTAAGATTATGCTTCCAAGCCTTGAGACTGTACTTGACAGTAGCAAAACCTCCCTTTCAAGCATGCAGACAATGGTCAACAGCTCCACAAGCACTGTAAACACCGTATCCGATATGATGCTTACAAGCCTTGACATGATTGACAATACCCTTACCATGATATCCAATGTGGTAAACAGCGACCTTTCATCTGCCCAGGCAATATCCAAGGCAGTATTAAATGGAATAGGTGCTGTGAATAATATGATTCCTTACGCAAAGGATATATTCAACAGCTCCGTATCCGGGATAGAATCCAAGGGCGATGAAAAAATAAATGCACAGATAAACGTCATCCGTGCACAGTTCGACACAATCAAATCCGATGCAGACCATGTAGGCTCATCGGCAGCCGTTGCTGTCGCCAACTCCAATGACCTGATTGCCAAGGTTCAGGCAGAGATTAAAGTCTGCTCCGATGACATAGCAGCATTGAAGAGCACATACAGCAATTCGGTCAAGCCCCAGCTCAGCGCCACAATTACAAATGCACAGGCAGCGCTTAACACTACCGTAAACGCACTTTCCGGCTTCAACTTAAATCTTAACAGCACGGACAACGTACTCACCAATTACTCGGACACACTCGCGGACGGCAATACCAACCTTGACACAACTCTTGAACTTGCGCAGGAGCTGTCAGATTATATTAAGACACTCACTGACAATATGAATGAGCTGTCAGACAACGAAAACTATAACAAGCTTGTGGATATCATTGATACCAACCCTGAGCTTCTCGGAGAATTCGCCGCCTCCCCTGTCGCACTCGATACGGTGCATGTCTACCCTATTGAAAACTACGGTTCGGCGATGGCTCCATTCTATACCGTGCTTGCCCTGTGGGTAGGAGCGCTCATACTTGTTGCCATCGTACATGTAAATGTTCATCCGATACCGGGTGTAACAGGAATCGCCCCACGCCATGCCTACTTTGGAAGATATATTCTCTTCTTCCTCGTAGGACAGCTGCAGACGCTCATAACCGTCCTCGGCGACCTTCATTTCATAGGAATACAGTGTGAACACCCTGTGATGTTCTGGTTCGCCGGTGCAATGTGCAGCTTCGTATTCACATTGTTCATATACTCACTGACAGTCGCTCTCGGCAACATAGGAGAGGCTCTCGCGGTAGTTGTAATGGTTGTCCAGGTTGCGGGTGCCGGATGTACCTTCCCTATAGAGACGCTCCCTAAGGTCTTTCATTCGCTGTACAATTACCTTCCTTTCCAGTTCGGCATGAACGCCATGAAGGAAGCAATCGCGGGACTGTATGAGGATGACTATTGGAGATATATCGCAAAGCTTTCGGTATATATTCTCGTCTCACTCTTTATCGGACTTGTCGGTGCAATACCATTCCGCAGACTCAATAAGATTATCGACAAGAATAAGGAAAAATCGGGGATTATGATATAAATTATGATATAACCGGAAAAAACCACAAGAAATGCGTATTTTCCCCAAAACAATAAGTACAATTGCTTATTGTTTTGGGGAATAATTTGTTTTATAATAATTATAAATCAGGATTGGACATGGAGGAAATATATGGATTACAAGGTAATAGACAGGTACATTGATGAGCTTCTCACCAAGAGCACACCGGACAGACCTATCTGGAATATAGAAAAGATATTGCAGGGACTTAAGTCCACATGGAATTACATAGACGGGTGCATGATTAAGGCACTTCTTGAAATGTACTCCATCACCAGAAAGCAGGAATACTTTGATTTTGCGGATGCGTTTATCGACTACCGCGTTCACGATGACGGAACAATCGACGGCTACGATGTATCAGAACTTAATATCGACAATGTCAATGCCGGAAAGACTCTTTTTGAGCTTTATGACCTCACGGGCAAGGAGAAATACCGCAAGGCTATCGACCTTATCTACAGCCAGATTAAGCTCATGCCTCGTACTGCAGAGGGAAGCTTCTGGCACAAGAATATCTACCCTAATCAGGTATGGCTTGACGGTCTTTATATGTGCCAGCCATTCTATATGGAATATGAGACACGTTTTAACGATAAGAAGAACTATGATGATATATTCCTTCAGTTCAAGAACGTCATAAAGAATATGAAAGACCCTGTTACAGGTCTTTACAAGCATGCCTATGACCACTCACGCGAAATGTTCTGGTGCGACCCTGTCACAGGTCTTTCACAGAACTTCTGGCTCCGTGCCCTCGGCTGGTACTCTATGGCACTTCTCGACACCATAGATAAGGCAGACCCTGAGTGCAAGGATACACAGCTTTTAAAGGACACATTCACAGACCTCATGGAAGCTATGCTCAGGTATCAGGATGAGAGCGGCATGTGGTATCAGGTTGTTAACTATGGCAAGCTTGAGCCTAACTATCTTGAGACAAGCGGAAGCTCCATCATGGCTTACGCACTTTTAAAGGGTGTCCGCCTCGGCTATCTCCCTGAGAGCTACCGTGAGTACGGTGTAAAGGCATTCAACGGCGTATGTGACAAGTACCTCTCTGAGGATGAGAACGGAGAAATGCACCTTGGCGGTATCTGCCTCGTTGCAGGTCTTGGCGGCAAGCAGATGCGTTCCGGAACCTTCGACTACTATATGTCGGAGCCTGTTGTAAAGGATGACGCTAAGGGCGTTGGACCGTTCCTTCTCGCTTATACTGAAATGTTGAGATTGAATAAATAATCAAAAAAGGAGCCTTGAGGCTCCTTTTTAATTGGCTGGGACAGGGGGTCTGACACCGGTGTCCCAATGTTGGGACGCCGGTGTCAGACCCCTGTCCCAGATTTACATTACCACGGTTATTCCAAGCGATTTACCATCGTCCGTGCGTGCACTTATCCTCCCCCCGTGCGCCTCAACAACCGCCTTAGCCACAGAAAGTCCTATGCCGTAACCTCCGGTCTGGGAGTTGTGCGACTGTTCTGCCCTGTAGAAGCGGTCAAAAAGATGCTTCACACTCTCCGCATCGATGTGTACGCAGGTGTTGTATACCTCAAGCTTTATCGTCCTTGATACAGCGGGCTGCTTTATTAGCGCTGCCTGCCTCGGTTCAACAGAGGATTTTTTATTTGAAATCGAATTTTGACATTTTGACTTTGAAGCTGTGTTCTGCTTCCCTGCAATGCTTGATAGTTTCACCCTGATATTTCCTTCGCTATCAGCGTATTTAACTGCATTATCCACAAGTATTGAGACAAGCTGCCTTACCGCCTTCTCATCCCCGATATAGGATATTCCGGGTTGTATGTCAAGCTCAAGCTTCTTATTCTCATTGATGGCACGAGCCCTGAAAGCTTCTGCCGTCTCCTCCACCACATCGGACAATGGAAACTCTATTTTTACGGTATTTCTCTGTCCTTCCTCCAGCTTTGCAAGGTATATGAGGTCATTTGTCAATGCTGTGAGCCTCTTTGTCTGCTTCCTGATATCGTCAAGCCACTCGCTTTCACCACATTCCAGCTCTACCAGCTCCGCATCAGCGTCAATTATGGTCAGCGGTGTCTTAAGCTCATGCCCTGCATCTGTTATAAACCGCTTCTGTTTATCATAGCTCTCACTCACAGGCTTCACAATTCTTCCAGAGAAAAATACAAGAAGCAGAAACACTGCAAGCATACCGGCAATCGATATGGCGGTGCTTATAAATAATACCGAATGGAAATTTGAGAGTCCCCTGCCACAATACAGAAATATGATAAGGCTTCCGCTATCGGCTTCCTTTAAAGTGAATCTATACTGTCCCATAAAGCCTTCCGTTTTGCCGCTGGCTAAGGCTTTCACCGCATATTCTGCCGCTTCATCCGTATCCGTCCCGGCAATCTTTCCCGTATCTATGGTGCTCACATTTCCATTGCTATCCATCATAACCGAAAAATATCTGCTCTCATACGGTGCCTCCGGCGACATTCCCTTAAACATCTCACCCCCATGCCCATGCGACATATCCGGTCTTGGAAAGCTTCCGTTATTTTCCTTTAAAATATTCAAGGTTCTGTCAGCATCATCCACCATCCTGGTGTAATTTAGCACATTAACTGTACCTATTATAATAAAAAGTACAATAAACAGTGACAGCATGGCAACCGCCACCAGCTTTTTGCGAAGTTTTTTTATCATGGTATCCTCATTCTCATTAAAGATAGTTGCAGAATTCGCGTTTCTCAGTTATCCAGACATATCAATCCTAATGCCTGCCTGCTTTCTCCTCCAGCGAATACCCCGCATTCCGAGTTGCCTTTATCTGTATATCGGCATTCAGGGCTTCTAACTTCTTTCTGAGATAAGAAATATACACCCAAACCACGTTTATCTCCGCCTCACTGTCATAGCCCCAGATTTTCTCCATGAAGCGCTCCGTGGATATGAGCTGCTTGGGATTTGCCATCATCATCTCCATCATCTGATACTCCTTGTTCGCAAGCTTATATGAACCGGAAGGTGATGACAGCTCATAGCTTGCAGTATCAAGCGTTATATTCCCGACATGCATTGAGGAATCCGCATGTATATTGGCATTCGCGCTTCTTGTCATCGCCCTGATTCGCGCAAGCAGCTCCTTCGTGTCAAACGGCTTGGTAAGATAATCATTGGCGCCGCTGTCAAGTCCCTCCACCTTATCATCTATCTCAGACTTCGCTGTCAGTATCAGCACCGGAACCATATTTCCTGCCGTGCGCAGCTTCTTAAGTGCCGTAATTCCATCCATCTTGGGCATCATCACGTCCATTATCACTCCGTCATAGTTGCCGCTCTCAAGATATTCCAGCGCCTCCACGCCGTCATATACGGCATCCACGGAAAAATTATTTTTTTCAAGTATAGCTTTCACCGCTCTGGAAAGCGATTTCTCGTCCTCCGCAAGAAGAAGTCTCATATAAAACATCCTCCAATCACATTATTTTTTCACGGATTATACAATTTATAATAGATATAAAATTCCCGGATTGCAAGCCGGATTTGAAATTTGAACATTCTGTGAAATTACACCCACTTTACAAAAACATTAAATTATTTTTAAGTTGATTTAGGGTTCGCGGCTTAAACTCATCTCATACAAAGAACAAAACACATAAAGAGGTGGTTAATATGGCAGTTCAGACAGTATTCAAACGATATGAGCTAAAGTACCTTATGACCAGGGAGCAGCAAAAGCTTCTGTTAAAAATCATGGATGGACATATGGCGCTTGACGAATACGGACATACAACTATAAGAAATATCTATTTTGATACCGACAATTACAGACTTGTAAGACATTCAATCGAAGGTCCGCCATACAAGGAAAAGCTGAGAATACGAAGCTACAGCCACGTATCCGGAAATGACAATGTTTTCGTGGAATTAAAGAAGAAGTATAAATCCGTAGTTTACAAGAGGAGACTTGTTCTCCCACTGGATGAGACGATGGAAGCGCTCACCATGCACCGCCCACTTCCGTCCAGCTCACAGATTTCTGATGAGATAAATTATTTTTGCAGCTACTACAGAACATTAAGACCTGCAGTGTTCCTAAGCTACGAGCGCGAGGCATTCTACTCAACGGACGGCAGCGATTTCCGCGTAACCTTTGATGAGAACATTCTCTACCGCGATGAAGACATCTCATTATCCGGTGAAATATACGGAACACCTATAATCGAAAAAAATCAGGTGCTCATGGAAATCAAAACCCCGGGCGGCATTCCTATGTGGATGACCGATTTTCTCACCGGACAGAGAATATACAAGACATCCTTTTCCAAGTACGGAGCTGCCTACAAGGACATGGTTCTAAACAACAAATGCATGTACGGCTTCAACCATGACACCGTTTTAAACAGTCTGCTATCCCCTGCATACTGCACCGCAAATGCTGTTAACTAAATGCTTATAACCGATGCAAATATCCTACGCCACCGCATTAGTCAATCGGCTATGAACATACAGATAAATTCAGCTTTCGGAATAATTATTACATATTAAAGAATGGAGATTAAACACAATGACAAATAATATTTTTAGAGGAATTTTTGATTCAGATTTGACGAATGTTATATCCGTCACAGATTTTTTCCTATGTATCGGAACAGCACTTTTAATCGGCTTGATTTTCGCCGGAATGTATATTTACCGCACAAGAAGTTCTAAGAGCTTCGTTGTCACGCTGGCACTCCTGCCTGCCACCGTATGTATGGTAATCATGATGGTAAACGGAAATGTCGGTGCCGGTGTTGCCGTAGCCGGAGCTTTCTCGCTGGTACGCTTCCGCTCCGCTCCCGGTTCAGCCAAGGAAATCGGTGCTATCTTCCTTGCAATGGCAGCCGGACTTATAACAGGAATGGGCTACCTTGCTTACGCTATTCTCTTTAGTGTGATTATGGCGGTTATCTATATTATATATACAGAGCTTGAAAGAAAAAGCAAGGACAGAGGCGCGCTCTACAAGACACTGCACATTACAATTCCTGAGGACTTAGACTATGATGAGGTATTTGAAGAAATTTTCAAGGAATATACCTCCGAGTTCGAGCTTACACAGGTAAAAACAACCAACATGGGGAGCATGTTCAGACTGACATATAACATTACCCTTCTTAGCAGCGCTTCTGTCAAGGAAATGCTCAACAAGCTGCGCTGCCGCAATGGAAACCTTGAAATTACGGTTTCTAAGCAGGATAATCAGGCTATAATGTTATAAACACATAGGCAATTTCGAAGCCCAAATTTTACGGTAAACCGTTGTACAATTTTACTAGTACACCGCCGGACCTTTTGAAACCAGTAATAGTTTGCGTAGCAAACTAATGTCTTTAGCGGCTGTATTTTAGCCGCTTATGTACCGCTACTGATTTCAAGGAGTGTAAT
>OGJQ01000112.1_pt1 | contig 70438 bp, 57 predicted proteins | sample 1572261 | NCBI WGS metagenome assembly OGJQ01 (sample SAMEA2582138, study PRJEB24529) | metagenome | biome: Human gut stool | place: China | collected 2011
GGAATATCTAAGAACTATCACAATCAGCTTTCAAGTGTTCCTTGCGCATTATTCTTAAAATACCTCACTAGCCTTATGGCTGTCTTTGACATAATATAGTATTAAAATTCAACTACGTTGATACAGTGAAAAGCCAGAAAAAGGTGGGATTGAGTACCTCGTGCTCAATCCCACCTATGTATTTTATATTGAAGTTGTGAAAATTTGACTCTATTTGCAAAATTGACAATCCAAGTCATATTCGTTGCAAGAACTTAGCGTTTTACACACAATTCCGCCGCTCATGCCTCTCCCCTCTGATTTAGCCACACATTCATTTTCGTAAATTAAGCTAAAGTCAGACAGCATATATGCTGTTGTCCGTTCGTCACCAACTAATATTCAATTAAACAACAATACTGACAAATAAATGCATCTATGCTTCTGTAATATTCTTTGCTGCCTCGCCATAAGCCCTTATGAAGTCCTTTATATCTTCAAGTGCTGCTGCCTTATCTTTATCAACACTGCCCTTAAGTGCAGCTCCAAGCTTCCCAACCGCTTTATTTACCTCTGTTTCATCTATATCTGAGTATTCCTTTACAATCGTGCGTGTTGCGTTATACATCTCTAATGTGTTGTTAACCGCATCTACTGTCATTCTAAGATACTCATCTGTATCATCCTTCTTAGCACCTTTAAGCTCAGGAATAACAGTATCTATACTGTGAAGCACCTTTATGCAATAATCCTTAGCTTCTCCTAACACCTCTAACTGCTTACTTCTTATATCCTCCATGATATACTACCTCTCATTCTAATAATAATATTATTATACCATCATGTTTACTATCGGTTCATAATACACGATAAATATATCGGCACACGCCAGTCATTCTTAACCCTGACATACCAGATATCACCCTTTATACGTGCGCTGTCTATCCAACATCTGTCAGATCAACCATTAAATCATCAACAGCATCCTGATCTATATCTCCATTATCAAGTCTTGGCAACGGCTCCTTTATAAGCTTAACCTTCTGTATCTCCCAGCGGAAGCCCTTTCTTTCATTATATCTGTTGATAAGCCTTACAAAACGGTCTATCCTTGCTTCCTTATCTATAGGTACTATCAATGCTGTGAGTTTATCATTATACAAGGTTACATAACTTTCTGAAACACCATCAAGTGCTGTGATTTCCCTTATTGTAACAGTACGGCTTATCTTCTCACCTGTTGGAAGAAGAATAATCTCAGGGTTACGCTTAAGAAGCACAAGACGTCCCTTCTCGTTAATCCTTCCAAGATCGCCTGTATGATACACACCATCCTTTAGTACACGTGCTGTATAAGCTTCATCCTTATCATAACCATTCATGACACAATCTCCGCTGACAAGAATCTCACCATCAGCTGCGATTGTAACCTGCGTTTCACCAAACAGCTTATAAGTACCGTCCATTGTATCATTTATTCCTATACAGCCAGATGTTTCTGTCATGCCATATACATTATATACCTTTAAGTCCCTGTCACTTAAAGCCTCAAAAAGCCTGAACGGACAGCTGGCACCACCGATAATAACAGTCCTTAAATCGTTGTTAAATGCTTTGATTCTCTTTAAATAATCTATCATAGATGGTGAACCAGGAAGAATTGTAGGATTATAATAATATGTGTCCGCATCTATATGCCTTAAGCCTCTTCCTATGCACACACACGCACCATTATGCAACGGCCATATAAGACTATATATATAACCAAATATATGATGAAGTGCTATCTGTGCCAGAACCTTATCATTCTCTTCGCATAAGCAGAACTCATTAATCTCATTGATAGTATTAAAAATATTAGATACAGTAAGGACTACTGCTTTATCACACTCCTGTGGAACAGCCGTAAGCATAAGTATATTGCCCTCCACAGCCGAATCCTCATCATACACAAAGCCTTCCACATCATCCTTTTCGGCATCCGGTATCATAATTGCGTTACTATCTGCAAGAATATACTGATTCGTAGATGTAAGTACATAGTCAACCCCGACCTTTTTAAGTATACCGTTGCGGGTATTCTGTGGCAGAAAGAAATCAACAAGCATAACATCCTTACCAGCAAGTATTATACCAAACATATTAACAATCCACCTGTATGATGAAGGACCATATAGTGCAATACGGTTTCCTGTAAATCTCTTAAGGTGAAGTGCTTTCTTACATACATCCTCAAAAAGCTTGCTATATGAAATAGTCATAGTATCATATATTATAGCTTCCTTATTAGGATATTTCTCTGCATTATTTTTAAGCATTTTATAAAATGAATTAAGCTTTTCCATAATCTGTACAACCTGCCTCTTATAATCTTTCTCAATATGCATTACTAAATTCTCATAATCTGGCTTTATGATATTACTTATATGCCTTTATTGTAAGTTAATCAATGATTTTATACAAGCATAATTATAACATTCCTGACAAAATTTTATTCATTCTTTTTTCAAATGTACATTCACTCTTTACCTTTTCATATCCATTGCACGCTATCCTTAGGCGCTCATCATCATGTGACAGATAATAATCCACCTTTGCAATAAGATCAGGAATATCCTCATATATTACAAGTTCCCTTCCATCCTCAAAGTTCTCTGCTATCTCCTGCTGGTAATTCGTTATAAGAAAGCCTCCACAGCCCAAAACATCAAACACTCTTAATGGAATCCCTGACTGTATAATCTTTAAAGATATATTTAGGTTAATCTTTGCCTGATTAAAAGCAAGCGGCATCTGATTATAATAATCCACCGGACCACACTGGTTAAGTCCTGACAGCCTCTCATCCTTATCAGTTGAATAAAGATTAACCCTGCACCTGTTCTGCAGCAGCGCAAGTGCCTTATAACGCTCTCTCCCTGTAACCTCAGTTGCAAGCGCATAAGTAACCTCCGGCTTAATAACAGAATAAGTTCCACCTGATACTTTCGCAAAGTTATCATTGATACATTTCATAATATTATCATTCACACAATCATCTATAACATATCCCCCATATATCTTCTCCTGTGTTGATACTATACCTTCAAGATAGCCCCTTGTATACTCATCCTGATACTTGCTTATATACTGATAATCCGACCTGTAAAGCTTGCCTACAAATGCCACATCACTAATACAAGAATTTCCAACATTGTCTACAACATTACCAAATGCATTATTAATAGCCTCAGCAAAGATATCTGTATCAACAGCAAGTGGCATATGTCCAGCACCTCTTACTCCCTGCTTTGCATAACTTTCAGCCTGGATTCTGTCAAAGAAATATATGATATTGCAGTCATTCTTTAACGCAGCTGTCCTTCTTATATTGACAGGGCAGTCATATACCCATGATATGTACTTAAGCTTCCTGTATCTATCTGTATTAAACTCAGACACTAATCTGCTGCATACATCCGATACCATAGGAATAAAATTCACTGAAAACACAGCATCATATGTAACATTACTATTCTTAAGATAGTCAGACAGCTTTCTCTCAAGCTCATCATCATTATCCCAGTCTTTCATGTCATAGTAAAACACATCATAGCTTACATTCATCTTCTTTAATGCATTCTCTATGCCCTTCTGCATGAATGCGAACCATTGGAAAAATAATATATTCATGTTCCTCTCACCCTCTTTGCTTCTATTGTATACCATCATATAGTATTGTACATTTTTCATCTGGCATCTGTCTATGACGCCTGTTACATTCTTATTACATACTTATGATGTTCTCATAATATTATTATGATATTCTCGTAACATTCTTAAGGTATTCTTATAACATTCTTATCATATTCTCATAACATTCTCATGGTAGAACCTTACTGAATTATAATACAATGGAATACCAGTTACGTAAACAATCACTATGAATCCAACGCACAAAATCTTTACTCTATTACTATGAATTAACCCTCTCATAAACAACCACTATTGCTTTCTTACGAAAATACATTTATATTAAAGATATAAGGCTTGTATGAATATTAAAGAGGAAGCTTATCACTTATAGACGACAGAATAAAGAATTATTCTGACAGCACAGCTATATTTAATTTAAGCCTTTAGAAATGAGGTTTTTCATGAAAATATATATATACAGATACGGCAGCATATGCGAGCCTGACATAATAGATTCTTTCAAAAGACTTGGACTTGAAGTTCATGAAGAATGTATGGAAATATTTGATAAAAATCTTACTCCGTCTGAATGTATAAAGCGGACAGCTTCTGATATAGTTGACGGCGGCTACAGCTTTGTGTTCACCATTAACTTTTTCCCATGGCTTTCTGAGGTATGCAATATAGCAAATATTGTATACATAAGTCTTATCGTTGACAGTCCCGTGCTTGAACTGTACTCAGAATCACTATCCAACCCTTGCAACCGTATATTTCTTTTTGACCGCATGCTTTATAAGGAATTCGCACCTTATAATCCAAGCCATGTATTCCATATACCACTTGCGACTAATGTGGCAAGAACTGACAATGTCATACAGAATGCCAACATAAGTGAGCGAAAACACTTTTCAAGTGACATATCCTTTATAGGTTCTACATATCAGGAAAAGTGCGACTACAACAAGATAAAGCTTAATAAATATGACACCGGATATGTTGATGGATTAATAGAGGCACAGCTAAAAATATATGGATATAACTTTATAGAAGACGTCATATCTGAGGAATTCGCAGAAAGATTCATAAAAAGCAACTTAGGAACTTATGAATTTCCTGAGAACTCCCGCTGTAACTACAAAGCACTTGTAGCACAGCACTACATAAGTGTCAAGGTTGCAGAGCAGGAAAGACTCCGTGCCCTGCGTATGTTATCAGATTCCTTCAATGTAGACATGTATACAGGCAGTGACACATCATCCATGCCGCATATCAACAACAGAGGCTTCGCCAAGTCACTTGAGGAAATGCCGCTCATATTTAATAACAGTAAAATCAACCTTAACATAACCGCCAAATCCATACGCTCCGGTCTTTCGCTACGTGTATTCGACGTGCTTGGCTGCGGTGGCTTCCTTATAACCAACTACCAGGCTGAATTGCCTGAATTCTTTGAAATTGGCAAAGACCTTGTTGCATACGAAAGCATGGAGGATCTTAAAGCAAAATGTGATTACTACCTTAAGCATGAGGATGAACGTATGGAAATCGCCAATCACGGATATGAAACAGTTAAGAAGCTGCATACATATGATACAAGACTTATACAGATGATAGATATGGCATTCCCAGCAAAATGATGAATATAAAAACTGGCTATGCAGAATCAACTCATGATTAAGAATATTTTAAAGTCTGTCATATATACATGTACATAAACACGTATTTTTAAAATAAAAATTCAAAATAAAAAGAAAGGAATGTCAGCTTGTATACACTTTACCCCTTACAGCAGCCATCTATAATAGTGAAAACAACTGATATACAACAAACAAAACATTATGCGTATTCTTGAGTTTGAACATAAACACTTCGGTGTTGAAGATATGAAAGAAATACTTCCTGCCATGGGACATGAACTCACAGTTATATCCACTCCGCTTATACTGGAACGGACAAGCGAAGAGTTTGATAAGCTGTTTGATAGTCTCATTATAGGAAATAATGATAGCCACAGTAGTAATAGCCATAATAGTAATATATACAATAGCAACAGCTACAATAATAACAGCATCAAAAACAATAATAATAGCTATTGTAATACTGACAAGTACTGCAAATATGATGCTGTATTTACATTTAACTACAGCGTTGTCGTATCCAACTGCTGTAACCGCCACAACATCCCTTATATAGCATGGGTATACGACAGCCCTCTGCTTACAATATACTCATACACTATAACCAACCCATGCAACCACATATTCCTTTTCGACAGCGCACAGTATATTGAGCTTAAGAATGGTGGAATCGATACAGTGTACTATATGCCGCTTGCTGCCAACACAGACAGACTGGATAAGCTTACACTGAATGAACATATTCATGAAGTGTTTGACAGTGACATATCTTTTGTAGGCTCTATGTACAACGAAAAAGGAAACTTCTACGACAGAATATATGACAAGCTGAATCCTTGGGCGAGAGGCTATCTTGATGCCATCATATCCGCCCAGCAGAATGTATATGGAATGAACTTCCTTGAAGATATGCTGTCTGGAACACCCGAAACTAACAAAATACTTGCAGAGCTTATGCGTGTGGAGCCCTATACACCTAACCACGATGGCATAGAAACTCCTGCATACGCATATGCCAACTACTTTCTTGCAAGAAAAGTCGCACAGAACGAACGTAAAGCCCTCCTTACTGCTGTATCGGAGCATTTTAAAACAAAGCTGTATACACATAACCAGACACCTGATATGCCGCATGTTATCAATCAGGGACCTATAGACTTCTACGACAACATGCCTTACGTGTTCAAATGCAGCAAAATCAACTTAAATATAACACTCCGAAGCATAAAAAACGGAATTCCGCTCAGATGTATGGATATCATGGGTGCCGGTGGCTTTCTTATGACGAACTTCCAGACCGACCTGCTTAATCACTTCGTGCCTGATGTTGATTTCGTATACTTTGAATCAAAGGATGACCTCATAAACAAATGCAATTACTATCTAAAACACGAAGATGAACGTATAAAAATCGCTGCTAATGGGCATAAAAAAGTCCTGCAGCTGCATAACTACAGGACAAGACTTAATGAAATATTTAGTGTATGCGGGCTTTTGTAATGCCCGCATATACTAAATAAATCCATATTATCTTTACATGTTATCTTTACATGTTATCTTTACCAGTTATCTCTGCCTTTATGACTCTTTAATATATTTCTTTATAAGACAGGTATGCTCTTTGTTATGTGTATCATAATTAATTCCAACTAACAATATGCTGCCTGTATATGATTTTACAGAATCTGGATAACATCTTTCTTCTATCTGCTGCAAAGCCGTATCAGCACTCTTATTCCACTTTAACTCAACCACAAGTGCCGGATAGTAAGCTATATACTCTGGTTTTGGGATAAATACGAAATCCGCAAATCCACGCCCTGCAGGAAACTCCCGTACCGGTTTGAAATAATACTGAATTGCACTAAGATATGCTATAGATAAAACGCTACTAAGTGAATTCTCATTATTATACTGTATAGCAGAAGTATATTCTGAATGTATCTCTTCTATCCCTTTAGCAACCGCTTTCCCATCCATATTCAATGTATCTTCAAGCAGCTGTTCTGACTGTCTCTCAAAGGTAACAAGCTCATTCCACTTTTTCCTTCTAGTCGCTTTAACAAGCTCCTGTCTGATTTCCTCATTAGGAATAACTGCTATTTTAAAGCCTTGATCATAAGCTAAATATCCAAGATGAATAAGATAAGTAATCACATCATCTTTGTTGACAAAGCTGATCGTATCATTTTGAAAAGATGTCACATCAACTTGAATCTGGTTACCCGACAGCATCGTTATTATAGCTTCCTTAAGTCCGTCAAAATCCATATTTATCAAAGGAACTATCGCCTCATATGAAGCTGTAGAAGACCAATAACTTTGATAGCTGCCATCTAACATAAGATTAACAACCGCATTAGGATTATATATGTGATATCTTCCTAACTTATAGCCATCATACCACCGTCTGACTTCTTCATAGTCTTCATTGTAAACATCACACAACTGCTGCACCTCATCTTCCGTAAATCCAATATATGATGCTAACGGACCAGCATATAACATTGAATAATCCTTAAAATTATTAAGAGCTGACTGTGTTTTCTGCTTCTTTATAGGTAAAATACCTGTCATATATGCAAGCTGGATATACTTCGTTGGTTCAGTTCCTTTAAACATAGCTCTAAGAAAACTAATATATTCATTCTGAATACGGCTGTTAGTATTCTCATCACGGATCAATACATCCCATTCATCTACTATAACTATGAACTTACTTCCGGTCATCGTGTTTATCTGCGATAATGTCTCTGGCAAAGATACTGCATCCCTGCTTATTATATCCGGATAATATTCCCTAAGCTCTGCAATAGTGCTTTCGGAAATATATGAAACAACATTCTCAACTCCACCAGCTGGCTCAATACACCACTGGATATCAAGATGAATTACATCATATTTATTCAAATGTTCCTTATAATCAGCATACTTACTAATATCAAGATTATTAAACATATCAGCCGAATCACATCCTCTGCTGTAATACGCTGTAAGCATATTTGCAGTGACAGATTTTCCAAATCTTCTTGGACGGCTGTTGCATATATACCCCTGTAATGTGTTCATGACCTTATTGGTATACTCAATCAAACCGGTTTTATCAACATATATCTCTGAATTCAGTGCAACCTGAAACGCTGAATTATCTGGATTAACAATTGTCCCCATAGTTGCTCATACCTTTCTTTTAATCGATGATGTCAAAAGACTCTTTTATTATAATTCATTCCCATAAATTCATTCTATCATTTAATCAGCTAAGTCACAATCACCTGTTATTACAACTTTCACTTTTTCATTTGTTTTTTTTACTTCAAATGTTATAATTTCATTATCAAATAAATTATCTTATAGGTGAATCAATGAACGAATTAGAACAAATAATATCTATAATGGAACAATTCCAAAAAGAACAACAGCAAATGAAAAATGACATAAATAATCTGTATAATACTGTTAAAAATAGTCTTATTATGCAAAAAAACAATACAACGGATATGAATGAGAGAGTCCTTCCAGCCCTAAAACTTATGATAGATGGATTAGGAAACAATCTTAAATACGAGATTGCAGATTACATAACTCATAATAACCATTTATTTTTTCCAAAAATTGAATCTCATAAAACAACCATTAATAATATTATTAATGAAGGTAAATCACTTGCAAGATTCGGAGATGGCGAATTTAGTATAATATACGGCACAAACAGATGGAGTTTCCAGCAATATGATGAGCAACTATCAGAACGTCTACTACAAGTCTTACAGTCTGATAATGATAAACTAATGATTGCTATAGCTGATAATTATGGTGATCTGAGCAAGTATACATCCGAATCAAAATCCGAAATACGTGCCTATATGACTGATGAAACAAGAAAAAAACATGAAACACTACTAAATAAAAACAAAACATATCACGATGCATATATCACGCGATGGTATATGATGATGAATGATAAAAAAACAGAAGCACCTGCCAATAGATTATCAAATCTTAAAAAAATATGGAATAATAAAAATGTAATTGCAGTGGAAGGTGAATTCACACGTTTAGGAGTTGGCAATAACCTTTTTGATAATGCAGCATCATTCAAACGTATTATAGCCCCAGGAACAAACTCATTTCGTAAATATGATGATATATTAAATGCGTGCCTTAAGTATGGTTCAAAAAATGATTTATTTTTATTAGCAATAGGTCCTTCATCTGGCGTGCTAGCTTACGATTTAGTACAAAATGACTATCAAGCTATTGACGTTGGACATATTGACCTTGAATATATGTGGTATCTTGCTGGTGCCGAAAACAGAACCAGCATACCTAGCCGATACAATAACGAAGTTGACCCTGATGTCATTCCTGAACCAGTTCAGGATAATTCATACTATGAGCAGATTATATGGAAGTATACGGATTAGATTAGATAATCCGTATATTCATTCCACATCAAATATTAACGCATAAAATCATTGGTTCCCACTAATCCCACACTTCATTATACCCTTCTGACTCTTCCTGCACTATCTCAACCATCTGACGTGCAGTCAGTTTATCCTGATATCTCGGATTATTGAACAGATTCTCATGATCCTCTCTTACTGTGTGTGACTTTTCAAAGGATATAGCATAAAAGTCCCTGCCCATCCATTCATAATCACGCTCAGTCATCTGCTCAGGATGGAAATAATAACCGCCATATCTGAAAGAATGCCAGCTACGATAATCATACACTTCTGGATGTTTGCTCATCATATAAGAGCCATATGTTTCAAACTCACTGAAACTGTTTTCCTGTATATGTTCAATTCTTATTGCATTAAGAATCTTTTCCCAAAATACTGCTCCTTTAATATTCTTGTTAGATTCTATAGCTGCTATCAGTTCTTTCATATAGCTGCTGTTAAACAGCATATGCTCTGATATGAAAGATTTTTCAGTAACCTTTTTTATTCCTGGCAGGATATTCTCTAATGTAATGAAATATTCCTCATGATATTCATGCTTCATATCAAAATATGGCTTTCCACTCGCATTAAACATTGAAAAACACTTACATGGAACTGTATCCCCATCCCAGGTCATATAATATTCATCCTCACATATAGCTGAATATTTCATCTTGAGGAATTGCTGATAATACCATCCTACAATTCCTCTTGGAAGCTCACGTCCACATAATATATCTGACATAACCTCTTTCATGCAATCATATACATCCTGAAATGGTATAATGTCATTCTCATTAACAAAACCAGCCCTGTCACCTAAATCAGATTCCTTAACCATTTTTTCAAGCTCAGAGCTTCCTACAAATATGACTTTCCTTACAGGTAAATAATCAACTATTCGTTTATTGTTGCATTCAACACGCTTGAAATCAGCTGGTGTTACTATTACTATAGCATCATATACTTTCGTATCTTGTTGTGTATCATAATAACTATCATTTTTCATACTTTCGCCCTACTCTTATGCCTTTTAATATAATTATTTATTATTTTCACCTTTAATCATACGTAAAAACTCCATGGTACGAATCTTCCATGTATGTTTTTCCTTTGCCAGTAAATATGCAGCATCCGCCGTATGCTTCCTAAAACTATCATCTGACAATACATTATTAATAATACCTGGAAGTTCATCAAGTCTGCTTAAATCATACATAATAATATTTTCATTATTATTAAAATTGTTCCTTAAATATTCTGATGCATCCGTAAGACATACAGCACCTGACAAACATATATCAGCTATTCTTTCTGTCATTCCATATTTATGCCACGTCATAATATTAAGACCTATTTTAGAATGTCCCCAAACATCAAGTGCTTCATCAACTGTTACCGCTTTATGTATTATCAGGTTATCCATATACATACCATCATATTGTTTCCACGTATCTCCAAACACATCTATCTTTATACCGGATTTAATAATCTCTTCTATGATCTTAATCCGATAGTCATATACTATCTTCCTGCATACATTCTGAAGCGAACATAATATATCAATGAATTTTTCTTCATCAACAACATATCCCTCACGCTTAAGCAGCTTATCCAGTCCTTGTTCAAATGTGTATGAAGAATTACACATCATATAATCATAATAAACTTTCTGAAACTCATCCTGTATAACCTCTTCGTCCAATACATGATATGAGCCTATGAACACAATATCATATATGCGTTTACTATTACCCGCAAGACCTGCATCTTCACCTGCCGGTGGGAACTGGATAGCATTATGTATATGATAATATTTTCTCATAAATTCTGCATAATATTCATCTTGACACAGCATATAATAACTGTTATCAATTTTCCCCATCATATCCCTGAAATACATAGGATGATCAAACCAGAATACATATTTAGGAGCTTTAATATTCTTAAAATATTCTCTAAATAAAACTGGTGCCTGAAAACCAACGATTCCTTTTAATGTCTGTTTTTCTATACACTCAAGTCCGGTCTTCTTCCCATATGAACAATCTGATGTAATAACAGCCTGACCATTATGAATAAATTCCTTTGTAAGGCATATGGCAAATCTTTTTAACACTCCATAACAGATATCATCACCCATTATTATATAAAACGGAGCTGTATCAGCTTCTATTTTTCTAAATAACGGACTATTATTTAAAAAATCCATCACATATGTATTAAACTGTTCTACATAACCTGTATCTGATGCATATGAGGTCATATTATCCAATACACTTTCTAACCGTCCACTCTTCCTAAGAAGAAACATATACTTAGTTATTACATAAGCATATGTTAATAATATTCCGTTCCTGCTTTCTGTTACAAACAATTTGTCATTACTATTATCTGTTATTACATGCTTTATTCTGCTCAATCCTCTATCTTGAAATTTTCCTGCTGAATCAGAAGCTGCTGCATTAGAAACACTATAACCATATACACTACACACAGTATCATCACAATTCTCATGTGCAACTCTTAACGACAACTCATATATATCACCGCATTCAAGCTGCTCATTAAAAGAACCTGTAACACCAAAAACTGACATTTTAAGTATCACCATATATGGATTCATATCTAGGCAGTTAACCAAATTGTCAAAATGCATATCCCCATGCAATATACCCTCACCCAATATAATCATGTCATAATTCATAAGGAATGAGTCTTCTGAAATAATCCTTCTTATTTCAGTACTACTGGTATAACGTGTATTAATAAATGCTATATAATCTGAATCGCAGGATTTTATGAGGTTATTTTTGTACTTGGGACTATTGAACTGAACATCAGAAATTTCAATATATGTTACTTGAAAACAATTTCTATGTTCATTTAATTCATCAATATTATCGCTTTTCCCACTATTTTTATTACACTTAATACAATCTGTTTTATTAATATATTTTTTTACATTGACATTCTCATTTTTATCATCCCGCATACATTACCTCTGTATTTTTAAAAAATATTTTTATTTTGTTTAAGGAAATAATCTAAGTTTAATTATTACTTACACATATTTATATTAAATCTAGTTATTTAAAATATGTCCATAATAAGTAGACTCACAGAATATATACATTATATTATCATTTTTTATCATATACTCATCCACCTATATTCATCATACATCAGCTATTCTTTCACTATCACAGAACATAAGATTCCCAAGCTCTGCCATATGTATATACAATCTTTCAAATGCCATATTTTTATATTCAACCTCATAATCCGGTATATTTTTTACAATATTACGTCTGAATACAATTCCCTTAAAGCATATACTGTCAGCTGCAAGAATATCATCCAAGGTTATTTTATCTTTATTATATCCTGTTTCTATGATTTTTCCACCTTTAACCATCAATCTCTTTGAACATACTCCAACACAGTTGTTATCCTGAATACAAGCCACAAGTCCATTATAATAATTGGCTTCCATGCATGTTCCTGACGATATATAGCTGCAGAATTCTGATTCTGTACTGTTATAAGCATATATAAATGACTTATATTCACCTATATGCTCATCATTTTGTATATACATAAGATTCTCTTTATCACCATATTCTTTCTCTATGCATTCAAGACAATCCTCTTGTGAAGCATCATCTATAACAACAACCTGCATATTATTATAAAATGTATCATATACACACCTTAATGTTTTCATCAACCCCGCCTTATCATTATAATTATATATAATAATATCAAGCGAAGGCTCTAATGGTTGATTATCCCACTCTTTCATGACATTCTTCCATGAATTTTCAAGACACTCCATGGAATATACACTTTTATACACTTCATATCCAGCATTACACATATACTTTAAATCAGCTACATTATCTATAACATACTTTATCTTTTCAGCCAGTACTTCTGAATTACCTGCTGGTATAATTATTGCATTTTTCCCATTTTCAAGATAATATGACACTCCACATATATCAGTACATATACATACCTTTCTTTTCATAAGTCCTTCAACAGCAACTGCTGATGTTGGCTCAAGTCTTGATGGTACAACTACTACACTTACTTTATCATATAACCTGTATATATCATCATGATTTAATGAATCATATATTTTAACATTATCATATTCATTATCAAGAGTAAGTAAATCCTCTAGTATTCCCTCCTCAGCTGTACTCATATTCCCAACAAATATATACTCTGATCTCTCATGATATACTTCTGGCAATGTTCTTATAGCCTCTGCTAATACATCTATCCCTTTAAGAGATGATAATGTTCCTGCAAGCAGAAATCTGACTATATTATGCTCATTATAATAAGCTTGTATAGCATCTGTTCCTCTTTCTTCCTTTACACCAAAATTCAGTATCTCCGACTCAGTATTCATATATGTACTAATCATTCTCTGTACATATGGTCCTGCTGCAAGAAACCTCATATTCTTCGTCTTTACCAGTTTGCAGTATTCTTTCTGCATTATCTGATAAAACTGCTCATTCTCATGCATCCACCATATAACCTTTATATGCCTGTTTTTCGCATAAGCAACAAATGTCCATAAAACGAGAGTATTAATAAACCATGTGCCAAAATACCTTGAAAGAACATCTATTAATTCTTCATTTATATACTTGCTATTGTATACCAAAACCGGTATTCCTTCTTTTTTATATTCTTCCTTAAGGCTGCCATCCATAAAAGAAATCACTGCAACCTTATACCCCTCTTTTTTCATTATCCTTACCAAATCGAGTAATACAATCGGAGCCCCTGTCCTTGATAACTGATGGCTAAAAACAAGTATTGATTTTTCATCTATATAATTATCATTTATTAAATTTCTTGATTTACACTCCTTAAGCCATTCATCAAGCCTCTTTACTGGCTTGATACTATTATTGCTCTCATAAGCAGCCTCCAGTTTTACTTTCACATTATCATCCATGATTATCTTCTCCAATTTTCACCTATTACTCATATCAATATGTTCATTCTTTAGATTACATACACTAAAAATATATCTCCATGCATTAGCATAACTATATTTGTCAGCTACCTTTCTACATCCATTTTCTGCAATTCTTTTTCTTTCCTCATCATGAGCAAGGTAATATTCTATTTTATTCATCATATCCTCATCGTCATAATAAAGAACCATATCTTCCCCATCTATAAAATATTCAGCCAGCTCCTCCTGGTAATTTGATAACAAAAAGCCACCTGATGCCATAATATCCATGGCTCTTAACGGAATCCCTGTCCGTATACTTCGTATGGTTATATTTAGATTAATCTTGGAATTTCTGAACACGACAGACATATTATTGTAATAATCAAGAGTTCCTCTATAATCAATATTACTATTATTAACAACAGCTGACTTTTCAGTATTCGTGTACAATGTAATCTTATATTTATCAGCTATTCTTTTAATAATACGTTTTCTGTCATCACCCGATATTTTTCTGTATAATATATTTTCGATAATATCCTTATTACTTATCTTGAATTCATCTGTATACTGGAATGCTACACTTGCATTTATACGATTTACAACTACATCATCCAAAAGTTCGTCCAGCATACCACCCCCCTGAAACACTTTCTGAACATCGACAATAGCATCCATGCATCCCTTAAGATAATCATCCAGATGACTATACAGATATTCGTAATCAGGAGCAGATGCATACATATTTCCCATGAATGTAACATTTTTAATATCGTTATCTGATATAGGATTATTATCTAACAATGTATTAATCCGCTTCATATTAACAGCAAGCGGCAGATGAAATACATTACTAACTCCATTTTTCTTTAACCTTGCAACTTCGTATTTATCAAAATGAAATATATAATTATACGGATTATATATCATCTCTGAGTAAAGAGTTGTACATGGACTATCAAAACACCATGATATATACTTTATCTTTTTTCTAAGAGCTATCTTGGATATAACCGGAAGAAAATTGCAGCTGAATATATAATCATAAGCTTCTCCATCTATGCCTTCATCCAGCATACTCTCAACATAAGATATAAATCCTGCATCTGAAATATTGTTGCTAAGATTATATCTAAGTCTGGTAACTGTGCAGCCATAATTGTGCATTGTTTCATATATATCATTGCTTATTATCTCTTCCCACGAATAATACAATATTTTCATATTATTAACCTTTTCTTTATCAGTATCTTTTGACTTTTAACCACCAAACATCATATAATTGATTATAAACTATTATAATGTTATGGGCAAAAGATATTTTATTAAAAACGTGAGGAAAACATATGAAAAAAGTTTCAGTTATAACTCCATGCTATAATGTTGAAGAATATATAAAAACATTTCTTGACAGCATCGTTAACCAGACAATAGGAACTGATAATATTGAACTTATACTGATAGATGATTCATCTACGGACAATACACCAGAAATAATACGTGAATATGAGCAGAATTATCCTGATATGATTCTGGCAATATTCAACGAAGTCAATATCAAGCAGGGAACATGCCGCAATATTGCCCTTGATAACTACGTTTCCGGTGAATACTTCTGTTTCATAGACAGTGACGACGCTGTTCCACCATATTACCTTGAATATCTATATAATACTGCAAGACTTAACAACGCCGATGTTATACAACTTAAATCATCAAGTGATACTAACGATATAGCAGCCAGTCCATCTATGCTTACATATGATACTTTCATATGTGATACGACAGATAAAAGAAAGGATTTCCTTCTAAATCCTGCTATTATGACAGAAAGCTGTCTATGTAAGTTTATCAATAAGAACTATTATGACCATTATCACTTTCATTTCGCTGAGGGTGTCGCTTATGAAGAGCCTTTATTCACACATCCTATAAAGCATACAGCAAAAATAATATGCAGAATTAACGAACCTATATACTACTATCGTATCAACCCTAATGGAACCATGCAGCAATATATGCAAAGATATGATACTATCTGCCAGCATATGCTGGTACAGCTTGAAACATACAATTATGTCAAAGAGCATCTTGATATTGATACTTTTCTTTATGAAATGCAATTATACTTTGTACACACCTTTTTCTATGAAACAATTATTTTTCTTAATGCCCGTCAAATGCCACTTACTGCCGAACTTGTCAGATATATGTGTTCAATAACAAAACAGATTATACCAGATATAATGTCTAATCCTTACCTTGGAAAAAAAGGAACCTATGAACACAGAGAAGTTGCTGATTATATTGATTCATACAACCACAATGGAAATATCAGCGTACTGATAAACAAACTCAAAGAATTAAAATAATATACAGTATTTATACCTCAACAACTATTTTGTAAAACTATGACACTAATATTATAAAAAGCTACAACACACTGACTAATAACAGGAGATTATACATAACATGATACCTATATCCGATACAGAAGAATGCGTACAGGCATCTATAGATAATGATGCAGCATGGCATTCAAGCTATGATTCTGAACTTAACATACTCATCAGTTCCATCAACCAGTTACTAAACAATAATTCTGATGACAGTTTATATACACTATGCACATTTTTAACAGAACCAGATATCATCAAAACATTTAACGGAATACCTGAGATTGCTCACTGCCTGGTTGCTGTTAATATCACCGCCGAAGAATTCAATAATAACCTTAAAACACCTTTGTATCTAAAAAATATACACAATATAGAACAAGTTATTAAAAAAAACAACTACTATAAGTTTCTTATACTAAACATAGAATATGATGTTGATGCTGAGATAGCTTTAAAATGCATAGCTAAAGATATTAATGATGGAACACTGTCTTCTCTGGCACTAGAGCAATTTATCAAAACAACATGCGTAGATGGCTGTGATAACGTCAGAAAAATTATATCCAACTATATAAGTTCAATGAATGTTAACTCTGATACTATCAGCAAAACTAATACTGCCATCATTAATAATAATGCCTCTAACCCTTATATCACCAAAAAGTGTCTTAATATGTCCAGCTATAATAAGAACAAAACACAACAGTCCCTTAAAAACGATAAAAAATTCTGTTTCATAATATGCTCTAATAACAAGCAATACGAAACTGAATGTATCAGATACATAAATACACTTAATATTCCTGCTGGTTATAGCATTGAAATAATTGTTGTACATAACGCCAGAAGCATGACATCAGGATATAATGCTGCCATGTTATCATCTGATGCAAAATATAAAATATATCTTCATCATGATACGTTCATTATCAATAAAAATATATTATTTGACATACTGGAACAGTTTAAAGATTCCAGCGTAGGTATGATAGGAGTTGTAGGATCAACCAAACTTCCTAAAACATGCATCATGTGGTTTGGATGGCGTATAGGGCATCTTATATCTAACAGCATATACCGCACCACCGATTCTGTACTTGATGATATATCTGAACCTACCCATGTTGAAGCCGTTGATGGATTCATAATAATAACACAATACGACATAACATGGCGTGAAGACGTATTTACAGGATGGGATTTCTATGACATCTCTCAAAGCTTTGAATTCAGAAAAGCCGGATTTAATGTCATAGTTCCTCCTGTAAAATCTGCATGGTGTTTTCATGATGACGGAATTATGAACCTTGATACATATTATCAAACAAGATTAATCTTTATGAAAGAATATGCTGATATGTTACATTAACGATTTCCCCATCTGACATCATTAAGAAAAATACCTGCTGATATTAGATTTATAAATATATCCTCATACAGTATAAGGATATCAGAATACCTGTACTGTATGAGGACAATCATACATAATATACACAATAACAAACTTAGCTTATATTATTTTTCTAATACAGCTTTCCATGTTGTAACAAAACATTTCATCGAATAATTCTGTTCATAGACCTTGTGTCCACTTTCATATATATCAGCAAGTAACTCAATATTATCTATGACATACTTTATTTTCTCTGCCAATGCCTGTGAATCTCCCGATGGAAATATATACGCACTTTCATTATCCTTAAGATAATAAGACACTCCACATATATCAGAGCATATGCATATCTTCTTTTTCATAAGTCCCTCAACAGCTACCGCTGATGTTGGCTCATATATAGATGGCACAACGACTACACTTGAGCTATCATAGATTCTATATATATCATCCTGTGGCATACTGTCTAACAACTTAACATTATCGTATCTAACAGTAAGCCTTACTATTGAGTCCAGTATATCGGTATCCGCTCCTTTCACATTCCCTATAAATATAAACTCCGATTGTTTAATATATTCATCCGGCAGTTTTTTTATAGCATCCACCAGAACATTCTGTGCCTTAGTATATGATATTGACCCAATATCAACAAAACGTACTCTTCCACCATTATCTTTTGCATATGTATGATAAGCTTCAATAGCATCAACATATTTACTCTGCTTTACACCAAAATTAACAATCTCTGATTCAACATGAAGATACTTATCAATCATATCCTTAACATATGGTCCTGCTGCATAATACTCTATATTATCACTAACAATAGGTGAGCCGTAAGCATCACAACATTTTTGAAAAAATATTTCATCCTCATGCAGCCACCACTTTATCTTTACAGCTGTGTTCTGTACATAACTTACTACCGGCCATAACAAAAGCGTATTAACTATCCATATATTATAATCTGCTACAAGCCTGTCTATGAAGTCCGGTTCTATATCCTGATTATCATAAACCATTATTGGAATATCATTCTTTTCATAATCTTCTTTAAGTTCTCCATCCCTAAATGATACTACAAGCACCGAATATCCCATCTCTTTTAACACAACAGCCAGATCCCTTAAGACTATTGGTGCTCCAGTTCTGGATAATTCATGTGACAATAACAATATTTCATTATTATTTTTTTCTTTCACATTCATCATACTTCCTCTACTTTCCTAAACAGCATATACATTAATGAACTATATAGCTGAAGTATAACATATTTCATATCTTTATTTTAGTTATTTGTTCGTTTTACTCTTTATTCTTGAATAAAATCTGCAAATGAATTATCATTTAACTATACATAATATAAACAGCTGCTTTACATAACACTCACATTGAAACATTATTATATGGAGATTAGTATGAACACAAAGGAAATACTCATAAAACTTAAAGACGCCCTCATTAATAACGCCCTGGATGCAGGTGATGTTCCAGTCAACGATATAAAAGAAGCTCTTATTGCAGAATATACAGTTGCCATAGGAAAAGATACTATTGAATATAACCGTCTTTTCAATTATTGTTCTCTTATTCCTGATACTGGACTTAATAAGAATGAAACTATAAGCTTTATAGACAGAATGATTAATTATTCTATAGAAATATCTAACCATACATCTGTAAATACCACCGAGCTTCCTGATAACATTGACCCTTATGAACAATATCAGACATATCTTGAGCTATCAGAGCATTATAAGACAGCAAACATTAACCAATACTATCTATGTCTGGAAAATGCTTACTTTCATTGCAAAGATGCTAAAACAAAACAGGAAATACATGATAAGATGACAGCTGTCAAAAACTCTGGCCATGTTACTGTTAAACCAGCTAGCATAGTAATCGTATCATATAATTGTATGTATCTTATGCAGAAATGTATAGAAAGTATACGCAATTACTGTTATAAGCCTTCTTATGAAATCATTGTTGTTGATAACGCTTCAACTGATGGCGTTACTTACTGGCTTGAACAACAGCCTGATATTGAACTTATAAAAAGCAATACAAACCTTGGATTCCCTAAGGGATGTAATATCGGTATACTTAACTCAAAAAAGGAAAATGATATATTCCTGCTAAATAATGATACAAGACTTACACCTAACTCATTGTTCTGGTTAAGAATGGGATTATATAAAGACGAAGAAACGGGTGCAACTGGTGCTATATGCAACTATGATGGCACGCTTCAATACCGCGAATTATTCTTTACAGCTCTTGATGATTACATCAGATATGGTTATATAAATAATGTTCCTATGAAAAATGCCTATGAAGAATGTACTATTTTATGTGGATTTGCCATGATGTTAAAACGCCAGGCACTGGATAAAACTAATCTCTTAGATGAAAACCTATCTCCTGGTTACTATGATGATGATGATATATCAATACAGCTGCGAAAACTTGGATACAGATTATATGTATGCCACAACAGCTTTATATATCACGCAGGAAGCCAGAGCTTTGGTACTCTTCCATCTGACAGCATATTAAACATATGCAGCCGTAACAGAGATTATATATGGAAAAAATGGGGATTTGACCCACTTAATAACAGTATTGGTAACATATTTAAGATGATATATGCAACAGAAGAGCCACTTGCACTGCTTGAAATCAACGCACATAATGGTGCAAGCTATGCACATCTTAGCTATATATGTCCTAAACTTAAATATGTAGGCTACGAAAGCAATCTGTCTTATATCCCGCTTACTATCAAAGAGGCTCATATTACCTACACTGATTATGATAACATAGACTTTTGCCAATATAACAAAGAATTCAACTATATTATAATTAACAATGCAACTGAATATAGCGAAGCTGAACGTAACAGCTTATATGCAAGATTATATGGCTGTTTAAAAGCTGACGGACAGCTTATATGGAACGACAATACACCTCATAATGACTAAGCAAATATTGATAAGTGGTAAAACATCTTTTGATGTTTTACCACCAACTAACTCAACACTTTATTATTCATGTGATATTCTTGCAAGCCAATATGGATAATCACTTCCTGAGAACTGTACATCGAAATGATATACCTTATACATGTCTTCAATAAGTGAACTTATCTTCCCCTCTCCAAAGTTTCCATTAGACGTGTTAATGTGCGACATTATATTACCTTCTTTATTACAAATCTCTATATCTATTGTATAATAAGAGGCTATCTATGCCAACAACTATTCTTTTATCTTGGAATTAATAGCCTTCTTCAATTTAGTTGAGCTTGTACTCTGGGTATAAGGAAAGAATACCATTGTTGACCCATTCTTTTCAAGCCATTCTTTTTCTGCAAGCCATGCCGGGTCATGTTCATAATCACTTCCAGAAAACTGGACATCAAAATGATATATCTTATACATATCTTTAGTACCACAGAAATCAAGCGGCAATTTCACTGCTTCATCAACATATTTACATGAGCGTACCATCTCAATTCGTTCATCAAATGGGACAAATGGTTCCGCCTGCTTATTAAGACGCACTCCCTCATCAGACACAACGCCCACGATTAAGTATTTACACTGCTCTTTGGCACGTTTAAACATATTAAGATGTCCTATATGGAACAAATCAAACACACCTGCAATATATCCTACATTATATGGCTTATCATCAGCTTTTGCCGTATTATCATCCATACCAGCAGCCGCAAGCTTGTCAGCCACCTTCTGTCGTCTCTTATTAGGATAGTCATTGCCTGGGTCATATATATGATAATCCTCTATGCCCATAGATTTGAGCTGGCTGACAACGCCACTGTATCCTTTGATGCATATTATTATGTGTCTTTCTTTTTCTGGAATATCATACAAAATATCTGGTGAATTGATAGGAACGCCATTCATCAGTGTCCCCCATTTACTGCTGTTATTATCAATTATTGAATAAATCGGACAATCATTTCCAAATTGAAAAAGGAATCTTTCTGTAAACCTTCCCGAACCAAATAATATCAGCTTCTTCTCTTTTCCTGCTTCTTCAATATTAAAGCCATCAAATATATCTATAAATATTCTCTGATATTCCTTTGTGCTATAATTAACTTTTTCACGGTTAGTATATAATATTCTCCCATCCGTTCGTTTTTTTTCATAATATGGTCTTAATTCTTTCTGATTTCTTAAAACCTCTGTAAATCTGGAAGACATACGAATCCACATATCACTGCACTCATTAAGCCCATATCTTTCAAACAACTTTTCTTTTGGAATAATTCTTTCAAATTCCTTGTCCGTTCCATCATATATTATTGTTATGGCACGATACATCACAGCCTTCGCCGGACAATTCTCCCAATAGAATTCCTGATCGTAATAGATAAATCTATCTTTAGGATTCTTCTGACCCTTATCATAGAAACAGTTAAGAGGCATCATATCAATATATCCTTTTGAAAGAATCGGTCCTAAATCTCTTCCATCAGCACTATTCTTATCTTTATCTGAAATAACATCTGTATGCTCTGATGAATTAAGTATAAGTTCATACATCACGTCCATAGCTGCAAGATATTCATCTAAATCTCTCTTTGCAATCTCTTTCAATTCGTTCATTGCAATAGGAGCATCTACAAAAGGCATAATAAATACATCACCATCCACGTGTGATTCTACAACATTAATGCCTCTGCTTCTAAGATTATCCTGATTGTCCTGCATAATATCAAGCTTCTCAATTCCTTCTGGATATACCGCTTTCTTGTATACATTCTTAACACCATCATGTTCACATATGCTTGTCACAAGCGCATTGTCATTTCCCCTGTCAAGAGATATAGTTGCATGAAGTGTCTCATCATGTGTCCCATCAAGACTGCACTCTATTATGTAGGCATTAGCCATCTTATGAAACATTCCATTCTTAATCAGATCAGTATACAGATACTGTTCTTCTAAAAATACGCTGTCAGGATAATTGTATAACGGAAAATATCTCATAGCCAGTTCTTCTACTGGTGTATACTCCTGTGCATATACAAGCTGCGCTTCCTCAAGAGATGGCATGACAGAATAGAATTTATCATTATGGAATCCGGCTTCTTCCAGCATAGCTTTAAGTTCTGCCATTGAATAACATCTGCCACCTATATCTTTCCTGTCTGCTGCCGTCATTCTTCTATAATTCTCAATTCCGTCAAAATTATGATTAGTGTATGGATCTCTGTCACCACATATATACTTAATTGCATAGCGGTTCTCTGTACCGAGCACAATTCTTCCTGATGATTTTAACATCTTGTGGCATGCTTTCAGCAGCTCTACCGGCTTCTGGCATTCCTCAATAATATCTATACCAACTATGTAATCATACCTGTTTTTTTCCAGCTTTGCCTCTGCTAATTTAATACATGAACATAGTGTGACTGTTCCCTTCTGCTGCAGAAGTTCTTTAACTGCGGCATCTTCTTTATCATTATACAGATATAAGATATTACAATCTGACTTAAAGTTATACCACACTAATGCGCCTTTGGAAAACTCTTTAACTAATTCATCACAGCTGACTGCTGTAGTATTCTCTGCCATATCATTCCTCCGAATTATTGGTATCTGGCGCCTAACAAACCATCTTACTCACAATATAACACAGTCTCATTTATAAGATTAGTATAATGTCTCAACCACATTTTATAATCCGGATTAAGAGATAAAATATATTCTGGTATTTCAAATATGTCTTCTGGTTTATGATATACACAGATAGCTAATTTAGGCTTGTACTCACGGATTGTATCCGCACATCCTCTTAAAGCTGCTAACTCTGCTCCTTCTATATCCATCTTAATAAATGTTGGTTTTTCATGTGTCTTGAAGAAATCATCAAGTTTAATCACATCCACTGCAATATCGCCTTCATTGCTTATTTTGCTGCAGCTACTGTTAGAATTAAAATATAATTTTCCATTACTATCACACGCCCCATAATTGAATATCTCCCAGTTGCTATAATGTCCCTGTTCAATTATATTTTTGCATTTAAGGTATTGCTCTGGCTCTGGTTCAAATGAATATATCTTCTTATATCTCTCATTGCCATACTTAAAATACTGCATTGTTGACTGGCAATCGAAGCAGCCTACATCAACAATTACTTCATCATGGGAAAATTTAAACACATCATAATATTGCTTTGGATTTACTTCTCCATATTTAGATATATACCTTCCAAAATTAATAATGTTTTTTATGCCCAGCTGTTTTAATTCTTTCTCTATCGCTGAGCCATATAACATCGAGCTTACTACATATACCGCATCAGGATATCTTTTCACAGCATCTGCACGCGACATATACGGAATATTCCACCACTCTGTATCACTGACTGTTCTGTCACATACACAAGTCCACTCTACATCTGTCATTGTAGCTTTGATACTTTTTCCATAATAACCTGCACCATCAATGACTACGTCACATTTGTTTTTATATTGCTCCAGTTGTCTTTTTAACTCTTCAAATACATCTATTTTATCTTTGGTAATTGATGTTATATACTTGTAATCATATGTAAGAGTATTCAATACCTTGCAATCATATATTTTTCTTGATAAATCATCCTGCATACAGCCTCTTACTTTATTAGAGTTTTTAATTAAATTATTGTATATTTTCTCCATCCCTAATCTCCTGTATCTTTTCTTCTGCCTTCTTTAATGCCATAGTCATATATTCACCATTGCGAAGTCGTTTACCTACCATTTCAGCATTTTTTTTCATTATTTGATAATCATTATCACTGACAGCCTCCAGTTTTTCAGGTAAATCATATAAAGACTTAACAGTAAATCCAACATTTTCTTTTAATACAAATTCAGCTTCTGCCGCTTCATCCCATATAACAACTGGAAGTCCTACAGCAAGATATAATGATAATTTGTGTGGATTGTTTATTTTCAGATATTTGCCAGTCAAGCCATTGCATGTATCCAACGAATTACCATCCCATACCAGCCCGTATCTGCCTTGTAGGTTTTTTATCAGCTCATCTGGGAGATATGCGCCAAAATAATTAACATTATCGTATTTGCTGTTATCACTGTAATTAGCCCCAAACAGATTAAACCTGACACCATTAAGCTGCTTAAGCTTATATATATATTCCGATTTACTTATATCAAGATTGCCAGCAATTATAATCCCATCATCAACTTTAATGTCTATTTGATTATTTATCAGATAATCAAATATTTTCAATGAAATTATACGTTTAGCGTCAAAGCCTTGTGCTATTAATGCCTCTTTCATTCTCAAATTATGTACAATCCATATGTCTGCACATGTTTTTATCATATTATACTGCTCTATATAATTCTCATTTACACTCCTTCTTAATATTTCTATATCATGAACTACAGCAATGACTTTGATATTCTTTTCTTTTTTCTGTTTAATCAGTTTATATATGCCACCTGATATATCTGCAAGAGGAAGCTGAATAATTACTGTTGAATTATTAGTTATTTTATTACAGACTTTATTCCATTCTGATTTTGTCTGTTCTTTTCCATTTTTTACAGTCCCCCTGACAACTGATAATACTTTATATCCATTATGTAGTGCTATTGATGCGACATCAGATGGTGCCTTATGTCCTGCATTAAAATCCTGTAATCTAAATTCTGCAATCTGGAATTTTCCAATTGAATTAATCGCATTATTACTATATTCCTCATTAATCTGACAATATATGCAATACGGAAGATTCTGCAGTTCCGCATATTGTGATAATTCTTTTTCCACCTCCTGATAATCAAAACACGTAATCAAAAGTACTGATTCACTATCTACACTTGATGCAAATACATCAGCTGATATAATAGGAATTTTAATTCCCAAACAACCTTGTATATATGTTTCTTGTTGTGAATTCTTATCAATAACTGCCGATACCTTTATATCTGGATATGTACACAAAAAATCTTTAAATACTTTCCCCGCACCATAACAATATACCTTTTTATTTCTTATAGATTCTATGCAATTTCTCTCAATTTTTTTCATATATTGTTTATACTCCTGTATTTTATATTTACATTTGTGTAATTCATAACAGACTTAATAATTATAATATTGAGGCTACAATTTATTTAACAAACTATAATATTCTACCTTATTCCATATGATTTTTTCTTCGTCTATATCATATAAATTTATCAATTCATTTCTTATGCTGTCTGCAAGGCTTTCTTTTAAAGCAGCAATAACTATATAGTCATATTTTATAGTGCTTATGCATTCGATTGATATTACATCATGCAGTACTTTTATATTTTTTCCTTCCGGATATTTATCAACCCAGGCAGCAATTTTACAATGGCACTTATTTGTTAAATACTTATACAAAGATTCACTGCTATTCCCCGCTCCATATATTATTACGTTCTTGTTTTCCAGCGTTTGATAATTGTATTTATATGTTCCAAGGGTAAAACGACTTATTCCATATAACTGCTCAATAGTATGCAATTCAATATTCAGTATGTATTTTTTTAATTGTCTTAATAGCACATATTTATGTTTACCACTACTAATAAAAACCTTTTCAAGTCCTTTATATAAATAATAAGTATTTATGCTTAATTTTTCATCAGCCGTGGTACACACTGAATTCACATGTATATTATAATGATAAAACGACTTTCTTAATATATATATACTTGATATCTTCATTATATAGGAATATAATACCAGGCAATCTTCTCCATAAAAAACCCTCATATCTATTTCATCATATATAGATAATAATATCTTTCTTATAAATAATTTATTACATAACGTACCGTATATACCAAAATCATTATTTTTATCATCAAACAACATAGTTTTATAGATATTTTCTGGTAAATTACTATAAATTCCCTGTTCAAAATTATCTAACAATTCTATATGAAATCCACATATCTCATCATCCCGATACATTCCTGACGATACTAAATCACATTGATTTTCTTTTTGTATGTTTATAAGAGTGCCATACATACTGCTTTCTATCCAGTCATCACTATCTACAAATCCAATAAGCTCTGCTTTAGCTGCTCTTACACCAGCTTTTCTAGCCGCATTAGCTCCACCATTATAACTTAGCGGAATTATTGTAATTCTTTTATCTTCTTTTGAATAATCTTCGCATATTCTTAAAGTATTGTCTAAGGATGCATTATCAACTAATATAAGTTCAAAATCATCAATATCTTGATTTAAAATACTATCTATACATTGTGATATTGTTTTCTCCGAATTATACATTGGAACAATTATGCTTAATAGCGGATTACTATTTTTCATTACATTTCACTCCAGATTATTTTTTATCATTATAATTGTTGAGCAGCTGGTATTAAATAATTATAGCAATCTGCACCATGACAATATCTGCACATATCCAAATATCCTTTTTCAGAATATCCTAATATGTATTCCAAAAGTTCTCTTCTCCAATTCTTACCTGTCAGTTGGTTAAAATCCAGATAATCGTCTTTTCCAACATTAAAATTCAAATTATCAGATACACTTCGAGCCATAACACAATAATAGAATTTATTTTCACGAATTTCATGACATGAAGTATGGCAAGCGTCAAACACCTCTATCAACTGCTCATTGTCACATTCTCTTTTATAATATTCAAATCCATAATCCATCCATTCATGTTCTTTTCTGCTTATTCTGAATTCAACATTATTGGTTATAAATAATTTTCTTAACTTTTCATACTGTAATTCAAGTTTTGCTATTGTTCCAGAATAATTTGATATTCTAAACAAGACACCATACTCTTTACACTTTTCAAGCAAATCTTTTGACGGTGTTATGGTTCCGTTTGATGTTATTGAAAAAACACTCATCTGATTACGATACTTGCTTCCAATATATTCAACAGCATCTGCCAAATATTTATATAACAATGGTTCTCCACCTATTAAAACAAATTCATGAATATAATTTACTTTTGAAAAAAATATATCTGCACTCTTTTTAACCTGCTCCAAAGTCAAATCGTCCTTTGTAATCGGAACATTGTAACAGCCATGTGCACATTTTTTACACCGCAACGTACATCTTTCCGTAACACAAATCTGCGACAGACTCATAAATGTCTGATTAAAAATTTTATATGCTATAATCGGCAATAGTTTGTCGGTAAATTCTCTACATATGTAATAATTTTTGTTATGAATCAGCCCTCTGTTTTTTAAATCACTTTCTATTAATAAAGTGTTTTCGTCTGAAGCACATATAATCACAGGATATTTTATTTCTTTTTTAAAATATTCATTTTCTGATATTACTGCTTCATTTTTATAGCCTTTTTCCTGAATACTATGATTATTATCAATAAAGCAAAAAAACATATCGTAGTGTTTTAATGTTTTATATAAATCTCCTCCCAGCTTTCCTGCCCCATAAATACAAAATTTAGTTGTTTCACTTATATTTTTATTACAAATTATATTTTCATAACCTTTACTCGTCCACTTCATAATAATAACTCCTAATTTTTTATTATTTTTGTTGCAGTCAAAACCGCTTTCCTTAACTCTGGTTCGATTACTTCACCATATGGGAAAAACATATATCCATTAGCAAATGTTATATTAAATCCTCTCTGTTCAAAGAAGTCATGTATTATATCTTTGTCTCCTGACTTATGATATGTACATACAATACATGTCATATCTATATCAGAATCAATAAGTTTTTTCATACCCTTTATGACATCTGTTTCTTTACCTTCAATATCCATCTTAACAATAATTTTATCTATATTTTTATTATTAAGGACAAGCGTGTCTATTGATACAGTATTTTCTGAATCTGACTCATCTAACCATTTTTCTATAATTGTAACTTTATCTTTATATGGCTCAAATGTGCATTTAAGTGCTTCAACCCATTCCTTATCACATTCCACCAGATATACATGCTTTACCTTGTCTATAACCTGTAAAGCAAAAAATCCTTCCGCTGCTCCTCCATCAATAAAAATATCTGTATTATCAAAATCTAATTTATCTATGTTATAGCAATGTGGAGAATTAACATCCTGTTCCTTGCATAATGAACAAAGATATGCTTTGGCATCATTAGGATTTTTATATACAGAACTTAGATAAATCTTTTTTCCTTGCCAAAACGAATATAATAATCCATTACCACTATCCTTATACACTTCAAACACATTTAATGGATAATTATTACTTATCTGTCCACAAAAAACATCTAATTCATTTTCCTGCAAATATTGACATATATTATTTATTCCAACATTATCACTGTTCTTATATTTCTCTAGAATTTTAGTCTTAAAATTATTAAATATATATCCGAATTTTTTTATATATATTGGGTCTATCGATAAATTTTCAATTAACTGTTTAGTTATCTCTTCAAAATAAACATCAGATGAAACAATTATATTATATTGATTTTCATAATGTGGTTGTTTAACTACTACATTCCTTCCATTTACTTCATAACTCTTACCTGTTTTTTTCTCATTATTATCCCAAATTTCAACAACCTCAAATACATTATATTTATCCAGATAGTTAAAAATCCACTGTGCTCTTTTTCCTGTACCAAATATTATTACTTTCTCCACAATACATATCACTCCCTTATATGATTATTCTACGTGTGCTATAATCTGCGTTTCATATCTATCATCATATATCTGTGTTTCAGGTATTCTATACCATGCCAGTTCAGACACGCTTTTTCCCTCTATTACTATTCTCTCCGTTGCATGTCTTAAAAACCACTCATATTCATTATCTACCTGTCCAAGATCTATAGCCTGATATCCTTGCATTGCTAAATCATATGCTAATATAGTAGCTGTTGGTCCTAATGTAATTAATATCAAATCATCAGATACTGCTGACTCTATTGCCTTATTTAAAATTTTATCATACGCACTATACGCATTTGTATCCGGACATAAAATTCTTTTTATTGAATGTGCACCATCTAACAACCCATTGTTAACACCGGTCTTTGTATTTTCTCCTTCAATAATCAAGATATTTCTATCGCAGAACAGCTTTTTATATAAATTAAAAATTTCAGACGCATTTTTGTCTTTATCTTTATATATCATATATGGTCTCGATACATATGCATCATAATATTCCCTTGACAAATCCAGCAGACTCATATGCTCCTGTCTTTTTTCCTTAGTCATATATTGTCTTATTACATCTGCTGCCCTACCGTTATATTTATCTAAATTTCCATAATTATCAGCAATTGCGATGAGGATTTTCTCATTATCTGATTTTAAAATGCTTTCCAGTTTTTCTGCCATTTTAATATCATATTTTTGAAACCACGCTCTATTCTGGTTTAATATAATATCAAATTCTCCATCACCACATCTGCATAAAGAACACTTTTTATCAATAATCTTCTCCAATAAATCTTTTGCAGGTCTTATCTTAACTGGAGATTTACCATATTCATATGGCGCATTGTCCACTTGTCGCTGTAATTTATCTATTTTTATTTTCAGAAGTATGTTTTCTTTTAAATATGAAGTATTATTAATAAATTCATACTGACTCAAATCATCATGCCAGTACCATATTAAATTATTCTCAATCCCTAAACTTTGAGCCTGAGACAATATCTGTTCTTTATAATATATTTATAGCGCCAGGCACTAATGGTTTCCAAATAGCAACAACTTTGCGCTTTATGTACCAAAACCTATTTTTTCATTTATTTATCCATTTCATGCTTTTACTCTCAATTATCCATCAACCTTTATAACTTGTAATATCCTAAATCATTCTTTAATGAATAAATTGTCATTGACAATCTTGCATATTTCTTTATCTGATCTTTTATCTGATCCTCAAAAAAAACGGAGCCTATAATAATAGCGTCCATATATATATTATTCAGCTCTTTTATATTATAAATATTATTATTTTTTTCCAGTTCATTTGTTCTGGTCTGTATATATATAAATTTGCATTTAAAATCACCTAATGTTTTTCTAATTATATCCAGATACAATTTACAATCATCACTGTTTCCATAAATTCCTATCACTTGATACTCATCATATAATTGAGAGATCAAATGTAAATTACCAATTGTATCACGTATATACGTATATATTTTATTATTATATTCCTCTTCTTTTTTCAAATTATCATCAACATAATAAAAACAAAATTGCATATCTAATAATATTGATAAATTACATATATTAATGTCTATACTTTTTATAAATTTTAATATTTCATATATATATTTTTTCTCCAAGTTTATTTTATTTTTTTTACATTCCTGTAAAGCCTTTCTTATTCCTCGAATTCCTATCATATAATATAATTTCATCAATTTATCGCTACTATTTGTTATTACACTCTCATAAATATTTATTTTATTCATTATAGATGTCTCTGTTACTTTAGATGTCATAATAGAATTTTGTCTATATCTTCTATGATAAAATATATTATCAATTATCTCCATCTTAGGATTGCATCTAATTATTTTGTGATAAAAATCCACATCTTCATACATTGTTTGTTCTAAAAAAAACAATGTATTCTTTATAAGAAAGTCTCTTAAATATATTGTAAATGGAATATTCAATAAAGAAACCTTATAATAGTTTTCTTCAATAAAATCAACTCCATTTAACACTTCTCCAATTCTGTCTATTTTTTTATGAAACATATACTGTTCAATATTTTCTCCTTCAATATTTCCAAATATATCCGCTTCAAAAGTAAGCATATCCAGTTTATTTTTAGATGCCAAATTATAGCAATATTCGAGTGCATTTTTTTCAAGAATATCATCAGAGTCAATAAAATATATGTATTCACCTTTGGATATTTTCAGTCCAATGTTTCTCGCTGCACCTAGTCCACAATTTTTTTGACTAATTACACGTATATTAGAGTGACTTTCAGCATATTGATTAATTAATTCCAAACTGCCATCTGTAGAGCCATCATCTACTATTATCACCTCAAATAAGTCTATTGTTTGATTCAATATACTATCTATACATTCTTTTAAATATTCTTTTGTGTTATACACAGGTATAATTACACTTATCTTCATTTTATAATCCCATCAATCATTATCATAAATTATTCACGGCAATGCCGTGAAAGTGGATGAAAGCCATATAGTTTCTATATTTTAACTGAGTATTGTTATTCACTTATTAAGTGAATGAAAAAAGAGTGTCCAATTGTGGCAAAATTAAGGTGTCTAATCAAAATAAATACCAAACAAAGGAGCCCTTTATGAGTATTGTAAACACCTTATCTCTTGAAAGCAATAGGCAGACTCAAATTAATTTCGATGGAGGCGATTTATCCTCCGATGCATGCTTACTTCTTATCAAAGAATTCGTAAGCAACGCATTGATATCATCCGTTTAAAGCTGCTGAAGATTGCAGCAAAAGCAATACATTCAGCAAGATATATAACATTCAAGCTGTGTAGCAGTTGTCCTTATACGGATGAGTTCTACGAGACTCTATCTAATATCAGCAAACTGCAGGTGCAGCTAAAATGGCAACTATTAACGAACTTTGACAGCTGGATAACTACTCAAAATCCCGTCATAGGGATTTTATGCCCTTTTGGAGGTCAAAAGAGATTAGTTGAAGCTGCATGTATCAAATTTAGAGATTCATGGCATAGTTTCTGATTTAGATACTATTTCATGAATAATTCAGGATTATTATAAACTTCTGTTGCGTCAATTACATAGATCTTTAAATTACAATCGCCACCAATATATATTGCTCTGCTTCAAAAATTCTATATCATATATCCCCTTCACATCAATAAGAACTTTCTTATGCTCTTGATATTTTCCAAATATATTTTCTATATTTTTCACCCTGTCTTCAACAAACTGTTTATGTGCAACAGCCAAAATAATACAGTCTGCGTTTTTAATATCATTTATTGAATATAATTTTATACCATATTCAATATACGCATCATCTTTGTCTGCCCATGGATCAACTACTTTAGGTTCTATTCCATATGTTCTTAGCTGTTTGATTATATCATACACTTTGCTATTTCTTATATCTGGACAATTCTCCTTAAATGTCAATCCTAAAATAACCACATTAGCAGTTCTAGGAGCTAATCCAACTTCAACCATTTTTTTCACTGCTTTATCTGCAATGTACATTCCCATACCATCATTTACTATTCTTCCATTTAAAACTATCTGACTATGATAGCCTAATCTTTCTGCTTCATATGTAAAATAATATGGATCAACACCTATGCAATGTCCTCCGACCAATCCCGGTCTAAAACCGAGTGCATTCCATTTAGTATTCATCCCATTTACAACTTCATTAGTATCAATTCCCATATGGTCAAATGCCATTGCAAGTTCATTCATAAATGCAATATTGATATCCCTTTGACTATTTTCAACTAATTTAATTGCTTCCGCTGTTTTTATAGACGAAACTGGATACGTCCCTGCTTCTATCACGATATCATATACTGACTTAATGACAGACAATGCAACTTCATTACAACCTGAAACTATTTTTTTTATGTTTTCAAGGCGATGTACTTTATCACCTGGATTAATTCTTTCTGGAGAATATCCTACCTCAAACTCCACATTAAATTTTAGTTTTGATTCTCTCTCAAGTATTGGTATACATACATTTTCCGTACAACCAGGATAAACCGTTGATTCATATACTACAATTGAATCTTTTACCATGTTTCTCCCAACTATTTCTGATGCTGAAATAACCGGCTCTAGATTAGGCGTATGATCATTATTAACTGGAGTCGGTACAGCAATTATAAAAAAACTTGCTTCATGTAATTTTTGGGGGTCATTTGTAAATTCTACTTTTGTATTTTTTATTTCATCATTGCCAACTTCATTAGTAGGATCTTGTCCAATATTATATAGATTAATTTTTGCTTCACTTATATCATATCCAATTACATCAATCCCTTTTTTGGCAAATGCTACCGCAATTGGCATTCCTACATATCCTAATCCTACAACAGCAAGCTTTTTTTTCTTATTTAATAAATCATCACATATTGACATATTTGATATTCTCCTTATATCAACAATTATAATTTTAAAAATTGTTTCCTTACTTCATCTGGCAATAAAGCAGGTGTGATACTATTTTTTTCAATAAAAAGTATCTTATTTTCATCAATGTTCATTTTTTTTAGCAAATCTATAATAGACAATACTATTGCAGCACTAAATATAGCAATAACAATATAATCATATTTATCAACATCTATATTTTTTAATTTTTCAACATCATTTGAATCAACATTTTCAACAATATTACAATAATTACTCATTCTGATGTTTTCTATAAACCTATTTGCAAATACCCCCTTTCCATATATAACAATATTATTACTTTTTTTTATTTGTGGATATATCTTGCATTGTTCCATTTCGAATAACGTATCTGGTATATCAAGCATCATATGATAAACTAACTTATATAATAAAAATTCTTTTGAACATACACCCATTTTATTATATCTTTTATATGCATCTATTAAATGTAATGCTAACATTTTATATCTGATATCATCATCTTTTTTTGTTTGCCACAGAATTGAGGTCTTTCTTACGCAATAATGATACCAACATCTAGACTCTATATAAATACTTTTCATATCTAAAAGCATTGGAAAAATTACCGCATCATCTACATTCTTTTTAAGCGCCTCGTTGCAATTACTTTGATGTTTTTTAAACAACTCTGTTTTTACTACTTTATCACACTGCGACATGTCAATAGGCTGTTCATAAAAAGGATACTTTGATACCTTATTGCAAAATGCAATCCAAAATTCATTTTGGTTATATTGGCCTTCTGCTAATTGTATTGGTTGAGATTCAATAAATCCATTGAATTCTTTTTTCATACCATAAGCAATAATATCTGGATGCCTTTCTTCTATAATTTTTACAACTTGTTCGTATGCAGTAGCTTCAATCCAATCATCAGGATCTAAATTAACAGCATAATCCCCATTTGCAAGATTTATGCCCGTTTTTCTTGCACTTACAATCCCACCATTTTCCTTATGTATAACTGTTATGCGTTCATCTATATTTGCATATTCATCACATATAAATCCACTATTGTCTGTAGAGCCATCATCGACTAATATAATTTCCAAATTTTTATAGGTCTGATTAATCACACTTTCTATAGCTTTTTTTATATATTTTTCAACATTATACACAGGAATAATTACCGAAATTTTTATGCTATTCATAATATCTATTTTCCTTTTCTATTTAGAAATATATATATTCACAACTCTCTGTCGTGTCATAATTTCAAATTGATTAGTTAAAACAAATCTTCCTGTTTTTTCTATAATATCGTGAGATTTTGGCAATATATATATAATCCATATCTTACGCGGGCACCTGTTAAGACTTTCACATATATTATTAATTACTTTTTCAATTACATCTCTGCCAAATGGATCAAACAAGTAAAACCAATTATACCCATCCAGCTCCTCTTTTACTAATGCCGCATCTCCGTGATAACAATTCATTTTTTTATCATTTAATTCATTACACATTTTTTCAGCATTTGATTTAAGTATTTCATAAACATTATCTGCATACTCTACACCGCCAACTTGACTAAAACCATAATCCAAGAAAGAAAAAAGTGCCGAGCCTTTCCCACATCCAAAATCAAATATTGCATCGTTCTTTTGTGGAATGCAGTGGCATTTATCCAGAATCGGAAAAATTTCTTTTGGCGATAAATTAACACATGGACGCATCCCATCCATAGAATTTGTAAAATCTTTCACTTGTATTGGTTCGACTATATCATACCCATGCATTTTCTCCAAATATCTCATAAATTGTATATTTGTATCACTTTCTTTTCTATTATAAGCATCTCCATATACAATTTCATTTATATCAAAGTATGTTTTATTTTTAACATAGCCATGTGCTTCAAGACATGTTCTTATTTCTTCTGTTTCCGCTGTACATAACCATACAACAGCATTTTTAACATCTTTATAATCAAATTCAAATAATGAACTTCTAAATAAAGGATATTCATATGGTATAATGTTACTATATTCTTCTGTAATCAGATATCGAGGTTTTATGCTATGATAGTAGTCTGCATACCACGCAATAAATCTTCCCGAATATCCATACCCATAAATAACAATCGTCTTGTCCATGCATGAACACATTAAATTATCCAGCTTATCTCTAAATTCTTTTAATTCTTCTAACATCTGCTCTCCTACCTTAATGCCCTTTTCAACTGATAAATCACTCTTTCCATAATATCTTTTGGTCCAATTGTAATTCTTAATCTGAGGGCATCTTTATCAGTAAATAATCTTATAAGTAATCCGTTTTCTTCCATATAAGCCCGCACTCTTCCAGCATCTGCATTATCAAGCTTTATAAAAATAAAATTCGACTCTGACTTATATGCCTTTACCCCTGGAATTTTATTTAATTCGGTATAGAACCACTCTCTGACTGAATTTGTCTCAAATTTCATTTTTTTGTAATATTCTGTGTCTTTAATCGCTGCCACCGCTATTTTCCTACTGATCCCACACGCCCTGAACAATGGTAAGTCCAGACATATCGTACGTCTTAATGGGTAACTGCATAATCCATAACCAATACGTATGTCAGCAAGTCCATAGAATTTTGAAAAGGTTCTTGTTATTACTACATTACTATATTGGGTAATGATTTTTTTCTCAAACTTATTATCATCATTTCCATATCCCCAATATGCCTCATCTAGCAAAATAATTGAGTTGGTATTTTCTCTTATCACTTTTTCAATATCATTGTATGATATTCCACATCCAGTCGGCATCTGTGGAGATGTTATAATAATTACCTTAGGATTATTTTCTTTAGCCTTTTCAAGAAGATCCTCTATATTATACTCATACGTATCTTCTTTTTCACATACCTCGTATGTAATACATTTTGCAAATTTGGCATCTGCAACGCTCTTATAATAACTCCAGCCCGGTGATGGAATTAAAACTATATCATTCTCATTAAGCAATATGCTTCCTATTGATTTAATAACTTCTGCTGAACCATTATGTATAAAAATATTGTTAGATGAAATTCCTAATGATGAGGATAATGTCTCAACTAATTCATCATTTCTTCCCAAATCATATAAATACAAATCTTCCATTGTAATATTTTTCAATACTTCCAGACATTTAGGAGATGGCTTGAATAAATTCTCATTTAAATGAAGCCTTCCACTTTTCTGTACCGTTGGTACTGAATGATATGACTTAACTTCCGAATATTTTGAAAACACTTTGATAACTTCATTAGACTGATCAAGATTTTCATTCATAAACTCTTCAAAAGAATTATCAAACTGCTTGAATTCTTCTAATGTGTCAAATTCCAATACCTTGTTTTTTTCACGTTCAACCTTTTTTAATTTTAATTCATTAATATGTTGAATATGGAAATCATCCATTAACATATTTCTTGTATTCATGTCATTCCATTCTTCATTCATATATTTCACAAATGTATCAGAAAACTTTCTGTCAAAAAAACAGTCCCCTATTGTATACCACGCTTTTGCACCACCACGTTTAATACTTGTTATATAACCATCTTTATCTTCTTCTAATACACAATATTCATCGCAGTATTCTTCTGAATACACACATGAATAATATGGCGAATAGACGTATTTATGAAACACATTATCTGCATAGTAATTATCAGAACATAAAATATAAGAATTTTTCATATAATTCTGTGCTTTATATAGTGACGCTATGTTATTGTATTTATCATAATCATCATTGTGAATTAAAATAACCCCATATTTGTCTCTCAAATATTGAAATTTTTCCTGCATAAACCCAGTTACAATTATAATTTCCTTAACGCCAGCTTCCTGTAACTGTCGTATTTCTCTTTCAATAAGTATCTCACCTTTAACACGGAACAACCCTTTAGGAAGAACATTAGATAAAGGCATGCATCTTGCACTATAACCAGCAGCCATAATAATTGCATTATCAACCTTGTATGGTTTCAATTTATTTAATTCTTCTTCAGTAAGTAAATTTTCTTCTTTATTTTCTGCCTTATATTGTAATTTTTTAAATTCTTCGTAAGTCATAACTACTCCTCTCCAAATTCAATCAACGTTGCAAGATGCTGGGGTTTTCTTTTATCTACTGGAGGTGGTGTCATATAATCATCACCATACATGTATCTGAGAAAACCATCTGTATCCTTCGGTGCAAAAGCTACCATATCTTCAAATTTTATTTCTTCATAGTCTGTAAGCCATGAACGAAGGTATCCTTTACTTTCTTGTTTCCAATGCCAGCCTGTTGTCCTAACATATTTTGTTTCTATTCCAGCATACATTTGTCATAATTTATCATACTCTTTGGCAACAAGTCTCATTGGAATTAATGCAAGCAGTTTGTATGCTAATTTTTTTAATATATTTTTTTCATATCTAGCACCAACAACAGAATAACCTATTTTTCTTGCTATAAAACTTCTAAGATTAAATATCGACTTTGAAAGCCCTTTTTCCGGCATATTATCGCATGGAAAAATATCTAAAAATATGCCATTCCTGCTTTTTATCATCTCATGATCACTTCTAAAAAACTTTGTATTATTTTTTAGGACTCTGCCATACTCCCATCGATATCCCGGATCGGTATGATATGTCTGCCAAAAATATTTCTCTCCAAATTCATTCTGACACACGTCACAAAACTTATCATAATCTTTTCTTAACATTCTGATATCTATATCATCATCCCATGGAATGAAGCCTCCATATCTGACCGCCCCCAGCAATGTTCCGCCATCTAATTCATAGATTATGTCATATTTTCTACATATTCTATCAACCTCTTTAAGCATTTCTAATTCTACGTTCTGTATCTTTTTAAAAGTCTCATCATTATATTCAAAGCTCATATTTTACCTCAATATTTCTCTGTATAATATTATATTTCTAACTCTATCTCTTTCCCACCGATAAAATCATTATCAAAATAAAATCCTTCAAGAATATTTTTCGATATATTACACATACCGTTCAACATATTAAAAAATAAAATATCTTCCAAGCTTTCTGTTCTATCTGACATTGATTTTATGCATTCACTGCAATTGACAGCTAATATTGTCTTATAAATACTGATATAATCATTAATAAAGTCAACTGCGCCACAATTTACTTTTTCCTTAACATTGAAATTTTTCTGGCTCTTTCTATCAGGCTGGCATACTGCATTTCCTCTGTCATCAATATATCTGATCATACCATGTGGAGCCGTAATAAATGTCTCTATATACATATTCTTATTACTTGCAATACTTTTTTCTGCAGTATAATCATCACCATACTGAAAACACCCATCCATTGTTATTTCATTGTTATAAATATTATCTTTTGACAAACATGCATAAAAGCAATACCCTTTTGTCTTAATTCCAGTTAATCGTTGCAGATAATACTGATTTGTTCCATAATATCCCAAATCAACTGTTCCATAAGATAATTCCTTTTGCATATCACCATCTGATGTAAGATAAGCAAGATAATTTTTTCTTTCTTTTTTAGCCTGTTCCATTATTTTATCTTTGTATGGCTGAATCCACTTTAATATGTTCTTACTGTCCCCCACTGCATTAATCTGTCGGTCATTATATTCCAATGTTTCATCTGTAACGATTATCTCAAATCTAGATTTCATATAATCAGCAAATGTTCCGACATAAGGGAAAGCTACAACTCTATTAAAGTCATCTTCATTCTCCATGGTTGCTATATATATAAGTCTTCTTGATATCGGAAGATAACACCAGTCTTGCTTGTATCCATCATCTAATAATTCTGTGACAATTTTGTAATTTTTTTCAAGAAAATATCCATCTCTGGCAAAGAATAATAACTTATCTATTTCATCTTTTCTTGAATTGTAATAAAGCCATATAAGAAATTTTTCAAGTAATGGTCCATAGATACAATATCCATAACTCTCACTATCGTCGAATGACACTTTCCCCTTAGTACTGCATAATGCAAATGGACTATTAAACAGATTTGCAATTACTAATCCAAGACATATACTGTCTGATACCGTATTAACATATGATGCCAATTCTGCCATAGATGAATTCATAAGCATATCTTTAGCACTCATAATATAATATGAATCAATATCATATTTTACAGAATTCTCAATGTCACCTATTTTATTGTCACCTATATGCAGACACTTAACATCCCTGCTGAACATTTCAGAATACTTTTTCCATATTGTGCCTGATACCTTATCATATTTCTTCTCACATGATATCCATATATGTTCATTATCTGGTGGTGTTATTCCACATTTACCTAATATGCAATTAATATCATCTAATGTATAATACATATCGCTCACAAGGTAAACTTCTTTCCCTGATGTCACACAATACTCATATAAATCTGTAATATCTCTTCTTGCAATGCATAAATCCAAATCTATATCTTTCTCCATCTTCATGATATCCGATATATTCTCATCTGTGAGATTCATACACTTCTTTATCTGTTCATATATTTCGTTAATATTTGCATATGGTCCACATTGTGCAGCAACTTGAGCTCTTATATAGGCAATTTCACAATCTAATTTTAATTCCGCTCTTACCTTTTCTCCTAACAGTCTGAATACATCTTCTGGTGAAAAAACTTTTCTCATTATCAATGTATCAAATATATCAAATGAAACAATGTCTGCTTTATCTATCTTGTTTTTTAACTCCTTATACGAGCTTTCCCAATACTTATTCTGCTCATATCTTGTATCTTTATTTGATAAACTTGCTATTCTTCCGTCTGCATAATACACTGGAACCGTAACATCATTTGCAATTCTTTTGTATATTATCTCATAGTTAGATGGGTCTGAATTAATAATAATTGCATCTACATAATTCTCTACATTCTTTATAGATATTACTTTAATTCCACATAATTCTTTTCCAACATTACTTTCATCCCTATCTAAAATTCCAGCAATATTAAAATCAGTTATCCCTGGGAGAAGCGTTGCACTACGCCTTCCCATTCCATATATTGCAATTCTCTTGTTTTTTATGCCACTAAAATTATGTCTGAAATTTTCAATTTCTATATCATATTTAGACTTCTGTTCCATGTATATAATCCTTCTAATTTAGTATGTTTCATTGTCTGATATTTACATCTGTTCTGCTGCTTTTACAAATTCTGTATTGTCATTACCACAACCACCACATATCTTACAAAGCTTCACAAATCCTTTTGCCATATTACCATTACTGTGTTCTAGTATTGCTTCTTTTGCTCTGTCATCATCATCAAGTGTTCTTAAATCAATATAATCATCTGATACATTTTTTAATAACTTTGCCTTATCAGCACTCCAAGATACATGGCAATAATAATACTTTCCATCATTAAGTCCATGAAATATTGGTCCGCATGAAAGCATATGTTCTCTTACTTTATCAAAATCATACATTCTGTTATTAACCGGGAATCCAAAATCACACCATCTAAGAGAACGATTTACTGAATATCTTAAACCAGCATCACTTACTATCTTTACAGCTGAATCAAATCTTTTTTTATAATCTACTACATCTGTGTAGTCACTGAAATCATATTTAACATTATACTTTTTTGATATTTCTATAAGCTGTTCATCCGGCAGTAATGTTCCATTAGTGATAATCCCAATATTACCTATTCTATTACCATACCTATCACCAATCTGCCTTATCATGTCTGCAAGTTCACCATTAATAAGCGGTTCTCCACCTAGAATTTCATATGCGACAATATAATCCACATGCCTGAATAACAATTCTAAATCCTCTAATATATCTTTAGCAGTATAATCTACATGTTCTTTATAATATGGCATGAACATATTACAATGCTTACATTTTAAAGTGCATCGTGATGTTATTGTACTATGTACTTCCATTAAACAGACTTTTTTCTTATAATTCCAAAACCACTCTGTAAGAAACTGCTCCATTGAGCAAAAGTCTTTTCCCGACTTTAATCCAAATTTTTCAAGATCTTCCCCAACTAAAGCAGCATTCCTGTTAGCTGTCATAATTACTATTTTATGATTCTTCAAATCATCCTTAACATCACTAACATGTTTTACTGATATACCTTTAAACTCGCAATTACATTTTTCCTTATTACTATCTACAATGTACACAATGTTAAAATTATTTTTTAAAAAATCTATATTATCATGAGCAACTTTTCCAAACCCATATATAACCAATTCACTTATATCTTTCCAATCATCTATTAATTTATTTTTCATATCTATCACCTAATATTTTCTATCAAATACCATCCATCTTAATATATTTGTAAAAGCCCTGCATACAAATGCAGGGCTTTTTACATCAATCGTCATTTTATCTATATTACCGATATTTCATCAATTAAAGCAACTCCATTCGCAACAATATGTAATGTATATTTATCAATATCCAGACATATTTATAAATCCTATTTATATTAATTATATCGGTTATTATATATTATTCTTAACCTTTTATCTATATTCTTCATCAGCCATTTAGAAGTGTTAATACATTTTCTTTATTCTTTGAATTTCCATCATACTCCCTAAGTGTTATCTCTTTAGCTTTAAATACTCTTTTGTGTTAAATGTTGTATTCGAAAACACTCTTTCTATTTTACCTCTTCATATTATATTTCTATACCCAATTGGGAATATAGTACTCTCTTCTGTGTATTATAGAATGGATATTCGTGATTAGTTCCTCCTATGTATGGAATCATATAATCATCACCATATTTTTGTCTTAATATTTTGTCATATCCTACAGGCACTGGAACTTCTATATACTCAAATGGCATATATATGCTGTCACTGTAGTATTCCTTTGGATATACATCTGCTGGTCTTGGACCTGCATGGTCAGTCATAAGTGCCAGCCTGTCTGAATCTGCATCGGTATATATCATTCGCATTCTTTCTGACAGGCTGAGTATCTGTACCTGTAGTGGTATATCGCTCTCATAGTCAAAGTTAACCCCATACTGCTGCTCTATGCCGTGTATGTTAGCGAGTACCTGTGGGTCATTCTGATTATCTTTAGTAACCATCTGCCCGAATATATCAAGTATTCGTATCATCTCACATTGCAGCTTATCTTCATCCTCTGTTGGTGCAACATAATCAAGTGGAAATATATCTAATCCTATTACATACGGACACCCATGAAACTTTTCAAGATGTTCTTTATCATATCTTATTCTCTTACCATTAACTATTCTGGCAGCCAGTGAATCCCATCCTGGCTCCGTATGTACATTGACTATATTAAAACCCGGCATTTCCTTCTCTGCTATATTACAGAAATGGTTATAATCCGTACGCTTCATAGTTATATCCATATCATCATCCCATGGAACAAAGCCTTTGTGTCTTACTGCTCCAAGCAGTGTTCCCCAGTCTGCAAAATACTGGATATTATTTTTTTTACATACACGATCCACTTCTGCCAGCACTTCCATCTGTGCTGCCCATGTTTTCTTCATCATACTTTCAACATAAAAACCATCTCTTATCTCACCTTCCAGGTAACCCTCTGGTATCTGCATATATATACCTCTTTCCTACTATTTTTATTTTATAACAATCTCTTTTGACACCTATTCAATATTATGCTAGTCTTTCAGATAGATACTTTTGTCAGAATATCAATAAAACGCTCATAATAACATATTAAGGAGATTCATTATGCTTACATTTTCCCAGAATTATTTCAATGCTGAAACAAAAGATGGTTTCTTTATAGATGCCAGAATGAAACATGCATGGGCTGCCCAGCTTGAGGTGTTAGAAGAAATCAGACGCGTATGTGACATATTAAACATACGTTTCTTTGCCGATTGGGGCACACTTCTTGGTGCTGTACGTCATAAAGGCTTTATTCCATGGGATGATGATCTTGATATAGGCATGTTAAGAAACGACTACATGCGTTTCTTAGAGCTTGCACCACCACTCTTATCTGAATACTTTGAGCTTAAAAGTCTGTACAATGACCCCGGACATGATAATGTAAAGGCTCGTATTATAACTGGACGTCATATGAATTTCTCCAAAGATTATCTTAAAAGATTCCATGGGTGTCCATATGTTATTGGCATTGATATTTTTCCGATTGATTATATCAACAAGGACATAGAAGCACTAAATGAACAGTTACGCCTTATAAACCTTATCTTGTCAGCTGCATCTAGTATTCCGGAATGTCCTCCTTATAGTGATGATGTACTTAATGTAATCCACCAGCTTGAATCCATGTTTAATGTATCATTTGACTATAACAACCGGTTAGTCCATGAACTTAAAAAGCTTCTTGATATGTTATCTGCTATATGTCCTCCACAGAATTCCAATGAGGTATGTTCCATGATAGACCTTGCCTGCGGATGGGATTATCACGCATTACTTGAATGGTACTCCGATACTATTGATATGCCATTTGAAAACACTACTATCCCCGTTCCAGCTGGTTACGATGGCATCCTTAAGATAAAGTATGGTGATAATTATATGACACCTGTACAATGTTCAAGTTCACACGATTATCCTTTTTACAAAAAACAGGAAAACTCTCTTCGTGAAACAATTGAATACGAATATAATACACAACTATCTGATTCAGAGTTCAACCAGCTCATTAATGATAAGATAGCAGAAGCTGGTATAACTCAATGGTAGATATAATATTCATAGCAATAATTATAATCACACATACCTTTCAGGTATATTCGTAAATATATCTGTGGCTCCATAATATCTGTATTCCTCAAGGTGTGCTTCTTTTAATGGTCTTCCATCGTTAAAGAATGGTTCATCTCCATTCCATGCCCTTACAGGCATCCCCTGCATATCTTGTGGAAGTGCATAAACAAGTCCTCCTATGTATGGATGAAGTGCATCTGCAGCTGTATCTCTTGCCATTGATATGCACTCTTCTATCGACATTGCAAGCACTGCTGTTTTAGCATCCCGGTCTATCTTTTTTATGATATCCACTGATTCAGCAAGGAATGATGACCAGACTATATACTGCTCCATTCCATATTTTCTTACTATTTCATATGCCTTACTTTCTATGCCATCATATCTTATAACACTTGTCTTAAGCTCTATATTGATAAGTATCCCTCTGCTTTCGCAATATGGTTTCATCATAACAAGTACTTCTTCAAGTGTTGGTATACTACAATACTTACCATCATTAGCTGGAATAGCTATGTTCTTTATTTCAGCAAGCGTACATCCCCTTACATTCCTGTCTATATGCGTAACTCTTCTAAGATTCTCATCATGAAACACTACCATCTCTCCATCTGATGTAAGCTGTATATCCAGTTCTATACCTGTTATCCCATCAAGCTCTGCTGCCGCTCTGAAAGCCTCAAGTGTATTCTCTGGATATAACGTACAACAGCCCCTATGTGCCCATATCTTAGGCATAGCTTTATTCTTTCCTGTCGCCAGAAACTGATCATGCCTATCTTTATATATCGGTGTGTTCCAATCAGTAAATCTCTCCATAACTCCCGCCATAGCTATACTTATATTATCAGAAATATCTACAGTTTTTTTATCATTATTTTTAATTCTATGCACAAATTCTCTTACTTCATAACAAAGTCCTGTTCCTTCATATCCAAACCTGTATCGCTCTATCTTCCCAGGATTCTCGTATCTTACTTCGAATTCCTTTGTAAGCCACCATGGTGACTTAGCAAGTATATATCCGTTAGTACCGGTTACAACAAGTTGTCCTTCTGTCTTAGCACCCAACCCTGTCTTTACTATAGCTGTTTTATCTATATATTCATCTTTATATTCAATAAATGCTTTGGTATAAGCATCCACACCATTCTGTGCCCTCACTGTCCTGAATGTAACATCATCATATTCACAGCCAAGCAATGTCAGCACTGGAAGTAATGTATAACTTCCAAACTCAAGAAAACTTCCATTGCAATCATCATCCTTATACTCTCTTGTATTAAGCGGTGTAAGCCTTGAAAAAGCTGCTTCAACTTCCACTATTCTTCCTATTCTTCCGCTTTCTGCTATCTTTATAAGTGCCTTGTACCCAGGGCAGTATGCTGTTTTTAGAGCCTCCATATACACTAGTTGGTTATTTTGTGCTATATCTATAAGTTCTCTGACCTGCTCTTTCTTAAGTGCAGCTGGTTTTTCACACAATACATGCTTTCCACTAAGCAGAAGCTTCCTGCTATATTCATAATGAGTCTCATGTGGTGAAGCTACATATGCAGCATCAATATTATCCACAAACTCATCCCAATCGGCTGTACACGCCTGTATATTATGCTGCTGTATGAACCTTACAGCACTTTCTTCCCTAGGATTATATACACAGCTTATGTATGTGCTTTCAATACCTGTCAGTGCTGTATCTGCAAACCTTGCAGCTATTCTTCCTGTTCCTATTATTCCTATGCGCATATTTACCACTGTTCCTCTCTTCTTTTATATCTGTCACATATTCTCAATCTGTTCTGCCATATACTCACCTATTCCGTAAATCGCTTTAAGAACAGGCTTTGTCATACCTGTAGGGAAACTATTGACACACGGAAATGTTTCAAAGCTAAGGGTTCCACTAAATTTTATTTCTTTAAGCCCCTTATATAATCTATCCCATCTTTGTCCTTCATACTGGCTGCTGCCAAACGTATAAGGCATCTGATGAAGATCTCCTACAGCATCATTTTCATGAAGATGAAGCACTTTAAGTCTGCTTCCCATAACCTTTATGAATTCATATGGATCTCTTTTCACAAGCTGAAGATGCCCTGCATCCAGACAGAATCCAAAAAGTTCTTCACCAGCTATGTCATTAAGTGTATCTATATACCACACTGCATCATACGGATCAGCGCACACACCCTCCGTTAATCTCTGTCCCATACCTTCGTATAGATTCTCAAAACACACACCAACCCTGCACTGCTTAAGTATAGGTATAAGCATTCTGAAATATTCTATGTTGTCCTTCTTTTCCTGTTCCTTATCATAAGCAATATCGTATTGGTACTGCATCTTGAATGGATGTATAACAACCCATGGCACTCCAAGTACTTCTGCTATGAGAATGCTCTTAGGTATAACATTTCCCTGCATATAATCATTCTGCTCATTACGTCCCCATACCCATACCGGATATGGTGCATGCATCTGTGATGGTTTTATTCCATATTTATTCATAGCCTGCGTATACTGTCCAAAATACGCATACAATTCCTCCACTGATGCATCAAAGAATTTATTAACTTTTCCAGCATATAAATCATTATTTTTAAGAAATGTATCTATGTTTATGTCAACTCTCGAAAAACCTGCTTCACTTATGAGTCTAAAGCCTTTATCTATATCCATCTCGGGTAATATTCCCTTAGTTTGTACTCCTATCTCTAACATATAATCTCCGTTCCTAGACTTATATTAATCTTTATTTTTCGCACGATTTTGCACACTGATATCCACATCAGATTTTATTTTATAATTGATTTAATATGTGAAGACTGTATCTTATATAAAATATAAATCCCTGTAACACCTGTACTCTATCCCCATTCTTTCAAGCTGATTTCCTATAATGTCGTAGTTAAGATTACATATCCACACATTTCTTTGTTCAGCTGGAATGTCAAGTATAGCCTCTGGTGACTTGATTTCAACTCCCATAAACTGTTGTCCCCACCTCTGTGAATTATTATCTACAACAAACGCTGGTGTGTATCTTTCTCCCCAATAGTCCATATACGTCTGTGCCATTCTTCCAGAGCCAAAAAGTATAAGCTTTTTATTCTTCTGTCCGATATATTCTTCTGCATTAAAACAGTTCTCTTCCCACTCATCTACGCATGCCTTCATAAGTTCAAGCATAACCTTATGAAGCTTCTGTGGAGTTCTTGCAAATGTACCTTTATTATCGAATATTATATATCCGTCAAACTTTTCTGTGTGAAGCTCCCCTATAAATCTTGGCCAGTCTGTTGAAAGTACACCTCTTCCCGTTGTAAACGTATATGGCATCTGATGCTGGTCACTAAGTCCGTTGTTATCATTAATATGCACCAGTCCTATGTGCTTTCCACATACACGAACCATATCTCTTATATTAATTCCAAGCAGATTCGTATGTCCCACATTTATACATATTTTCCAGTTAATATATGGACAAAGTGCTTCTAAGTTGTTTATAAGAGACATAAGCTCACGCCAGTCAGAAAATCCATTATGATAATACCTGCCATACTCGCATCTGTACCCATTCTCTACATATATTGACACTTGTTCTTTACAATCACTGCATTCCTTTAGCAGTCCCAGGCTCTCGCTTACAAGCTGTTCGAGCACAGCCTTACTGCTAACTCCCTCTGTATTGATAACTATGTATGAACATATATTGACTGCAGCATACGATATTGCTTTTCCAAATATTTCTACAGCATCCTCTGACAACACTTCCCTATCAGCTTTATCACCTGTTTTTGATGCAAGCATTGAGTTAAGATTAATATTTATTCCAGCAATTCTGCCTCCCAAAGCCTTGATATCATCAAGTTTATCAATATCTTCCATACACAATTCAATATTGGTAAATCCGCTTTCTAATGCTCTTTTTATTGACAAACCCTCGACGTACTGAATTCCTGTTTTCACTTTTTCTTCCTTTCCTTGTGTCTATACAGATATTTTATCTGCTATAATGAACAAATCTGAAAAATCACTTAATTTTATCTGTGTTACAAAGACACATATTTTACAATTTAGAAATTATAATACATTTAATTCACAACTTTTTATCAGTGCAGCATGTTCTTATAATTCATGAACTTCTCTATGAATTCTGACATAAGCACTGATTCCCCTGATGTCAGCTTATAGTCCTTCTTATCAGTTCCATTAATCTTAGAGACGAAATCACTTATCTCGTATCTTAATCCATCGCCTAAGAACCTTGGCTCATAATGCTCTATTCTGGATGCATCTTCATATCTTACATCAAACTGTCGCATAAGCCACCATGGTGATTGTGCTATTATATACCCTTCAGTTCCTGATACTACCAACTGTCCTTCTGTCTTAACACCAACACCTGTCTTAACAGTAGCAAAACCTTCCGGATACCTTATATCTGCCTTAGTATATATATCTACTCCTGATTCGTCATATATGCTATCAAAGCTTACTCTTTCATAATCGCTTCCCATCAGCTTAATAACAGGAACTAACACACTTGGTCCAAACTCAAGAAACGAACCACCATACTTTGCATCTGTTCTTTCTCTTGATGCTTTATCTGCAAGTCTTGTAAAAGAGGCCTCAACATCTATTATCTTGCCTATCTTACCAGACTTTGCCACATTAACAAGTTGCTGAAAACCTGGACAATATGCTGCCTTAACTGCTTCCATAAGCACTACCTTATTCTTTTTAGCCAGACTATATAACTCCTCGCTCTCATTCTTTGTGAAAGAAAGAGGCTTTTCTGATAAGACATGCTTACCGGCCTCAATAGCTCTTCTGGCATATTCATAATGTGTCTCATTGGGTGATGCTATGTACACAGCATCCACCTTATCAAGAAAGCTATTGTAATCCTGCGTGATACATTTTATCTTCTCATTTGCTGTGAAGCTTTCAGCACTATCTTTAACAGGATTATAAGCATATTCTATAGTAAGTCCACTGACATACTTGGCCTCTGCTATGAATCTTGGCGCAATTCTTCCTGTTCCAACAACCCCGATTCTCACTATGTTAAATTGTTTCTTTCTCAAAAATGTAGATGATATTCCTGGTGTTCTGTCAAGATACACAACCTTACAGAATGAATTAAGATAATCAAACGTTCCTACCCAGTCTGAACCAACCGTAAATATATCTACATCATACTTCTGAATATCCTCTATCTTCTGTCCATCATGGTCTTCCACTATAATCATGTCAGCAAAACCCGTTTTTCTGACATTTTCTATTCTTTCCATAATAGGATCAACTACATTTACCTTACCTCTTGCCTCATCAAAATGTTCTGTAGTAACACCAACTATAAGATAATCTCCAAGCTCTTTAGCCCTTTTTAAAAGATTATAATGCCCCTGATGAAACAAATCATATGTTCCATATGTAATAACCTTCTTCATACTATCACACTATTATTCCCATCTGTCTGTATACTTCTCTCTGCTGTTTTCTATAGAATGGATATTCATGATTCGTTCCTCCAAGATACGGAATCATATAGTTTTCTCCATACTTTTGTATTAATATCTTTTCATATCCAACCGGTACCGGAATAGTTGTGTATTCAAAAGGCATATATATACTTTCACTATAATATTCTTTAGGATATACATCTAACGGACGCGGACCAGCATGATCTCCCATAAGTGCTACTGCCTGCGATTCTTCATCGGTATACATCATGCTAAGTCTTTCACCAAGCTTTAAAAGCTGTGTCGCGAGTGGTTCAAGATTGTTAAATTTAACTCCACACATCTGTTCTATATCTTTCGTAGTCTGCTCTATCTCTTCTGGCGTTGCTGTATTGTTTCTAATATTAGCAGAAAAAGCCTCTACTATAGATATCATACTGCACTGCAGCTTATCCTCCTCTTCTGTCGGTGCTACATAATCTAGAGGGAATATATCTAATCCTGCTACATATGGAAATCCATGATATTTTCTAAGGTGTTCTTCTGTATAATTCACACTTCTACCATTAATAACTCTTGATAACATATCTTTCCACTCTGGATCTGTATGAAAATTAATTATTTCCAATTCTCCCTGTTCCTGACGTACTATCTGACAGAATCTTGTATAATCTTCTCTTTTCATGGTTATATCCATATCATCATCCCACGGAACGAATCCTTTATGCCTGATAGTCCCAAGCAAAGTTCCCCAGTCAGCAAAATATTGAATATCATGCTGCCGACATATTCTATCCACCTCATTAAGTACCTCTATTTCGGCTGCCCATGCTTTCTTCATTGTACTCTCAACATAGAATCCATCACGAATCTCTCCGTTAAGATATCCTCCTGGTATATTCATATGCAATTCTCCTTATCACTTCTGCAATTACACTTGCTTATTACTAATTAGCTGCTCATTACTGCTAAACCACTTATTGTTGTTTAGCCATCTGAAACTAATTACTTATGTTAAAAAAAGCCAATGACTATTAATCATTGGCTTTAAAATCACTATTAATCATATAATTACTGAAGAAGTGATACTACTCCCTGTGTCTGCTGATTAGCCTGCGCAAGCATAGACTGTCCAGCCTGCTGTAAGATATTGTTCTTGCTGTATTCTACCATCTCAGAAGCCATATCTGTATCACGGATACGAGACTCAGCTGATGATGTATTCTCGCTTGTTGCCTCAAGGTTATTGATTGTATGTTCAAGTCTGTTCTGGATTGCACCAAGCTTAGATCTCTGAGCAGATACTGACTGTATAGCTAACTGAATCTTACTCATAGCCTTACCTGCATTAGTATTGCTGCTTACACTAAGTCCGCTTACACCGATATTCGATGCACTCATCTTAGTAACTGAGATAACTATAGTCTGACCTGACATAGCACCTACCTGAAGATTCTTAGATGTGAATGTACCATCAAGAAGATTCATAGTATTAAACTGTGTTGTTGACTGGATTCTGTTGATTTCAGATGTTAACTGATTCATCTCTGCTGATATAGCAGTTCTGTCTATAGATGTATTAGTGTCATTAGCTGCCTGTGTTGCAAGCTCGTTCATTCTCTGTAAGATAGAGTGTGTCTCATTAAGCGCACCTTCTGCAACCTGGATAAGTGAAATACCATCCTGTGCATTAGAAGCTGACTTATCAAGTCCTCTGATCTGGCTTCTCATCTTTTCTGAGATTGAAAGACCTGCTGCATCATCTGCTGCTCTGTTAATTTTATATCCTGAAGACAACTTTTCTGTTGACTTAGAAAGCGAACTTGTAACAGTACCTAACTGTCTGTTAGTATTCATCGCTGAAAGATTATGCTGTACTACCATATTAAATATTCCTCCTTGAATATACTCATATTATATATATCACCAATCCACAACTGACAATATATTAATTCATCCTGTGATATACTTTCTTCCTATCCAGTATCACCTGCTGTTTTGTATATCGGTTTATTTACACTATACTTAACCCTATTTTTTAAAAAAACATAAGATTTTATTTAATATTGAATTATTATGCCCATATACGTATACTTAGTATACGATAATATAAAGCTATATTCAATCACTTATTCATTTATTTTCTACACTTTATGATTATATTTTTTACACATTTTGAATATTACGGAGGTATATATGTCATCTACATATAACAGAAATATAACTATAGATTTTCTTGTTCCATATGGCGGAAACGGAGGCGTAGAATCCGTCCTTAATGAACTTGCACTATATCTTATGAAACATGATATACATGTACGTGTCATACAGCTTGAACAATATACATATCGATGGGTAGACCCACGAATTGATTATTACCCTATATCTACTAACCGTTCCATACATGATATTTCCGATTATATACCTATGTGTGAGCAGTATATCACAAAGCTTGGTGCTCCTAATATTCTTATAGCTACTCCATGGCCTATGTTAACTATGATAAGCAGACTTGCTATTATAAACACCAATTCCCACTGCAAGCTTGTAAGCTGGCTTCATGGTCCCATTGAAACCTATGAAAAAAATGCCTATGGCGGTATTGAGAGCCTTGAATATGCCGATTTGGTTATGGTATTGAGTAAAAAAAGCTATCATTACATACGTTCAAACAAACCTTCCATCAATGTAAGACTGATTCGCAACCCAATCCATATAGACAAGCTGCCTTTTCATAAGAAAAAAAACACGGAATGTCGTAATCTTATATTTATGGGTCGCCTTTCAGAAGAGAAACGCGTAAATGTTATACTTAAAGCTATTGCCACAGCCCATGATAGATGGAACTTAGCTATCTATGGTGATGGGAATAAGCTTGATGAGCTTAGACAGCTTACGGACTCTTTAAATATAAGTAACCAGGTAGTATTCAAAGGCTGGATACAGCATCCATGGAACGATGTGCACGAAGCTGCCGCTCTTATAATATCATCTGAATACGAAGGTTTTTCCCTTGTATGTTATGAAGCTCTTGCCTGCGGTATTCCAGTTATATCCACTCCCGTTAACGGTGTGACCGACATTATACATGATGGAATCAACGGATACATATACCCGCATAATAGCCCTGAAGAACTGGCGCATATTCTTGACAATATAGGATCGGGAAAATATACACCCATTGACCCTTATATATGCCACGAATCTGTTATTAATTATGATGCCAACGCAGTTTTTTATGATACTATGAATACCTTAACTTCACTTCTTAATTAATACATTATAAGAATTGTTGCATTAATATTCATCACAAAAAAGAGGACGGATAAACCGTCCTCTTTTCTTATAGTAGTGACAATGATTAACCGAGAAGTGAAAGAACACCCTGATTAGCCTGATTAGCCTGTGCAAGCATAGACTGTCCAGCCTGCTGAAGGATGTTGTTCTTGCTGTACTCAACCATCTCAGATGCCATATCTGTATCACGGATACGTGATTCAGCTGCTGATGTATTCTCACTTGTTGTATTAAGGTTGTTAATAGTGTGCTCAAGTCTGTTCTGAATAGCACCAAGCTTAGATCTCTGGCTAGATACTGACTGAATAGCTAACTGAATCTTGCTCATAGCCTCACCAGCTTTTACATTACTACTTACTGAAAGTCCACTTACACCGATATTAGATGCGCTCATCTTTGTAACAGAAATCTTGATTGTCTGACCAGATAATGCACCAACCTGAAGATTCTTAGATGAGAATGATCCATCAAGAAGGTTCATTGTGTTGAACTGTGTTGTAGACTGAATTCTGTTGATTTCAGATGTTAACTGATCCATCTCATTCTTGATAGCTGTTCTATCAACTGATGTATTAGTATCGTTAGCAGCCTGTGTTGCAAGTTCATTCATTCTCTGAAGAATAGAATGTGTTTCATTAAGAGCACCTTCAGCTACCTGGATAAGTGAGATACCATCCTGTGCATTAGAAGAAGCCTTGTTAAGACCTCTGATCTGGCTTCTCATCTTTTCTGAGATTGAAAGACCAGCTGCATCATCACCAGCTCTGTTGATCTTGTAACCTGATGATAACTTTTCTGTAGACTTCTGTAATGAGCTAGAAACTACGCCCATCTGTCTGTTAGTGTTCATTGCTGAAAGATTGTGTTGTACTACCATAATAGTTTCCTCCTTGAAATTCTGGTGGCTTCCATGCCACTCATAATAATTGTTTCAGGATATCAATCCTGCTATTTATTATATCGGACATCCGTTACATAACTTTAGCCCGTATATAAACTAATTTGATGATTATTTCTTCTGATCCATAAATTGTGGTTCAGAGCTTATCCCACTCATATTCCTGTAATATGTGTTAGCCATACTTATACTTCTCTTGGCAGCCTTTGTTTCTTGTCTTAATTGTCTGAACTTCATATCAGCCTTTACACGATTTCTTGATTCCTGAGCCTGAATAGTAACTCCTAGTTCAGTAACCTCTTTGATAAGCTGCTGAAGAAACTTTATATCTTCCTTATATCTGACCTTGTACTCATTAACATCAGCCTTGATTCTATCATATATCATCTGGAATCCTTCGTCTAATGTATCAAGCTCATCTATGCAATCCGACTTATTCTCCATATTCTTCTGAAACGCAGCTCCATTGAAATCTTCTTCCTTTAATAATGCTTCCTGTTCCTCATTAAAAACTATTATCTGTTTAAGTATGACTTTCTTTTTTTGCATACTATCAATCATCATCTGAAGATAATTCTCTGTTTCCATATGCTTACCTGCCGTATTATTTCTGAACGCCTGCGCGAGCCATAACTTCCTTCCATGTATCACGCATTCCTCTTAGTTCATCAGTAGCTTTTTCAAGAAGCTCCTTATTCTTCGTCATATTAGCATCTACCAGCAATCCATATATATACTTATAAAGCTTATCGAAATCCTCCGATACTGGATACTTATGATTAAGAGTTGCTTGAAACTCCTCTATAATCATCTCTGCCTTAACAATATTAGTATGTGCCTTCTGATAGTCATTCTTTTCTATTGCCACTGAAGCAATATTGCAAAACTTAATAGCCCCTTCGTATAACAGCAATGTAAGCTCAGCTGGTGAAGCTGTTAATACCTTGTTTCGATTATACTGCTGCGCGATATTCTGATTATATAACATAAAACTATTCCTCTCCCGATGCTTATTCATTTCTGTATATTATACGTACTTTAAACACTTTTTATATTATACTATATATGTTTAAAAAATGCACTATACAATTATAAAATATTTTAACCAAAAAGTCCCGACATAGAAGATGACTGTGAATTAAGCTTAGCAAGTGCTGACTCCATAGCTGAGAACTTACTATAGTAGTAATCTTCCCATGTTGATACCTTTGATTCAGCATCACTTATCTTTGTGTTGTATTCTGAATACTGTGTATTCATCTGCTTATCATTGTAAATCGTGTATGCACTGCTTACAGATGATGATGCCATCTTGTTACCAAGATCAGTATATAACTTGGTACATAACTGTGAGAAGAATGAAACTACTGTCTCAGGATCACTTGCAATAGCTGCTCTTAGCTTATCTTCGTTTCCTGATGTAGTTGTATCATCCTTATCACCATCTATATGGTACACACCCTTTTCGTTCTCGCCTGATGCAAAATATCCGAGTGTTGATATACCAAAGCTTGACAGCGCATAGCTCTTGCCATTAATAATAAATGATGATGCCATATCATTCTTTAATGTATTGGCAACACTGTTTAGTGTATCATCTTTTCTAAGAAGCGAATCCTTAATCTTTGTCTCCCACTTCTCAACCTCTTTATCAGACATAGCATCCTTTTCTTCATCTGTTAAAGGCTCATATCCCTTAGAGCTGTCTGCGTTATAAGCCTCATCCATAGACTTGATAAGCTTGTTGTACTCTGTGAACATGTCCTTGATAGACTTGTATATAGCATCTACATCTGTGTCCGTTGTTATAGTAACTGATTCATCGCCCTTTGTTTCTGCTGTAGCCTGGATAGTAAGGCCATTGATAGAGAATGTGCTTGTGTTGTTAGTAAACTTTGCACCATTAAGCTCTATCTCTGCATCTACTCCTACTATTCGTACTGCACCTGTAGTACCAGCTGTTGATGAGCCTGCGGCCGTTGTACCTGAAGCTGCTCCTGTTGTTGCTGATGTAGAAGCCGCTGCATCTGCTTCTGCCACATATGCTTTAGCCGCACTTATTTTGTTATCAAGCAGTGTTTTGGCTTTTGCTTTGGAATCAGTGTTCGTATTATTAACCTCTTCTACAACTTTAGTATTAGATGCATCTGCTACTGCTTCCTTGGTATCATTGTTTAATGTGATATAACCATTTCCATTGTCATAGAGCTTATTCATAATCTCCTGATTCTTTGTATAGTCAGAAATCAGAGAATTATAGCTTTCAAGCTTCTTAGTGTCTTTATTATACTTATTATACAGTTCTTCATTGTCTTTTTTCATGGCTTCCGTATTATATTCATATATAATATTGCCCTGTTCATCTTTAACTATACTTCCGTCTGAATTAGTCTTTGCTTTTTTATACTTGTTATAATCTGCGTTAGCAGCTATATCCGCCTTTAGTTGATCTCTACTAGCTGTTACATCATTAATTGACTTGGCTGTTCCCCATGTATCACTGCTTTTCAGTGTATCTACAACCTTCTTTGCAGCATTATACTGGTCAGTATATTTCTTAGCAACCTCATCAGCAGTCACCTTTGTATACATAGATTCTAGCTCATTATTATATGCAGCGCTGCCATCTGTCAGCTTGGAAAGTCTATCACATTCTTCGTATTCCTTTGAAGCTTTATTCGGACTTACATATAAGCCAAGCTTCTTAAGCGAATCATTTCCGGCGGTATCGTTAGCCGTAAGACTAAAGTCTCCCTTTGCTCCTGATGTCTTTGAACTTATAAAGAATCTTGCATTATTCTCATCAAAGCTGGCCTGTACACCAGCATCCTTTAACTTTACAACGAACTGGTTGACAGTCATATCCTCTGTCAGCTCTATATTAGTACTCTTTCCGTCTACTGATAGTGTAACACTTCCCTGTGATGTACTTCCTGTTATATCTGACAGCTTTGATGAGCCTGTAATCTTGGAAGAACTGTCTTTTGCATTCTTAACCTCACCACCTGTAAGGTAACCTGATGATGCAAGCTTCTTTACCTTAAGCTTCTGTGTACCTGCAACCGCACTTGAGCTTGCTGTTACTGTAGCTACTGTTGAATTAGATACTGTTGACTTCTTAAGGCTGTATGCGTTAGATAATCTTCCTGCTGACAGCTTTCCACTATAGAAGCTATATATACTTGTATTCATAGTCTTCCATTTTTCCTGTTTCCATGAAAGCTTTGTCTGTGCTTTGACAAGATTATCTTTTTTTAGCTTATATCCTGATACAAGTGCAGATACAAGTGTCTCTGTATCCATACCTGAAACCATACCCGATAATCTGATTGGCATATTATTCCTCCATTCTTATATATTTCTTCATAACATTATGTAATTCTTTATCTCTTCTCATCCACAAGTATACCAGCAAGCTCCCATGCCTTGGCAAGCATCTCAAGTGCCTTTTCTGATGGTATCTCCTTGATAACTTCATCTGTATCCTTATCCTTAATCTTAATCGTAATACGGTTAGTTGGCTCGTTGTATCCGAACTCTGCTACTGTATTATGATTGATAACCTTCTGGATATCTTTAAGCTTCTGCATAGAAGCTTCTTTCTGTTCTTCCTGCTGCTTAAAGCTTGATTGTGCACCACTGTTGCCATTGTTACTGCTGTTGCTGTCTGCATTAGCTTTCTGTGATGTACTCACCTGCATAACTGCAGCTATATGTGCTGCGTTGTTTACTGAATCCTGTGAATTATTAGTTTCTGCTGCTGGTGCTGCACTAACCTTGTTAACCTGTGCAGCCTGCGTTGCGTGGCTCTGATAAGCTGCCTGGCCACTTATCTTCTCAATTCCCATTATCTTTCACCTCCGTGTGCGTATACATATATGAGTGACAGCTTTTCCACATCACCCATACAATCGTCGTAAATATATCAAACCTTATGCCCTGCTAAGAAATCCTTTTCTTTGCATACTGATCATTAGTTTCTATTTCTTATATCGGCAATACATGTAAAAATATAATACCTGCCTTTTTATTTATCCTGCTTCTTAAACAGGTTATTAAGTGCAGCCACATCTATCTTCTGTTCGACAGCCTCTTTGTTGGCATCTTTTATCTGTACATATACTTCTTTACGATATATAGGAACGGACTTTGGAGCTGTGATGCCAAGCTTTACCTGATCGCCTTTTATCTCGATTACTGTTATCTCAATATCATCATTGATGATGATTGCTTCGTCCTTCTTTCTTGATAATGCCAGCATTCTACTCCCCCTTCCTTTCGTTAAGAATATCATAAATAGGGTATCTGACAACATAATCCTCATTATCTGCTATAAGCTGGACTCCCTTCATAGTGTCAGCATTGATTATGATAGGAGCCTTTAAGTTAATAGTCATCTTTGTAAGATCCTCTGGTACTGTAAGTGTACAGAACACTGCCAGATTGGCTGACTGTATGTCCTCACCAAGTGTGTTAAGTATCTCATCCTCCACAACAGGATCATAACCTTTCATGATATACTCCGGCTTCATGACAGGAAGTGCCAATGCTGCCTCATCAAGCGACTGAAGCCACATGATAGCTGCTTCATCTCCCTTTTCTACATCATATATAAGTGTGAATTTCTTGCAATCCTCAAACCCTATAATTCCAAGGTCAAAAGTAACTATTTTATTATCATCAATATCTACAGTGCCAAACCACCTAGTATCAACCTGCATTAATTTGCCTCCCTTGTTTTTATATACTGAATTTTTCATTTATGGATTCAGCATATTTTTAGCCTATAAAATCCAGCAATGTCTGCTGTACAACCTTACTTGCTGCTGAAAGTGCTGCGTTGTATACAAGCTGTGCTGCTGTATAGTTTACTACCACTTCCTCAAGGTCTATATCTTCGTTCTGTGACTTAAGACTTGTAAAGTTAGTCTTCTGTTCTGTAAGTCTTGTCTTTGTAAGGTCAAGACGCTGGATTCTGTTACCTACATCTGACTTTGCATTAGATATCTTCTCCTGATATCCCTGCATCTGTCCGATGCCCTTCTCGAAAGCCTTTGTCATCTGATCCTTTGCAAGATCCTTCTGCTTATTTAGTCCTTCAAGTATGTCATCAAGCTTCTTCTGGTCGTCAGTACCTGCATACTTTTCTTCCTTCTTCATGCTCTCGACTTTACTTATCTGATTCTCGATATCTACAGTATTCTGCACAGCTTCCATGATATCATCTACATTTCTGCCAAGATATATATCAAAGCTTTCGTCTGCCTGTGTATTAACCTTAAGCTTCTGTGTAAAGTTTACGTTATATTCAATATCTTCGCTCTTCTTTACGTAGTTTATACCTGTAACATTGTCTACACATGTAAAATACATAGTCGGATCAACATCACCCTTTTTGAAGTTGGACTTTTCATACTGTACTGAAAATGAGTTGTTTGTATATGTATTGTTGTATACATTTTCACCAAGAAGTACTTCTCCAAGCTGCGAGTTAATAGCTATTTCATCATCACCTGGTATATAGTTTGAATCTGCTGTAAATGTTATACTCACTGGATTGCCGCTTCCATCATCCAGAGAATCTATAGTCTCACCTTTGGCATTTACTATTCCTGTTACATTAGCCGTTCCATCAGCATTCTTAGTTACTGTAGCCACATTTCCACTGGCATCTGTAATCTTAAATGTACCATCAGCATCCACCTCTGAGTAACCAAGCTGTATTCTATGAACTGTAGCCACATTAGGTGTCACTATCTTGCCGTCTGTATCCTTCTTTACATTCAGATTAATGATATCTTCGTTTGTATATGCATTGGTATATACCTTTTTTTCACTGATGCTCTCTCTGTCAAAGCTCTGTGTTATGGTATAATCTGCCTCAGCTGCTTTAACATCTGATGGATATGTGAGCGGTCTGTCTGTAGCAAAGCCTGTAAATACATATCTTCCGGCATAGTCTACATCACCCTGCACATAGTATGAGTTCTTCAGCTTGTCAAGTGTCTGTATGATTGTACTACGCTCATCTGATGAATAAGAATCTGAAGCACCCTGGTTGCAATATGAATACAGCTGGTAAACTATATCATATCCCTGTGCAAGTGCATCCTGCGTAACCGAAAGCCATGATGAAGCATCGGGTATATTCTTGTCTACATACTGTGTTACCTGGTCAAGGCTGCTTCTGAGTCTGAGTGCTCTTATAGCTATGATTGGGTCATCAGAAGGCTTGTTAATCTTCTTCTGTGTAGATAACTGTGTATCCATGGTATTTATCTGGTTCTTATTAGCCTGTATGTTAGCTATAGAACTGTTTATCATCATCTGATTCGTAACTCTCATATATTCCACCTCGTATCTATATTCATTTAATGTGATATCTGCATTTTTAAAATCTTCTTTTTATGAATAATCTTCTTTTTATGAATAATCTTCTTTTATAAATATTCTTTTGCACTTATCCTGTCTGTGCCTGCGTGCAAAGCATTTATATAAAAATGTTATTAAGTATATCCGGCATATTTCATATTTTATAAGCCTGTCTGGTTAATAAGCTTATCATATATCTGATTCATAACTGACATCATCTTTGAGTTTAGATTATAGGCCTGCTGGAACTTCATGATATCCATGGCTTCTTCATCTGTATCTACACCCATGACTGAAAGTCGCTGATTCTGTATAGTTGTCTTCATATTGTTGTAGTTTGTTAAAAATGTCTTAGCCTTGCTTGCATCTATAGACATATCACTGACTATAGTTTCAAGGAAGTATGAACCTGTACCACCATCAAAAAGTCTTTCCTTCTGTAATGCATTAAGCTTATCCATAATGCTTGCACTGCCTTCGCCTTCGCTTACTGTTGTCTTTGTTGCAAGCTTGTTGGCATCCTTAAGAAGCTCAGAATTAACTGATACTGTTGAGGCTGTAAGTGTCTTTGAATTATCTCCCACTACAAACAACGCTATACCCTTATTGGCAGCATCCTCTGTTTTAGCATCTGATACATATCCACTCTTAAATATGTTGTTGACTGCCTGTGAGAATGTCTGTATGAACTGGTTAAGCTGCGACTGATAGTAAGGAATACCCTTATAGTTAACATTTGCTGAAGCCTGTGGATTCGTCTCTGTCACTCTGTTTCCATCATCATCAAGCTTATAGCTGCCATCTGCATCTGTTGCAACTGATTCTATCTCACCATTACAGCCATCCCTTATATCTACAAGTGCCTTAAGCTGACCTCCAAGTGAAGAACTATATATATCAAAAGGATCATCATCACTCCACTGTATGTCATATAATCCTTCTGCATCGCTTGCATTTCTTTTCTGCGTTCTTGCGACTACCTCAAGTGTCTTATAATCATAGTTGTTTACAAGCGACTGTCCATTAACTGTTATCTGGAAAGATGTAAGTCCGTTTGCTATCGGTGTCTCATTAGTTGATATATTGATATACTTTGACAGATTATCCACAAGTGCATTTCTCTGGTCTCTTAAGTCGTTAGCATCTCCATAGCAGGCTTCTATCTGGTTAATCTGCTTATTAAGTGATGTTATATTCTGTGCAAGAGTATTGATGTGGTCTACTGTATCTTTTATCTCATTATTAGCATCTGACTGCACATTTCTCAAGTTAGTTGAGAGTGTGTTGAAATAATCCGACATACTTTTTGCGTTATTTATAAGCTGGTTCTTTGCCGATTCATCAGATGGTGTTATAGTCAGCTGGTTAACTGCTGAAAAGAAGTTGCTGTATTCTTTAGAGAATCCGTTAAGTATAAACTCATTCAGATAGTCCTCTATCTGTGTCATGTAGTTGTTCTTTGATTCATACTGTCCATAGTTAGACATATTGTTTCTATACTTCTGGTCATAGTAGCTGTCTCTTGTCTGATTGATGCCGACAACATCAACACCGGCACCTATAGTTCCGTATGATGAAAATGTTCTTAACGAGTCAGCTGCCTTTAACTCTGCACTCTGCTTTGTATAGCCTTCTGTATTAATGTTTGACAGGTTGTGCGCTGATGTTGTTATGGATGTCTGCGCTGCCTGAAGTCCTTTATATGATATTGATAAACCAAAAAATGTAGATGCCATATTATTTCTCCATTCTTGTTGTTTCCTATAGTCTCTTTAACCAACTTACTGTTTCTAAGTCTGCTGATTGCTCTAAAATAAGCCAGCCATTATTATCAAATCATGATGTAAGTGGCAAAAGGTTCCTCTGTTATTCATCATGCATGTCCAAGTGATGTAACAAGATGTTCTATCATCTCACTTACTACGTTGATATATCTTGAAGCCGCATTATATGCGTGCTGATACTTAATCATCTTCTGAAGCTCTTCATCAGATGATACACCTGATGTCTGCAGTCTCTGGTTGTCATAACCATTGACCATGGTTGTCTGGTTGTTGACATACTTGGTAAGCACGCTTCCCATCGTAGCAAACTCACCTATATAATCATTGTAAAATGTGTTGAAATCTGCCTTTGCATAGTTCTCAGGGTTAAGTGATGCAAACTTTTTGCTGAATGTATCTATAAGCTCATTTACCTTTGAGAAATCCTCCTTGCCATGCTCTGTAGAAAGAGGGAGTGTACCTACATTCTGTGAAGCCTCAGGATTGACAATCAGATTACCAAGTGTATAGTCAGTTTCAAAGCCGGTAACATTCAGGTTGTTTCTTACATATATTGTACTGCCATCTGCACCTGTGATCTGCTTATATCTGTCTGTACCGTTTCTTTTAAAGAGTTCAACACCTCTTGTTTCATCGTCATCCATGCCATATCCAGCCTTGCTCATATCAAGTATCTTGTATGTCATGCTGTCTATATTCTCTGTTTCTTCCTGATTAGCATCAACATACAGCTTTTCAGATGCTTCATAACTGTATGTTCCATCACCATTTTCTTTTCCGGCAACTACGTTGCCATGGCTGTCATAAAGCACATCATGTGTCGATGCATTGTATACATACTTCTCTGCCTTTAATATATTGCCATCTGCATCTGTGAGCTCTTTTGTTGTATCCATGGTAGTTTCCGGACATAAAACATCATTCATGGCTGTTACTATTCCATTTACAAGCTTGTCAAAGCCTGCTATAGCACTAAGGATAGCTGATGGCTCTATATACTTGTTATAGTAATCCTGCTTCTGCTGATACGCATCCATGGCACTATTATATTCTGCCATACCCTGCTCTGTTGTAAGATCATAGTCTGCTCTTTCAGGCATTACTGGAATATCTGTGTAGTTTACCTCTATAACACCTCTTGCGATAAGCAGTCCTTTAAGCTTGCCTTTATCTGTGTCATTGGCATTGTTTGCCTGCTTGTCAAAGTTATATACATCCTGCTGATATCCCTCCCACTGAGGTATAAGCAGTCCATATGTTCCTTCTTCTCTTACGCTCATCTTTGCGATATCATTTTTTGTTATAAATGGGACATTCTCAGCACTAACTATTACTTCGCCATCCTTTGTCTCATAATAATCAATATCTATATACTTACTAAGCTCATCAAGTGCAAGATCTCTTGAATCTCTTAAATCGTTCGCACGCTCCACACCTTCCGCTTCGACCTTAACGATGCCTTTGTTAAGATTATATATCTTCTGTCCAAGTGAATTAATCTTTTCCACCATGTTGTTTACTTCGGTATTCAGCGTAACCTGATAATCCTTAAGTCCACTATATATAGCCTCTGAACGGTCTATGAATGCTGTAGCATTCTGTATAAGTGATGACCTGGCTATAGTACTTGTTGGATTCTTTGTAAGTTCGTTTACTGCATTGTAAAGGTTTGTGATATGCTGCTGATAAGTAACTCCCTGCATTTCACCAAACCAGTCTTCAACCTCGTATACCGCATTAGCCTGACTTTCATAGAATCCCAGTCTTGAACTTTCAGTTCTGTATGACCTGTCTATGAACTCATTCCTTACACGGCTTATCGCATCTATATCTACACCTAAGCCATACTTGCCTTTGTTAAGGCTCTTAGAAAACACGTTAGCATATGTTGAATCTGCAAATGTTATCTGCTGCCTTGTATACCCTTCTGTATTAACATTGGAAAGGTTATGTGCTGTTGTATTAAGTGCTGTCTGTGACGATCTTAAGCCTGTGGCTCCTACCATCAGCGACCCCATTCCGTTTGCCATAATTCCTCCATTAAAAAAATCACACTATCAAAAATAAAACTGGTTCTAATACCGCAGTACCATTAAACATCCCAATTCAATCCTTTGAAAATGTGATTCTTATATTATATCTGATATTATTCTATACTTATATGTAAGTCTAGTCTGCTTCAATCCTTTTCCACATACCAGACTTAATGTAATCTTTTACAATCTTTATCTGTTTTAATACTTTTCTTTAGTTTATATCACTGCTTTGCATCAAATCCTGTAGCACCTGTTATTTCCTGTTCTTCATAAGCTGTTCTTCCATAGTTGCCTGTCTGTGGCTTCAACACTGAGTTTCTTGCCAGATCAAGCTCAAACTGAATCATATCCATAGATTCTTTAAGCAGCAGCTTATTGTTCTCGTTAGCCGCTGTAAGCTGGCTAAGTGTTCTTTTAAGCTTAAGATATATGTTCTGAAGAGCATCATGCTCTTTAGCTTTCTTTTCAAGTATCTGTACTATGTGTTCAACCTTTATCTCTTCATATGGAAGTCTTAGCACATTACATATATCCTTCACATCTTCCTGTCTTTTTTTCTCATATACATCTACTTCTTCTATGAGCTTCTGCTCTCTTGTAAATATCTCCTGAAGCTTTTCGATATTGCCACTTACTATGGCAGATGTTTTTTCATTCGACAGACTAAGGAGCTTCTCATATCCATCATTCTCATTCGTAAGGTCTTCGATTAAACAATCTATCAGGCTTGCCATATATGCTCCTCCGTCTTAAGATTATCGTGTCAGCAAACTATAAAACTGTACAACAATGCACAATCCCAATGCATTCTCTGACCATATGCATTCTTTTTCATCAGAATGTCAATGTAGATACACTGCCAAGCATCTTCTCGGCTACTGCCTCTGAACTTATATTATATGTTCCGGCTGCAATACGTGCCTTGATGTCGTTGACTTTATCAAGTCTTACATCAGAAGCTTCACTAACTGCTGCCTTAGCTGTATTATATAATCTGGCTGTATCTGATAATTCATACTTGTCTTTTTCAGTTTTCTTAACAGCCATGCCTTTTTCCCTGGCATAAGCACTTGTCTTGTATACCTGGCTGACAGCATTATAAGCATCTATACGCATACTAACCGACTCTCTTTCTATTATAAACAAAAAACTTTTTTATTTCTTTATGATAAGTTTATCGGTTGTCTGGATGTTTTACTTAACCCCCATTTGCATTACAATACAAATGAATTTTTCACGATACTTTGATAGGAATTTTTTTAAGTAAAAATCAAAAAACGGAAAACCCACATTTACCTATGGATTTTCCGCTTAATTTAATCTGATTTAATCCAAACCAGCCTGAACTACTCTGAATTAATCTGAACCACTCTGAATTAATCTCTATAACCTGAAATCTGTAATATATATTAGTATGCCTTGCCCCAGTAAACCATCTTCTTAGCTGGTCTGCCACAGCATACACACACATCACTTAACTGTTCCTGTGCAAATGGCATACATCTTGAAGTACATGTTGTATCTTCTTTAATCTTATCTTCACATGCCTGGTCACCACACCACATAGCCTTGATAAATCCTGGCTTGTTAGCTGCTGTTTCCTTGAACTCATCATAGTTAACTGCAACATATGTATGTGCATCTCTATGTGCTCTTGCTCTTTCAAGCATATCCTTCTGGATAGTATCAAGTATCTCTGGAAGCTTAGCTGCAAGCTCGTCAATAGCTACTGTAATCTTCTCTCTTGTATCACGGCGTACAACGATAGCTTGGTTAGCTTCAATATCTCTAGGTCCCATCTCAACTCTTACAGGGATACCACGCATTTCCTGCTCTGAGAACTTCCAGCCTGGATTCTTATCAGAATCATCAACCTTAACTCTGAGACCTGCTGCCTTTATAGCATCTCTTACTTCGTAAGCCTTATCAAGCACGCCTTCCTTCTTCTGCATGATAGGTATGATGTCAACCTGAACTGGTGCAACCTTAGGTGGAAGTACAAGTCCTGAGTTATCACCGTGTGTCATGATAACAGCACCGATAAGTCTTGTTGTTGTTCCCCATGAAGTCTGATGAACATACTTAAGCTTGTTATCCTTATCTGTATACTGTATGCCAAACGCCTTAGCGAATCCATCTCCAAAGTTGTGGCTTGTTCCTGACTGAAGTGCCTTACCATCATGCATAAGTGCTTCTATAGTATAAGTAGCCTCTGCACCTGCAAACTTTTCCTTATCTGTCTTACGTCCCTTGATAACAGGTATAGCAAGCACCTCTTCACAAAACTGTGCATAAAGGTTAAGCATCTGCTGTGTACGTGCTTCTGCATCCTCTGCTGTTGCATGTGCTGTATGTCCTTCCTGCCATAAGAATTCTCTTGAACGAAGGAATGGTCTTGTTTCTTTTTCCCATCTTACTACTGAACACCACTGGTTATATACCTTTGGCAAATCTCTGTATGACTGTATCTCATCCTTGTAGAAATCGCAAAAAAGTGTTTCAGATGTTGGTCTTACACACATTCTTTCCTGAAGTGGATTAAGTCCTCCATAAGTAACCCACGCTACTTCTGGTGCAAACCCTTCTACATGATCCTTTTCCTTTTCAAGAAGACTTTCTGGAATAAACATAGGAAGGTATACATTCTCAACACCTGTTTCCTTAAATCTTCTGTCCATCTCGTTCTTTATATTCTCCCAGATTGCATATCCAGCCGGCTTAAATATCATACATCCCTTAACGCTTGAATATGACATAAGCTCTGCTTTCTTGCATACATCTGTGTACCACTGTGCAAAGTCTACATCCATGGAAGTAATCGCTTCTACTAACTTCTTATCCTCTGCCATAAATATACCTCATTCCTGCGCTATCTGCGCTATCTGTTAAATGTGTCACATAATCTGTATTAGTTTAACATCTGACCTGATTAATTTCAAGGCACTTTTCATATATTCCGTTTTTTCTTTTATTCCTTTTTCTATGCTTCATCCATCTTCATAACACATCTAAGCCTTAAAACCAGTGCTTTTATTATAACGAAGCTCACGGGACCGGTTATGAAGCCTGGAATACCATACACAAGCAGTCCGACAAATATAATGACAAGCATGGCAAAAGGCGATATTCCAAGCTTGTCTCCCATACATTTTGACTCCATAATCTCACGTACAAAATAAGTTATTACATATGTCACAAGCACAACCACTGCCGATAAGAAATTCTTCATAATCAGGTTAAACAACATCCATGGTATAAGTATCGTACCTGTCCCAAATACCGGAAGTGCATCAACAACTCCAACTATTATTCCGAGCATGACTGCATATGGACTTTTTATTATAAAAAATGCTGCCATGCTTATAGCTGAATTAATAAACATGATTCTTAATTCAACTTTAAAATATACATTGATAAGTCTCTTTACCTCATGCCACAGCATCCTTATCTCTTCCACAAACACACTGTCACGTATCTGTGTCCTTATTTCATCCATATCTGTTGACAGATATATAACTGATATAAAGCCAACAACCAGACCTCCAGCCACTATAACTATATTTTTTATAACAGGGACAGATATATGAAATATCTTTTCAGGCATTATACCTGCCAGCCTGCGTCCACACATTATAAGCGTATCAAGACAACATCCACCATCAAGTCCAAGAAAATCATCCGCTTCAAGGCATATCCTGGCAGTCTGCTGCCTTATACCTATCGTATTGTAATCCCAGTTCTTTAAAAAATCACTTATCTCATTCGCTCCTGTTATAACTGCTGCAGCAAGCAATATTATTATAACAACAGATATTATTAACATTATAATTGTGGCTATTATGCTTTTTATGCGATGTTCTTTAATTCTTTGTGCATGTACTTTTCTTTTATCCAGCCTTATCCTTTTGCATATCCACATATATATACTGTTTACTGGCTTTTCAAGAAGCAGTGCAGCAAGCGCGCCAAGCACAAATGGCCACACATATACAAGAAGATATTTAAAGCTCACATATACAGAAAATGTTATAACTACAATCCCGGCAAGGTATTTCAGTTTCCTGTTATATTCTTTATCCTGATATTCTTTTTGATACTCTTCTTTATTTTCTTTTACATTTCTTTCCTCTCTGCACATAAATAATCACCTCTGTAGAAGTATTCCACAGAGGTGATTATCTTATACCTATATCTAAAATCCTGGTTTCACTTCGTATAACTTGCCATCAAGCTTAAGACTAACCGCACATAACGCTATGCATCCACGCTTAATACGTATGCCTTTTATCCTTTCAGCTGCCTGGGCTGCCATATTTCCACCATACTTTCCATCACCAGCAACCGGCATGTTTCTTGAAGCAAGCTGGACACGTATCTGATGATGTCTGCCTGTTATAAGATGAATATCCAGCCTTGATATGTCTGCTTCTTCATCATAAGAAAGAAGCCTGTACTTAAGTCTTGCTTCCTTAGAACCCGCCGTTTCTTTTGAAACTACCGATGATTCATTATTCTTTGCATCTTTTATAAGATTATCCACAAGCTCGCCCTCATCGGACTCTGGTTTTCCACACACAAGTACCTGATAATGTTTACAAAGTGTTTCTTTTTGCATAAGCAAAGACAGTCTTGCTGCTTCCTTTTTATTCTTAGCCATAAGCACAAGCCCTGATACAGGACGGTCAAGTCTGTTTATTATAGCTGCGTAAGCTTCTTCACCCTTGCTTTTTCTATATGTAAGGACTTCACTTACAAGATCCATCTCAAACGACTTTCCGCTCTGCGACAGCTGTCCCGCTGGCTTGTTTAATATAATCTTATCTTTATCCTCATATATTATATCCAACATAACTAAATAATCCCAATACTCTTAATCCACTTTGTAAAAAGCACTTTCCACTCACCAGTCTGTGCAAAATCATCACCGCAGCCATAACCATGTCCACCTGTTCTGAATATATGAAGTTCCGCACTTACCCCGGCTTTTCTTGCTGCCATATAAAAGCCCACACTGTTCTCAGATAATGTTGTTCTGTCATCATCCGTTTCACATATAAATACTGGCGGCATATCCGGTC